>Ga0172381_10000709_pt1 | contig 40697 bp, 56 predicted proteins | sample Leawel6488metaG_FD_119754 | JGI IMG/M metagenome (GOLD analysis project Ga0172381, IMG submission 119754) | Leachate microbial communities from a municipal landfill in Southern Ontario, Canada - Leachate well 64-88 metaG | ecosystem: Engineered > Solid waste > Landfill > Unclassified | place... | reverse complement strand
TCTCCATCGCCTCATAGAGCGCACGGGCGACGGCGAGTTTGGTTGCTGGCTCATCAACCTTATCTACGCCAGTCGATGTATTGAACGGTAGCCATACTGTTTCAATTTCCCACGGCTTATTTGCTATCATGGGTGGCCTCCTCTATTACTTCCTCGTCGGTAATGGCGGTCATTAACCACATTTCAGCATCAGGCCGATAGATAACCTCGATGTCGCTAAGACTATGGGCAGGTTCAACACCTAGTATGTCGCACATAATCTTGTGGGAAATGTAAACCTTAATCTTCTCACTCACAGCCCACCTGCCTTTCTCCTAAAAACTATCCACATACACAGGATAGTAATGACTACCTCATCGTGTCTTATTTCAACCGCAAAAGGGAAAGCGTATCGCTGAACTGCTGGCCGGTGGTTAATTCTCCAAGTCACAGCCCACCCGCCTTTCTAATGGGGCAGGAGTTAAGCGCACCACACTCTATGTTCTGGATACATACTTCACGGCAGACCTTTCCATCGCCAACACCCCGCTCTCCCTCCGTCAACTGCTTGGCAAAGGATTGGATGGCGGCTTTACCCACTTCCTCGTCATGGCATCTCTGGCAATATCCGTAGATTGGCTCTTGGTGTTTTAGACACATTGGCTGGTCATTCACTTGTTTACCTCCCGCGCCTCTTTCAGCAGGGCGCAAGCTACACATTCGGGATAATTCATTTCTCCACCTCGATGAATATGCTGTAGCAAGTCGTGTTCCTCCAGCACCCTCACCGCCTTTCTAATGGGGCAGAGTTTAGGAATTTCGCATCCATCCGCGCCGTAATGGACACAAACATCACAAGCTATCCCGTTGCCAATAGTCCCGCGCTCGTTCTCCGTCAACTCCTCTGCCATCACCTTGCGCTCATCATCACGAGCCTGTAAGGTCAACCGCCTCATTAACCCAACAGCTATCGTGCCATCCTGTATCGCTTGGATGGTTTTCTCTCTCTCATTGGCGCGGATGGCGGCTTCAGTTTCAGCTAGAATTACATCGCACTCTTTATCCTGTGCTACTGTAAGACCAGCATCAACCACTTTCCCAATCCATGTATTGAGCTTGTCCCAAACGGAAATCATTTCCCTCTCCCTTCCGGGTCTTGTCTCCATGATACACCGGCCATCACACAAACTCTCCCGCACTCCCGATCCGTCAAGCGGTCAAGTATCCTGGGCGGTATTTCCTCTGCTGGCATATTGGTCGTGATAATCATGGTTTGTTTAGGGCGTTCCCATGCCATATCTACGAGCTGGTTAATCCGTTCGTGTGACCAATCGGACTTGAAATGCGTAACCATTAAATCATCCAGCACGATAAGATGTTGATAACCAATGTCCATCATCCGGTTTGCCAAATCCTCAAACGGGGCGGCGCGTATCTGGTCAAGATAATCGCTGGTCCTGAACCAGGCCACACGCTTACCCTGCTGGTGAAGGATGTTCGCCACTCCTGCGGCCAGATGCGTCTTTCCGACTCCCGGCGTTCCCGCCAAAGTCAATAACCTCGGCTTCAAGACTAAGAGTCCTCTGGTCGCTTCCTGCGCCATTACCAGGCTTTGATTGTCCCGCGTCTGAAAGTCCCCTAGCTTGCGGTTGGGTATATTTGTTCCAGCCAGATAGGTCTGCCATAGTTGTCGCGCAATCGACTTTCCCTCCACGGTTGTCATAATTTCCCTCCATTACCTTCGCCCAATTTGTCGGGTTCATTAACCAATCGAAGGTTGCGAAATATGGCTTGGTTCCCTTCCCGGTCAAAAAATCGCTTGCTACAACCTTTTCAAAAAGTTCCTTGAAGGTCGCAATATTCGGATGGGTGCGCCAGCGAGCGCGAATCCATGTTCGGCGTGAATCGTGAAGTTCTTTTGCTTTTCGCAAACCTGCCGGTCCGCAAATCTCGTTAAAGATAGCCATTATTTCCCGGTAGGGCGTAACATCAGCTTCCTTGCCGTTGTTTTCAAAAGAGGGTAGGGAGATAGTCTCTCTTTCTTTTGTTATAGTTTCTTTTTTCTTTTGTGTGACGATAGGGCTGCTAACTTTTGTTAGCTGTTTAGCTAACTTGGTTGACAGGATTGCTAACTTTTCATCTGCTTGTTTGTTAGCAGTATTGCTAACATTTGTTGCCAATCCTGCTAACTTTTGGTTATCTGAATTGCTAACTTTTATTAGCTGTTTAGCTAACTTTCCCCATAATTCCCAATCCTTTTGAAAGCCGATTATCTTACCGTTTCGGGCTACCATGTTTAGCAATTCCAGGTGCTTTAGGGCGCGGGATACAACCGTTTTACCTAGTCCGGTGGCCTCGGTTATTTGCTTGTTAGAGATATAGTCGGCTTTCTTTTGGTAGCCGTAGGTTTTACGGATGATACACAAGACAACCTGCCATTGGTTTGCTGTTAGATGGGCGAATAAGATGTGATCCAATATCTCGTTCGCAATCCGGGTATGGCCTTGCTCGACCTGTGGATTAGCCATTACCCTTATTCTCCGCTTCGACCTCTTTTCTAGTTCTTTGGAGTATATCGCTGGATAGAGTTATAACCTCTTCGTAATGTGGTCCGCTTAAAGCATCATAAAGGCATAGCAGTTGACTGTATAAAAGACGTTCCCTAATAACCTCAAGTAAATCAAGTTCCATGCCCTCTTTGATGCCGCGTTCCTCGCAATCGTGGCAAAACTCACAAAGGGTCACAAGCGATTCGGATGGATAATCCCACGGTTTCACGCCGGGCCTGTAATATTTATGGTGTACTGAAAGTGTCTTTTCAGTCTCACCGCAAACAACACACTTCCACCCGTCCCTCTCCATGATTTTAAGCCGTGTTTTCTGCCAGCGCGGGTCTTTAAGCAGATCGGAATAATTACCCATTCATCCCCTCTTTGGCTTGTTGGTAGTCTTTCCGCAGGTCCAGCAAGTGTAGCGTTGGGATTTAACCAGTTTGCCCGCCTTGAACCATTTGATGAACCCTGATTTTCTTACCTTTGAACCACACCTGGGGCAACTCAATTCCATTACTACCTCCCCTGAAGCATACCGTATTGTATTGTGCTTGTCAATCCCCCTGCTCCTTTTGCCGGGACGGGACGCGCTGTATCACTCCTTGTGTTGTGATGCCGTCAATTCCCGCTGACGGCGTGTCTGTTACGCTTCGTTGCCCGTCCCGGCCTATCTATTCCGGCTTCCGCCGGTTTGCCCACGTTGCCGGGAGCGATGACCAGTCGCCCCCGGCAAAACAGGAGGGCTATCCGGTGCTAGGGCCGGATAGCTTTAGGATTTCTTGGCGGTCGTTTCTGCCCATCTGCGGTTAAGGTTCTTGCGCACGGTCTGCGCCAGCGGCAAAGTCAAGCCATCCGGCACAATGTCGGGGTTCCAGTTTTTGACCTCGATCGCATACTGGCTCAAGAAGTCATTGATGGCTTTCTCGGCCTTCATCTTGACGGTGTAATCCGCAATAAACCGCCACAAATCGGGCAATGTTTCGGCCTTGTCCGTGGTCTTGGGCGGGTCAACCTTCTTGATGGCTTCTGGCGGGGCTTCCTTGACCGGCTCCGGCTTGATTTCGCCGGTCTTGGTATCGACTTCGCGGACGGGTTCCCCCTCGATAACCTGGGCGGCTACCGGGGGCGCGTCCTCATTGCCGATGTCCTCGGCCATCGCCGGGAGGTCGAAGTGGAAGGCCTTGCGTAATGCCTGACGATCGGCGCGTTTCTCGGCCATGCGCTGCGGGTTGGCCACGGTAGGCAGGAATTGATTGCCCTTGGTTTCGCGCTCATAGACGCGTCCCCAACCGACAAAGGGGCGGGAACATCCCTTAACGAAAACCTCTGACCTGAAGAAGAAGTCACCGTCCGGTATCTGCCAATCGGTGCGCTCGGTCTTGGTGGCGGGGCGGGTTTCCACTCCGTCGAGTTGGCCGGTTTCCTGCGCCTTGCGGTAGTGCGCGTCAACCGTGGTGTATGGTCTGCCCTGGTAAAGCATCAGTTCGCCCATCAGCGGGTCAAGTCCGTAGCTGATAGCGATAGTCGCCATCATCTGTTTCTGTGGCAGGGTCAATTCCTGTGGGAATTTGGCCTGATTGATACGAGCAAGCATCTGGTTGGCATCCATCTTTGTCAATGCCGTAGTCTCCATGATTTTCCCTCCTATCCTCTTTTCGAGGTTGTTTATTACCATAATTGGTAGATGCTCCCCGGCCTGATACCGTTCAAGGTTACTCTTTACCTTAGTCAAGTTTGCGTCCTCTTTCAAAGGACCGCACTTGTCGCAACGTAGAAAGAATACGTTTGCTTTAGTAGCGGGGGCAAACCTGAAACAGGCTCTTAACTGCCCGCCACACGCGCATTTATATCCCCGCGCTAGACGTTTAACCTCGGCTTCGGTCACTTGATTATGAACCTGTAAGTCTCGGCAAACTCTCCGCATTTATCGGCGGTGGCCTGACTGATGAATCCGCCTTTTACCAGTCCGGCCATCTTGGTCTTGTTGACGGTGCTTTCAATGACCATCCGGCTCATATCCTCACCTAGAACATCGCCGGTCTTGCCGGGGTCGTAGTTGATGGTTTTAACGCGCTGTTTCAGGGCATACTCCCCGGCTTCGGGGTCTTGATAACTGCCGGACCGCTCGATCAATGCCTTGATGTCGTCTATCTGCGTTTCTATGGCCGCGTCGATGGCGTCAACCTGGGCCTGTATAGGCTCAAGGATTTTCACACGCTCGGACTGTAATGCATGAAGCTGGTGGAGCAAATGTTTCACGCAATCGGGATTGGTAAGATTAACCGCGCTGTCCGTGTAGTCGTTAGGTGCTTTGCTGGTCGCTGGCATTTGGTTCCCTCCTGTAATTCATCTGATACTCGTTTACGGCATCACGCTTTTCCTCGGCCTTAATCTCGGCCTGTTCCTCCGGGGTGATGATGGGCGTTGGGTCTGCGTCCGGCTTTACCACGCGCCTGATGATGCCGGTGACAACCTGGTGGCTGACCTGCCATTTAGTAGAGATTTCCGAAACGAGATGCGCCTCGCGCCATTCTTTCAGCATCGCCCGTTCCCGGTCCAGTTCCAGCACTCCCGCCCATTGGATTACTTCGTGGTATAGGTGGGGCTTGTTCTCGTCCGGGGTCGGGCGGATTATGAGCTGGCAAAGGGCTTCCATCCTGGCCTGATGGCTTCCGGTGATTAGTCCTAGAATGAGCATCCGTAGCTTTCTCAACTTTCCCTCCTGCTTTCATTCGTGCGCCGCATTTAGGGCATTTGGTCTTGTGCGCGGTCCAGCCGCATTTACAGATGCGCCTCTCCATACCTCCCTAGTTTATTCCTATTCACGGTCAATACAAGGGGTAAATATGTGTTTTTTGTGTGGAATTGGTTACTTTATTTTTGACACCGGCGTATCGCCGCCATGTTGGGCTATGAGTCCCGCCATGACGCCTAGAATATAGGCCGGTTTGCCTCTGATGCTGATAACGAGTTTCATTATTCCTTCTCCCATTCTTCAAAGGTTAGACGCCTGGGGGCCGGCGGTTCGGGTAGGGGTGAATCCGCCGGGGCGTGGTAATCCGGATTAGTATTTGTCGGCCTTCCTTATCCGTGCCATGTTCTCGATATGCGTGAATATCAACCAGAGGACAAAAAACGCAACGAGTAGCACGGCGAAACTGCCTAGAATGACCGAGATTATAAAGGCGGGCTGATCCATCTGCTATCCTCCAATACTTTAATACTTCCGTCCTTAACGCCTTGACACCTAGACAACGTTGCGGGGCTGGCGTCCCTGGCGCAATTCGTCCAGGTCCATGCTTATCGGTGTCTTGACATAATCAGCACACGCTTTAGCGACTACCTCGGCGATTTTGACACCTTCTAAGGCTGCGCGGGCTTTAATGGCCCGCTTGATTTCGGGTGGTAGCAAGCTCTCCAAATGACGGTCTGCCGGCATAGGGGTGTCCCTCCTTTCTCATTCGTTCCAGCATGGGTGCGGTCAATCCCTCTAATGCGGCGTCCGTGGGCGTGGTTTCGCGTAATTGGGGGCGGACACCTTCAATCAGGGGTTGTTGTTGCCCTATGTCCCGGCCAGTCCTTGCCTTAAGTGTTCCGGCCTCAATTTCCTGGCGTTGAATGGCGTCAAGGTCAAATAGGGTCGCGGCCATTTAATCATCCTCCTCCGTGGGGTTCGTTAAATACTCGATAGCGCGTTGGGTGCTTTCGTCTTGGTCAATGATGCGCTTGGCTATCTCATGCGCTTCGAGTGTTAAGACGGTTACTTTAATGGCTTCGGGTAGTGCTTCGGTCCAACGTAAATGCGGATCGGCGTCTGCTAATTCAGCGGCAAAAGCGGGAATAAAGGCGGCGGCGTCTTCCTTTGAATACCCGCGTAAAGTGGCTTCCTTGCATAACTCAATAGTTCCGATATGGCATAATTCACGGCTGAACATGGCTATCCCTCCATCATCCGCGCCTGGACGCGCTCGTGAACATTCCGGATTATGGCGTTGTATATACGGGACTCATGGCCTCGCTCATGTAGGCGGATATAGCAGGCTTCAGCGTGGTCCGCCTGCAAGCCGAATGACTTATTTAATCCTTTTCCGTCAACCTGGTTCCGCGAAAGCTCTAGGCGTGTATTGTCATTCTCGCCTTGTATTAGGCTTTTAAGGTTGGATAGCACGGCGTCGATAAACTCCGGCGATCCGTCTATCCTGATACCACAAGCTCCGTATCTGCTACCTTTGGCCTTATAGGGGATGCTTTCCATATGCGGGTATGGGTCTTGATTCGGGGTTAGGCCGCGCCAATGGTCAAGGGTTTCGGCTTTGGTGGTCATGCTAAAATCCTGCCTTGTCTGCGATGTCAACCAGAATCCCGGCTACGTGTTGGATTGACGTTGGTTGGCCTTCGCCTTCGAGATAAACGATACCAACAACGATCCGGGCGGCAGGAAAGCCTATCTTATGAAGGATATTAGATACTATGATTTCGTCGCGTTCGGTGTTGGTGTCCTGGGAGGCTAACTTCTCAAGGTATTGTTTTACGGTTGGGGCGGTCTGCGTGGTCATGTTTTTATCCCTCCTGTTTCGTTTTCTTACTGCTTAAACTCTGGATGATAGCGGGTGGCAATCTGGCGGGCTCGCTCTAGGTTTTCCTGAAAGCGATAAGCGGCGGGGCTATTCTTGATTTCATCAGCGAAGATGATATACGGGATGCACCAATCGCAATCCTCCTCCCACCATTGGCGGTCACCGGTCCACGGTTTCACATTGGCGGGGATTTTGGCGGCGCGTTCTTTTGATAGGTATATTCCGCCGTGTGATGCGGTGCTAACTGATATGATTCCGGGCGCGTATGTGTCCATTTGTTGTGATGGTCCCCATGGTGTAAGCATCTTATATCCTCCTGTTTTTCGTTTGGTGGTCTAGGATTCTTCGGTTTCGGGTTCGGGTTCGGTTTCCTTGTCAACTTCGTCAATGTAGCTCTTTGCGATTTCATACCAGTTGATGCTAGACATAGCGGCGTTTAGCATGTCGGAATAAGGGCCGGGGGGCAATTCGGGCGCGTTCTCCTCAAAGTCGTCCTTCAGGCGGTCTTCAAGGTCAAAGGCGGCGCGTTCTTCGCGTGTAAAGGTTTCATCTGCTTCGGCCTGGTTGTATGCTTCCTGGGCGATCTCGTTATAATAACTGTCCGATTCTCCCATCCAAAGGGCGGTGTTCCATGTCTCGTAATTGGTCCATCCGTTATACTTCTCTGCGGTCATTGGTCTTTCCTCCTGTTCTTTCTGCGGCGTGGCCGCTGTTATACTAGCTAATTATCGCTCCATAGATTTCTTGCCGGGCCGATGCGCCCATGGCCCCGATGGTAGCGAGTTCGAGCCGGCCATTGGTTTCCGCGTTGGCGATCTCCTGCAATCTGTCAATATCCCTCAGCCAGCCCTCGCGGTTCGCCTCGTCCAATTCATTGCCCTCCCACTCCCGCGGATTTTCCCCGCGCACGATTGCGCACAAATCATCGAGCAGTTGCCCGCGCTCGCCGGAGTTCTGGGTCATCTCATAGCCGCTATGGCAATAGATAATCTCCCCGTCATCATCCCGGATTACGATACTCAGTCCGCCGCCATCATCCTCATACGCCCTGGCCATATATTCGTGTTCTGCCTGTTTGGTGGTGTTCATTTCTCCCTCTTTCTGCGGCTCATTGGCCGCTTGCTTTGATGCCATCATTCTCCCATAAGTGGGGAGTCATGGCAATCAACCAAACAGTCCATTTTTCAGTAAGCATAAACGCACGTGTCAATACGTATAACCGGGGTTGTCAATCGCACATAATACTTAACTTAAAATGGACCAAACGTGGTATTGACAACTTCCGAAAATACTTAGTGGAATTAAGTAGTTGACTAATAACGTCAACATTCCCTCAATAAAGGCAAGTGAAACAGTCAACAATAAGAGAAGGGGGATTATAGGGGGTTAAGATAGTAACCTGGTAACCTTAACGTTGGTTACCCTTAACGTTAAAGTATCCGGGGTATTAAATATATATCAGGGTTACTGATTCTCTCTTAGGAAGGGTATTAAGGGTTGTTAAGGGGAAAACTAGGGAAACCTCAAAAAGCAGGGGAAAATCCGGTTTCGCCTTTTTGCGCTCTTTCGTCTCCTTTCCGCCTTTCTCTTACTTGTCATAATATGGCAGGGGTTGACAAATTGGTGGGGACGGTTTAACTTTAGGCTATGGAAAACGCTGTAAATCAAAGCGCAATCAGCGCAAAACAGCGGCAATTAGCTGGCTTAAAGCCATTTCCTAAAGGTGTTTCCGGCAATCCAAACGGGCGACCGCGTAAAGAGCAAACGCTCATGAGCTGCATTAAAGCGGTATTGGATGAAATCGATCCAGAAACCGGCTTAACCAAACAGCAACTAATTGCGAAGATGCTCTATGCTAAGTTTATGGCTGGCGATATGAAAGCTGGCCAACTCATGCTCGATTACGGGATTGGAAAGCCGGCGCAAACTGTATCCCTCGAAACCAAAGGGGATGCGGCGATTGATTTCCGGGTGGGTAAAGGCGCGATTGAACCTCCGGTCGGGGAAACTGCCGGGGAAACTGCGGGACCGGCGGTGGTTGAATCATCAGGCGGCGACAAATGCCAGCCAGCATAAGCATAACCTTCGAGCCGACATCCAAAGCGCAATTAGATTTCTTAGTATCACAGGCGGCCAGGTGCTTATATTCCGGGGCGTTCGGAGCTGGCAAAACGATTGCTCTATGTGCTAAAGGGCTGAAACTCTCGATTGATTATCCCGGCAACTTCGGGTTCATCGCTCGTAAAACGCGGGCCAGCTTGGGACAAACAACACTCAAGACGTTCTTAGAATTGGTCTGTCCGCCTCAGTTGATAGCCGATCACAACAAAAGCGAAGGGCTGGTCCGGCTGACTAACGGCTCTGAGATTCTGTTCGGTGGGTTGGATGATTATCTCAAGCTCGGCTCTCTTAACCTGGGGTGGGCCGGGATAGATGAGGCGATTGAAACCGTAGAAGATGATTGGCGTATGTTGGAGGGGCGGCTTCGGAAACCTGATGTTCCTCATGTAATCTTCGCGGCCACGAATCCGGGACCGCCGACACATTATCTCTATCGGATGTTCTACCAGGACAAGCGGGGGGCGGTCTTTCAGGCTTCATCGTTCGATAATAAAGCTCTCCCGGCTGATTACCTGGCCCGTTTGAGCGAGTTTGACGGGACGTACTATCAGCGTTATGTGATGGGTCAATGGGTTGGGTTGGAGGGGTTGGTGTATTCGGGATTCCAAGAGGCGTGCATTATTCCACGGTTCGAGATACCTAAAAGCTGGCTCGTTTATTCAGGGCATGACTTTGGGCAAGCTAACCCGGCGGCGATGTTTTACGCGGAGAATCCGGGGAGCGGTGAATTGTTCGCGTTTGCGGAATATCTGCCGGGGGCTACGGGGCGTAGCATTTACGATCACGTTCAGGAATTCAAGCGGATCACGGACGGCTACAACGTAATCAAGCGGGCGGGTGGGAACCATACCACGGAAGGGGAGACCAGGCAGGGATACACGGCGCAAGGGTGGCCTATCCTTGAACCACGATACAGCCAGACGCCACGATACCAGATACAGAAGGTTCAGGGGCTTCACCGGCTGAACAAGATATTCGTGTTCTCGGACATGGTAGAATATAAGCGGGAGAAGTTTAGCTTCGCCTATGAAAAGAAAGATGGCGTCTTGACTGAGAATATCGCGCATGAGGAGCGGTTTCATCTGATGTCTGCGGAGCGGGGGATACTGTCGGACTTCTCACCGGAGACGGTGACGCATGGGGTGGCACAAACGAAGCGGTCAAGCTTCCGGTTTAACTAGGGAGGGCGTTATGGACTGGTTAGCGACGATTAAACAGAGGGAAGAGGAGGAGGGCAAGTTATACGAGCGCATGGACACGGACGCTAACCTGCTCTATCTCAAGAAATACACGCTCACCGATACGAAGGGGCGGGCGGTGCCGGATATAGTCAACGTCACGCTAAATAAACCAGCGGTGTTTTCGGCTAATGTGTTTTCCGCCCTGGGCGGGGTCAAGCAGCAGGTGGAGGTAATGACTGAGAACAAGGGGATTGACACTTCGTATATCGAGGAGTGGCAGAAGGCGGTATTCAAGGCGGCGAATTGGCGGTTGGTGCGTAGGCAGATGCCAACGTTGGATATGTTTGCGGATGGGCAATTCTGCTTCAGGGGGCGGCATGGTAGGCGGGTACTATGCAGGGAGGTCGATGGGGAGTTCATACCGGACATTACGCCTTGGGATGGGAAGTTCCTGCGGTATGGGATGGGTGAGAACGGGTTAGTGTGGGCGGCGTATAAGACGAAGCGGCAGAAGGAATTGGTTGAGGCGGAGTATCCTGGGGTAGTGTGTAAGGGACGGGATGCGGAGGTCATAGACTTGTGGACGCCGGAATTCAACTGCGTGTATGTTGATTCAAAGGCGATCTTTGAGCAATATAATCCGTATGGGGAAGTGCCGGTGGTAATAGAGACGGTCACATTGGGGTATGGGAATATCCTGATTGGGGATAATTCGATCGAGCATACGGGGGAGAGTATATTCTTCCTCATACGTGACATAGTACCGCAGATTAATATGCTAGTTAGTATCCTTCAGACGTTGAACCTGAAACTGGTCAAGCCGCCTCAACAGTTTGCCAGCAAGGAAGGCAAGGACGCTACGCCGCCGGAATACGAGGATGCTACTGGGATGGGTAGCATAACGAGCGTTGACATAGGCGGGGGCGTCGTGCCGGTGTCTTATGGGGATGCCCGTAATGCCGCGCAGATGGCTTATAACATGATGGAGAAGGCCATACAGGAAGGCGGCTATACCGATATTGACATCGGCAACGTCACACAGCCGTTTAGCGCGGTGGCGTTGATTACCATCGGGGAAACGAAGGACCAGATATATATGCCTCGGTTGGCGGCTAAAGAGTCGTTGAATGTCCAGACCGCGCAGATGTTCACCCGACAGGCATTGCAGATTGGAGGGTCGCTCAAGGTTGGAGTGCCGGGACACCAGGATTCGTTCAATACCACGTTGATTGATGGGGATTACACGACTGATTACAAGTATTTCGTCAAGAGTCCAAAGACGGATATAGCACGGATGAGCGTCGCGAACGCGGCCTCGAAGTGGTATCCGCGCAAGTATGTGTTGGGGGAAGTGTTGCAAGTTGAGGATGTCAACGAGGTTGAACGGGAATGGCAGATACAGGAAGCGGAACTGATAAGCCCGAACGTCAAGAAGCATCGGGTGATTATGGCGTTGCTGGAAGAGGCGGAGAAGGGCGACGATAACGCGGCCAGAGAAGCGCAGATAATGGCGATGGAGTTGGGGGTGAGCCTGGAACTCTTAAAGAAGGGCATCTTCACGCCGCAGGGACAGCAACCAATGACGCCGCCGAATGTGACAGGGGAAAGTATGCCTCCGCTATTGGGGAAGGGCGGGCAGACAGGCGGGATTCCGGCAGGGGTGGTAGAATCGGGGGTAGAGAATACCCTGATGCCGGAGGGATAGATGACGGAAAAGAAGGTTCCGTTTAGCCGGGACGATTACTATCGTGATTTAGATGTGCGCCTTAAACCGAAGCCGAAGCCTGATCCGCGGACAGTTCTTGACAAGGTACTCGCTCGTAAATCTGGTATGCGCTGATGGCAGGTATACGATTACCTGACTTTGGTGACGATCCGGAAGAAGTTAACCGCAAATTAGCCAAGTATGGTTATCTTGAACCTAAACCGGGACAAACCACTACTATTCCGGATATCAAACCTGGTGTTTATGAATCTGGATATGCTAAAGAGTTCGGGTTTAACCTTGACGAAGGATGGTCATTAAAAGTTAATCCTGATAGTACTTTTTCGTACCTTTCTCCTGATAAGTGGGAGATAACCGGCAAGGGTGAGTATATCAATCCCGAAGGCAAGCGGTTTACTCGTGACGATCTTCAGGATATGATCAAAATGGAATCAGAAGCATCGTCACCAATGGAAGACGCTCAACGCGAGCGGTTGCTGTCTGAATATTCCGATTATAAAGAAAATGAGAGACTATTACAGACGGTATTCCCTAAACAGGATATAGATACTATCCTGTCATTGGCGGAAGAGAAACCGGAAGAGTTTGCTTTAAAGATCGCTCAAGCAGGACGCAATGAGAATACCGAGGGATTACTCAAGCGATTGTTCCCCGATATTGCGCCTGACGAGGTAGCCGAGTTCTTTAATATCAACACACCTCCTGAAGAGAACTATGGTGGAATGACCATATCTACCGGCGACAAATATGTGAATGATGCGTTACGGATGGCGGAAGCGGCCACGAAGCGCATTCAGGATTCGCCGTGGTATATCAAGGCGGCACAGGCTAACGTCTTTTCCAATTTCATCATTCCAGAAACACGGGAAGCTACCCTGGCTTCGGTCGGGTCGGCGTTTTCGTTCCTTGACAAGTTCGTAGGTAGGCCGTGGGAAGCATATTTGTTACAGCAAGCCTTGACCGCAAACGAAAGCGGCATTGTTCCGGGTGACGAAGGTGCGTTTTCTGAAACTACCAAGTTACCAGTTAATCCTAAGCTATCTGCCTTAAAGCAACGTTTTGATGCGGCGTTCGGTAAGTATGGTGCGGGTGCGCTCGTTTCTGAAGATATGGCCGATATTTGGAGTGAGTATAAAGGCATTTCCCCTGAAATTGAGTTCGCGGCTGGTCTTGCTGAAGCGGTCAATCCTATCTATATGGTTCCTGTTGGTGGTACGTTCGGGATTGCGGCTAAGTTTACCAGTAAGGTTCCGGTCATTGGCCGTGCGATGAGGGCGATGGCTACCGGTGTCCAGGCTATCGAAGCAGGATTGGCCGCGCCTTTGACGGTAGGTGCTGAACTTACCATCAAAGGTTCAATGAAGGCACTCACCAAGATTGGCAATGAAATAGGCGAAGCGGCGGCTAAACGGCTTATGAAAGCCTCGCATGTGACGGAAACACTTATGACTTTGCCATCTTCCGAGGAAATCTTGAAAGCGGCATTGGCAAGTAACTGGCAAAGAAGTGTCATTCAGACCGTGGCAAAGTTTAAACCTATTGGTTATGGGATTGAGAAGGGATTGGGTTACCGCGTATTAGTCAAGGCCGAATCAGATGCGGTCAAAGATGTGGTTGGACGGGCGGCAGTAGTACGGGCTGAAGTCCTGCGGCGTGGTCCTAATGCGGCCAAACTAAAATACATGGAACTGGCTAGTATTCATTCACAGCCGGTCAAATTGTTCGGTTTTGACAAAAACGGATTCTCTCAAAAGATGGCGGCGAAGGCGTTACCGGCGTGGAAGGGTGTCGAAGAGGTAGGAACCCTTGAACACGTATTCACTCATCCGGAAGCGTATGTTTGGGAGGGGTTTGATAAAGGAGTTGAATACGTGGCGCGTGTCCACGAAATCAATACTGAAGTGTTCAATATGCTGGCGACGGAAGGCGTCGATCCTAAAAATGTCCTTGACGATTGGTATATGCACCGTGTCGTAAAGGGTAAGGTTAAGGAAGGCAAGGAAATCCCCGCTCAAAAGGCTTCTACGGGTGGCGGGCGTCCTCCGGCTATTGGTAAGAAGCAATCCTATGAAAAGCAACGCGAATTTAAGACGATGTGGGATGGCGTTAAGAATGGGTTAATCTATGATGTTAATCCAGAAGCGTCCGTGGTGGAATATATCGAAGAGGCCATGCGTAAGGTTGCGGACGACCGCTTTATCAAGTATCTCAATTCCGGACTGAAAGATATTGGCATGGAGGGTATGAGCGCAAGCGAACGGCTTGCGCGATTCCCCGCACTTTTTGAACAGGCCATGAAACGGGTCAATTCCGAGGAGGGGCGCACAATCCTGACGCAAATGCTTATTCCGGTCAAGGATAAGGCCGCTGACAGGGTTAAATACGCTAAGAACCTTATTACCGCCATAGATAGCGCGTTGCGTGATAATACCCTTGCGCCACAGACGCTTAAAAGTCTGGTTAAACAATTCCCTGAAATGGGGCGTGAGTTATCCAGGTTACTGAAACTCCCGACCGAGGCGGAAGGGCGGATTGCCCTCTACATGGAAGAGGTTAGCAAATACACCGAATCCATACGCAAGGAAGTTGAAACGGCACGTAAACTGGCAATGGCTAAAGGGTCGGCGGCGATTGCCGACTTACCAGAAGATGATTTAATTCGGGCGGCGTTTGCCAGGATAGACCAGATAGACCGTAGTGCGTTAAGGAATGGTCTTAGTGGACAGGCCGATGAACTAACCAAACTGATTGATGATCAACGGACATTGGTTGACGATATTGAACGTCGCATACGTGAATCAACTGATGATGCCTATCAAAAGGTTTTGCGTGAAGAGGTAGACGATTTAAACTATCTACTTGATTTAGAAATAGAACGTAAATCTAGGGGAGAGAAATTACTTAGTTTTCTTGATGAAGCTGACAATAATCCACGCCTTATTGAAGAGATTGCTGTTGAGAATCCAGAATTGGCGCAAAAGGGTTCTGAACTATATCAAGCCGAAATTATGGTTGAGGAACTTGAAAAACAAATTAAAGACCATCCTCTTCAAAGGTTCCATCGAAAGACCTTATATTATCGCAACGTAGTTGAAAATGGACAAAAAGTACGTAAAGAGTTTACTAGAGATGCTGGTTCTCTATACGACATTTTAAATAAAACAGACTTGGAATCGGTAACGGTAGATCAGGCGCGTACCATATCAGGTCATAAACTGGCTGGTAAACCATGGCCTAAATCATCCATTAGAAAAGATGGACGTGTAGATATACATGATGCGCTTGACCCTATCTTTGCTGAAATAGGTGCTGGACCTGCATTTACTGGATTGGAAGGTTATAAGAGTAGTCAAGCCGTTATAGATGATGTCATTCGTTTGCGAAGGATGAAAGCGGATTATAATTCTGCATTATCAGATTCATATTCGTTAAAACAAGAATATGATGCTTTAGTGAATACTGGCGATACTAATGGCTTTAATCCCTCTCCACTTACCACGGAAAGCGGTCTGTCAACCGACTTTTGGGGCTATCCTAAGCCTGTGTTCTCATCTAAAGGCACTCCCCCATTGGTCAAACAGAGACAGGAAGGCTTAAAGGCTCTCCGTGAGCAAGCACAGGGCGTTCTCGATAACCGTGTGGCCGAATTAGAGAAAGCAAGAGCGGCGCACAAGCTAGGATTGGAAGCGGTTAGGACGCCGGACATTGGCGAAGGCTACCTGATGCAACCTTTCGCGGCGGGCAAGATATTCGACCGCGAGTTCGTTGATGCTTTCAATAAGTATTTCGGGCATGAAGGTGGTTTTCCGGGCCTTAACTGGCTAGCCGATGCTTCTGGTATCCTCCGCATTTTCAAGGCCACTCTTGATATGTCTGCTATGGCAATCCAGGGGCTTCCGGCCTTCGGTCTAGCTCATGCCAACCTGTTCACCAATCCAAAGCAGGGTGCGCGACTTATGGGCGCATGGGCTAAAGCGTTCAGTTACCAAGTTGGCTCGTTCTTTGATACCGATTTGCTGCCCGCCTACATGACCAAGATGGCTAAGACGGCCAATCAGCGCGTGGCGTTTGGTGGCTCTACCCGCGCTGTATATTTCTTTGAAGAATTGACAGCCACTACGGGACGCGACAAGATTGTTCAAGCGGCTGAAAAGATGATGGACAAGATACCGTTAAAGCCGTTTGAACGTGCTGAAGTCTCGTTTATGATGGCCGGCGAGGTGGTCCGTGATGAGTTCTGGAAGATAATGTCGCCCAAATATCTCAAAGAGGGCAAGGGGTTTGAACTGGCGCAATTCCTCGACAAAATGACTGGCGTGATTGACTCAAAGGCAATCGGTGTTCCGATGGGAGTTAGGCAGATCGAGCAATCCTTCGGATGGTTCGCGCCTAACTATACTCGCGCCTGTCTCTCAATGCTCGGTGATATATTCCGGGGTGGCTTAACGGGCGCGGAAGTCCGTAAGGCTTTGGGTGGCATGATTATAGCGGGTGCGGTCTATTACGCCGGGGCGCAATACGCTATTTCTGCGCTTGCCGGTAAAGACGAAAAAGCAATCAACCGTGACCTGAACGAAGGGTTTGGGTTCACTACCGATCCGATTACGGGCGAAGTGACATGGAAACCTGGTGGCGGGTTCATGGCTCTCAAAGTCTCTAATCTTACTGTCGGAGTAGGCGGTTTCTGGTATGGTCTGGTAAGACTCGCCAATAACATCATGTCCTGTGTGAATGAGGTTGGCGATAAGTCAATCGTTGACCTTTATTCTATCCTAAAGAACGGGTCACTTAACTACCAGGACAATCCGTTCATTTACTGGTGGTATTCCCGGTCCTCTCCGGTGACAAGGGTGTTGGCCGAAGTCGCCACTAACCGTCAATGGGATGGTTCGCCCGTTTCAGCTCATAAGGACTTCCTGAAATACCCGATTGAAACCGCTAAAGAATACGGTATTTACATCGGAAAACTATTTGTTCCTATCTCAATCGACCAGGGCATAGGCTGGATGATTCCCGGCTACGCTTCGGACAATGAGATACCGGAAAACGAGGCGCGGGCTATCCTCCCGATTTCCTCTATCTTTGGCCTTAACGCTTATCCTGCGTCTGCGTGGGCGAAGTTCTATGACAAGGCTAAAGATGCCATACAGAAGATGCGCCCTGAAGAGATTGACCAGAACCAGCAACAGGCGTTCAAGGATGGCACTTTGGGATGGAAGCAACTTACCGCCTTCCAGAAACAGGAATTGATACGCAAGTATCCCGACCTTGCCGCGGCTTATGAAAAGGCACAGCAGGATTCTACCGTTCGTGGTTCACAGGTTTGGAAGGATTACGAGGACCGTAAGAAGGTAGAGAAAACAATCTATACTGACCGCGTAAACAAGGCGGTCACAGAATTACAGCAAGGCAAGATTACGACTGAAGAGTATCGCAAATTAGTTTCAAAGGCCGGACAGAATTACGGCGCGATGCTGGATGCGATTGAACGTGAACCGCATTATGCCGATATCTATGCTTATTTTGATAAAAAGGCAAAAGAGGGCGACAAATATGGATTCAAGGATGATTTAGCCTTAACTGCTTATGAATCCCAAATCAAGTATGCGGCTGACCTTGAGGATGCGCTAGGTAACTATGATTGGGATGAACGGGACCGGCGCGTTGACGCTTTCATAAAACAATGGGGGCTTGATACCTACGAACGTATCCAAAAGTATTACGCTGATGGGAAGATAGATTCTGGTTGGCCTCTGTTGGACGTTCGCCGCGCTTCCGATATGGAAAAGTTGGGACGCGCATACTGGCGGTTGCCTTATGCGTCAATCTCCGATATTAAGGAAGAGGTTGATGTTCCGGCTGAATACATGGCTGGATGGCGTGAATATAAACTCCTAAAGACCTCCAAAGAACGCGAGGCATGGCTTGAGGCCCATCCGGAATACGCTAAAGACTGGCGGGCTGAATACAGGCAAAAGAATCCCGAAGCTGATGCCACCCTGGCTCTATGGGGTTATGGTGGCAAACTACAGTCCGAGAAGGCTTACGACCTCGTTGTTAAGTGGTCACAGGAACTTGGCATACCATTCGCAAAGGATAACTTCGGTCTGCCGCCAAAATCCCTGCTGACCAATTACTTCGACTATAACAAGATGGTGGCGGCAACGGGTAATTCCAGCGAAAGTAAACTCTACCGCTTGGATAATCCGGCCTGGGACAAATGGGGGCAGGAAAATCTTGGTTGGATGCCGATTGAAAGCAAGCCGGAAGTCCTGCGGATCAACGTCAAGTATAAGACTAATGACAAGGAATATGATGCGCTTAAAACCACGGAAGAGCGACAGAAATACTTGTATGCCAATTCGCAATATGCCGACGATAGGCGACGGCGAGAGGCCATAGAAAAAGACTTGACTGGCACGAATATCGAGGCATTTGTGGCCTACAATAAACTGCCCGATACCGGATACGCCAAAGAGCGTTATCTCATGGACAATCTGGCGTTTTTTGAGGCTGGCAAGACGGCCTTTGGATGGAAGGACAAGGATTTCAGCAAAGTTCCATCCGTAGAAGTCGAGGACTTGTATGCTAAATATGAATCTATACGGAATAAAGACGGGAACGCTGATGCTACTGCTAGGATGAAGTTTAGGTTGGAACATCCCGATCTCGATGCCTGGTTGGTCTTAGCTAAAGGTTTTAAACCTGCTGAAGCACCTAAAACTACGAGTAAAACAACTACCACTAAATCTAAAACCACAACTGCGCCCAAAGCTGGCGTAACATTACCCCCGCTTCCTAAAATCTCTGACCTATTCAAGTAACTGTTATTGACTTAACAGCGTCTTGACAAACGGAAAACAGTAGCGCATTATTAAGATAACAATGATAGATGCTCAAGGACTTATTGCTTTTGAGGATGATATTGCCAGGGAGATAGAAGCTGGCAAGATACACGCTCCGGTCCATCTTTCCAAAGGTAACGAGCAAGAGTTAATCTCCATCTTCAAGCATATATACCCTGACGATTGGGTATTCAGCACACACCGTAGCCATTACCACGCCCTGCTCAAAGGCGTCCCTGCTGAATTAGTCAAGTCTGAAATCATGGCCGGACATTCCATTACTCTTAACTTCAAGGATTACAGATTTTTTTCATCTGCCATCGTTGGTGGTATCCTGCCTATTGCATTAGGCGTAGCTATGAGTGGTCAAACAGTGTGGACTTTTGTGGGCGACATGGCGGCGGAAACTGGCATATTCCATGAGTGCGTCAAGTATGCTCACGGTCATAAATTGCCAATCAAATTTGTGGTGGAAGATAATCAGTTAAGCGTCAATACCCCAACTGATGATATTTGGGGATACTCGTATAAACGTAGATTTCCACATCAAGGTTCAGGAAAGTGGGTGACATTTTGAAAGAACGAATGAATCTTGACAAATGTACTTGTAAAATAGGTATGGATGGTCATAAAACAGGTACTTGTCGCTATTGTCGTGATCGAAAAGACTTAGCCAGATACAATGCCGCGTTTAGTCATGGAATTGGTGTATGCCATACCAATCATACGATGATACTGCGTACACAACATCAGTACGGCGGATATTCTGAATGAACTATGAATCCGAATTAACTGATGCTATGTCATGGTTGGGAAAGCAGAAAGACACTCTGTTTCTAGGCCAATCAATCGCATATCCTGGCAACGCCATGTATAAGACTCTTCAAGGTGTTTCTAAAGACAAGTTGATTGAAATGCCGGTTGCCGAAGATATGCAGATGGGTGCCAGTATCGGCCTGTCTCTAACAGGCAAGTGCGTTATCTCGATATTCCCGCGCTTTGATTTCCTGCTATGTGCCACTAACCAGTTGGTCAATCATTGTGACAAGATAGAGCAATTTACGAACGGAGAATACAAGGCACATTTAATTATTCGCGTAGGCATTGGTTCAAAGACTCCGATGTATCCTGGCGTTCAGCATTGTGGTGATTATACTGAGATTTTCCAAAAGCTACTAAAGAATATTCCGGTTGTACGTCTTACAATGCCAAAGCAAATCCACAAGGCTTATGAATGGGCTTATCATTCGGATAAAAGTACGATGATTGTCGAGGACATTGGAAAGTATGGAATGGAGTAATAAATATAATTCGTTCAATTCCTATAAGGGATTGGCTTACTACGATAATTACAAATCCATCATCAATTGGATGCGTGGTAAAAGTGATACGTTACCTCCACCAATAGAAGTCAATCTCGATCCATATGCTGAATGTAATCTTTCGTGTTACTTCTGTATTGTTCAGCGTTATCTCAAGACTAATCGGGCGGAAGTTGGTGAAATGCGTTCGCTCCCTGGCGATTATATGCGTAGATTGGTTGATTATCTTGCTGATTGGGGAGTACGTGGCTTATGTATCTCCGGTGGTGGTGAACCTACACTACATAAGGACTTATCCTTTATATTAGCACACGCGGCTGACAAGAAATTGGATACCGCGCTGGTTACGAATATGGTAAAGGTATCCCGTCCAATCATGGACGCTTCTATGGCTTGCCGGTGGATTGCCATGTCTATTGATGCTGGAAAACCAGAAAGCTACGCTAAAATTAAGGGTAGGGATTGTTTCTATCAGGTATTAAAGAATGTCAAACAGATGGTTAAACTGCGCAGCGAATATAACTCAAAGGTAGATTTGGCTTATAAAATGGTGGTACTTCCTGAAAATGTCGATGAAATATATGATGCGTGTAAGATTGCTCAAGATATTGGGGTTCAGGACTTTCATGTACGTCCAGTTGATCTGGAACGTTCTGATATAGAAGGACATCGGAAATTGCAATTCAATATGGTTAAAGTCTATGAGCAATTTCAGAAATGCCACGAACTAGAGAATGATAACTTCCACGTATACACGGTAACACATAAGTTTGACGGTCAGTTTCATAACAAGCAGGACTTCAAACAATGCCTTATGACGCCTATCCTGCTTCCGATCCTTACGGATGGGAACGCCTATTTATGCGTCGATAAGAAGATGCAAGCGAAATATAAGATAGGGTCATGCTATCCCAATCCCGAACAAATAGGAGACTGGTGGGGTTCGGATGCTCACCGGAAACTCATTCATTCCGTGTTACCATCACGCGATTGCGCTGATAACCGATGCACAGGACAATGCTACAACGAGCAAATAGAGAAGGTAGTCCTGCATGATGGGATGTGTTTAAGTTTTCCATGATTTACTGCGTTGACATAGACAATACCATTTGCCGGACGGTAGGAAGTGATTATGCGTCCAGCAAGCCTATCAAACAGCGCATAAATATCATTAACCACCTTTATCACAACGGGAATAAAATCATTATATTCACAGGCAGGGGTTCTAAATCGGGCAAGGATTGGCTGGATTTTACCGTCAAGCAATTAAGGGAATGGGGAGTGCTTTATCACGAGTTACAGATGGGGAAACCATCGTGCGATGTGATATTCGATGATAAGGCAAAGAATATAGATGATTATTAGCCGGACGCCTTTACGGATTTCTTTCCTTGGTGGTGGAACTGATTATCCCCAATGGTTTAATGAGCATGACGGGGCCGTTCTTGGGACTTCTATCGACAAGTATTGTTATGTGATGCTCCACGATGGGCATTCCTGGCATACTTTTGACTTGCCAAATAAATCAGGTCTTGGTTCATCATCGGCCTATACGGTCGGACTCCTGCGCGTATGCACGGAATTAGATAAGGTCACAATCGCCAAACTTGCTACCACATGGGAGTTCGATAAGATGGGTGGTAATGTTGGTTATCAGGACCAGTATCTTTGCTCAGTAGGCGGGTTCCATCATCTGCGATTTTCCGCTCATGGTATTCGTGATAAGGTGATTCCAGAATTGGTTTCCGATCTTGCGGATTGGCTGATGCTATTTGACACTCACCAATATAGGCGGGCGGGTGATGTGGTGGCTCACCAGTTGGCCGAAATGGATAAGCATGAAGATTTACTCACACGTATGAGTGAGCAAGTCGAAGATGGTATCACGGCATTGGCAACTGGCGACTATCCCGCATTTGGTGAATTACTAGACGAAGCATGGTCACTTAAAAAGCAGTTGTCGCCGTATGTTTCCACTACTGAAGTCGATGCCATTTATCAGGCGGCGATAAATGCCGGTGCGATTGGTGGTAAGTTACTAGGGGCGGGTGGCGGTGGTTTTATTGTATTCTGCGTCAAACCGGATAATCAAAAAGCCGTTAAGTCTGCATTGTCCGATCTTAATCATGTGCCTTTCCGTTTTGAGAATGAAGGCACGAAGGTACTTTACCATGATTGACATAGGTGAAACAATAGCCAAGCGTATAAAGAATGGTGGGAAAATCATCATTTGCGGTAACGGAGGTCTTGCCGCCGAGAGTGAGCATTTCGCGGCTGAATTAATGGGGAAATATGGTGACGAAATCTATCTGCCATGTATATCTTTGACATCGAATACTTCTCTCATTACTGCCCTGGCAAATGACTTTGGTTTTGAAAACATATTCAGTCACCAAATTAAGACGCTTGGGAAATCATGGGATTTACTGATCGCCATGACTACCAGTAAATCGGCCAATATCCTTAATGCCATTAGCGCAGGGCTTGAAATGGGCATGGAAACCATATGTCTATGCGGTAACAAATGCTGTGTCGCCAGCAATATCACTATTCAGTTTTCCGGCAACGATTCGGGAGATATTCAAAACGCCATAATCACTTATCTCCATAAGGTAGCTAAAGATGCAAAAGCATATCTACTTAAACCCGAACAACCGTAATCCTGCTCCGTTTGCGGCAATCGAACCTCCGCTATGGTTAGGATTACTGGCCGGACAATCGCGTAACTTAGGGGAAGATGTCGCTATTCTTGATGCTGAAGCGGATGACCTTACGTTGGAAGATACGGCTAAAAAGGCGTTGGCTGGTAACGGGCGCGTGACTATCGTGGTTATGGGAAATAACCCATCCGTATCCTCTACGCCTAAAATGCCAGTTACGGAAAGATTACTAAAACTAATACCGGATGCGGACGTTGCAGGTATCCATCCCGAAGCAACCGGTCATAACCGTTTGGCGATGGATAGGACATTATATGGTACTCCTTCCGTACCTTGGAAACTGCTGGATTTAAGCAAATACAAGGCGCATAACTGGCATTGTTTGGGTGACATTGATAACCGTTCGCCTTATGGAGTTCTTTATACCTCTCTTAACTGTCCGTTCGATTGCCACTACTGCAATGTCCATACTCTTTATCCAGACCATAAAGTTCGATATCGACCAATGGAGAATATACAATCTGAACTGGCCTATTTTGCCAACCACGGTGTTAAGAACATCAAGATATGGGATGAACTATTTTGCTTTAACGAGAAGCGCGTGGAGGATATCTGCGATTTCATTATCGCCCAGGGATTCCAATTCAACTTTTGGGCGTATGCTCGCGCAGACGTAATTACTACTCGCATGGTTTCAAAGATGAAAAAGTCCGGGATAAACTGGTTAGCATATGGTTTTGAATCAGCGGATTACAACGTGCGTAATGCTTCCCATAAGAAGATAGCTGACGACAAGTTTGGCACGGCAATCAAGACAAGTAGGGACGCTAATATCAATATCATGGGAAACTTCATGTTCGGGCTTCCAGGTGAAACTGATGGCAGTATGCGGAAGTCTCTTGAATATGCTATCAAGCAGAACTTTGAGTATGTGAATTTCTATGTGGCGTTGCCTTATCCTGGTTCACAATGGTATGCGGAATTAGAGAACAAACCGCAGGATTGGGCTAACTTCAACCAGTACGGGCATAGTCTCAATGCTGAACCAGAAGTTGTCCAGTTCAGGGATTATGCTTTTATGGAATACTTCAACCGGCGCGAATATCTTGATATGATAAAAGCAAGATTTGACATAAAGGCTTATAATCATATTAAAGCCATGTTAAAGTGGCAAATAAGGAAAGGGGGCGAATAATGGGAAAGGACGGCGTAGCCAACCAGAGTGACGCGACACTCACTTCTGGCAAGGCGCAAACTCCACAGACCATTAGCGTCGAGGAACACGAGAAAGCGTTGCGGGATGCCAAGTCTGCGGCTTTGGCCGATGTTGGACGCCTTCGGGCTGAAAGCGAGAAGGCCATAAAAGCGGCAACGGCGGCAAATGAACGGCTGAACGCGCTGATGAAAGAGCGCGAAGAGGCTGAACTCGCAACGGTGCGTGATGACCCGGAAAAGCTGACGGCTTTCCAGACACGTCAACGCGCTCGTCAACTCGAATCCGACCTCGCCACAAGGGACACCGAACTGAACGATTTGAAGGCAAGACTCGCCGTATTCGAGAGCCGTGAGGCTGAAAGCCAAAAGCTCACGAAGGCGCAGGAAATCGCCGGGAAGTTGAACGTCGATCCTGTCCGGCTAACTAACCTTGCCAAGTTCACGAACGGTTCACCGGAAGCGATAGAGGAAATCGCAAAAGCCCTTCCCCGCGCAGATGGCAAAGTTGGTGGCGATGGCAAGTCCTTCAAAGCCGATTCAAATGCCAGTATCGGCGGGGGTGCATCATGGGAGGCAGTTCGGGCCGCGTTCATCAAAGACCCGACCAATCCGACCGTGAAAGCGCAATACCTGGAAATGAAAAGGCAAAGAACTTAAACGAAATTAAGGAGGATTTAAGTGGCCGTTACTACTGATTCTGTAATGGCCGATACAGTCCCCACAATCCTTGAGAACGCGCGTTTCACCGAGCAGTTCGAGGCAATTATGAGCGGTTTGGTGTGGCGCATCCGCAAGGAACTCCACGACGGCAAGAATGTGAACGTGCCGTATTTTGGGACTGTCACGGCCCGCGCCCTTACCGAAGGCGTCGATATGACGACCTCCGAAACCATGAGCGATACCCTTGTTACTGTTACCCCGGCGGAAGTCGGGTGCAAAATCATCGTTACCGACAAACTGGTGCGTGACGATAAAGAGGATATTAAGGCCGCTGCTGGCCGTATCCTCGGTGACGCGATGGAACTCAAGCGCGACCAGGATTTGCTGACCCTGCTTGCGTCCGGCACGAACTCCCTCGGCTCTGGCGGCACTATGACGCTCGGACAGGTTGCTGCCGCCCGCGCCATCCTGAAGGGCAATCCGGTTTCATCCGGTGGCCCTGCCCATGGCCGTTTGGCGATGGTCCATCATCCCTATACCATGCTGGACCTCGTTGACGTTTTCACTCCTCTTGTCCCTGCCGCCGGCACTACGCAGAGCGCGGCTGGTGCGCTTGCCGATGATGTTATCCGCAATTACTCCGTTGGGCGTCTATTCGGGATGCCCTGCATCGAGGATGGCAACATCGACATCACCACCACCGCCGGGACTGCGAAAGGCGGCGTGTTCTCGGTTGGCGAAGGCGGCTCAATCATTCTCGCCACCGCGAACGAGTGGTCGGTCGAACCGGAGAGGGATGCCTCTCTGCGGGCCACGGAACTGAACGTCGTTGGGGAATATGGCGTAGGCCAGTATTTAGCTGGTTGGACGGTTACCCTTAACCACGACGCTACGACTCCTGCGTAGGGGAAAGGAGAAATATAATGGCTTTCCCTGCTGTTCATTACGGAAACTTTGGTGATGAAAAGGTCACATCATCTTCTAAAATCGGTGGCCTTCCCCTGGGGACCAAGATGGTTCTCCCCGATGGCCGCGAATTCCGGCACGCATATTGTTCCGGAACGGCAATCGCAGTCGGAAAGGTTTACCAGACTCAGGTACAGATTGCCGATGCTCAGTATGCGGCTGGTTCCGTAACTGTGGCTGTTGCGGCGGCTAACACTACCACGGTAGGTATTACTACGGGTGGTACTACCGCCATTACTACTGACCAGTTTGCCGATGGTCATTTGATCGTTTCCGGTTCTGCCGGTGGTGGTATTGGATGGTCTTACAAGATCAAGTCCAATAACTCTGCGGCGGCTGGTTCCACCACTTGTACCTTGACTCTCTACGAAACCGACCCGATCAAGGTTGCCATCGCTGGAGGTACGGCGGAGGTTGGTGTTCGTGAGAATCCTTGGCGCGGTGTCATTTTGACTACCGCCGACACCGTAATCGCCGGACGCTTCGGTGTTTCCTGCTCAAGTGCTGCGGCTTCTTCCTACGTCTGGTTGCAGACCAAAGGACCGGCGGCTTGCTACGTAGCTGGCACGGCTGTCGTTTCCGGTGAAGTGGTTGTCGCTTCTACCGGCGTGGCGGGCGCGGTCGCAAAGATTGTCGCTTCCACGGCTGGTCCTACCTCCGCGAAGGCCATGCTCAATCCGATTGGGCAGGTGCTTCTCGCCTCCATCGCAAACGGCTACGCGATGGTTGACCTCTGGCTCGAATAGGCCAAATGAAAAAGGGGGGCCGCAAGGCCCCCCTCTTCTCTTAATGGAGGGGGAATTGACTCAACCAAAGGACTACAAACTCGACGTTCTGGTAATCGCGCACAACAAGATAGAAAAGACAATCGAATGTATCAATACCCTCTATCGTCATACGCGGTTGCCGTTCCATCTTATCGTAGTCGATGATTCCACCGACCTGACTCCACTTTATATGAATCAGTTGGTTAAGGAACGCGACAATATCACGTATGTCCAATCGCGTGTGCCTTATATTTCAGGAAACCAGATATTTAACAAGGGTTTGGCCTACTGTAAGACGCCCTACATGGCTACGGTTATGAATAGCGTTACAGTAGAACCGGATTGGGAAATGGGCGCGTGTCAAATCATGGATGCTGACCCAAAGGTGGGCGTGGTGGCCCTTAAATGCTTATTTCCGAATGGCCTTATCGAGTCGGCGGGTATCAAGATGTATAAATGGTTGCCGACCGACATAGGCCGTGATTCTCCCGGCCATCGGTTTAGCCTGACCTACGAGGTTGACGCCGTTCAATGGGCGTTTGCTATCGTGCGCGTGGAAGCGTGTAAAGGCGTTTTGGAAGAGAACCATTTTCACGGTTTCCGCGGATGGGATGATATTGATAACTGTCTGGTGCTAAAAAAGAACGGGTGGAAGTGTTGGTATTGCGGGGCAGGGGCAGGGTATCATCTTCCCAGGGCGACAAGGGGCGACGATTCCGAGCTGGCGGCAAAGGAAAACAGGGAAAACGCGCATATCTTTTTCAAGCGTTGGGGCTTTTGGGATGATTTCATCAAGGAGCATCCGGACGGGATGGGCGTTCACGAACCGCCAAAGGAAGTCCGCGCAAAGTGATAACACTCCTTATCGTTCCCACTCATCAATATAGGACAAAACAACCTTCCCTGCTATCAATCTCTGATTTCCCTGCCGGATTCGCCTATATCGCGGCTTCACTCAAGGCCAACGGGCATGATGTAATCGGCCTCAATCCTAACAACCATCCCGAATATAAAGAACCTTACTATATGCTGGCTAACCTGATTGGTGAAACGCTGGCAAAGCATAAGCCGGGGCTAATCGGTTTGGGCGGCATTTGCGTTGACTACGCCTTTATCAAGGATGCCATAGACCTTTGCCGTAAGTTCGCGCCTGGTGTGCCGATTGTATTGGGTGGCGGGATTATATCGAATGATCGGGAAGATGTATTCCGAATACTTCAACCAGACTTCGGCCTGATTGGGGAAGCGGAAGAGACAATCGTGCGCCTGTGTAATGCTTTGGAAGGGCGCGACAAGATAGAGGACATTCCTAATCTATCATACTGGCGTGACAAGAATCCGGTCCATAATCCGGTCAATCACGAATACGGCGAACTGGATGCGCGGCCATTTCCTGACTATGAGGCGTTTGGCGGTCTTGAAATGGTCGATAGGTATTCTATGGCTACGCGAGTGCTCTACCGCTACACGCGCACACACCCCCGACCATTCACCATTGTTACGGCACGTTCCTGCCCGTTCTCATGCACGTTCTGTGTCCATCGCGGCGGTCCTAAATACCGTGCGCGTTCGATTGAGAACATCATGGAAGAGATACGGGTTAATTGGGAGAAGTATCGGTTTAACATCCTTATTATCCTTGACGAACTGTTTGCGGTGAACAAGGCAAGGATGCGCGAGTTCTGCGAGGCGTTACTCGAAGGAAAGAGGCGATACGGATGGGACTTCGATTGGATGATGCAGACCCATGCAAGTGCAGCTTTAGACTACGATACGCTCAAATTGGCGAAAGAGGCTGGCCTGACCTTTTTCAGTTATGGTTTGGAGAGTGCAAGCCCGACCGTCCTGAAGTCGATGAACAAGAGGATGAGGCCGACACAGATAATCGAAGCATTGAAATTAGCTGAGGAGGTTGGGATTGGCTTCGGTGGCAACCTTATCTTTGGTGATCCTGCGGAAACCGAGCAAACAATCCACGAATCGCTGAACTTCTATTGGGATTACTGCCGGGGGGCGATGGTTTTCCTTGCTGACCTGCGGCCTTATCCTGGCAATAAACTCTTTGACTTCTGCGTGGAATATGGGTTGATACCGGACAAAAAGGAGTATTACGAAACGATAGACAGCCATCCGTTTAACATGACAAGGATACCGAATAATCGGTGGGTTCAATGGTTGACGTATTTTAATATAACGGAAGGTGCTTGGTTTGGGTTTAAGCAAACGATGGCATTATCCGTTGAACTCGATAATGAACTGCCTGACGAAGTGGCGCGTATTCTAGGGAGGCAGATGTATCGCGTCAAGGCAATCTGCCCGCATTGTGGCGAAATGATTGAATACCGGGAAATGCTTGTGCCGGGGGTGATGCCGGAATATCTTGGGACGGGATGCCCTAAATGCGGGTATCGGATAAGGGTGGGGCTGAAAGTTGGGGAATATGCTGATACAATGGAAGTTAAGGAGTTGGTGAAAGCATGACGCCGACAGCATTAAGTGAACAGCAAAAACAGGCTATCGAGCAAGTAGGCTACGGGCTGACCGGAAGCATCGGCGGGATACAGCGCAAGACGTATTACACGCCTGACGGACGGGTGGTGAGGCTCATTCCAAATATCCGTGAATACGTCAAGAAGGATGGCGCCGGCAAGGTGATTGAAACCGGGACAAGGGATGCCAATTATGACTTCGGCTACCTTGAGCAACCGCCGCAGGTCAAAAAACCGTTTTGCCCGACTTGCGATAAGTGGCACGATACTCCAGCGCAAGTGGTAGAATGTAAGAGAGCGCGAGAACGCTTGATACGAAAGTCAGAATCTAAGGAACGTAAACAAGTGAAATTTGAAGGCGACGATAGGTTATCCAGTCTTGAAAAGCGACTTGATATGCTTACAAGCGTATTGGAGCGATTAGCAGGAGGGCAAGTTGGGAAAGTTCTTCAATCAGATGGTCAAGGACCAAGCAGGAAGATTACCGGGAAATCTGGAAGTTCACCGGAGAGCGTTCAATGAGCGAAATCTACATCGCCAGGGAGAAGAGGAAGGGGCTGCTCCTGCCGTTTGCGGGGACGAAAGCGAATCCAAACGTGCTGTTCCCCCTCGAAGGCGTGGAGAAAAGCGAACTCGACGAACTCATTAGGGCAATCCTGGCGAAAATGGGGGTGACGGACGAAGTTGAAATACAGGCTATAATCGCCAAAGCGGAAGCTGACCGGGAAGTGAGAATGAAAATCTTTGAAGCGCGGCAAAAGCTACGCAAGTATATGGAAATGCGGCGACAGGGCCAAAGGTTAATCCAAAATGGTTTCAGGAATTGGGTTCCGGCCTTCTTTAGACCGATAAGAACTAAAGGGGAATAAATAAAACAAATAGAGAGAAAGGGGGGTGTGGTTAAATGGGAGAACAGAGGACTCCTGGGGTGATAATTGGTTTACCGGCAAGTACAACGGCGGCGGGGACACGGCTTCAAGTAAGCGCAACGGCTTACGGATGTCGTTATTTGGTGGTGACAGCCAACACAGCGAATACCGGATGGGTATATGTTGGCGGTTCAAACGTTTCTTCATCGGTATTTCTTTTCCAACTAGAACCCGGTGCATCCTGTTCATTACCGATTGATCGCGCTGACAAGGCTTATTATGACGTTTCGGTTAATTCCGAAGGCATAAAAGCCGGTTACGTGGTATAAGAGGTGAAACATGGATGGACCGCGAAAGTTTGCTAATCCGAGTTGGTTATCCGGATTAAGATATTCCGGAGCAATTACCTTAAAACCATCTGGCGATCTTGACGATTATTTTACTTTCGCCACGATCTCAGATATACCCACCATCTACGGCACAGGAGCCTACCTCCGCATAGGTGATGCCTATACTACAACGTGCGGATTGAACGCAGAAGATGATTTGTTTGTGACTGGTGATTTTGAGGCTACCTATGGCTTTATCGGGCCAGATAATACTGGAATTACGGCCAACGCAATAACCGATGTCCTTCAGATTAGGTGTGGTGCTGGAACCAATAATGAAGCGGCTGGTCAAGGTGTTGGAGTTGGCTTTTACATCGGCAACGATGCTTCCGAACTTGAAAAGCGCGGCTCAATCCAATGCCAGTTATCAACAGCTACTAATGGCTCAGAGGACAGCAAACTGTTATTCGGGAACATGGTTGGTGGGTCACTGATAAATAATATGGTATTGAGTAACACCGAGTTACTGCTTGGAACCTCTAATAATGCCACCTTTGCTAAACTCACTCTCCGCAATAATCAGACAGCTACGGCTGGCAATCTAATCTACGATTCCATGCTGATAGAACTCCGTGGTAGCTATTGGGATGGTGCGGCGGCACAACTGCGAGCAAACACCATCCAGACCATCATGGAAGATAATGATCCGATTATCTTCTACCTGAAGTTTGCTGGGAATAGCGGAACATTTATGCGCCTTAGAGATAATGCCGGAGCTATGACTATTCACGCAGATCAGCCGTTGCAACTAGGCTCATCATCTGATCTTACTGCTACAACAGATGAGGTAAGGCTTGGCAGCTTTGACATAGCTGCTGGGCATCGTAGCTTATGCATCGCATCTGAAGAGGTTGTAGCGGCTGAAACAGATGAAACTAAATTTAGTCACAAATATCCCGTTCGTATCAACGGAGCAACCTATTACATCATGCTGACTCAATCTTAGTAGGAGGATTAGGATGTACTACATAAAAGTTAACTTGAACACCATTGAACTCAAGAAAGAAACAAGGGATGAGATTGCCACCGTCAAGGCGCAGTTTGAAGGCTTCTTGACTGCTAATGGCTTAACCGCTACTTACGAGACAGGCGAAGTCAAACCCACTTTTGATGCCGGCGGGAAAGAAGTCGGGGCAATGGTAGTGGCTGACGTAGCAACCGAAGAAAATATGGAGGAAACTGTTGGAAATTAAGTTTGAAATCAATGATACTCAGGCCAAGGCTCTTGAAGAAATATCCCCTTACATTGTAAACCCGCAGACCGGGAAACCGATGCCGCCGGATGAATATGCCAAGGCTCTCTTTATCCGGGCAATTATTGATGGAAAACAAAAATTGATAGCGAAGGATTTGTCATAATGGAATTATGCAGGATGTCTAATCAGGACACGTTATGTATCGGTGAATCATGCCAAATGATTTCTCGGTGCAAAGTCCATCCTTGCGATGATTGCGCCGTACCAATGGAGCAAGCGTTCCTATATGACGAAGTATCCTGCTATCTGAATTGCAAGACAAGGAAGGAATACTATGCCAGTAAAGATAACCAAAGTAAGCGGGAATCGATTCCGGGTATCCACACCTAACGCCGTACACGCCAAGGCCACTACAAAGGAAAAGGCGGAGTCTCAGGAACGGTTGTTGAACGCGGTTGAACACGGATGGAAACCTAGCGGAAAGAAAGCCAAAAAGAAGGGCAAGTAAAAGAGGTAGCTTATGAGTCGGACGTATGCGGCTATGACCACTTTAATTACCCAAAAACTCCAAAGTGCTAGCACGGCTGATTATTCTACTAGCGAGGTAGATAATCAGATACGCGAAACATTAAAGGAAATGAGTTCAATTATTCCGCATATCGTTCCCATGATTTTCAAGATTGAGTCTCGTTATGGTGTGGATGTTACCGGCACTACCAGCAAACTCACGGATAGCGTCAAGGCTCAATTCCTGGCGGCTGATGTTGGCAAGGTGGTCCATAATACTACCGACAACACCTGGGCGGTTATTACGGCCTATGATTCGACCTCCGTGGTATCTCTTTCGGCTGACATCATGGACGCTAACGAGGACTACGAGATTTACAACAAACAATGCCGGAATAAGAAGCAAATCTACCTCGGTGACGTTCCTGAGAATTACGAAATTCATTCCATCGAATATACAGTTGGAAACCGCCGTAATTGGACACGCTTCGATAACATTGTCGAGATTGATGTCGATTGGGTTGACGATTCCGATTCTACCCTGACCGATCTCGGCAATATCGATGTTCTGATACGGTTCAAAAAGCCTCATGTTCTTTGCCAGTTGACTGATTTATTGGGTAACGTGGCGGCAACGGCGGCAATCGCTTCTACGGCGGTTTCCGGTTCGTCTTTACAGGCGGCGGGAACGATTGAAGTCGGGGAAGAGTTTACCATCACCGGCCATCGTTCGGTTTATGTCGTGGCGACCGGGACCACCATCGCCAGCAATACGGCGGCATGGGGGATTTATCCTCCTTCCGAGATTGCCCTTGCTTCAGGAACGGCAACGGTTATCACCTTCCGGGGCAGTTCACTCGACCCCGCGCAAGAGGACATCTTTGCGGATATGTGTGCCGGCCAGCTCGCCATCAATAAAGCTCCGAAGTATATCAATACCGTGGTGATCGGTGCGCCTAACGCATGGCAGAACTTTATCGAGTGGGGCGAACGCAAGTATGCCAATGCGCTCGCGAAGTTAAGGCGTAACACTCCTCCGAAAACCAATAAGCGGTATCCTACGGACTAGCCGATGCGCGAGTTATCCTATACTCTACTGGCCGCACAAAAGGATAGCCGTTTTGTTCCTGATGTTAATGCCGTACTGACTTCCGGCACGGCGACCGTGACCTATGATAAGACTAAGATATGGAGTGTTAAACAGGACGAGCAACCTTATTCCCACAAGACGGTTATCGTATTAGATAACGCTAACCAGGCTTTGACCGGGATAGATTACAAGGGTTATAAATGTGATCTAAAGTGGGGATTAAAGACTGCATCCACGATTGAGTATTCCCAATGTTCCCCCCAATGGATTATTGACCAGAAGTTCGTATCCTCTGAAGGTGCGCTAACCTGTGAATTGACGGCGGTTGGTTGGCAGGAATTGTTGGCAGAAGATCGGGCAAGTGATATTTATGCTCCAGCTTCCAGCGATACGAAGACTGTAAAGACGCTTATAGGCGAAATCATGGGTGGAACAATGGCCTGTTTCAACCATTGCGCGGCCATTACGGTTGATTGGGATTCTGAAGATAGCCTAATTGACACCTATACGCCTAAAGACACTTTCCGCGTTTATCTCAATAGTTCGCGGTTAGCTTCCGTAAGACGGTTGCTCGATTACACCGGATGCGCCCTGCGGTTTGAAAATGACGGCCATTGTCATATCTTTGTGCCACAAACTAGCGCGGCGACCTATGATTTACCAACAAGCAATTCGTCAACGGGTGGATGGGCTAATAATGCCAATGCGTATGATGATAACGAATTATCATATGCGACTTGTATGGCTTTACTGGGTGGTGCCGGAGCCTTAACACTAACGATGGCAGCGCATAAAATCAGGAACCATATAAAGTTTAAGATCGGGATTACCGATGATAGTCCATCAGATTTAACCACCGCCATCATAGAAGGATACGACACGGTGTCGGCGGCGTGGTTTACTATATGGACCCACACAGGTTATATGGCATACAAATGGGTGGAAGTGGATTTTGACGACCGCGTGGTATCTCAACTTAAAATAACCGCCGATGGAACAATGATTTCAAATGGGGCGGTAGCTTTATTTGAAATCCAACTGACCCCTACTCACCAATACGAATACTCTCTGACCTCCGGCGACCATACCTTCTTCAGCAAGGCATACCGTGAAAAGTTAGTTATCCCGAACTACGTCAAGGTTCAAACACCGACTGGCGCGGGAACGGTTTATACTGCCAGCACCACGGACGCGGCCTCTTACGCCCTTCTGCCAAAGCATCAATACGAGGCTTGCGCTCTGGCAAATACGGCTCAAGCCCTTGCGATTGCGACTGCAATCCTTGGTAAATACCAGATGCAAGCCGAACAGGGGTCGGCGACCGTGCCTATTAACGTAGGCGCGGAGATTTATGATTACGTCAAAGTGACGGACAGCCGGGAGAATGATACTCGTTCCGGAAACATAGGCTATCTTTCGCGTACTTACAACGTCAAGAAGGCTACCTGGGAAATGACGTTCGGCTTTGGTGGTTGGTATTCCGTGCGCGGTCTTATGAATGAACTTGAAACAAGCCCAAACGGCACTTCCACCAATAGTAACTACTTTGAAAGGCTGACCGTCAAAGACCTTTACGTTACTAATGAGATAACGTTGGATGATATTGAAAATGGCTCTACTTATAGCAAGGTATTGTCCACCAATATCAGCGCGGGCGTAATCAAGCTCCTGTCAACCACGGTTGTTGATGCTGGATTCACACAGGACAAGGTTGGTGACGGTTCTACCTATCAGAGGGTTTTGGCTACTAACCTGTCCGCTGGCAACATCATGCTTACTTCTCATATCGTAGCTTCAACGGTGGCGGGTAGCACTCAATGGTATAACAACGCGGGCGTGGTCATAGATGCCAATTACGGGATACTTTGCTACGGTTCGTCAACCGCTTTCCGGACAAGGGCGACTTCTACCGGGGCTGACCAATGTTATATGACGGCAAGCGGGGAGATTGCGGCGGGTGATGGTAAGGTCTTGTTATCTGCTTCCGGCCTGACTATTAAGGATAACAGCGCGTCACAATGGTTGCGGTTCGCAGATAGCACAGGAACACTAAAGGCGTATATTGCCCTAGCCGCATCTGAAGTCCTTGATATAAACTGCGATTCGGATATAGCGATAGAACCTGGATCATCTTGTGATATTGTGGCCGACCTGTCCGGTGATGGGGCGTTAATCCCCCAAATCGCGGGGTCGGGCGACATCGGAAAGTCGGGAACTAAATGGAACGCGATTTATGCCGAAGATGGGTATCTGGACGGGGTTACGGCATCAGCAATTAGCACTACTACTTTAACCGCTTCTGGTTCGATTGATATTACTTATACTTCGACTTCCCCGATTGTTGAAGATACCGAATATACGACCGGGAAAGTAACTTATGTGTGGACACAGTTGACTGGACCGGGGGCGGCATGGGAGACACAAATACAGGCTTTTATTTCTGGAACTACTTGGGCGGCGGTCCAAACTGCCAGCGGCACAGGTTCAGAATTACGATGGCTTTATTATATTTTCGGAAAAACAATCAAATGGAGACTCCATCATGTTACCGATACGGCAACCATCACTAATTCATGGTATGGGTATTTAGGAACATAACATGGTTATTCTCTTTGCTTTTACTTATGACACCGACACGAAGCAAGTTATACTATCCGGCAATGTTAATCTTGAGCAAGCTACCGTTATTTTACAGAATGTATTAAAATCTAAGATGGATAATGCCGATAAGCATCCGGCTGAAATTGTGATAGAGGCCGGAGAAAAGGCGGGCTAATTGGACACCGACATCCTGGCTTACTTCGCCCAACAATTCGATACTATCAAGTGGATTGTCGGTGTAATCTTTTCCCTCATCCTCATTATTGATGGTGTTAAAGTCTGGCGTGATTTCAAGCAAGAGGAGCGTATCACTACTAACATATTAGAGAAGTTCCATACTAATTGGGGCAAGGTTCTAGATAACTATCTGGCCGAACAAGACACGCGGCACTCGCGCCAGCTCAATGAATGGGGCGAAACTCTAGTCAACGTAAAGAACGGTTTATGCGAACGCATGATGACAAACGAGAAGGTGTTGCTCGATGTTGCGAAGATTGCTAAAGCGAATGGCGAACAAATAAACGAGTTGTCCGAGACTTTGGCGCGACATATCGAGGAAGGGGTGACAGGATGCGGATCACGATAGGACAGGCTAAACCGGGTGACATTCTGATATTCAAGGGGGAAGGCCAACCGTTCGGTATTCTCTCAAAGTGCCTCAAGTTCTTTGAACCGACCTGGGACGGTTGGGGATGGCACATGGCTACCCTGACGCAGTTACGCCTGGATGATGGCAAGTGGGAGTATATCGAGGCAACCGACCACGGCCTTGATTTGAATTACGGATACCTGAATGGCGATAATGTGCGGGTTTATCGCTGGTTCAATTCCCCGCCCATGCCTGACGCTATCAAGGTATGGGTCAAAAACCACCTCGGCCTACCCTATGATGTGGCGATTTACTTCTGGACCGCAGCCAGCTACATCGCCCGTCACTTTTGGAATAGGCCTGTTCCCTATTTGCTGGACAACCGCTATTCATGTTGGGAGGCGGTGTTCAAGTTCTGTAAGGACATGGGGAAACCGATACCGAGCAAGCACGATTGCCCAACGCTAATCGATTTCTTAAAGACACAGGGGGAAGCATGAAAGACGAGTATTTTAAGTGGGCTTACACGTTCTTTCTGGCGGTGGTGACGCTCTGTTGGGGGATATTCTGTATCGAGAGCGTCAAATGGGCGGTAGAAACGAAAGCCGCGATTGATATAATCGCGGCCTCCGGGGTCAATGTTGTGTTGGGTATCCTTCTCGCCATGTGGAAGGACGTTAATCAGTTCTGGTTCCGCAAGGCGAAGGATACGGCCAGCAAGTCAAGCATTACTACCGGCGTTTCCTGAGTCCGGCCAACTAATCCCTCCCGCCCACGGTCCACCAGGCATATCGCTTCCGCTATTCCATCCCGGCCAGACAGGGGGATAACAAGCCGGTCGGGTATCCTCCGGTTCCCCGATTTCAATTATGATAGGTGTTGGTTCGGGGATTGGTGTGATGTTGATAGGTTCTCCTGATAAGGCCATGATAAGCAATAAGGTCGCAATATCCATCTTAAATCCTTTCCTCTATCGTATTTATTTCGACTTCTATCCGTGGTGGATCACCGAATAACTTTTGCGCTGACAAACTTACTATCTGCGAATCATCCTCCCATGCGTATTTATTCAAGCCGTCCATGACCGTCTTGACGTAGTTATCGAGGTCCGGACGAGATACAGCATACTCGCGCTTCTTTGGCAGGGAAACAGGTCTAGGACGGAATACCACCACGCGCAAGATAATTGGGATTCCCTTGGCTATTTTCTTACCACCAGCATCAAGAAAAGCATTACGGATAATCTGCTCGGCATTGGCGGTTTTCTTTGGCGTGTAGGCGTGTGCGTGACCGGCAATTACCGTCAACCTGGCGCGGGCTTTGGCAACCGGGATTAGATAAGCGGTGAAGTTCATGCGTCCGCCCCCGTGGGCGGGTAGCGCACGAACTCATTGACCTGTGCTTCAAATACCTCCGGCTTGTTTGTCATTTATTCCCCCCTCTCATACTGTGCGATAGCTTTCAAGCCCCCCTGATAGATAGAGGTCATGCTGTCACCATCGGAAGCGTAACCGCCTGTATTCGCTTAATAGCTAACTGGCAGTATTGCTCTGATAGTTCAATGCCTATGGACTTGCGGCCTAATCTCTTGGCAACCGCTAATGTCGTGCCACTACCGGCAAAGGGTTCTAGGACTACGCCATCTTGCGGACAGCTAGCCAATATACAGCGTTCGGGTATCTTTTCAGGGAAGGTGGCAAAGTGCGCCTCCTTGTATGGCTGTGTTGGGATTTCCCATACGTTGCGGAGGTTGCGGGTTGGCGATGGTTTAGTAGTGCCCCACCGCTGGTTAAATCCCGCATAAGTTCTGTTTTCGTGGTTGGCCTGTTTGCCTGTTAAGCCGTTGGCCAATCCTTCAACCTTGTATTTACCATTTGTTCTATCACGCTCCCCCCAATCAATAGCCGCTTCCTTTACCGCCTCCCCGTCATACCAATACCTCGCGCTCTTGGTGAGCATGATGATGTTCTCATAGGCATCTGTGGGCCTGTCCGTTACTGATTCAGGCATGGGATTGGGCTTTGACCACACAATCATCGAGCGCACCCACCAGCCCGCGTCCTGTGCCGCGATTGCCATGCGTTCAGGGATTAGGCAAAGGTCTTTGGGTTTTAGTGTGGTGTCGTTATTCTCTCTTTGCTCTATCGCCCCACCGTTTGTCATTTGTTTTGGAGAATTGATTTGAACCTCTTTTTTACCGCTTCCGTTGTAACTGTCTGCTATATTCCAAAACACAACACCGCCCGGCCTTAACACTCTCTTGATAGCCTTCAGGACTTCTATGCTGTGCTGGATATACAGGGCGATGGTGGGTTCTAGGCCATAGGCACCACGCCATGCGCCACACTTTAGACAGGATTGACCGCCGGATGCGGAGAATCCGCATCCGGCGCGAGGAGTGCCCGCTATACCCGATGCTGAATCCTCTTTAGATTCTCGATGACATAATTCATCACCCCATTCATGTTCACACCTGTTATGATTATCCCAAAGCCTGTCTTGTTCACCGGCATACTTCCTCAATCCCCAATAAGGCGGGGAAGTCACCACGCAGTTGACGCTTTCCTCTGGTAGTTGCGCCAGGAGGTCAAGAACGTGGCCTTGATAGAGCGTTGCCATTGGGTCCTGATAGATAGGGGTTAGCATGGGGGTTGCTCTTTGGCTTGTGAGGGGTTTTCAGGAAGGCATTTAATCATCTGTTTTGCCACGTCCAATAAAATGAGCGTTTCCCTTTTATTACGATTAGCGTAGTAATCCAAAATCTCTTCTAATATCTTGCCTGCCCCTATCCCATCTTTCCATAGTTTTAGACGTTCCTCGTTCACCCCTCTACCTCTTTCAGCTTCTCCAATTTTCGCCTTAATTCCAGCTCCAAACATTCAACGCTTTCGCATCCTCCGTTGTACCCTGCGTACCACCCACCGTGAAAATAAACATAATCAGGCGTTTCTCCTTTTAATTTGGTAAATATATCCCAACAATGACCACCTTCGGGGGAAAGAGGCCGCATAATGTGTTTACCTCTTAACAAGGCGGCTTTTTCGCGCTTCTTAATCTCGTTGTAGGCATGAATAGCCGCCGCGTCGTGATAACGTCTAATTGACCACTCTGACGCTAGTAGTTCTAAATACCAAAATGCGTCAAGGTCTTTATGGCAATCCTTACAGATTACCCTGTGTTGCTGGCAATCAAGCAGAACTTTTTTATGCTTGCATCCGTCTTTTTCAGGGATACGCTCGATAGGAAGTTTAAGGTACTTCTCGATCTCGTTTATTGTTAGTTCAATGTCATTTTCATTGTTCATTGTTTCAGCTTCTCCAATGCAAGGAATAGGGCAAGGGCGGGGGTGTCGGCTTCAACATCCTGATAGTCATCATAATTGTCCACATGGCAGGTCGTGTAGTCTCGATGGAACGTGAACTCAATCTCTCTTATTTTCTTAGTTGGCACAGCGTAGCGGAACAAGTTATCGAGGGTGAGAGGGGGACTAACCGTGATACAGGCTTTCCCATCACACCTGTAACACAACTGCCCACTTTTCCTGTAACCGCCTTCACAGTCGCAATTTACTTCTATGAACGGATTGTCACACCCCTTCCAAAAGGCTTCTAATCTCTCTTGGCTGATAGGCTCCATTAAATCACCTTATGCTTTCTTAACTGTCGGTAGGTTACTGCTATTTCCTTTATGGCTTTCTTGCGGCAAGCGGAGCATCCTTTTAGGTGGGAAACATGAGCATAGTAATAGATAGTAGCAAGCATCTTGGAGTTTTTGTCTGTCTGGTATCCCCATTCCTCACTAGCAGACAGCAACATGCCCTCTATTACCATGAGGGTTTTATCTGCTAGGCTGATAGGCTTGGTCATTTCTGTACCTCTTTCAGCAGGGCGTACATTTCCAGATTCTTGCTGTTAGCAAGGTCTACATTCGTAGGCATCACAGTCAATCCCGCTTTTACCAGCACCCTCACCGCCTTGATGATGGCGGCACGTTCCCACACTAAAGCAGGGCAATCTTTACAGGTAGAATAGCCACACCCACGCTCTTTCTTATGCGGACAGATAGCTTGTCTCTCCTCATCCGTTAGCATGAGGCTGGCAAGAGTTAACTTCTGGTTTTCCTTGTCGCAGTCCGGGCAACATCTATTAGCCCCGAAATCATCGTCATGGACTTTATTCGTCATCTGCTTTTCTCCCTTCCGGCCAGAGTTGATTTTCAAAGCCTGAAAACCAATACTTGAAGGTGCCGCCGCCACCTTCAATCCGTGCTTCCTTCTCCATCGCCTCATAGAGCGCACGGGCGACGGCGAGTTTGGTTGCTGGCTCATCAACCTTATCTACGCCAGTCGATGTATTGAACGGTAGCCATACTGTTTCAATTTCCCACGGCTTATTTG
>Ga0172381_10000708_pt1 | contig 40703 bp, 33 predicted proteins | sample Leawel6488metaG_FD_119754 | JGI IMG/M metagenome (GOLD analysis project Ga0172381, IMG submission 119754) | Leachate microbial communities from a municipal landfill in Southern Ontario, Canada - Leachate well 64-88 metaG | ecosystem: Engineered > Solid waste > Landfill > Unclassified | place... | reverse complement strand
TTTCATGGGTAATCAAAACAATTGTATGTCCACATTCACGATTTAATTTTTTAAAAGTATTTAAAACAATATCACCAGTTTTGGAATCTAAATTACCAGTTGGTTCATCCGCTAAAATTAAATCTGGTTCATTGACCAAAGCTCGAGCAATGGCTACCCGTTGCATTTGTCCACCAGATAACTGATTGGATAAGTGATCCCAACGATCCTTTTCCAATCCGGCGGCAGTCAAAGCTTTTTCTACTTTAGCCAAACGATCCTCTTTTTTTGTTTCGCGATCATAAATCAATGGAACCATAACATTACGCAAAACCGTAGCTCGAGATAATAAATTGAATGATTGAAAAACAAAACCGATCTTATTGGAACGAATGATCGCTAATTCATCATCGGATAATTCCAAAATATTTTTATCATTCAAAAAATAGCTACCAGAAGTTGGTCTATCAAGTGCTCCCAAAATATGCATCAAGGTGGATTTTCCGGAACCGGATGGACCAATGATTGCCACAAACTCACCTTTTTTAATTGTAAAACTTACATCTTTCAAGACAGATAACTCATTATCACCGGTCTTATATATTTTGGTTATATGTTCACATTTAATCATAATTTTAAAACATACGCATTACAGATCCTCCACCACCAATACCACCGGTTGAGCGATTGGCGTTATTAGTAGAATTAGCTCCAGCAGAAGAAGTAGTACCAACGGAAGTGGTAATAGTTTGGGTAATAATTTCCTCACCTTCAGATAAACCATCAACAACTTCCGTCATCGTATCACTACTTGAACCAACAGTGACAGTTTTTCTTTGTGGTTGCCCGTCCACTAAAATTTCCACATAGCTACCTTGGGTAGAACTTTTTACAGCAACGATTGGTACCAACAAAACATCCATTTTATTTTCTAAAATAATAGCCACACTCATACTCATTCCCGGTTTAACTCTTTCGTCTTGTGTGTCAAAAGCTATTTTTATTCCATAACTCACTACCCCTTGAGTCGCTGTACCGAGTGTGTCCACTTCCACGATTGTTCCTGTAATGTTCAGATCCGCGATTGCATCAAAGGTGATATTCGCTTTTTGTCCGACTTTAACTTTAGCTACATCAACTTCGTTCATGGTAATTTCCGCTATTCTTTGCTTGGTAATCAAAGTAATAGTGGCACTACCGGAAACAGACTCACCTTTTTTAGCGTTGACTGTTGCCACCATCCCGTCAAAAGGCGCACGGATGGAATAATCCGCCAAGGTTTGTCGAGTGCTGTATAGGGCATCCGATTTTTGTTGAATCGCAATTTTTTTTGCCCGCACATCTAAACTATCGGGAGTAGCTTGCGCTTTAGCTAATGCTTCTTCTTTTTCTGTAACACTTCGTTCCGCGGCCGCCAAATCAAGTGGATTGTTTTGTTCCATTTCTACCAAACTTCGTTCAGAATTTTCTTTGGTTTCTTTGTTATCTTGAATGCTTCTTTGAGTAGATAAGAGATTAGATAAATGACTGTTAATTTTTGAAGTATTGGATTTTAAATCAGTCTGATAAGCTGTCACCTTGGTATAAATTCGTTGATTTTCCGCAGAACGTAATTCTACCCAAAGATCAAGCATATTAATCTCACTTTTTACTGTCTCTGATAAAGCCTTGACTGTTTCTACAGTTTCACCAACCAATGCCTCAATGGTTTCCCTGTCCGAATATCTATTGGTTTTTTTATAATCATCAATATTTTTATCAAATTTCGCTTTAGCCGATGAATAATCATTTTCTGCACTATTAATAAACATTTCCAATTTATTACGATTATCATAATCAAGGCCATTAATCAAACATGTGGTGTTAATATCATCGGAACACACACTCTCACTTTCTGAAATTCCTTGGCTATGCAAGGTATCACTTAAAGAGGTGTTTATGGAAGTCAAATCTAAAAAGGCATTGGCCACTGTACTAAAACCATCTTCATAAGCTTTAACTAGATTATCTTCTGATTTTTGAATGATATTTAAAGCATTTTGATGATCACTCTCTTGATTAAATTTTAACTTCGTCAAACTGTCTTTGGCCTGTGTCAAACTATTTTCCGATTGCATTAAAGAATAGTCATCTATTGGTTGTAATAATTTTTCCAATTCCAATTGTGCTGTTTCATAAGCTGTAGCCGCATCCCGCACAGACTTTTGTGCGTCTCGACTATCCAACTGAACAAGTAGATCCCCAATTTTTACCTCTTGCCCAACTTTTACTGCCACATTTGTCACATCACCGGAAACTTTAGGTTGAATATCTATTTGATCAGAAGCTGATACTTGACCACTGCCAGAAAGAGAAACGATCAGCATACCTTTTTCCACAGTTGAAGTCACATAACGGATATCCCCTGTAGCTTTATGGGTTAATTTATAAATTCCATAACCGCCACCGGCAACCAAGATTAAAACTATTCCTGCCAATAATTTTTTCTTAAGAATCAATTTATACAGTCTTGAAAACATAATATTAAATATTAAAAAATTGGAAAATACATTCCCTTAAAAGACATGGGAGGATTTTTTATATCCTCATCAAAAAAACGAATAAGCGCAGCTTCAATTTGTCCATCTTTATTCGGTGTACCAATAATTACCACCTGATCCCCTACTTGTAGGTTATCTTCTACAGTTTTCATTCCTTTTTTAATTACTGTATTTGTGTTAATAATAATTACTTTTTCCACATCACCTTGTCCTCTAATTATAAAACCATTATCTTCAAGCTCAATAATTTCACCAAATGCCCCATGTCCCTCAATAAAATCTCCGGGCATTGGTGGTATATTACGCCAATCACTCATAAAACCACTACGTGGTCCACCAAAATTTTTATGATAACTTTCCGCCCAACGATAAGAAAAATTTGCTTTCATTCCACCAATCACCATACCGGCACCAAAAATTAAAACGATTGAACCTAAACCGACAAAACCGATGATTACCCATTTCAAAATATCAAGGTTTATTTTTTTGTCAGATTTTTTTTCTTCAGTCATATGTTTATTAATTATATGTGTATCTTTTAAGATATCTTAAAAGATACCTTTTTTAAATATTAAAACTTTGGAATATGTAACTAAACAACAATCTTTTTTTATGCAAAAATAAACGTAAAGTAAAAACAGAAATTGCTAAACTGAAAGAAAAAAGTATCATTCCACCCAAAGGCAATGATTCCAGAATCGCCAGGCTAAACTCTTGCCAAAAAGCAAAAAATGTTTTCAGATCTCCCATGGCCATGGAAATGAAATAAAGTATCCCTGAGTTTTTTATTTGATAGGCAAATAAAATTCCGGAAAGAGGGGTTGCAACCAAAGAAATTAAAAGAAGCGATAAAAATAAACCAAACAATTTTTTAGTTTGGCGTTGTTTTTGTTCTCGTCTAATCGCCAAAATAATTCGATCAAAAAGACCTGCGGATGGATCCCGAGGAGTTAAATGAGTAAAAAAATTTTTAAAATCTTCACGCATAGTAATATAACTCTAATACGAAAAAAGAATGCTTTTGGGTGCATTCTCTTATTTTTTTGTGTATAGAATAAATTTATAATTTGACTGGAAGTATCTTTTTCAACAAAAGTAAGGCTCGGCGATGTCGGCTTTTTACTGTATTCACCGATTCACCCAGAGTGATAGAAATCTCTTTAAAAGTAAAATTTTTGTAATAATAAAGGAACAACACAATTTGATATTTTTTCGTCAAATGTTTAATAACCATGTTCATTGTTTCTGTCAAATTGGCTTGCATTAAAATTTCATCAGATAACGGTTTTGGGTCAACTAAGGTTTCCCATAATAAATTCTCACCTGCCTCATTCTCAAACACGGAAAAATTTATTGTTTTTTTCTTTTTAAAATAATCTAAGGCAGTATTTTTAGCAATAGTAAAAATCCAAGTTTTAAAATTTTTACTTGGATCAAATCTTTTTAAATTTTTCCAAACTTTAACAAAAACTTCTTGAGTAATATCCTCGGCTTCTTGTTCATTGTTCACATAACGACATACAAAACTAAAAACCGGTTTTAAATAGTCTTTAACCAAAACTGTAAATGATTTTTCATCACCGGCTAAATAGTCGGAGATAAGTTGTTTATCTGAATAAGCCATATGTGTATAACTTATCACTTATTCAACAAAAAGTCTAATTTTATTTTTTTCTTCCCGCTCGGACTCGATCATTTTCTGTTAAACATTGTTTTCTGAGACGGACACTTTTTGGTGTAATTTCCAAATATTCATCTTCTGCCATAATTTCCAATCCTCGTTCCAAAGTCAATTCCATGGGTGGTACAAGCTGAATCGCATCATCAGTACCGGAAGCACGCATATTAGTCAGATGCTTACCTTTAATCGGATTGACAGTCATATCCATCCCTTTGGTGGTATTTCCCACAACTTGTCCTTCGTAAACCTCTGTAGTCGGACCAACATACAAGACACCACGAGCTTGTAAATTATCCAAAGCATAAGCTAAAACCTTACCAGTCTCACCAGAAATCATAGAACCGGTCGTGCGTTTTTCAATATCTCCGGCATAAGGTTTAAAACCAATCACCTCGCTACACAAAATTCCCTCGCCTCTGGTATCTACCACAAATTCACTACGATAACCAAGTAATCCTCTAGTCGGAATTTCATAAGTCAAGCGAGTATGGTCTTGTTCCGGTTGCATAGTCAACATCTTACCTTTTCTTTTGGACATTTTTTCAATCACTGTCCCTACCGCTTCCGGTGGCAAATCTAAAGTCACTTCTTCAAATGGTTCCAATTTTTGTCCATATTCTTCTTTAATAATAACCTGTGGTTGAGAAACCTGTAACTCATAATTTTCCCGACGCATATTTTCTAATAATACCGCAATATGCAACTCACCACGGCCATAAACTTTAAAATAATCTACAGAAGCGAAGTCAATTTTAAGTCCAACATTGACTTCCAATTCTTTTTCCAATCTTTTTTTGATTTGTTGGCTGGTTAAATATTTTCCTTCTTTACCAACAAAAGGAGAGTTGTTAACCAAAAAATTCAAACAAATAGTGGGTTCATCGATTTTAATATCTGGTAAAAGCTCTTGAGTTTGATCTGTACATACCGTATCACCAATATAAATATCAGCCAAGCCGGCAATCATTACAATATCACCAGCTGTAGCTTCAACCACTTCTTTGCGAACCAAACCTTCAAAAGTAAATAATTTTAAAATATTACCGGAAATAATTTCCCCACTATGTTTTTTTACAAAAACTTTTTCTCCGGTTCGAACTTTGCCTTGATAAATTCTACCAATACCCATACGACCAAGATAATTATCATAAGCCAAATTAAATGGCTGAAAGGTCAAAGGTAAAGACACATCTCCTTGTGCCGCTGGAATTTTCTCTAAAATGGTATCTAGTAAAGGTGTTAGATTATCGGATTCATCTGCTAAATTCATTTTGGCAATACCGGCTTTGGCAATGGTATAGACGGTCGTAAAATTCAATTGTTCATCGTTGGCACCCAAATCCATAAATAATTCTAGTATTTTTTCGTTTGCCCATTCTGGACGAGCTGCCGGCTTATCAATTTTATTTAAAACCACAATCGGTTTAATACCAAGTTCCAAAGATTTTTTTAAAACAAATTTAGTCTGAGGCATCGGTCCTTCTTGTGCATCCACAACTAACAACACTGAATCAATGGAACGCAAAACCCGCTCTACTTCAGAACCAAAATCAGCGTGGCCAGGAGTGTCCACGATATTGATCTTTGTGCCTTTATAAAACACAGAGGTGTTTTTGGAATAAATAGTAATACCTCGTTCTTTTTCCAAATCATTGGAGTCCATACTGACGCTATCATCTGTCACCATACCGGTTTGTTGCATCAAGGCATCAGTCAGACGAGTTTTGCCATGATCCACGTGAGCAATAATTGCAATATTTCTGATTTCCATAATTAATCTATACTTCTTCTTAAAACAGAAGATAATCCATTATACTATAAAATGGGGTTTTTGTCAAATTTAAAATAAAAAAATAACCAAATCAATCCAAATGGTAGTTTACTTACAACCTATATTAAATTACTTTAATTTTCGGTATTCAACATATGAATAAATTATAGTGACAGTAGTGGTAATAAGAACAGGTATAATCATCAAAACAAAAACTATGACGCCATGAAAAAACAATCCAAGAAGTGTAATTACACCAGAAATCATAAAAAGCCAACCGCCAAGCCGATGAGTCTTCTCCCACACTACATCATTGGAAAGCGTCCATGGGGTGCGAATACCTATAAACCAGTTACGTTTAACTTTTCTTAAAAAAAATCCCAGAAAAAACCACAAAACCGCCATGGCCGGAATCATCAAAAAAGTAAAATTAAAACGATATCCTAAATTCCAAGCCAATGTTATAGCAAAAATATAAAGAAAAAAAGCAAAAATAAAAATCCAAAGGCTATTATAATATTTTCTAAATGAATTTATATTATTTTTTAAAGGATCAATTTTTGGTAAGACAAGCAGTAAAATAAATAAACCAACCATAAAAAATGGCATTAGAAATATTCCCCAAAATTTTCCCATATATCCATTTACCTCCCCGGCTGCATTCCAATGTGAAGCGATTTGTACTGGAAACTGCGGATACAAAATCATACCAGCTATAAAAGCAAGGGTAATTAAAATAAATAAAATAATATTAGTGGTTTTTGTAGACATATAATTAGTTTATTAAAACATATATATTATAGCACAAAACCAACCCTGTGGATAACTTTTCTTGACACTAAGAAAAATCAAATGTAGTATACCCATACCCTAGGTGGGGGTATAAAGATATAATTCATTAATCAATTTACTATGATGGACCAAAAACAAAAAACTTTAATCAACTTTAAAAAAGCACAGTCACTCTTGACTAAGATAATTCAGATGTCCAATGACGGAGAATACTGTATAAAAATTATGCAACAAAACATGGCGGTTATTGGATTACTTCGTTCTGCTCATGAAATGCTTATGGAGAACCATTTAAATACCTGCTTTAAAAAAGCTATGTCATCAGGTAGTGATAAAAAGAAAAAAGAAATGACTGAGGAAATTTTAAAGGTGACCAATCTGTTCAATAAATAATTCATTTAAAAAAATAAAATGAAAAACAAGGACATTTGTTGTGCCACAGGCAATAAAATTTAAAATGCCAAATACCTTTGAAGTGACATATGATCCGAAAAAAATTTCTGTGGAAAAAATCACTTCATTGGAAATTTTCAAAACATTTAAGCCAACGATAGGTACTTAAAATTTATTAATTAACCCTTTAATCATAAAACTATGAATAAAGAAGAGAAATGCAAATGTGGTTGCGGTTGTAATTGCGACTGCGGCTGTGATTGCAAAGACGACTGCAAATGTGACGACAGTTGTAAGTGCGGTGAAAACTGCGAATGTGGTAAGTAAAATCCGCCACAATAAAAAACTCCCGAATCAAAATTCGAGAGTTTTTTATACGGATTAAATCTTTTTCGGAAACAAGATAGACAAAATAATAGAAGAAAAAAGTGCAAACATAATCACTCCAAAAGAAGCAAGGGAAGTTATATGGACAGCAAATATTCCGGAAAGCATCTTCAGTCCGATAAATAAAAGAATAAAAGCTAAACCTTTTTGTAAATGATGAAATCTGTGCAACACACTCTCAATCAAGAAAAACAAAGCTCGTAAACCCATAATCGCGAATATGTTAGAAGTAAATACCAAAAAAGTATTTTGGGTGATAGCAAACACTGCAGGAATAGAATCCACTGCAAAAATAATATCCGTACCTTCCACCAGCAACATAATCATAAATAATGAGGTGAACATGAATTTGCCATTTTCGCGAAAAAAGAATTTTCCATTGTGGTGATTGGTAGTAAAAGGTAAAAATTTGCGTGCTGTTTTAAGAATCTTATTATTATTGAAATCCGCATGTTCTTCTTTTTTATCACGAAGCAACTTGACTCCAGTATAAAGTAAAACCACACCAAAAACATATAGCACCCAATAAAATTGATGGATGATATAGGCACCGGCGCCAATAAAAATCGCGCGAAAAAATATCGCACCCACTATTCCCCAAAATAATACGCGATGGTGATATTTTTCTTCCAATTTAAAATAGCTAAATATAAGCATCATGACGAATAGATTATCCACAGACAACATTTTTTCCGTCACGTAAGCACTCATAAATTGTGCCGCCGATTCTTTACCTAAATATAAAAATACCAAAAAACCAAAAGCTACTGAAATAGAAATCCAAAAAAGAGATTGGAATAAGGCGGGTTTGAATTCTACTTTATGATTTTTTTTATTTAAAAATCCCAAATCCACAATCAAAAATAAAACAACAATTGTCGCAAATAGGATAAATAGGTTGGTCTGTGCGTCCATAAGTTAAATGCATTATTTAGAATGATAATATTGTATCAGGGGTTAATTATTTAAACAAGGGATAAAAATAAAACAACAGCCTTTTGCAGCTGTTGTTTTTTAAAATTTACTTTTTCTTTTTTGTCACTTTTTTCGGAGCAACCTTGGTCTTGGTTTTTTTATCTTTTAAAATTTCTTTGACCGGTCTCTTTTCTTTGGTTTTTATCACAACTTCTTTTTCCTCTTTTTTTTCAACAACCTTTTCTTCTTTAATTTTTGGAGAAAGGTTTAAGGCTTTAATAATGAAATCAAGTTTATTGTTGATAATTTCCAATTGTTTATTGTTTTGTCCACTGGAGACTCCTCGATCACCACCACGGTCGTTACTACCACGATCATTACCGCCCTGTTCAAAACAAGTACTGCAATATACTGGTTTGCCCGCAGTCGGCTTAAACGGTACTTGAGCTGTATTACCACATTTAGCACAAACTGCATTAAACATTTGTTTACTGCCAAAACTTGGTCTTTCACGTCTTTCGCCTCCACGATCATTATCAAATCTATTCGGTCGACCATTGCTTCCATCAGCTTCTTGTTTACCAAAGCAATTATTACACATTACCGGTCTGGTTGGTTTAAATGGTACTTGGCAATCATTACCACATTCGCTACATACTGCATCAAACATCGCTGGTTTACCACCATCTCTATCACCACCTCGTCCACCACCGAAGGATTTACCTCCGCCGAACGATTTACCACCACCAAATCCGCCGCGACTAAAGCCGCCACTCGGTCTTCCACCATCTCTACCACCACGATTGAAACTAACCATATGATATATATAAATTACTTAAATTGTAATTTCGTTTATTTTAGCACATTTTTGAAGATTTGTCAAGTTTTTGACAGTATTCTAATACTTTCCCAAATCCAACTCAGTTGTAAAATTGATTTCTTTGACAAAATCAGGTATATGACTGATAAGAATTATTGCCCCATCATAGCTATTTATCGCCTGGGCAATAATCGGAATATGACGAAAATTGATATGATTGGTTGGTTCATCAAGGACAATTAGTCCCGGTTTCATTAAAACTAGCCGTGCCATGGACAAAAGTCCTTTTTGTCCTTCGGATAAATGAGAAATTTTTAACCCCATCAATTCTCCGGTAATCAAAAACCCAGCAGCAATGGATCGCATGTCTTGAATATCTGTTCCATCAACCATGATATTTTTCAAGCTATCAAATACGGTTTCTTCATAATCCAAAGTCGCAAAATCCTGACTGTAATAACCAACTCGCGTTCCTTTTAAAATAGTTGTCCCCTCACCTGTTTCATTGACCAATGAACGAAGCAATGTACTTTTACCAATCCCATTTGGTCCGGTAATCAACAACCGATCTCGCTGTCTCAATAATATATCCACTTCTTTAACCATTGGTTCATGGTTTTTAATAATTTTCACGGAATTGATTTTGACCACATCACCAACTATTCCTTGTGCCGGAATGGTAAAATCGCGAATGGTTTTATCTTCCCTCCGCACATCCACCTTGTTTTCTTCCATCTCCCCCACTTCTTCTTTCAGCTTACTCGCCAATTTTCGCATCTTACCACCTTTGTGTGCAAAAAAGTTCACCTTTTCTTTATTTTCTAAAATCTTTTTTTCCAATTGCGCGTTTTTCTTAATTTCTCGTTCAATTCTATTTTTTATTTCCTCCACTACCGAATAATAATCACCCACATAGGTTTCTGTCTTCTTAGTAAAAACATCCAAATACACCACGCCCTCAGTAAAGCAATTTAAAAAATCCGCATCATGAGAAATTACCATCACGGTTTTATCGTACATAACTAAAAATGTAATCAAGTGATCAATTCCTTCCTGATCCAAATTGTTGGTTGGTTCATCCAAAAGCAAAATATCTGGATTTTGAATCAAAGCAAAAGCCAATAAAATTCGTGCCTGTTGCCCGCCGGACAAATCCCCCACTTTTCTATCAGTTGGAACGGTCAAATTCACTGCTTCCATGACCTTACTAATTTGACTCTTAATATTTCCCGGCACCTCAACAAAAGCCTTGGCAAAATATTCTTCTATATTCAAATTCAGATCCGCTTTATCAACCATCTGTGCCGCGGTGGCAATAGTCGCTTCATTTGTAATAAATACATGACCCTTGGTCGGTTTTAACTCCCCTTTAATCAATTTAAAAATTGTGCTTTTTCCAGCACCATTTTGCCCCATCAAGGTTATTTTTGCGCCCTTGCGAACACCAAAACTTACCTCATTTAAAATGGGTTTTCTTTCCGCATATTCAAATACGACTTCATCAAACCGTAAAATTACTTCTTCTGACATAAAAATACATTAAATATGGCGGAATAATATCATTGATTGAGGGAAATGTCAAACTAAACTAAATTTGCCAATAAAACCACTCTTACCAATTTTAATTCATCATAACTATATTTTTCTTTCAATTTTTCATAAACCGGTCTAAGTCTTTCAACCCCACATTTTTCAAAAGCTGACGCTATTTTATCAAAATTTTTTATATCTTGTTTTAAATAAACCAAATCAAGTTTCTGTTTTGCCAGTAATAATTTTTCCACATGATTGACAACCGTTTCTAATTTTAAACCTTGTTTTTTAGCAATAGCCTGTAGAGTCATTTTTTCTTTGATCATTTTTAGGGTTAGTGACTTGCCAGATTCTTTTTTTATTTTCTTTATTTTTTTACCGCTCTTATCTGAATATTTCATAATAAAATCTTCTTGTCTGTCCAAAATATCATCATCAGTCAATTTGTTCAGTGAATTCACCACACCAACCGAAGCATCTTGTAAAGTTTTATCAAAAATTAAAATCTGTGGTTCTACTCGCAAAGCCATTTCATTGATGCCTCGCAAATTAAGTCCGGCTAAATTTCGCACGCGAGACAAGGCTACATAGCCCATCCCCGGCTGAAAAGATTTACTCAAATCAATTTCCGCCGAATCCAAACTCATTCCTTGACTCTTGTGTACGGTAATCGCCCACGCCAATCGCAACGGCACTTGTCTAATTTGTGCAAGAACACTTTCATTTTCTGAGATAACCCAAACATCAGGACGTGCTGGAATTTTTTGTCCATTGGTAATTTTAATTATGGGAAAACCATCATCATCATACGAAACTACTTTTCCCACCGTACCATTCACTACTCCGAGTTCAAAATTATTTTTAATAAACATGACACTCGCTCCAATTTTTATTCTTAAATTTTCCATGGCCAAACAACTTCTTTTTAAAAATTCCACCAAATTCGGATTACCATGATATTCTGCCGGATATTCACGATGATTACCGCTTATTTTATTCAACTCACCGTGATTAATCGCATCCACATCAATATTGTGTGTATATAGCTTGGTAACTTTTCCTGTTTCATCCGCAATACAAACTTTTATTTTATCATTTAATAATTTCCATACTGTTTCACCCGCACCAGCACGAATCTGATTTAACATGTTTAAAAATACCGGATCATCTTGACGATGTTGTTCGTGTAAATAACAAATTCGCAAATTCATTTTTGACCAAATATCGGATGCAAAAATAAAATCTGAGCTTTTATTATCTCGACTAATTGGTGGCAACTGAAAAAAATCACCACACAATATAATTTGCATTCCACCAAAAGGTTGGATATTTTGACGAAAAGATTGAGCAATCCGGTTGATTATATCCAGCTGTCCAGCGTGAAGCATAGATACTTCATCAATAATTAACACATTATTCAAAAAATGATCGCGTAAATATTTTTTCGTCAGTAATTTTTTTATTTGTGAGTTGAGTAATTTATCAGCTACCCCCATGCCAGACCAAGAATGAATCGTCGTGCCATTCAAATGAGTGGCCGCGATGCCGGTGGAAGCGGTAATACCTACTGGAATATTATTTTTTCGCAAATAAGAAATGTATTTATTCAATACATAAGTCTTACCACTACCAGCACAACCGGTCAAAAAAACCGATTCACCCATTTTTAAAATATTTAAAGCTTGAGCTTGGGTCATAAGATTATAATTTTTCTAGGACTGCTCTGGTCAACGGTCCGACATTACCCTCAGCCGGTGAAATACCTTTAGCTTTTTGAAATTTAATAACAGCATTTTCAGTTATTGAACCAAAATAGGTGGTTTCATTACCTGGGGATCCAGCACCAGAAGTTGCCAATAAATAACCCTTGGCATTCAACAGTTTTTGTAATGTACGCACATCTTCACCGCTAATCCCTAAATACAAATCACGAGTAAAAATTTCTTGACTATTATTTGGAGTACTAATCGGAACGATGGGTGATGACATACCTAGAGGATGAGCAGAAATATAGGCTTGTGTAGTAACACCACAATAGCCGTTGGACGGAGATATTCCTGCTACTTTCTGAAATTCCACTAAAGCCGCCTGAGTAAGTGAACCAAAATATCCAGTGGATCCAACTTCAGCTAAATTTTTAGCCGCTAAACCAGAATTTTCCTGAATTAAATATTTTTGCAAAGTAATCACCGCCGAACCAGTAGAACCAACACTCAGATCATTTGACACAGAATATTTTTCATTGGTGGCGGTAATTGGAACCTCTGAATTAGATACTAGATAAAAATTGATCGGTGCTGGAACAACAATACCTTCAGAAATTGCTTGATTAAATGTTTTACGAAAATTGGTCATCAATAATCCCACAAGGGCTTTGCTATCAGAAGTTTGTGTTAAAATTTTTGCCAAATAAGATATTTTTTCTTGAAGTGTAAACTCGCCAGTTAACCGCGGAAAAGGATCTAGTGCTGTGTTTGAACTATCGTGAATTTCAAAATGCAGATGATCTGCACCACCCGAAGCATTGCCGGTATTTCCCACATAACCAATAAGATCACCCTGTTCTAAAACTAATCCTGAAGTAATATTTTCACCAATTTTATCCAAATGATAATAAACAAAAGTTTCACCTCCCGGATTGGCAGTATACACATAGGTACCTTCAGTTCCTCCATCCCCAGCACGCAAAACAATTGCCTTGGTGGGTGAAACAATTGGCACACCTTTTGGTGACATAATATCATCACCAAGATGGGTACGGGCTCCACCATCACGCGGTGCACCAAAACTTGAATAAAGATCGCTAACTTTTACCCCAAATAAAATTGGTATTTCTATTGAGGCCTCCGCTGTATTACCTAAATCATTTATTTTTTGTTGCTGATCATTCCAAGAGTCCCAATATCCACCCACCCCATCTTCCACTACTTGTGCCATTACACAAATTGGTGTCACTAGCAAAGTAAATATTAAAAATGTAATAAATTTTTTCATAAAACTATTTCTTTATCTATTAATTCTAACATAACAAAAAAGATTTATTTCTTCCAATCCTCAACCACTATCCTCTGTCCTATTTTTTTAACCACTAGCTTTTGTCCTTCTTTTATTTTCAATTCCCGAATCAGCTCTATTGGCAAAGTAAGTGCATAGCTACCGGAACGCTTAAAAACTTTTCTTATATTTCTATTTTCCATTTTTCTTCTCATATATTTTGTGTATCTTTTAAGATATCTTAAAAGATATCTTTTTTAATTATGGTTTTATTATAGCATATTTATATGAATATGTTAATTTTTTCCCTGATTTTTTCCCTGATAGTGCTATGTTGGGCGGTATATCAGGAACATACAAAAATCTGGAACTAAGATATGAAAGAAAATAAAAATTTATTATAAAATAAGAATTAATGGTAAACCTTTTTTAAATACCTTGCCTCCCCTACCCAAATATGGTATAACTATTTTATGAAACAAACTATTCACAATGAGAAAGAATTGATCAATTTCGGGAAAAAACTTGCGCAAAAATTATCTGGCGGGGATATTTTATGTTTGTATGGAGAATTAGGTGCAGGAAAAACCACTCTGACCAAAGGTGTTGCTTTGGGTTTTGATATAAAAAACGAGATTTTAAGTCCAACTTTTACTCTACTTAATATTCTACCGATAAAATCAGAAAAAATTAAAAATTTGGTTCATATTGATACTTACCGTTTGAATAATGAAGATGAATTATTGGATATTGGGATTGAGGATTATCTGGGAGAAAAAAACACGATTTATGTGATTGAATGGCCGGAAAAAATTATCGGCTTGCTTAAGAATAGAAAAATTAAAAAAATATGGCTGACGCATCATGCGGAGGGAAGGGAAATTGAGGTGGATTTTTGACTAAATTTACATCCACAATAATTTTGTCTATAAATATTTTTTTCTTTAACCAAGCGACGAGCAATTTCTTGTCGACCGTTTTTCTTCCAATCTTCAGCTAAAAATTCCACACCATATTTTTTCACTAAAATCTCGGCAAGCGGATGAATAATCGTCGCTAATTTATTTCTACCGCTCGTGAGGGTTGTACTAAATATATCAAAATTATTTTCTTTAGCATATCTGATTGCTTTTTCCAATCTCATAATAAAACATTTTTTACAACGAGATCCACCTTCCGGTTCTTTTTCTAAACCTTGAATTTCTTGATGCCATTTTTCTATTTCATAATCCCCGTCAACCATTTTTATTTTCCCCTCTTGGCAAATTTTTATTACTTCTTGTTTTCTTTTTTCATATTCTACGAACGGATGAATATTTGGATTATAAAAAAACACAGTTAAATTATATTTATCTTTTAGCTCTTCAATCACCGTAACACTACACGGTGCACAACAGGTGTGTAAAAGCAATTTTTTCATAGCTTTATAAATATTTTCTCCCTTTTAATTCTTCTGGTAAATAATCTTGTTCCACCGGACCATCATAATCTGGATTGTATTTATATCCCTTGCCATAATTTAATTCTTTCATTAGCTTAGTTGGTGCATTACATAAATGTAATGGCACACCCAAATGCGAAGTGTGGCGTGCGTCTTCCGCTGCTTGATTATACGCTCGATAAAGCAAATTTGATTTCTTCGCCTTAGCACAATAGACCACAGCTTGTGCTAGATGTACACTACACTCTGGATAGCCAATTTTATAACAGGCATCATAGGCTGTATTGGCCTGAATCATAGCTTCACCATTGGCCATGCCAATGTCTTCGGAAGCAAAACGTAATACTCGACGCGCGATATAAAGTGGATCAGCTCCACCTTCAAACATTCTCGCCAACCAATAAAGTGCAGCGTTTACATCACTTCCACGCATGGATTTGTGGAGAGCGGAAATCAGATTATAAAATTCTTCACCTTTTTTATCAAATTTCAAATGTACTCGTTGCAAGGCTTCTTTTATCACTTTTTTATCAATTTTCATTTTTTCTTTATCCACCCGAACCTCCAAAGCCAATTCCAAAGCATTCAAAGCTGCACGTGCATCCCCACCGGCCAACTCCGCCAAGAAAAAAATCGTTTCTTCATCAATATCAATTTTTTGTCCACCCAAACCCATCGCTTCATTGGTCAAAGCACGTTTAATCACTCGTGCAATATCAAAAGTATCCAATTCTTTCAAAACAAATACTCGACAACGACTAAGTAGTGCTCCAATAATTTCAAACGATGGATTTTCCGTGGTGGCACCAATTAAAATCAAGCTACCCTTTTCCACATGTGGTAATAAGGCATCTTGTTGTGCCTTATTCCAGCGATGAATTTCGTCAATAAACAAAACTGTTTTTTGTTTTTTGGTGATCACAACTTGCTCAGCCTCAGCTAAAGCTCGACGCAATTCATCTTTACCACTCATGACCGCAGATAAAGATAAAAAATTAGCGCCGGTTTTATGAGCAATAATTTTTGCTAAAGTAGTTTTACCAGTACCTGGCGGACCCCAAAAAATCATAGATAATAGAGAATCTCGCTCAATCATTTGTCGCAAGAGTTTACCCTCGGCGACCAAATGTTTTTGCCCGGCAAAATCAGCAAAATCTCTCGGTCTCATCCGATCAGCTAAAGGACGATAATTGTTGATAGCTTCAGACATAAAATTATCCGGCTTGTGCTTATCTTTCTGTAGTTTGTTGTTTTAAACTAACTAAAATTTTATCTAAAATATCTATCACCGACAGTGTCGGAACTTCTCGCTTTGGTTTATAATCATCTGAAACCAATACAAATTCACCATCAGCTATTTCTTTGACAATAAAGTTTTTCAAACCCAGCTCTGCCAATACTCTACCGGCTTGTTCCGCCATTCCAGACTCTGCTATTATGTGTTTTTTACTTTCGATTTCCTTAGCATATTCTACGCCTTTTTCCGCACGCTTTTGTGCTGATAAATGCTCAATAATTCTTTTTTTTGTTGATTTTTTATTACTCGGATCAAGCTGATCTTTACTTTTTCTTTCACTTGAAGCCACGGCGGTTTTTACTACTCGGCTTCCGGTCGCCTGACGCAAAGCCAACATAAATTCATCCAAATTGTTTTTTTCCTCCATAGCAATAGTAATTTCATCACCACCCACAAGTACGAGCGGTACTTCACCAAAATATTCTTGATAAATTTCCGCCACCTGACCCCGTACCTGACGCATTTTTTTCGTGATTTCATCCCCAGCTGTGTCTGTCACTTTTTGCAAATCATTTTCATCTTTTACAGATTGAAGCATCTGCTCATAATCCAACAGCTGGTCCACACCCAAATCAATCACATCCAAACTGATATAAACGCAGTGATCTTTTTTGATCGCTTCTCTGTGGAATACAGCATCGGAATTAAACCGCACATCTTTTTGTTCTGAGTTTAATTTATTTACCACTTCAATATTTTCCCCATCGGACAAATTATCAACTAAAATTTTATTAACCAAATCATTTACCTGAATTATTTCTGTAGATAAAAATTCATCGGCTAAAGATTTTTCTTGCCCGCTGATTTCCTCGGCAGTATTTGGCCTGATCATGTCAATGATATTTATCCGACGCAAATATTGTTCCACTTTTTCCAAACCACGTCTGTCGTTTTCAGTAGCCGAAACAAATTTTCCCTTTCTTGCTAATCTAGCCAAATTCGGATTGATTTTCCTTCGTCCATCAATTTGCGAAAATACTTTATAAGTAATTCCATTCTGATCTGTTAAAATTGAATATTTATTTAAAATTTCCGCCACCAACTCACCTTCACCATACAAATCTTTTATTTCTTTTAAAATATTTGCACTATTATATTCACCGCCATAAACATTTTCTTGTCTATTTTTTCTGGCATCCAAAGAAGCTTGCGAACCATGGGCAATAGCTCTGGCCACAGCTGATTTATCCTCAGGATTATTATTTTCTTCCACAGATGAAATACCAAAACTCATCACAAAACCAAATTTTTCCAATTTATTTTTTAGATCATCCAACCCTCTTATTCTCAAACCTTTATCTTCCTCAACAGATATATTTATTTCCGCTTTTTTTTCTTCTATTTTTGATAAAATAAATTCTTTCATTCGGTCGTCCAATTCTTTAGCAACTTGATTTAGTCTGTTTACTAATTCTGTGGTTTCAGTTTCCGTATCCAATTTAAATACTCCACTTTTATAATCCCGCATCAATTCCGCACAACCATTTTTCGCCATCAAATCATTCAAAGTTATATTTCTAAAATCTCTAATTTCATCCGTCATTTGCGGACCGAAATATTTATCATTAAAACTTTTGATAGAAAAATCACCAGCCGGGGCTGTAAAATAGGCAACCTTATCACCACTTGACAATTCACTGAATATTTTTTGCCACCCGCGATTTTGTAAATTGTTAGCCAATTCTTGTCGATCCTCACCAGATAATTGTTCGCGATTTTGAAGTCTTTCTATCAACTCAACCTGCTTTATTCTATTAAAAACACGCTCCGTAGCGACATTGTCCACTGAGATTTCTTGTGACTTTTCCACTTCCGGATTAAAACCTAATCCTTCCATGTTTCTAAACATATTTTTAGTGTTTACTTACTAAAAGTATAGTATATTTTGAGGGTTTTGTCAAAAATATGCTGTTAAAATTGACAAAAACAAAAAAATACCATATAATACGGTAAATTAAATGCCGCGTTCGTCTAACGGCTAGGACGCCGCCCTCTCACGGCGGTAATACGGGTTCGATTCCCGTACGCGGTACTTCTACTTCTTCTATACCCACTTCCCCTCCTGCCTCACCAAAAGCTCTTTGGCACGGAGTGGATCAGCCATTACTTCCTTGGTAATTTTTTCCATCCGCATTCCTTGTGAACCTTTAATTAAAATCAAATCATTTTCCTCCATCTTATTTTGTAAAAATTTACCGGCGGAAATACTGTTGTCAAAGCTGATTACACAATCTTTATCCATCCCAGCTTCCACTGCAGCTTTGGCCATAAAATTTTTCGAGGCTTCACCCACGGTCAATAAATAATTAAAATTCAATTCCGCAACTTTCATTCCCACCTCCCGATGAGCATTGTCCGTTTCCTGACCCAACTCTAACATATCACCAAGTATTGCATATCTTTTACCTGATCCAGTTAATTTAATTTCCGATACAGTTTTGAGTGCCGCCAAAGTAGATTCCGGATTGGCGTTGTAGGTATCATCGATCAATAAAGTATTTTTTATACCATAAACAATCCTCATTCGTCCGGGTGGTGAATTAAAATCACGAAGTGCCGAAGCTGCCTCTACTAAATTTATCTCAAATAAATGCCCGACTGCCAAACCAGCCAAAGCCGCGGATACCAAATGCGGAGCCAAAACATTTTTTAAAAATACCGGTACTGTACTACCCATCAAATCCACTTTAAAATTTATTCCTCCGGTCAAATCAGCTTCTTCTTTTATAGACAGACTAATATTGTTGGCTTGCAATACCATTCCTTCACCCACTCCGTAAGTCATAACCGTGGCACGAGTTTGCATATTTTTCATTATCAATTCATTATCACCATTTAATACTGCAGTACCCGAATCTTTCAAACCGGTAATGATTTTCTTTTTTTCTTTAATCAATTCATCCATATTCTTATAATTCGCCACATGCGAACGAGAAATATTGGTGAGTACTCCCACATCGCAAGGCGCAATTTTTAACAGATAGTCAATGTCTCCTGGTTTATCCGCTGCCATTTCCAAAACCAAAATTTCCGGATAATTTATTTTAAAACCAAAAGTCAACCATTTGGCTTTACCCAAAACCCACAACCATTTTAAAATAGATTTACCCGGAGATTTTTTTATTCCGATAATTGTCAGAGGTAAACCAATTTCATTATTATAGTTTTTATAGCTGGCACGAACTCTGTAATTAGTCGACAAAACCAAAGCAATTGCTTCTTTAGCTGAAGTCTTACCCACACTACCGGTAATACCAATAACTTTCGGATGATATCTTTTAATAATCCGTTTGGCAAAAAAAGCAAGAATATTTTGGAGAATTTTTAACATAATTTAAGAAAATTTAATAAATTAATTTAATTACTTATCTTTCTCCACTCCATAATAATCCAAAGCAAAATCAGTAATATCTTTAAAGACTACTGCAGCAGTGGATTCAGCCCATTCTCTTTGTGGATCTTCATATTTTACCACCATGACAAACTTTGGTTCGGTCGCTGGTGCGAATCCAGCAAAAGTCTGATTGGTTTTTTCTGAATATTCCCCAGCGGCAGCAATCTGGGCAGTACCGGTTTTGCCAGCTACATAATAATCATTCATCTTTACACTATACACATAGGAATTTTCCACAACCGAAGTTAACATCCCGCGAATCAATTTTGCCGCTCGAGGAGAAATTACCTGGATATTAACTTTCGGTTCAAATTTTTCCACACTTCCATCGGCATGTTTAATTTCTTTGATTAAATATGGTTCAAACACTTGACCATCATTGGCAAAAGCCGTATAGGCCATAGCTAATTGAAGTGGGGTGACAGTCAATCCTTGACCAAATGAAGCTTGTGCTTCAGAAAGATTTGATTCTTTATCCAAAGAAGAAATATTGCCAGCCACCTCACTATCCAATTGAATACCCGTTTTTTTGCCAAACCCAAATTTTTCAATATAACTTCTTAACAGTCCGGAAGCCATTTTTTCTTCCACCCAAATCATTCCAGTGTTGACCGAATTTTCTAAAACTTGAGTCATGGTAATTTGTCCATAACACTTTTCCATAGCATTGTGAATCGTATATTTACCAAACTGCCTTTCACAAGGATCAGTAAAGGATGAATTCGGATTAACTAAACCTTTTTCCAAAGCAGTGGCCATCACAATTGGCTTAAAAACCGACCCTGGTTCATAGGGGGTAAAAATTGTGTTGTTATTAAAAACATTCTGATCAGTCACCTTGGAAAAATCATTCGGATCATAGTCTGGTAGACTACACATCGCTAAAATTGCTCCGCTTTTAGCATCCACCATCACCAACGAAGCACTTTTGGCGGCAAATTCCTCTAAGCCCGCTTTCAGACGAGAACAAGCTTTATATTGTAAAGAACGGTCAATAGTCAAAATTAGATCTTCACCATTTGTAGCATCTACTGAAGTAATTCCAGCCAAAGAAATCCAACCGCCGGCAGCTGCTTTTTCCCCAAACATAAAACCACTTTTCCCATTAAGAGCGTCATTCCAATAACCCTCTATTCCATATTTACCATCCAAACTTTGTTCTCGATTCAAAATACTAAAACCCAAAAGTGGTGCACTCCAATTTTTTTCCGGATAATAACGGTAGGTTTCTTCAATAAAAGCAATCCCTTTAAATTTTTCATTCTCTAATTGGAATTTTTCTGTTTCATCAATTTTATTTTTGATAACTTCATAAGGATCACCTTTTTTGTTTAATTTACTCCTAATCAAATCTTTTTCTTCATCCGCAGTAATTTTCAATATCTCAAAAATTTTCTCCGCCATATAATTTACTTCTTCTTTTTTAATATCTTTCGGTACCGCATAGACTTTATAATAAATACGATTAATCCCAACCGGAAAAGTCTCGCCGGTGCGCGAATCTTGAAAAAATATTTGTCCCCTCTCCGGATTAACAATTTGCGAAATTTCATGGGTATCCAGAGCCATGGTTGCGTAATATTGTCTTTTTAAAATTTGTAGGCAGAAAAGACGAAAAAAAATCACTAGTATAATTAAAAAAAATATCCCGACTACAAATTTCATTCCAGTTCGTTCAGTATTTTTATTATGTTTATTTGAAAAAGGAATCATAAAAAATTATTCTATTTTATCACATCGAAGTTTTTTGAATAAGGATCAATTTTTTCTGCCAATTGACCACAGGCCGCTTCAATATCACTACCTTGCGAACGACGAATAGTCGCGGTTAAACCTTTATCATTTAATTTTTCTTGCCATTTTTTAGCCGTCGTCATATCAGTTTCTCCAAATTTTTTTCCGACTTTATTGAAAGGAATCAAATTTATTCTTACTGAACCAAGTTTGAAAGATAACTTAATCAAAGCATTCAAGTGTTCATCATCGTCATTAAAATCGGTGAGTAATAAATACTCCAGCCCAATAAAAAAATTACGACTGGAAAATTTTTCATGATATTTTTTTGACCAAGTTATCAAAAAATCAAAAAAATCTTTTGGGTGAGATGGAATAATTTTTTTTCTAGTTTTGTTAATGGCACTGTGCAGTGATATCGCGAAACGAATCTTAGGAAAATCATCATCCGTTAAAATTTTATTCATTCCTTCCACAATCCCCACTGTGGATAAAATAATTTTTCTGGGTGCAATCTTGCCATAAACTAAAAAGGTTTTTAACGCTTCTTTGACAGCCAAATAATTTAACAATGGTTCACCTTGCCCCATCAAAACAATATTTTCTATTTTTTCTTCACTTCCCAATTCTTTTTGCCAAAAACGATATTGATCCACAATTTCATCTTTAGTTAAATTTCTTTTAAAACCGGCTTGACCGGTCGCACAAAAACTACAATTCAGTGAACAACCAGCTTGTGAAGAAAGGCAAACTGTCCAACGATCTTTTCTGAACATAAGTACTGTTTCCACTGAATTATTATCCGCCAAAATCAAAATAGCTTTCTGCGTGCCATCAATTTTACTTTTTTTCACGACCAGATTTTTTACACTCAACCAAGGAAAATCTTTAAGCTGTTCACGCAATTCTTTAGATAAAGTAGTGATATCTTCATAGCCTTTGACAGCTAAATCAAATTTAGCCAATTCAATCTGTTTGATTCTAAAAGCCGGTTCGTTCGCCAATATTTTCGATAAATCAGACATAGGATTTTCTTTTGATAATTGTTAAACTTATAAAAGTCATTACTAAAAATGACACGCCAACAATCAAGCCATACTGAAAATTATTCACTACCACCAAATGAAACAGGCTTCTCAAAACCGGTAAAGATAAAATAATATAAAGAAATAAAAGAGTGGTGAAAGAAATAAAAAGCAGTAACTTGTTGGTTTTAATTTGTTGCCATTCACGAAGTAAAAAGATAAGTAAAATTTGTGAAAAAACCAAACTGACAAAAGCCATAGTTCGACCTAATTCCAAATTACCACCCCGAATACCAAAATAGTAATAAAAACCAAAGCTGACTAAAAATATTCCCAACCCTTGGACAATAGCCTGTTTCCATAAAAAAGCACTAATAATCGGTTCATTGGTTGGCCGTGGTGGCACTTTCATAACTCGTGCCAAGGCTTTTTCTTTTTGAAAACCCAACACCGAAGCCGGATCACAAATCAATTCCAAAAAAATTACATGGATTGGCAAAAAAACTAATTCTTTCTGAAAAAATAAAGGCAAAATTGCGAGACCAACAATCGGAATATGAAAAGAAATTAAAAACACAAAAGCTTGACGCATGTTGGTATAAATCCTGCGACCTTCTTTGACTGCTAATACAATGGTTGGGAATTTATCATCTAACAAAATAATTCCTGCAGCCTCACGCGCCACTTCGGTACCTTTTTGTCCCATAGCAATACCAATGTCAGCCTTTTTCAAAGCCGGTGCATCATTGACCCCATCACCGGTCATCGCCACAATTTCTCCGTTGGCTTTAAGTGCCTCCACAATTAAATATTTATGATTAGGATGAACACGAGAAAAAATATCGTGGTTTGAAACAATTTTTTTCAAAGCCTCGGGCGAAAGATTATCCAATTCGTTACCATTGATAACCCCGCGACTACCATCCTTTATTCCAATCTTATGTGCAATATGACTAGCAACCATTTTATTATCACCAGTAATCATTATAATTCTAATACCAGCTTCCTGACATGTAGTAATCGCTTCTTTTACCCCAGCCCGTGGCGGATCGCTCATTGCTAAAAGTCCGATAAATTCAGAACTAGTCCAGTCAAAGTCATGACAATCTCCGATTTTTCGGCTCACTCCGACCACACGATAACCTTCATCCGCCAATTTATTAAACATCTCATTTGCCACTATTTTTTCTTGATTACTCATCTGGCAAATTTTCAAAATCTCCTCAGGTGCACCCACGGAATACTGACCGCATTCTTGAGTATTTTTATTTTGCCAAATATGATGCACCATTTTTGTTTCCGAAGAAAAAGGACTTTCTTGTAAAATTTCATAATCCTTAAAAAAATCATCTGTTTTTATACCATGTTTTTTCGCAAAGGACTGCATTTCTACTTCCAACGGATCAACAGCATTTCTTTCAAAAGATAATAAAGAGATTTTTATCATTTCAAATATTTCTGACGGTTGTTCTTTTTTTTCATTGACAATAAATAACTTACCTTTATAATAAATTTTTTCTAAAGCCATTCGTCCTTCAGTCAGGGTGCCGGTCTTATCCGTACAAATCACTGTCGCCGAACCCAAAGTTTCCACCATAGCCATTTGTCGAACCAGGGCATTTTTCTTGGCCATCCGCCACACCCCCATAATCAAAAACACACTAAAAACAATTGGAATTTCTTCGGGAATCAAAGACATGGCAATGGTTAATCCACCCAACAGTCCTTCTCTCAACCCACGACTAAACGAAAGTAGCAAAGTCACACTGGCGGCAGTAATTAAAGCACCAATAGCAATCAAACGAACCAGATTATAAATTTTTTTTTGTAATGGAGTTTGTTCTTTATCAATATTCTGAAGTAACACTCCAATCTTACCATATTCAGTATGTACACCGGTCGTAATCACAAGCATTTCACCATCACCTTGAACTACCAATGTTCCTTTTTTCAATAAATTTAAATCATCAGAAATATTTACTTCTGACAATACTGCTGATTTGATCACCGGATTGGATTCACCGGTAAGAATGGCTTCGTCCAAACTTAAACCTGCACTTTTTAACAAATAACCATCTGCCGGCACTTTATCGCCAGCTGCTAAATATACCAAGTCTCCGGGTACCAAATTTTTTACCTCAACAGTAATAAGTTTTTCCTCACGATAAACTTTACATGACTCCACCATCATTTTGTCCAAAGCCTCCACTGTATCATCTGTTCGCTTTTCTTGAAAATATTCCATAATCCCGATCGGTAAAATCGCCAAAAAGAATATCATTGCTTCTAAAGCATCACCAAAAAAATAATATACCACAGCGGTAATCAAAATCAAAAGCATCATCGGCTCTAAAAAAATATGTTTAATCCGACCCAACCAAGTTTTTTTCTTAACTTGTGAACGAGAATTTAAGCCATACTCTTTTAAACTTTTATTCGCCTCCGCGACAGTTAATCCGAAATAATCTTTTTTATTTTTTAAAATGTTTGAAATAACATCTTTTGTCATGGTAAATTTATCTTAAAAAATTATTTTTCCAAATTGAAAATTTTATCTTTGATATTTTGAGAAGAAAAACCGGACGCTTCATATACCTCCTCCACGGTACCGGAATATAAGAATCGATCAATACCAAACATTCTCTTTTTTTCCATATCACCAAACACAACCGAGTACATCGCATCAATAGATCCATTCTTTAAAACCACAGCAGTTTGTTTTTCTTTTTCCGATAAAATTTTCTCCACTAATTTAGGATTGCGTTTTTTATATTCCACAAATAATTCAGGTGAAGTGACTGCTATAATTTTCACATTATACTTTTTTTGTATATCTGGTAATACAATCAATAAATTTTCCATCACCTTGGCACCACTAACCACCACGACTATTTTTTTCTTTATGCTGTTTTCATAATCTTTAAACACATACGCTCCGTTGACTGCTTTACTTGCTGGAGCAATTCCTTTACCTCGTACGAATACCTCAGTTTTGTTTCTAGGAATTGCCAAGACTATTGGCTCGGCTTTTTTCAAAGCAGAGAATAACATCTCCACAACTTCGTTGGCATCCATTGGTTCATAGACTTTGATTCCGGGCATTGCTTGATATGCCGGTTGCCAAAATAACCCTTGATGGGTTGGTCCATCTTCCCCGGCACTCAAATCATGGTGTGTAGCAAGAAAAATAAAAAATCCTTTATTCTTTGGGGTCACATAACCATTGAATAATGATAGTTGAATCATATTTGCCATAAGTAAGCTGAACGAAGCATAAGTTCCAAACACAGTGGCCGGCTTAAACCCGCCAGGTAATTCATCCAAAGTCATAGCTGTCATCATCATCGCCATATTTTGCTCGGCAATACCAAATCTGACACCGCGTCCCAAAGGATTTTTTGCATTAATTGTTCCATAAACTGCCTCTGCAGAATTAGTCAACACCGAACGACTGACATCCCCGGCACCGGCATAAAAGAAAGCTGATTGTTTCATAAGCCAAGCAAGCCATGTTTGGCTCGCATTTCTCATGGCCACTTTTTCTCCAGCTTTAAAAAACAAATCTTTAGGTAATTTTTTTGGTCTAATAACTTTTGTAGGGCTGATCATTTTTCTTTGTCCAATTTTTTTCTGAATTTTTTCTATCAACAAGCTTTCTTTATCCAGTAACTCAGAAGATTTTTGTAATCTGGACAAAATAAATCTTTCTTCATCTTTACCAACACTCTGAATAATATTTTTTATATCTTCCCCTGTTTTATCCCCACCTTGTGTCTCAAAACCCAATTCTTTCATTAATTTTATATATTCTTTATTATTTATTATATTCCCGTGCGACTTGGCGGTGTTTTCCAATTGACCATAACTTTTACCTTTAATGGTATGAGAAATAATCACGGTCGGACGACTGTTGCCAAAACCGACTTTAGCTACTTTTTGTGCGGCCAATAATTCGGAAAAATTATGTCCATCAGTTTCAATCACATTCCAACCCAACCCTCCCCAGTAATTCGCGTAATTTTCCCCAATCACTTCCTCAATTGAGCCATCCAAACCAAAATGATTGTGATCCAAACAAACGACAATATTGTCTATTCCGGAAGCTACTAAAATATTTCTCGCTTCAAAAGTCAGACCCTCTTCACTTTCCGCATCCCCCATCATTACCCAAATCTTCGTATCCAAACCCGAACTCTTATGTAAAATTGCCAAACCTCCGGCTGCAGAAAATCCGTGACCAGAAGGACCGGTAGAAAAATCAGACAATGGATAAATACTTTCCGTATGTCCGGGCAAGCCATCAATGTGACGAAAATTCATCAAGTCCTCAGGAAAAATCGCTTTAATACTTGCCGGAGAAAACAGCCGACCAGCACAACGCAAAGTTTCATAATAAAGAGCCAACCCACTGTAAAGCAACGGCGTACAGTGTCCGGAACTCCAAACCAAACGATCACGACCAGAATATTTGGGATTGAGTAAATCAAATTTCATATTTCCCCCCAGAGTCAAGGCTAAAAATTGTTCTACTTTGGAACTGCTCCCACCAGGATGACCAGATTGCCTTTTTTCTGTTGTCGCAAAAATTAATCCGCGTAAAATTTCCGCTAATTTATTCAATTCGTAAATTTCAATTTTATTGAGATTGTTTAATTCAGCACCACGCAAATTGATATAAGCAGAGGCAAATTTTGAAGCAAATCTTTTTGGCTCTTTCTTATACAAGGCTTTCAATGACTGAGGATAAATTGGCATATAAAAACAATTAAAAATAGTCCGTGGGGAACAGGGGTATTATAGCAGAATACTGGGAATAAAAAAAGAGAACTCCTTCCCTTGTTTGACATTTGTCATTTGAAATTTGACATTTACCTACGGCTTCATCCACAATCTCCCTTCTTCAAACATCTGTCTTTTCCACTGAAAATAATTAAAATATTCACACAAAGTCAAAGGTTCGTCTACTCCAGTCATCGCGATCCCGTCGCAATTCAAATCATTAGGCACCACATAATTAGTCGCATGAACATCCCCAACTTCTTCATTTATATATAACCCATATTCATGCATCCCGAGTAAATTCGGATAATCTTTTCTTTCACCAAAAATACTATACCCCTCAAAAGAATTCGGGATATTGATATTCAAAATATGGAGCAGAGTCGGCGTAAAATCAATACCTGAAGCATAAGTTTCCGAAGTCGGCGGTAAAACCTCCTTGGGAGTATAAATCATAAATGTTTCTTCGTCATAATAATTCATCTTACCAGCTTCTTCGGGAAATAAATCTTTAGCATAAGCCGTGGGAAAAATTGCATGATCAGAAACGACTACAACAACTGTATTATTATAAAAATCACTTTGTTTAAATTTATTCCACCACTGCCCAAAAGCATCATCAGTAGTATGAATTGTATTCAACACCTTATTCTTCCCATCGCTATATTTAACAACATCCTTAGTACGATCAAACGGCGGATGCGAATCCACGGAAGAAATTGCCAATAAAAAAGGTTCTTTATTTTTATCTTTCAGTTCATTCATTTTATCCCACAATATCGGCATGGTTTGATGGTCCGAATACCCCCAACTCAACGGTTCACCTGGAATTATTTTTGCCAATTCTTCTTGACCAACCACCGTATCCACACCCATACTCGCCATAATAGAATCCTTATTGGCAAAATCTTTATCCACAGCAGTCATGTAAATACCTTCCTTATAACCACTCTCCTTCAAAACTTTAGGCAAACAAAGTAAATGGTGATTTTGTAATTTCTTCTCTTTTTCAATTTCATTATGACCGGTTGGTGGTAAAATGGAACACATCTGCGAAATAAGGCCCGTAATGGTTGGGGTGGAAGCATTAAAATAATTATGAAAAACTATGGTTTTTTCGTTATTGGCAAAATCTTCTAAAGCTGGCGTCAAATTTACCAAATTAGGATTATATACACTTGTCAATCGTGCAGAAAAAGACTCTAAAAAGAAAATTACAACATTAGGTTTGTTTTGAGAAAATTCCGTTGTTAGCGGAGTGATAAAAACTTGATTTCTTTGATTTAAATAAAATTCATCTAAGTCATATTTAAGCCCAAATCTTTCTAATTTTTGTTTTACTATTGGATTTAGCTCCACTTGTTTATTATTATTTGTCCAAGCTGTAATGAACGATTTAATAACCATGGCTTCCGGGGTATTTTTAAAAGATGCGACGGATAAAAAAGAAAATATTGCTAAACCAATAATTGCAAAATTATAGTACAACCACTGTTTTTTATCTACGGAACGATTGGCTTTGATATACTTTTTAAAAATATAAATAAACAAGCCAGTAAGCACTAAAAATAAAAGGGTTAAAACTATGGTTGTTTTATAAAAAACGGTTAAACCTCCCCCACCGGCATAGTCTAAAATAATTGGATTAAGATAAAGTCCGGAATTATAGGTAATTCCCACATTAACCAAGCCTAAAAAAATACCAGCAATAAAAACAAACGCCCAAAAAATTACAAAAAAATGTTTTATCCGACCAGAAAATTTTTGATACAATAAACTTGCCAAGGAAAAACCACACAACCAGAACATGGTCATAGCCCAAGCACGAAACAGAACAATATTGTAATATTTAATATTGGAATCAAGAATATAAAAAGCATAAGCGAAATATTGGAAAAAAGCATTGGTCAAGAAAATAAAAAATGCCAGATAAAAAATCGCTCGTCCCACTATTCGCCAATCTTTGTGAAATGAATGTTGAAACAAAAACTTATCAAACCGCCAAAACAACAATATTAAAATACCGGAAAAATAAAACAAATTGATGAGTTCATGCTCTGAAAAAAACACCAAAAATAAGAGTGAGGTCACAAAAAATATTTCATCTAAAAAGAACAAAAATGGTTGCTCCCATTTTATTTTTTTGATCTTTTTTAAAACCAAACGAAAAATCTTTTTAAAGATAAAATAAACAATAAAAACACCCAATGCTCCAACCAAAAACAAAAGAAACCAACGAGGACGCGGTTGGCGTGATATATGATACCAATTCCACCCCGCTGAAACAATCAACGAGGCGAAAATCGGATACAGAATAACTTTAATTTTATTCAATTTATTCATTATTTTAGACTATCCTTGATATTCCTTAGACTCCCTAACCGCGCGTTTGTCTTTCTTTTCTTTGACTGTTAATTTATCTTTTCTTTTTTTCAATTCAATTTCCAAATAATCACGCAATTTATCAATTGCCTTATACAAATCCGCTTCAGTTTTCTCTGCGAACAAATCATTACCCGGGACACCTAATTTACATTCTGCAAAATAGACTTCACCTTTACTGTGATGATTGGAGTTTTTACCAAGACGAATATCGGCTTGGGTAATCTTGTTGTAAAATTTATCCAAACCTTCTATTTTTTTCTCTGCATATTCCTTGATCGCTAGGGTCATTTCCATACCTTTGATACTGATGTTGATATTCATAGGGGTTAAGTTAAAATTTAAAATTATACTTTATACAATTATCCGTACTTCCGGTTCTAACTCTATTCCAAAGGAATCATACACCTTTTTACTAACCTCATCAACCACTGCTATAACATCCTCAGCTGTAGCTTGACCATAGTTTACCAAAAAATTACCATGTTTGTAGGAAATACCAGCATCCCCAATTCTAAAATCAAGTAGCCCACATTGATCAATCAACCATGCAGCTGGCACCATTTTTCGTTCAATATAAATTTCAGGTAATTGACTCTTGTCTCCCGGATAATCTGCCAGCTTGATATTTTTAAAGAAACTTCCGGCACTTGGTTCTGAAGGTAATTTTTCTTGTCGAACAGATAAATTCGCGTTGACCTTTTTAATAATTTCACTCACATCGCCTTTTTGTAATTTTAAATAAACTTTTAAAATCACTGCTCCCATTTCTCCCAAATAACTGTGACGATAACCAAACCCGCACTCTTCTTTTGTCAATTCCGTCTCTTCCCCATCCAACCAAACCGCTATTTTTTCCACATTGTTAGAAATATTTTCTCCCATAGCTCCAGCATTACCAAATACTGCCCCACCTATTGTCCCTGGAATGCCCAGTGCCCATTCCAAACCGGATAGACTGTTTTGTGTAGCCGTATTTACAACTACTCCCAAAATCGCACCAGCCGAGGCAATAATAGTATCATTTTCCACTTTGACTTCCCGATTTATGACTTTAATCACCACTCCAAAAAATCCTTTGTCTGAAAACAACAAATTTGACCCACCACCTAAAATAAAATAATCCAATCCCCCACCTTGTAAAAATTTGACCAGATCACGCAGATTGATCAAATCGGTCACTTCTACAAAATATTTAGCCGGACCGCCTATTTTAAAGGTGGTATGCTTTTTGAGCGACTCATTTAACCTAACTTTGCCGTATTTTTTCAACTCTTTATAAAAATTGTCCATAACTTGTCAAACACTTATTTTTTAGTTATAATATAGATATTATAAACTAAAAAACAAATGACGGCAACTACCTTTAAACAAACGCTTAAACAACGACTAAAAACAGCTCGAATTTTTTATGTTTGTCGTGATTGGGAACGAGCATGTTTTTCTCGTAAACTTCCAGAAAACTTTATCATCATTACCAATCAAGTACCTAAAATGCCCACGGAAAAAAATATCATCGCTATAAAAAACAAAGAGATATTGGACACCTCGGAAATTTTAAAGCTCCCAACCGTCAAAGAACTTATTACTGACAAAGATTTTGTTCTGGTATTTAAAAATACCAAACAAATCGAAAAGATATGCATCGACAACGGCTGGCAACTTTTAAACCCACCGGCGGAATTCAGTGGAGAAATTGAAGAAAAAATTCAACAAATCAAATGGCTGGGTGAATTAAAAAAATATTTACCCCTGACCAAAATCACCACTATTAAAAATATCAAATGGCAAAACAAAAAATTTATTTTACAATTTAATCATGGTCACTCAGGAATAGGCACAATATTGATTGATGAAGAAAATAAATTAACTGAATTAAAAATCAAATTTCCTGATCGTAAAGTCAGAACTTCTGAATTTATTGATGGACCGACTTTTACCAATAACAATGTTGTTTGGGGTAAAAAAATTTTTACCGGCAACGTCAGCTATCAGATTACTGGCATCCATCCTTTTACAGAAAATCCCTTTACCACCATCGGCAATGATTGGACGATGGTTGATAAAATTCTAACCGCTAAACAAAAAAAACAATATTTAATTATCGCCATTGCCATAGGCAAAAGATTGATGAAATATGGTTGGCAAGGATTATATGGAGTAGATATTGTTTTCGGTAAAAATAAAGCCTACTTGATTGAAATTAATGCTCGTCAACCAGCCTCTGCAAGCTATGAATCAATTTTACAAAAAACCAATTCCATTTTTGAAGCACATTTAGGATCACTACTACAGATGTCCAACATTGGTTTTAATTTAACTAAAATAAACCATGGAGCACAAATTATTAAACGGTTAAATAATTCATCGCTCAATCCGACTATTAAAAAACAGCTTTCCGCCCAAGCTACAAGTATTATTTATTATAAAAATACCAAAACCGAAACTGAAGAAATGAAATGGCAGTTTAATGATAAGGTCATTTCTAACATACTGAACAAAAATCAGCTTTTATGATATCTCCTCAATCCCAAAAAATAATTGATCAATATTTCAATCTACCTTTTGGTGAACTTAAAAATGTTCGCTGTCCTTATTTTAACAATACACGAATAAAACAAAAGGCCCAACTCCGCGCCTTAATCGGCAAAGGTACTCCGGAGGAAATCGTGGAAGAGGCAAAAATTTTAGCCAAACAATATGGTGAAGATTATTTAATCAAAGATAGTCTAACTGCCAAAGAAGCAATGGATTTTTTAGCCAAACACAATTTAGGTATTGACTGTTCAGGATTTGTCAGTCATGTTTTAACTGTGCATTTTAAAGAAAGCAAAAACATTAATCTGACTAAAAATATACATTTTGGCAAAAATAATCTTTTTAGAAAAATAATCATAAAATTCCGACCCTTAGAAAATATGTCGGTGTTAATTTATACAAACAATAAAAATACTGATTTGATTGGCAATGGCAAAGAACCAATGAATTACAACAACATTCAAGCCGGCGATTTGATAATAATGCTGGAAATGGAAAAATTTAAAAATCAAAACCATATTTTACTTATTACGGAAAATAAAAACTGCATTATCAAATACACCCACTCTCGTCAATGGCAAAATGAAACACCAACAGACAGCGGGGTCTATTTCGGCGAAATCAAAATCACCAAACCACAAGAAAACTTGTTGGCACAAGAATGGATGGAAAAAGGATTAACTGGTAAAGATAATCAAACATTAGAACTGAAAGCAAAAAGTAGTAGGGTTTTAGAAATAAGACGAATACGATTATAAACATCTTTTGCTTTAAAACAGCACATTCTTTGACTTTTGTCAATAGTAATGATAGAATATTATTAGTTAAAAATCTAAAATCATTTAAATAAACTGACTTTATAGACTTTTGACCCGCCTTCGCTCTGCTGAGCTACGGACGGGCATGCTTTCTAACTTTTGACTTTTTTTATGCTCTGCCCTCCATTTTCCCCGGAATTACTCAACCAAGGACTTCTTTACTTAATATTCGCGGCTGTTGGTGCTTTTTTTTGGGCACCACTTTTAACCAAAATCCTATATAAATACAAAATCACCCGCCGAGGTGAGTTTGATTTTACTCTGCGTAATCAAGAACGAGCAACAAAAATCGGCACTCCAATTATGGGTGGTGTGTTGATAATTCTTACAGTTACCATTATCACTATACTTTTCAATTGGGAAAGAGAATACACTTTTGTGCCAATTGGGGTTATGGCTATTTCCTCGCTTTTGGGTGCTGCAGACGATATCTTGAATATTTACGGTAAAAAAAGACGATCCAGTCGCACAATCAGTCAAATCATTAAGCTTATCCGTGTCCATAAAAACCCCTGGATGCGAGTTTGGAAATTCATCACTCTACCTATCGCGATTTTACAACGACTAACTTCTTTCTTTGGTTCACATCCAGGCAAGGGTATTTTAGTCCATGAAAAATTATTTTTTCAATTTATCGCCGGTGCAGTGACAGCGTGGTGGATTTATTTTAAATTAGGCACACATTGGCATTCCCTGTGGATTCCGTTTGGTGGTGAGCTGTACTTAGGTTGGGGAATTATTGTTTTAGTAATTTTAATCGTTATGTTCACCGCCAATGCTGTGAATATTGCTGATGGTCTCGATGGCTTAGCCGGTGGTTCGCTGATTATCACTTTCCTCGGATTGACTGTTATCAGTTGGGCTGAAGGACAAACCGCCTTTACTCTACTTAATGCTACAGTGGTTGGTGCATCAATTACCTACACCTACTTTAATATCAAACCGGCAAGATTTCAAATGGGCGATGTCGGATCGCTTGGCTTGGGAGCACTTTTAGCGATCAACACAATTGCTATCAACAAAACTTTGATTATTCCCTTACTTGGTTTTATATTTTATGTGGAAGCTATTTCTGTCATTATTCAAGTATTTTCCAAAAAACTCTTGGGTCGTCGATGGTTAAAGATGGCACCCTTGCATCATCATTTTGAATTTCGTGGTTGGCGTGAAGAAAAAATAGTTATGCGTTTCTGGTTGATCCACGCTTTTTTTGTGATTGTTGCCGTCTGGCTATCGTTAAATTAGGATTATGTATTTCTCTCTTGGTAAAAAAATCATCACCGACTTTACTGATAAAAATATAGAAGACCTTTATGCACAAGGTTTTGTTTTTACTCGCATTGGCAAAGGTGAGATGAATCAAACTAGAAGCTTAAGAATTGATCTGTCGACTTTTGAATTATCCAGTGAAAATAAAAGGGTTTTAAATAAAACTGAAGAAATTAAACTAACCATTACACCATTACCATTCACTGATTATAATTGGGTTATTGCTAAAATAGGTAAGGATTTTTATGAGACCAAATTCGGGGAAAAAACTTTTTCCGCCAATAAAATTAAAGAATTGTTGACTGACAAAGATAAAAGCAATTTTAACACTTTACTGATTTATAAAATAGCGGATGAAATTATTGGCTATTGCATTACTTATGTCGGAAAAAATATTTTACATTATTCTTATCCGTTTTATCTTTTAGACACTAACAACCCTAATATTGGCTTGGGAATGATGACAAAAACTATTGTTTGGGCGAAAGAAAATCATAAAAAATATATTTACTTGGGATCTGCTTCACGACCGACTGATACATATAAATTACAATTTAACGGCTTAGAGTGGTTTGATGGAGAAAATTGGTCAAATAATTTAGTAGAATTGAAAAATGTTTTAAAGAAATTATGAAAAAACACATACATTTTATTGGAATTTGCGGGGTGGCGATGAGTGCCCTGGCTATCCTCTGGAAAAAGAAAGGCTGGTATGTCACCGGATCAGATGTGGGTTTTTATCCACCAATTTCCACACACCTGAAAAAAAATAAGATTGAATTTTACCCAGGTTGGCATCCAGAAAAAATAGGACGACCTGATTTGGTGGTAGTAGGCAATGTCGCCGGTTCAGAAAATCCGGAATATTTATATGTTAAAAGAAATAATTTAACATACTGTTCTTATCCTGAACTTATTGCTAAATATTTGATCAAGAATCATTCTATAGTTTGTGCCGGTACCTACGGTAAAACTTCCAACACGGTGCTGTTATCCTGGATTTTAAACCAAGCTGATTTTAAACCAAGCTACATGTTTGGCGGATTATCACTAAATTTGACACAAAGTGCTGATGATGAAGGTGGTGATTGGAGTGTGGTGGAAGGTGATGAATACAAAACTGGTCGAGATAATCCAAAAGCTAAATTTTTTGCTTATCGTCCTACACACTTACTCCTGACTGCGGTATATTGGGATCATCTGGATGTTTATCCGACTGAGAAATCTTTCTTTCAAGCTTTTCAAAAACTGACTAAGCTTATTCCTGATGATGGCTTGATTGTCTGCTGTAACAAAGATGAAAAAATAAAAGAATTTATAAAAAATACGCAGACCAAAACCGTGAGTTATGGCCGAGCTGATGCCGATTATGTTTATCATGATGTTGTTATGGACACAAACGGATTAAATTTTAAAATTACCAACCAAAATCAAGAATATAAAATAACCTCGCCGATCATCGGTGAATATATGGCAGAAAATATTTGTGGCAGCTTTGCCTTAGCCAAAGAAATCGGCGTACCGGTAAACAAAATAATTACAGCCATTACTAAATTTCAAGGAATCAAAAGACGATTGGAATTACGAGGTGAAGTAAATGAAGCCAAAATTTATGATGATATTGCCCACTCCCCACTTAAGGCTAAATTTGCCCTGGAAACAATCAAAAAAATTCATAGTGGTAATAAAATCATAGCAATTTTTGAACCCAACACTGGAAATCGTCAAATTACAGCTCAAGATGGTTATGACCAAGCTTTTACCGCAGCCAATGAGATAATTATTCCGCGACTTACTCAAATAAAAAAAGGAAAAGAAAAAATTCTTGAAGGATCTGATTTAGCAACAATTATCCATCGAACTCACCCGCAAGTAAAATATATTGATGATGACCAAAAATTAATTAAATATTTACGAGATAATGTAACCAAAAATGGTGCCGTGATATTTCTCGGCAGCCATGGATTTAGAGGAATGATTGAAGAGCTATCCGACCAAACCAAACCGACCAATTAATTGGCCAGTTTACTTTCCTTCTTCGGTAATTTCGGTTTTGATATTTTCCCCATCGATTTTTGTTACCTCCAAAGTGATTCCGCAAAAATTACATTCCACAACATCCCCGACTTTCAGATCAGGATAATCAGCCAAAGCAACATCATTTTTACATTCTGGACAAACTAATTTCATAAAGGTAGTAATTAAATGATTTATATAATAAACCCCATTATAACAGACTATATAAATAATATCAAGTGAACAAATATGACCTCCACTCCCCTGCTCAAAGCTAACAATTTAAAGGATTATCTCAAGGTTGATTTTGATATTTATTTAAAAAGAGAAGATCTCCATCCATTAGGCTCGCACAAGGGTCGATCTCTCCCCGGGATGATTGAATATTATGTCAAACAAGGTTTGACTGATTTTGTTATCTCCTCCTCCGGAAACGCCGGTATTGCCACGGCCTTATATATTATTGAATACAACAAACAAACAATAAGAAAATTGACTTTAAAAATATTTATTGGTAAAAACATAAGTCGAAAAAAATATAAAACATTAAAAAAATTAAGTAAAAATGAAATGATAGAACTGGTCAAAACCGACCGCCCAAAACAACAAGCTTTTTTGTTAGATAAAAATAATCAAGCAAAAAATTTGCGTCAATCCAGTGATGCTATTGCTTTGGTCGGTTATGAAGCTCTAGCTGAAGAACTAAACAATGATTTGCCAAATATCTCGGAAATATTTATTCCAACTTCCAGCGGTACCACAGCTGTTGGTTTGTGGCGCGGTTTCCAAAAATTAAATAACCAACCAAAAATCAATATTGTTCAAACAACAGTTTGTCATCCATTTGTTTTTTCAGATAAGAAAGATAAAAAAAGTTTAGCCGGAGCTATTGTGGATAAAGTTGGACATCGAAAAAAAGATATTAATTATATTCTCACGGAAAATGAACAGGGTTTTGTAGCGGATAATAAAGAAATTAAAACAGCGATAAAGCTAATTAAAAAAACAGAGAAAATAAAAATATCCTCCAATAGTGCTTTAAGTGTTGCCGGACTTTTTATGAAGATGAAAGAAAAAAGTTTAAAAGGAAATGTTGTGTGTTTGTTGACAGGGAAATAAGTTCTAATTTTCAATCACCGCAATATCCAACTCTCCATCAAAATTAATATCCACAGTTCCCACCATCGCCCCATTATCACCAAAAAAATCTCCAGAGCTAAACTCGGATATTTTTTTACCATTTTTATCAAAAATCCGAATCGGATTACTCCCTGATTGTGGACCAACAATAATTTCATCCACCCCATTGTGATTTACATCACCAGCCGCCACATACACTCCACCTTTAAAACCACTGCCGTAGGGATAAAAACTTTTCTGTAATTTACTTAGCCGGTTGTCATAAATCAACACTTGACTTGCCACCCCGGCACCCGTGCCAAAAATCGCTTGTCCAACTTTACTTGGTCCTTCTAAATGAGCAATCGCCACGGAAAATCCACCTTGATACTTTTCCCCAAGCGGATACCAGCCCTGTTGCATAAATTTACCGTGATAATTATACATAATTACTTTACCATTACCACCCTTACTCGGAGCGATAAGAATCTGATCCTGAATTTGATTAAATAATTTCCCTACTGCAATCCGAATACTGCCAGTAAAACCACCACCAAAAGGATAGTCATTATACCACCGTGCATCTTGACTGTTAAATATTTCAAATTTAAATTCTTTGGCAATAATTTTTTCTTGATTATTATCCGCATCCAAATCGCCATAATAAATCTGTGTATTACCCGGATATTTTTCATCAAAAGAAAAAAATCCATTTCTTATCTTTTCCCCTAAATGGTTGACGAATCTAATAAATCCACCGTTTGGAAAAACTAAATTTTTTACCACTTGAAATGTTTTCATTAGTAATAATCCATCCATGGCTTTCAAACTTACTTGAGAAATAATACTCCCGTCATTGACCTTCGGATCTTGTGTGCCTTTAATTTTTTCGTACTCGCCACCCAAATCCACAGACACAGTCTTGTCTGTAGGATTCACGAGTGACAAACCATTGGCAAATTCTCTTTGCCATACATCTTTTTTATAATCCACATAATTATTCAAAGAGATAGCTCGACCGATTGGTTGACCCAAATCTAAACCGAATTCATCATACCACCAAATTTCCGCGTGACTGGCTGAACCGGCATCGTAAGCATAATAACCATTTTCCAAAAGAGCACTTCCTAAACCGAAACGCATTCGTTGATAATCAGTTTGCGGATTGGCAGATAATGAAGTGTTAGCAACAATTGGTAGGGTAGACAGACTCGCCGAAGCTGAGTTTTGATACAGCTTCATTTTTTCTTCCCAAGAAACATAATTATTCGTGGTAAAATTTTCAAAATAAATTCCATTTACTTTGTCTTCGAAGCCTCTATCACCATTACCCACCAAATAAATTTTTTTACCGGCTTTTTGTCGGGTCAAATCAAACAATTTATCCATTCCTTTTTCCCAAGCTGAATCCAATGTCATTGCATTATCCGCTCGACCATCACGATTGGCATCAATAGAACTATTGATCCAAGCCACTCCGGTCCACGCATTATCATAAAAAATTCCATCCCACAAGCCATCGGACAAAACATTGTTGACCATAAATTCCGCCAAATATTCATTCCATCGTTTACTCGCCGTTGTTGAATAATCAGTCAAGTTAAGCATCCACGCTTCTCCCCAAAAAATCACGTGTTGACCATTAGCATCATACAGCCACATATCATCCGAGATACCACTAAGTTGCTTGCTGAGCAAACCGGTGTTAGCCTCCCATTGTTTATAAAGAGTAATCTGAAATTCTTCCGAGGTGACATAGGCTAAAATAATAATATCCGGATTTAGCTGACGCATTTTTTGAATAGCAGCTACGCTATTTTTTCCAGCAAGCATATGTAAAATCACCACATCCCATTTAGCCAATTCCGTGGCTTGTGACAAGCTGACAGGTGTGCGTAAATACATATTGGCCGCCCCCGGATAATGATTGGCGGACTTTACTTCATGAATAGGAAAAAACCCGCCAAAGATTAAGCTCACGAGTCCTAAGAATACTATACTTTTTTTAAACCTATTTAACATAAACTATTATTTTTTCAGTTGACGATAAACAGCAAGCAGACTGCCGAAATATTCTTCCGGTAAATGATGCCCACGCATATATTCCACGGCCTGACGACGATATTTCATATCTTGAATATTATGAAGAGCTTTTTTCAATGCCTCACTATTTTGCGGATCATATAAAATACCAGCATGAGAAGCTTCACATAATTCTTCCAATGCCCCCATCCTCGTGGCAATAATCGGCAAACCTTGCGACCAGGCTTCGGTCGCCACCAAACCAAACGGTTCATACCACACACTTGGCACAATCATAGCAGTAAATTCTTTTAAACTTGTTAAAATATGTTGTCGTTCCACTTGACCGTGTAAAATAATTTTATCATTACCCGCAATTTTTATCTTTTTATTTAAGTCACTATACAGCGGACCATCCCCAAAAATTTCAAGCGGATACGCAATATTTTCCCTTAACCAAAAATCCACCAATTTACTTATCCCCTTTTCCGCAACCAACCGCCCAACAAAAACAAATTTAGCAGATGCTGGCAGAGGTGGTGCCACAGAAACTTTGTTCACATCCCCTGGTAAAAAATGTGGTAAGACTATTATTTTCTCCGCAGACCAACCAAAATCAACAAGGGTTTTTTTAATAAATTCGCTCGGAGCAATAAACCTATCTATTTTATTTTCGTAAATTTTTAAAAAGTTATGAAAATACGCTTCCTTATCCGCCACCACACTTTGCGGAAAAGAATTTTTTACACAACAATATTTAGCGCATTGATAATACTTTTTATTTTTACACCTTTCACACACAGCACCCTGAGTAAAAAGCATTCGATTCGGACAAATTAATTTCCAATCATGAATAGTCAAAACCACCGGTACCTGAGCATTTTTGAGTGCTGACAAAATAGACGGCGATAATATCCCATAAATCAAATGCAAATGTGCCACCTCCGGATAAAAATTTTTTAATAATTTTTTAATTTTTCTTTTAGCTTCCCAAGAATAAAAAACCTTACTGACATTTAAAACGGCACGCCAATTTAATTTTTCAAAATTGATATTTTTTACAA
>Ga0172381_10000707_pt1 | contig 40711 bp, 69 predicted proteins | sample Leawel6488metaG_FD_119754 | JGI IMG/M metagenome (GOLD analysis project Ga0172381, IMG submission 119754) | Leachate microbial communities from a municipal landfill in Southern Ontario, Canada - Leachate well 64-88 metaG | ecosystem: Engineered > Solid waste > Landfill > Unclassified | place... | reverse complement strand
CTCTACCTTCGAGGCACGGGCATCACATCCTTGCCCGACAACCTGACCGTAGGCGACTCCCTCGACCTTGAAGGCACGGGCATCACATCCTTGCCCGACAACCTGACCGTAGGCGGCTCCCTCGACCTTCGAGGCACGGGCATCACCAACACGGAAAAAGTAAATAAAAACGTTCCAACGGTATATTTTTTCAGAAATCGGAAATATATCAAGGCCGATGGAATATTTTCTGAAATTATCAATGAAAGGGGCAAGCTATTCAAAATTCGCAGTATTGGAGCAGGCAAGGTCACATTCCTAATAACCGATGGACAGAATCATTGGTCGCACGGGGATACCCTCAAAGAGGCTAAAGATGATTTGATTTTCAAGGTCTGCGATAGAAACAAGTCTGATTATGAAAGTCTTACACTTGAAAGTGAATTGACCCACCCCGAAGCAATTACATGTTATCGTGTGGTGACCGGAGCTTGTTCTTTTGGCACGAAGGATTTTGTAAATAACCGATTAAACGGGAAAAAGAAAGCGAAATATACTATTGCTGAAATTATTGCAATTACGGTTTGCGAATATGGTAATTCGACTTTTTCCAACTTCTTTAAACAAAAAGTAATATGACACAAGAAAAGCAAAAAGGCAGACCCCGCACGAACAGGGTCGCAGTTCAATCGCGCATCGACAGGGAAGTGTTCGACCAATTCCCCGAAGGTGTGAACGTATCAAAGCATATCGAGGGAATAATCACGGCCTATTACGCTTCGGATGCAGTCAGGGAAATGGTACGAGCTTACAGTGGAAAGCCATGAAAACAATACAAACAGAGTCATCATACTCCAAGGGCTTTTCAGAGCTAAGGCACGAAGCGATTAAAGCCGCATTGGCGGATGCTTTTTCTCTGTTGTTGATGGATGGTTTTTTCATAATAACAGATGAAGAATCAGATTTTGATGGTGTCGGAATAGTCAAAGTAACCATAAAAGTTGAAGAGCCATGAGGAAAAAATCAGCAATAACCGTTAAGGAGGCTGCAAAAATGGCTTACGATTCAATGCCTGATGTTTATCATGGAATCATCTTCTTAATTGAAGTTCGTAGGATTTTACATAGACCATCCTGCAAAGATGGGTCTATTGATAAACGTCTCCGCGAGCTACGGTACAAGGACAAGGTGATAAACTACGTTTGTATCAACAACGACCTATCCATTTACAAAAAACTGGAGGTGAAATGAACCGAATCTATTAACAAACTAATAAACTTTTAAAATGATTAAAAACGCGATTATTGAAAAAGCAACAATTTCTAATGATGACCACGGACTGCTAACTGCATGGATAATGTTAGATTACGGAGACGGAGGACACCAAGGCTTTGGAGGTTTTGCGCTCTATTTGCCTGAAAATTCGTATCGAAAATCAGGGGATTGCACGGGAAAATTCATTTTCCGATGTTTACAAATTGCGGGTGTTACTAATTGGGAAAAACTTAATGGTAGGACAATACGTGTTGATTGTGAGCCTCTTGGTGAAATTAAAGCAATAGGACACATCGTTAAAGAAGATTGGTTTTGCCCAAAAACAGACCTTGTATGATTCGTAAATCTATCTCTAAATCAGGCAAGTCGAACCGAAGCAAGAAAATAGCCAAACTTGACGAAATATTTTCTATCTTCATCCGAAGAAGGGACTGCACCCCAAACGGTCGGTGTATTTCCTGCGGTAAGATAATAACCTTTGAAACGTCCGATTGTGGTCATTACGTGAACCGCAAGCACATGGCAACACGTTACGATGAACAAAATTGTAATGCCCAATGCCGAGCCTGCAACCGTTTTGACGAAGGCAATATTATGGGATACAGGAGGGGGTTGGTAGAAAAAATCGGTATTAAGGCGGTCGAAATGCTTGAAATTAAACGGTTCAATACTTGCCCGATGAAGGAGGTAGATTTAGATATTTTAATCGCTTATTACAAGCAAAAACTTTCCAAAACCGAATGACTTTTTGTAACTTTACGAAACAAAAGTATTCACTTTCAGGAGCCTATCTATTTAACAAGCAAAGACTTGTTTAATTATGGATGGTGCAAAAGTTTACCAAAAAGAATTTTACTAACTTAACAGGATTTACAAAAATACTAATTTTACAACTATGGAACTGAACGATTTTTTGAAAAAGTACGAAGGCAAGACGATTAAGAACATCGAAGCAACCGAAAGCGGGTGCAGGATTGAATTTGAGCAGGCGGAGTTTGAACCGAAAGATGGAGATTTTCTAAGGTCGGGCAATTGCCTTATGTGTATTAAATCCGTAAATGGTGAAGGAAGCGACATGATTCCGACATATTTTGGATTAAACGAATCAAGGGAGTTGAATTTTGGAGTAACCTACGGAAACAACTTTAACCTTTCCGCGATGACCGACTCCGAAAAGCAAACCCTGCTCGAAGCCCTCGAAAAAGACGGTAAGCAGTGGAATGCCGAAAATAAGCGCATTGAGCCGATTCCGTTGTGGAGGGCAGAAAAGAATAGAACATATTTTGCAGTCGGCGCAAACGGTGAGGCCGTTTGTTATGTGGATAATTCTCTTTTTGACGAAAAGGCTTATGTTCTTGGCAATTACTTCCAAACCGAAGCCGAGGCCACCGAGTTTTTCAACACTGTAATCAAGCCCGCCTACCAGCAAAGGCACAAAAAGTAAAAACCAGCCTTTCGGGTTGCAGCAATGTGGCCCGAAGGCATAAAAAACGAACCATGACCTTGCAAGAAAAAATCGACCACTCAATTGCTGTAATTCAGAAAATGGAAAAATCCGCTTTGGTGTATTCAGAAGAAGGTTACCATTTAGCATTTTCAGGAGGAAAGGATTCTCAGGTGATTTACGAACTTGCAAAAATGGCAGGGGTTAAATTTCAGGCATATTTTTACAAAACAAGCGTAGACCCGAAAGAATTGCTTTCGTTTATTCGTGAAAATTATCCCGATGTTATTTGGTTGAAACCGAAAATGACAATGTTCCAGCTTATACTAAAAAAGAAAACACTCCCGTATCGTTTTGGACGATGGTGTTGTGAGGTGCTTAAAGAAAGAAACGGATTAAACAGAATAACAATTATTGGAGTTAGAAAACAAGAATCGAAGAAAAGATCGGACAACTGGAAGGAATTCAGCACATCATGTAAACTTGGGTCTGATAAGGTGATGTTGGCTCCAATTTTGGAATGGACAGAATCGGAAGTGTGGTCTTTTCTTTCCATACGGGGTATAAAGGCTTGTTCTTTATATCAAACGCAAACAAGAATAGGGTGCATTGGGTGCCCTATGCAATACTATAAATCACAGAATAAGGAATTAAACCAATATCCGAATGTAAAAAGGGCATATATAAACACTTGCCAAAAGGTTATTGACAATAATCCAGAATCAGGCTTTGCGAAAAGGTTTAAATCAGGCATAGACGCGATCGCTTGGTGGACATCTGGACTATCAATTAGAAAATACATTGCACTGAGGGACCTACAAACAAATATCGACTATGATAATTGCACGAATAAATAGCAACTTTTCTACGATGTCGGAACAATTTACAGAAAAGCGTTGTATCTTTGTGTGAAGTAACCCCGACACTTCGGTGCAAAAGCGGGGTTCATTTTGAAACTAAATTTTAACACTGTATGACTGAAACGAAACGGGAAATAAGGCAGGACATTTTTACGCAAGCCGAGTACGCAAGGAGGGTACGGAAAACAAGGGCTTGGGTTAATCAACAGATTAAAGAGGGCAATTTAAGAACCCTGACTGTAAACGGAGCAACGCTGATTAAAGCGTAATTTTTCATTTGAACATTTTTTTAACATTGTAAAGATATGAATAATAAGAATTTGGTTATTAGTGATGGCACAAATAAACTGGAGGCGTTTGTAAATGATAACGATTTAATTGTTATTCGGTGCGGAGATTTAGAAAACGACACAATATATTGTGGTCTCTGTGAGCTTACAACAGAAGACACAAAGGCTCTTATAAAAGAACTAAACCATCTTTTAAGAAACAATCAATTATCTTTATAATGGCAAAGAACGAATTAAGCGGGTACGAACTTAGCCGTAATTGGTTTGATTGGTGTTTTGAAAATCCTGACCTAATTTCACCAACTCACACGGCTATGTATTTTTTTATCATTGAACATTGTAACCGTTTAGGATGGAAGGAAAAGTTTGGGCTTCCAATGGAAATGACAAAAGATGCTATTGGTATAAAAAACTACCGAACCTACTCGAATACTTTGAACGATTTAATAAATTGGGGTTTCATAAAATTGATTCAAAAGAGCAAAAATCAGTATTCAAGTTGTATTGTTGCTATTGTACTGGGTGCAAAAGCATCTACAAAAGCACTTGACAAAGCACTGCAAAAGCATAGTCAAAAGCAATGCAAAAGCATTGTATGTATAGATAAACAAGAGTTATTAACCATAGAACCTATAAACAAGGAACAAGAGGAATCTTCCAAACCTTTTAATTTTAAATCAGAGCTTTTAAAACTTGGCGTTTCGGAACAGGTAGCGTCCGACTGGATGAAGGTAAGAAAAGCGAAAAAGGCAGCAAATACAGAAACTGCGTTAAGGGGTTTGATAAAAGAAATTGGGTTATCCAAACTAACGGCCAACGAATGCGTTACTATTTCAGTTGAAAGAAGCTGGCAAGGATTCAAGGCGGAATGGATAAAAAAAGACGAAAAACAAAAGGAAAATGAATCACAATACAAGCCTATCAAGTTTGATTAAAGTCAATGACGAATGCGAAAGAATCGTAATTGGCTCTTTGCTGTCTGTCCCGAATGCAATAATGAACCTTTGCGACGGGTTTAAAGCTGAATACTTTTATAACACGTTTTATTCTGACGTTTTCCGTTCCGTTGCCGAATTGGATGCCGAAAATCGGAAGATTGATGTTTTGACCGTTTCGGATTCCCTAAAAAAGCACGGAGTTGATTTTGAAATATCAGACTTGATGTCGTTGACTGAGACTTATTCCTTCAATATAGAGCCTCACAGCCTTATGGTGAAGGAAAAAGCCATAGAGCGCGGCGTTGTTTCGCTTGTGCAGGAAACAACGCTTAAAATGCAGGAAAACGCCGATATTGGGGATGTGCTTTTTGGAATAGGAGAGAAAACGTCCGAATTGCAGGAATCTTTAGTGGGTGCTGACCAGTCGAAACATATCAGCATAGCCGTGACGGAATCGGTCGAAGAATTGAACAAACGAATTGAAGCACATGAAAAAGGATTGATGCAAGGGATACCAACCGGGTTAGTTGATGTGAACCGGCATACCTGCGGATGGCAGAAACAGGATTTGATTATTCTTGCCGCACGTCCGGGTATGGGTAAAACATCACTTGCTTTACTATTTGCGAAGTCGGCGGCTAAATCCGGGTTTCCGGTTGCACTGTTTTCCCTTGAAATGGGGCGCAGACAATTGACCGATAAAATGATTATCGGGGAGTCCGGTATAAAATCGGATGCTTATAAAGCCGGAATCATTCAGCCGGAACAGGTCGCCATCCTTGACGCTTCGACCTCTTTGATTTCCTCTTTGCCTATTTACATAGACGACAAGCCGGGAGTCTCAATATCATACGTTCGTAGCCGTTGCCGCTTGCTTCATAAACAGAAGAAATGCGAGATGGTTATAATTGACTACCTCCAGTTGATGTCAGGGCAAAGGGAGCAAGGGGGCAACAGGGAACAGGAAATTTCCTCTATCAGCCGGGGATGCAAGGCAATAGCTAAAGAGCTGGACGTTCCGGTTATCATCCTTTCACAGCTTAATCGTAAGTGTGAGGATAGGGCAGACAAGCGTCCTATGCTTCAAGACCTCCGGGAGTCCGGGGCGATTGAGCAGGATGCAGATATTGTGTGCTTCATCCATCGACCGGAGGAATACAAACTACCGTGTAAAGACCGAAACGGAAACGAAATAGCAAACGGGATAGAATTGATTTTCGCAAAGTTCCGCAACGGTTCGACCGGGGTACTCTATGCACAGCACAATGATTCATTGACACAATTTTACGACATTAATACAGGTCAATACAAGGAGGCGAATTTCACCGCTCCGAGGCCGTATCATGAACCGGAAAAACAAGATGATTTACCCTTTTGACAACAAATAAAACAAAAACAATGAAAACCCCCGAACAACTTACTGCCCGCAAAACCGAGCTAAAAGCCGCATTGAAGCGCAACAAACAACGGTACACGGAATCCCTACGGCGGGGCGATATGGAGGGGCTGGACGCTATCTACTGCGAAAACGGCGGACTGCGTGGAATGATTGAACTGATTGATTGGGTGCTGGATGAAAATAACCCGAAAACCTGCTGAACAACATAAGAATATATTTGCATTTGCTTGATTAATGGGCGAAATTTGTAAGAATTAAAACAATAAACACGATGAAACTAAAAAAGACATTATTTGGGGTTATGATTGGTGTTATAATCTCGGTTATTTTATACTGCATGGTCGCTTTTATCGCATGGGATTTTAACGCTGAAAATTGGGGTGCTGACGTAAGAGGACTTGCCGCGTTTCTGTGTCTTTGTTCAATTGGTGGCGGCATTGGGTTTTCATATCTTGAATAGTCATGACCGACCTAAAACAACTTGCAGAAGACAGCTTTAAATCCACTCTAAGGAGGATTGGGATTTTCACGAAGGAATACCAATTATGCAAAATAATTGAGGAAATTAAAGAACTTGAATCTGCTGTAAGCGATTCAGAGTTTAACAAGAGCTATCTTTCCAGGCATTGCAAAGAGTTGACAAGAACCGCGGAAGAGCTTGCCGATGTAATCCTTGCCTGCCTTGTCTTCGCTGAGCGCGAAAACATCGACATTGAAAAAGCATTGAGAATCAAGAACGAATTTAATAAGATAAGAAAATGAGCGAAGTAAAAGCGCAGCAATGTATCGCAGAAAAGCTATCCGACTCTGACTATGTAGAAGTCGCAAAGGGATTAATGGAGCTTATCCAGCTTGACAACGGATACGGGCATGTAGTAGGAATATCATTTCCCACCAAATGGGTGAATAGTATTTCAAAATCTGCGAAAATATTTTTTGAGGCTAACCCCGATATGTACACCGATGAAAATCTTGAAATAATCGCGGTTGGCGGGGAAGACGATTTGGATAAATTTGAGAACCTTGTTGGATATAAAAAACTTTCAGACACACTGAATAATTATTTTGACTACGGAATGGATACGGGGAAAACTGTCATCAAACCAAGAATTGAACATACTTATGAACCAATAAAGCATCACCCAAAATGACCGAAGATGTAGAATGCCCGTATTGCGGCGCATGGAATGAAGTCTGCCACGATGACGGACAAAATTACGAAGAAGACATGAAGCACCAAATGGAGTGCAGAGAGTGTGAAAAGAGTTTTGTATTCACTACGTACATTTCTATTTCCTTTGAATCTGAAAAGGCCGATTGTCTGAATGACGGGAAACATGATTTTAAACAGAGCCACACCTTCCCGAAGATATTCACAAAAATGAGGTGCACTATGTGTGATGAAGAACGAGACCCAACGCCCGCCGAATGGAGGGAAATACTGACTCCGGAAGAAATTGCAGAGGCAAAGGAAGAATATCCAAATGCAAAATGGATAACGGAACTTTAAACAGCACCAGGATCTAATTCTGTAACCGTAAGGGAAAATAATTACATAAGAGAAAACTGGGCTGAACTGCATGGTTTGGATGGAATTGATGATGGTATTGACTTCTTGTGTGAATGTGGTAGTAGGGATTAGACAAACAACCAAATAAAGTAAATTATGGAACAGAAATCCGATTTAAAACCGATTGACCTTGTAACAGTAGATCGGTTACAACTCGTAATGTCAGCTATCGGTATGAATTTTACCGACAAAGAGCTTGATGCTATTCTTGACGCCGTTGAACTTATTGAGGACAATGCGGGGAATGTAACACTTAACCAAATACAACTACTTAAAGCTGACCATGATGGAACAGAATAAAGATGAAAGGCAAGCGGAAGACCACATAGAACGGGATAAATCCATAGCGTTAGAAGCAATGGCAAAAACATATTCCGAAAGTGTAGCCAATGGACACAACTATAGAGACTTAGAATGTGGATTTAAAGCAGGGTATCTCCAAGCAAAAGCCGACCTTCGACCGTCCGCATCGGTTGAGACGGTAGCACGGGAAAGCGCATTAGACCCAACGTATCATTGCAAAAGTGTAACGGGTGGAATCGCATTATTTATGAAGGGGTATAATTTGGCAAAGGCCGACCTGCACCCGCCCGAAAATATCGGACAGCCCAAACCGTCAGAGGATAGCCGCTCCAAAATTCAGGAGTTATTGTGGGTGTTTTCCTGTGATGCATCGGCAGACCCAAAAGAAACGACCGAGGAAATCATACGATTGGCGCAAAAATCCGAATCGAAGCCCGTCAATAAGACGGACGAGGGGTTGGTAAGCAAGGTTGAAATGTTTGAGTTCGCTAAATGGGCATCAATAAACGGATACAGATTATTTCCTTTTAGCGAATTATGGCATAAATTGTATGATCCAACCGATTCGGATTACTCTGATGAAATTCTTTATAACGAATTTAAAAACCGAAAGCAATGAAAACAAAGTTGCTCAGAAGACTCAGGCAGCAAGGTAGAAATTCCATCGAGGTGCTTTCTGTAAAAATCAGAGATGGTGTTACCATTGGAATGTCATATTCCTACACTGGAAATAAGTATCGTGGCTTATTCTCTTTTGGCGATACCGAGGCCGAGGTCAGAGAAAAAGCCTGTGCTATTTGGTTAAGATCGAATATTCGGGACATTAGGAGGAGGTTCGCAAAAAAATCAAGAAAATATAATCAAAAATAGAAAATGGCAATGAAACGAAACCCAATAATGGAAAAGGTCAGAAGTACCCCTGAATACAAAAAGGCGGTAGAAGTAATGGAATCTGACGAACGGGCTGGGCACGAATACGCTGAAAACATTGTCAAACAAAACACCGACAAATTTGACCGTAATTCGATGGATTTACACCAATTCAGCGGTTACGATTTGATGGAATCTTATATTGATGGTTGCCGACACAAAGCATCCGAACTCCAGCCCGAAATTGAGGCCGCAGAAGAAAAGGATTATTTATTCGATCTTTTTAAGCATAAATACGGATGGCAGTTTAGACCGATTACGAAGGACTACAAAAAGGAAACCTATACGACTGTTGAAATTCGGACTTTTGCCGAACTCTACAACAGCCCCGCATTTATCGAATATTACGAAGAAATGAAAGCAAAATGAGCAGTCATGGATTTGTAATAGCCGGAAAGGGTGTAGAGCCGAAAACTTGGACTGAAATAATCCGTTGCCCAAATTGTGGCAGTATAGAAACCGCCATAGTAACAGAAACCCCGCTTTGGAACATCTACGTTCACGACTGTATAAAGTGCGGATTTACTATCATGGAATCAGAATGGGAAAGAGTTGAACAAAACGAAGAACAAAAATGAGCGGTATAATAAAACTTGGCAACAATACCGAGGACGAAATCAATGAGATAGGGGACAATTGGTACGACAGGGCAAAAAGATTGTATCGCAAGTTCTTAGAAGAAGAAGACATAAGAAAGAAGGTCAGATGGTATCTTCTGCATGTCCAAATGTTTGAGCGTGTAAAATATATATTTTCTGCTTTAATAGAACAGTCCAAAAGAATACCAAAATTCGAATCAGGCGGGTACACCGAAAATCAAAACGAACAAAAATGAAACGAACAGTAACCGATTTTATCGAAGTGAAAGAGAAAGGGCACAGGTACATCCTTGCCAAAACTGACCGCCAAAAGTGTATGCCCGAAGCGAATTTCTTGCTTGGTATGGCCTTGGTTGCAGAATTGAAGGAGGGCGATACCCTTGAAGCTTTTCTTTGCAGGCAGGCAGAAAGGCAGCCCGTAAAACTCAATGTTGGCAGGCCTAAGGTGGCGAACCCGAAAGTGTATGTCCCGAAAGGTGACCCACGTGGACGAAAGAAATCAGAAAATCCAAAAGTGTACATTCCTACCGGAAATCCAAAAGGCAGACCGAAAAAGAATACAGACAATGCAACGCAGGCCGATTAAACACGTCAGGGCTTACGGAAGCGCCCCAAATTTGAACGATGTACCGCAGTGTGGTTCAAGTATTCATCCTTGCAAAGAAAGTGGCTTAAATCTCATTAAAATGAGCGACCGATTAATGACCGCTGTAATATTTGGGTATTTTGGGCTGATTGGGTACGGAGTGATTTATGGAATAATTCAATTAATAAAGTGAAGAATGACCGTGCAAGTGGACATATTGCCCCTGATTGTTGCGATTGAAGAAGCAAGCGGTCTGACGTGGGATTACATTACGGAAAACAATGTTACCGAATGGTTGGACTTCTACCGTGAAGAGGTCGAGGAAATGAATAAAACTTACATTAACAGAAATCTAAAGCTATGGAAAAAAATTTGAGTTTGTATGATTGTGTGAAGTTGATGTGTGGGAAAATAAAACCAATTGGCGATTCTTCCATTGATGCCGACAGATATAAAAATCTTTGCACTACGATAGAATTGACAAGTGCGCTTATTGACGATATAAACGATGTTTCATTATATCAGTTCAATAAGCCATATTCTGAAAGGCAGGCAGGGAAAACGGCAGAGGAATTTATGGATGCTTTACGTAAAAGGTTTGAACTATGAAAAAACTTACCATTCTCTTTTTCCTCCTTCCTGCCTTGTGCTTCGGGGCAACGGGGAAAATTTCAATTAACGTTACTTCGGGCTTAGACCTTGTGGAGGTGCAGCCTATATACTTGTCAAGTATCACGGTGATAGGCATAGGTACGATAACGATTTTGCCAAGCGGAGAAAGAACCGCTACGGGAAACGTGTCCTTCAATGACGAGTATGCCGCGCCGGGCAGGTTCTCCCTGACAGGTTCGCCCTCATCCACTTTTAAGGTGGTTTTTGGCACGGTCACGAATTTGAGCAACGGAAAATCAACGCTGACGGTCTCCGAATTGAAGACTTCGCTTGTAAACAATATCGGCACTTCGGGCATGGATGGAAAAGCCCAATTCACCGTAGGATGTTCGGTGTCGATACCTTTGAGCGCAACAAGTGGGGTTTACAATGGAACGTACAACATTACAGCATCAACAGAATAGTTTAATACTTAAAATTATGCCAATACTTAGAGTTTCAGATGAACTGTACGCCGTGCCCGAGATTATGGACTGCATGAAGGATTATTTTGATAGCATGGATGAATTGCCAAAAGATATGGTCGATAGCCATGTTTTCAGGGTTCAAAAAGAAGGGATGGACACGGAGGATTACCCGATTACTCTATACATGAATAGAGTTGATGGGAAGGTTGTTGTAACAAATTGTTTAGACTAAACAGAATAACGATAAAAGATAGAAACTATGGAACAGATAACAGTTGAAAAATTAGCGGAGGAAGTCCGCAAGATGCGCAGGATGCAGAAGGATTATTTTAGAACACGGTCATACGCTGTATTGATGGAATCAAAGGCGCAGGAAAAATTTGTAGACGCGATGCTGGAAGGCATCTTGCTTGATGGGACGAGTAAATTATTTTAATGCTTGAAACTATGGAAGAGTACGACAAAAAAAGCGGACTGAACAAACAAGAGTCTGCCGTAATGGATTTAACTGTTAAACTTTGGGCAAGCGTTCGCCTTCTTAGTAATGTAACAGAGCAAGAACTTCAAGAAGCCTGTTTCGCTATTCACGTTATACAGGGGTTGGCAGAACATCGTTGCTGTAAAAGGTTTTTTCCTAATTATTATCGTTAATACTTAAAACAATGAATAGAGAAATTTTGTTTCGTGGAAAACGGGTTGATAATGGCGAATGGATTAATGGATTTTTCGGTATAAAAGGAAAAGACACGGAGTATGAACGTATTTATATCATGATTGATACGTTGGACGTAAACCACGATTTTACCTATTTCTATCTCACCGATATAGAAGTTGTCCCCGAAACCATAGGCCAATTTACAGGCTTATTCGACAAAAACGGTAAGCGGATTTTTGAAGGGGATATACTAAGGTTTCCAGCAACATCACAATACGAAGAAACAACATATAACGCTTTTGAGGTGTTTTTCCATGATAATGATTGCTGCGACAAACACATAGGCTGGCAGTGTAATAGAATGCACCCACAGGGAAATTCAGCTGGCGGTAGTGAATATTGGAACATGATACCAAAACACACAAAGCAATTAATTGTTATCGGAAACATCCACGACAACCCCGATCTACTCAAATGATAAAAGACGTAACAAACGAGGTAAATTTCACCGTAACTGGCGGCGAGGTGAAAAGCGTTGAGTACAACGATGAAACGTGTACATACATTGTAACGGGAGTAGTAAAAGGGCGGACTATCCATCTCTATCCAAAAGACGGAGGCGGCAAGCGTTGCTACATTTCGGGCAAAATCAGCGGCCTAACCACTTCCGAGTACACCGCAAATTTCCAGTACGCAGCGAACGCAGCGGAAAAGATGGGATACACCGCTGTCAATCCAGTAGCGGTTAACGGGCAGAAAAAATGGTGCTGGCTTCGGTTCATGGTTGCGGACATTCGCCTGTTGCTTCCGTGCGAGGCCATCTACCTGCAAAGGAACTGGAAGGACAGCAAGGGAAGTAAGGTGGAAAGATTTTTTGCGAAGTGTTTACGGAAAACGATTATTTACCAATAAAAACAAAGCAATGGACACAGATTTTACAAAGGTGAACTATAAAACGGAATCCGACTTCATAAAAACGATGGATTTAAGACTATTTAAGACAGTCTATTTCTTGTCTGACGAAAACATAAGACACGAAGTCCGACTTCAACAGCGGTTTGTATGCGAAGAAAGCGGAGCGGAAGAATGGCTTGATGTACAAATTGTTGAACAATAAAAGCAATGGAAAAGCCATACATGATACGGAAGACCGTATACAAGAACGGAATCAGTTACAAACTGAACAATCGAAGGGTGACGGTTATTGAAGAAGAAAACGGAGCGATTCAGGTGCATTTTTACATCGTGGACGAAAACCCAAACCCGTCTGCCCTTTGCGAGCGAATACGCGGGAAGGTATCAAAGACCGCAATACGTTTAACGAGAGAGGGCGCGAAGGTATTAGCTGCTGCGCTTATAGAATTACTTAACGCGAAAGAAAACCAATAAAACAAAAAAAATGGAAGAAACAGCAACAATCTCACTTGAAAGGTATGACAGCCTTCTTAGAAAAGAAAATGAACTCGAAGCATTGAAGAAGGAATCTAAATCTGCTTTCGGAGAAGCCGGAAAAGAAGCGAAGGCGTTCAGTTTTGAGAAGGATAAACTTGAACGCGATTTGATAAAAAAAGACTGTGTAATTCGGATACGTGAAGCGGATATTCAGATTCTAATTAATGAAAATAGAACGCTTGTAAGTGAAATTAGAAGGGCGTCAAGAATGTCCCGCTCAGAGTTTAAAAAGTGGAAAGAATACGTTTTTGATATATCAGTGTTAGAAATACCATATCCTTACTTTTAAACCTTAATTTTTCTTATCTTTGCCCCATCCGTCAGATGAACCGTGTTGCGGTGTTAATATTATCCCCTGCGTAAAGGCGCAGTTGGTTTTATTCTTTTCGGTTCGCCGTCAAGCGTGGTGAATGGTGGATGGGGCATTTTGGAGCTAAAGCTAACTTGGTAGAAGCGGCTGACTGAAAATCAGCAGGATTGGATCGTAACCAAATAGCTCCACACTGCGCGGCTATGCTGAACTAAAAATGTATGCATAGTACTTGGATGTAGTTTACAAGGTAAAAATCCCATTCTTATGGGGGATAAAGGTTCGAATCCTTTCGCCCAAGCAAACGGTTTGCCTGTACCGTTCTACACACAGGCGATGCACAAAGAACGACCGAACCTCCTTGCCTGTGATAGGTAGGGAGGTTTTTTTAATTAATAATGCCCATCCATCACGGACAGGCATTACGTAATCAGCTATGAAAAAACTCCTATATCAATTTGACCAATTTTATAATCGGTTTACGAAAAATCCAAAGTACGGATAGGGAAAGTAGCCCTATGAGTTTCCAGATCGTGGCCGTCTTTTTCTTGTTGCTGTCCTTCAATTTGTCGTAACCGTCAATCTTTGCCTTGTCTTTCTTATCAATCGGTTGTACGATAGTCGTTGTGTCGTGCGTAGAAATGTCAATGTACTGCACTTTGACAGGTATCGAAACATCCTTAATGCCTAACGAGTGATTTAGAACCCCGCTGTGCCATTCTGCCGTTGAATAGGCATACTTGTTCGTCAGTAGGCTGAACGTGTCCCTTACCTCAACGGAATCGCGAATAACGTCCAATTTTACTTGTATGGTCGTGTCGTGGACTATCTGAGTAACAGTACGGATGGTTTCGGTAGGTACATAGACAACTTTCGGGGCGCACCCAAGAAACAGAAAAGGAATGATGTAAAGTAGTCGTTTCATTATGCAAATATTATTTCTCCGTTTTTAATAAAGAAATGAGCGTTACACCCTCCATTAAGTGCGACCGACGAGCTTACATTAATTAGCGACAAATCCTTGAATGTGTTTCCTAATAAATTCCATCTGCCGGGATTTGGATGCGCTGTTTGTGGAACAGTCACATCCAAACAAATGACAGAATGTACGTGTATGTTTTCTCCATTCTTTTTTCGCCTTGTGCATTCAGGGCAAAGAAATAAAATACCGTTCGCCTTTTTGCGTCTAACATTCCAATGCTCCTCTGTTTCGGAAACATGGTTTATCCAATGCGGATGTAGTTCGGTTAGTTTCATTCCTTCGTGAAAGGTTGCCCCTTTGAATTGGTGTTCATCCCCTTGAAGATGGAGCCGAAAAAGACGGATGCGGCCGTGATTCCTATTGCCGTGTATTCCTCATTCGTGAGGACGGGCATCAAGGATAACCACATCGGGATAACGGCGACAAAGGTTGCGTACGCCGCATTGAAGATGTTAACAGGTTTGATTCTTCCAAACTCCGACTGTTGCCAAGCTGTTTTTTTTGTTGCCATGATTTTATACTGTTAATTTAAATGATTGATTCCTGTTACAAGCCTTCTTCGCTGAAAGATGTACCCATGTAGCTCCCGTCTTCTTGTTTCGCTCCATAATGTTTTGGTCAAACTGGATTCGAAGGTCTTTAAGTGCTACCGTGATAATATCCCACGTTTCGGATGCTGTGTATCCTTTGATACAAAAGTCAGTCGCCGTTCCTGACAGATGAGCGGAATTGTAAACCCCACCTACGGCTTTATTAAGTGCAGGACTACGATACCATGATGTAAGCAAGAAAGGAAGCCCTATACGTTCTCTAAGCGGTTGTAGGACGTTTTGAGCGAACCAAGTAGCATCCGCTAAAATCTTCGGGGTCATTGAATTGTCAATGCCATGCTTTACGGCAAAGGTGGAGCGTGTTGCTTCTTCGGTAGTGAAATTTTCGGATAGTTTCATCGTGTCTCTTTTTTTTCAGATTCCCCAAGTTCGCAAAACGCTTTAGCCATAGGGCAGGTTTTTTTGTGGGTGCAAAGCTTTAAAAACGTGGCAGCATATTTATAACGGTTAAGCATTTCGTACACACCGAGTTTCTCATTCTTGACAAACTCCAATTCCTTTTCAAGCCCATCGATACGTATATCCTGTGCCTTCAACCGTGCATCCATCTTATCGATTATGTCGGTCAGGGATTTTATACGGCTTGCATTATAGCCGAAAACGGAACTTAAAAGCTTGTACCCAACGCCACCACCGAGAGCGACTAAAACGAGTTCGATAATTTTCTGTATATCCATATTTCTTTAGTGTTTCATCGGTGAACCGACAGAAAGATGCCATCTTTCGATATTCATCAACCGTCAGGCTTCCGCAGTTCCCGTCATCAATCCAATCCGCAAGGTTTCTTAGTGCCCTTGCAAATTCTTTGTATAGTCCGTCCATGTTTATAATGCATGATTGCTGCAATTAATAATGATATGCAAGAAATTACAATAGCAAAAGAACCATATAACGGAAATTCAATGCCTCGTCTGTACAGCACACCATAAATGAATGCAAGTACCGAGTTTATCAGCACGTTCCACAATAATACCCTATGCCAACCGCAAAAATAATGTTTTTTTGAGCAATCGATAAGGATTAATGTAGGAATTATCGCAGAGCCGAAAAGTACAGACGTGTAGGGGCGAATATCTTTACCAAATTTGAGCCAAACAAGATGCGCTAAAATGATAAAGATAGTCGCCAATACAGGATAGTACTTTTCTAACTTCATGGTTTCTTTGGTAGCGGTGTTGTTGGTATATCGTCAGGCGGTAGGTCGGGTGAACCATCGTCCCGCAAAGGGCTGTTTCGTAGGTTTCTCATTGTTTCAAATTATTAAGTGAATACTAAACATGAAATGGCGTCTATTGATTTATGTAAGTCGGAGGTGGACACGGGGTGTGGATTAGTGGGTTTTTATTTATTGATTCCAGAGTTAAATATATGACCTAAGTTTTTTTGAAAGGATGTTCGCCAACCTTTCATATCCTGCATCATTTGGATGCAATCCATCATCAAGAAAAACAGAAAAATTTGGAACGCCCATATTGTTTTCCTTATGTAATTCCAGTACCGGAATTGCTAAATACCTACAAATAAGTCTTTCGGCTTCTCTATAGAGTTCCAAATTTGCTGCAGGTGTTGCATTTGTATCTAATGGAAGCAGACATATAATTGTTGCATTTGGATTTTCTGTAACCAATTTTTCCATGCAATACCGAAACCCATTATAAAAATCAGTTTGACAGGAAGCATCAAGTTGGGCAAATGTCAACCCCATCGTTGTATTATAGTCTCCCAATATAGATTCAACCGTTGCGTCATTTACGCCTATCATAACCGTAATTAATCCCGTTGTATTGGGTGCAATTTGATTAATTTGTGTTATAAGCTGCCTTTCTGTGTAGGTTAAATATTTAACAACCGTCGCGCCCCCTACTGCCCTTTTTGTAAATGTACTAAATCCTAAAATATCATTTAGCCTATCCGCATAACTGTTATATGTTGGGCTACCGGAACCGTCCGTAATTGAATCGCCGAACGCATTATACGATATATCTGAATACTTTGAAAATAATGATTTTATTTCAGATAATAGCAATTGTTTAATTCCTTTATATGTTCCGGAAGAAATAACATAATCAGTTAATTTTGGTATTTCTATAATGGCTTTTTCCGAAACAATTAGTGGTAATGAGTTTTGTTCGGATATATAAGGGTGTAAAACATGACTATAAATTGCGCCCATGTATGTTAAAACCCCAAAGCAAAGGCTAACCATCCCTATTTCTGATAATAAAAATTTATCTATAATTATTTCTTCTGAACCTTCATCGTATGATAATACAAAATAAAGACCGTCAATGTAATACTTTATTAAGGCACCTATCGGTATGGTAGAAGTATCATACATTCCAATCTTTAAATCAAGGAATTGATTTGAAGAAGAAACTATAAAATAAGTTTCTGAATTACCAGTTTTACGACCAAAACCCCTGGCTATTGCTTCTCCGTTAGCATTACAACCAACGATAACAAATTCATCAATTAAATAGTCTGACGCCTCGAGTATAAAACTAACCGAACCGGTTAATCCTTTATAATATGATGCCTGAAAATCAGCTATAATCGTTCCAGTTTTTACCCATTCAGTATTTTGAAATTCTACATTTCCAGCCCCATTCGTATTAGAATATACATTCGTCGGAAGCGATGGGAGTGTATGCGGTTTCTTCACATTTATTTCGTGATGATCCTTTACCGCCTTCGACGTTGGGAACTCCGTGTCGGAATCGTTGATGACGGTCTTTTTGTTCGCTGCGTTTTCCTTCGTCGTTCCGAGCGTATCAATCTCCCCGTCAAGCTCCGCCAAAGCCCCGTTTGTGTCCGTTGCCGTGATGCCAGCGACATTTACGGTTATCTGCGTTGCAGCCAGTCGGACGTTGGCCTTTGCGACCCTTACGGATTTACCTGTTGTTGTCGTTGCTCGAATATCGGCGACGTTAGACATCGCCACTTCGGGTTCGAGCGCGTTTTCTGCTATTGTCATGTACTCTACCATAGTTGTATGTTTTAGTTATCGTAATCAAGTGCTTTGTTAATTTGTCCGAGGGATACGGTAATAGTTCCTACGTTGTCGTGCTTGTACATTATCGAGATAATATCGCCAGCTTCGAGATAAACAGGGTAATCGGGTAAGGTTGTGGTCTGCCATGAATCCGTCGTGTTGTACTTCTTTTTGTTGTACCATTGAGGGATTGGGGTAGTACTATTCTTGTATGCCATGCATTCGGCAATGCAAGCCGCCGAGACCGTTGCGGAGGTGGTCATGTGCAACCTATACCATCCTGTGTATTGCACCACGAAAAGACGGTCATCCGTGTCCACCGTGATACCGTTTTCACGGTCTACGGTCATCGCACAACCAGTTACAACGGTAGGAAGGGAATAGGTTGCTCCTGTTGGGACGGTGAAGGTCCCTGTGCCAATTATGAAGGCAGATGAAACTTTTCGTGCACCAACAAGTTTTATGCTATTTGTTCCTCCGTAGGTTGAAATTGTTCCAGTTAAGGTTTCATTGTCAATCGTTGCAGAAAAGACCCCATCTATATCGCAGGAAGTTAAATTTCCATTTGATAGAAAGGTGTTGTATAGATTTCCAGCACCGCCATTAAGTCCTATGTTGTTGAGCCTTAAATTTCCACTACCAAATATACGATGAATACCGTTTGTTGAATTTAGGTTGTTTTCATATATTTTTCCCTCAATATCGACATTATAAATCGGTGCTTTCCCTATATTATTGTAAAGTCTTGTAGCTTTTACGTTGAAAAATGAATAATTCGGTGGGTCAATATTGAATGACCAATCATTGTAATCAATATCAAAACCATCTACCGGCTCAATAATGTCACCAAGTTCGATATTATTTTGATTTATCTGCCGCATTATAAAACCGAAAGGCCAAGTCGCCGTATCGGTAGCTGCAAACTTGAAATCAACCGTGAACGTCTGTGTTGTATAGAATGTCGGGATATTAGTTTGCGGGTCAATAAGTAGCCAGTTTGTGGCGTCAAGAGACCATGCGCTTGCTGTTCCCACATTCCCGCTTAAAGCCTTCCAAACCATACCACAATAAACATAATAGGTATCCTCTCCTGGGTCTGCCATTTCTGCGTGCCACGTGCCGCCCCAAGTGTACGCTCCGTATGTCCCTGCTGAAAAGTGTGCCGGAATAATCCCGATCCTGATTCCCCGCGTCTCAAAAGAGGTCGGGGATTCAGCGGCGACAATGATGCCCAAGTCCTGACCGTGACCTGTGATTTTGTACTTCGCACCGGGGGATAGCTGCGAGGCTGCTATCATGGCTGCGGCATCGGCGTAGGCAAGAGTGATGTTGTCGAATCCACCTCCGATATACCGAGGCAAAGACCAACCTGTGTCTGTATATTGGCGATACCAAAGACCTGTTGAGGTAAAGAATATTTCCTTCGTGTTGCGTATGTCCGCAGCAACGATATAGCCCATAGGTGGAAAGTCTACCGCTTCATCACCGCAGGTGTAAAACCCATCGTACACAATTGCATCAAGTTCGGCTGGGGTGGTGAAATAGGCTTTTCCAGCCGTGAACCCTGATATTTTCGCCTGCCCACCACCGTCAAAAGAACAGATATAGTCCTCTGCCAACGGAACAAGGGCCTGCTTGCCAGCTAAGGCTATTAGAAGCCCTTCTACGTTCTTTAATTGCCAAAGGATGTCATCGTTCTTTATGACCTCGGAATCCCCCGTTAGGATGTCCGTAACCATGCGTAGATAACGTGCGGCAAAAGCGGCGGCGGCTTCGGATGCGTGAACGGGTAGACCGTTCTCTTTTATTGTAGTGTCTGCCATTATGCGGTCGGGCTAATAGTGAGTATTAATTCATCTTCATTCGTGAGCAGCGTTCCGTCTTGAGTTATCAGCATTACGTCACCCTCCATATTTTGCGTCATGCGGTTGGTGGAGGGAACAAGGTCTACCTTTAACGACCAAAGACCGCTATCTAATAGAGTGGTCTGCAGTTCACCATCACGACAATATTGTACACCACCTATCAGGATAGTATCAAGGCAAAGTATGGCGTTCAGCTTCTCAAGCATCAGGTCGTCAAAGCCTTCAAGAGTAAGCGTATAAACGTACTTTGGTTTCGCGTATGTAACGGTCGGTTCGTTTTTTTGGTTCATAAAGACCTCATAATCCCCTCCGGGTTTGAAATGACCGGGGGCAAAACCACCATCCAAGCGTACAAGGAAAGAATGATTCAAAGACCAAGCACCAAAGACTGTTTCGTAATCATTCGCTGTGTTGTGATAGAGTAAGCTGATACTCTTTTCGTAGGAATCCACCAAGATAGGGTAAAAGTCCATGTATTTTACCGTATCGGTCTCGATGGTGAAGTAAACCACCGTATTTAGATAGTGGATAGTCGATTGAAGGGTACTGATAGCATTTGCAATGACAGCAAAATTCAGGTAGGCGTCCCAATAATAATATGCCCCAAAGGTGGTCTTTGTGAAGGTCGCAGTTGCTGCGGTTATGGGTATTTCGTACAGAGCAGAGTAGCATTTGAGGTAGAAGGTCGGAGCCAGGTTCTGCGAGGAAAGGAACTGTACATGAAGGGGGTCGGTAGTCCCGAAACGCTGTAAATATTTGGCGGGGTAAACCGTAGTCGGTGTCAGGCTTATTTTCGCTGTAAGCGGGCAGGTGGTCGGAATGACTATGTTTGAATTGTAAATCATTTCAGTAAGCCGTTAAAAGTTACCGTACTGCGTTTTGTCAAAGGCAAAGTTACATCATTTAACCGAAAATTGTGCGTCAAACCGTTTTTTTCGTCTATTGCCGTGAAATATTGCCGAGGCCATTCGTTTATTTGTGCGAGTGTCCATAAGTCCATAAGGCATTCCATTTCGAGACGGACAGGGAGATAAAGGGGTGTTGCCATGCCGATAAGAAGTGCTGCGGATGTTCCGTTGTACTCTGTTACCGCCGTAGTCTCTGTTCCAGTGAGTGAAACAAGCAAAGAACTACGGTCTGTTGAGACGAATGTAATCGGGGTCGTGTCGTTCCATTTCGATACTTTAAGATAGGCAGCATTGGCGATAAGCATCCGCATCGGGGAGAAAGGAACATTGAAGTAATGCGAGTTTACAATTCGCGAGTTCGGGGTTACGATGAATGTTTGGGACTTGTAAAGTGTGGTCTCCCCCAAAACAAACGGATTCACGGCAAAGACAAAGACCGAGGTATCGGATTCTTTTGTAGTGGAGGATTCTCCTTTCTTTGAGACGATAAAAGATTCAATGGTTGTTGGAGTGCCTTTGAACGGACAAACCAAGTCCAATTCAGCGTCTGTGTTTCCAAGTTTGAAGGTATTCTTACAGAGCGGGTCAAAAGTGCCGTTCTTTGCGTCATCGTCCGATTCAAACCCAGCGACTACCGAGCCGTAAATCAGGCCTTCATCCGTTGCCGTTTCGATTCCCAAACATTCGGTTATAGTCGTTGCTTGTGTGTCAGCAAAGAAGGTTGAAGCGGGTGCTACGGTCAGGGTCATATCATCACCTCCTACCGAGTCCGTAATTTCGTAGTCTGCCCCATAACAACATAAAAGAAACTTCATCACATCCTCAAATGAAACCGTAATCGTAGGGTTATCGGTCTGCGTCAGACCTTGTGCAGATGAAAGCACAGGAACGTAGGTTGTGTGTGTGAGCGAATAGGTAAGTGCAGGAGGGACAACGCACATTTTTGCAAGCAAGGCTGTAAGCAGGGCTTCGGGTGTTATAGTAAAGATGGGATAGTCTACAAGGGTTGAGGTTTCGTAAGAAGTGACTTCTAAGCGAAGGTCTGAAGAAGACCCCTCTTTTATCCAAGAAGGGCTTTTCGATGTATTATACATCAGTCTAATTACATCACCCGTTTGCATTATGAAGGATTTTGTTACCGCCGCTGGATAATTGAAAGCGGCAAATTCATCCTGACCATTCCCTGTAAAACCCCAAGATGTTTGCATCCACGTATATTTGTCAAGGAGCAATGTCCCTCGATATTGTGCAAGAACAATTGAAGCGTTAAATTGGGCATTTAATCCGGGTAGTTCGATGATAAGATTCCCAAGTGTGGTTTTTACCGTGTATGTTCCGGCCTCTGTTGCCACAAAAGCGAAATTATTGAACGTTAAACCTACCGTTGCATCTGCGGTAGACAATACTCCGGGTAAAATCCAGTTTGATGGAGCATGATAAAGCGGGGAAGAAGATGTTATTTTCTTTACGATGCCTGAAACGATATTAGTTGTGTCGTGGTCTATCCCTGTGTAGTTGAGTACGTGCGTTGTAGGCAACGGAATTTCGTAGGCAGTACTTTTGTTCTTTTCAACCTCCTGACGTGGAGTAGAGGCCGCAAACTTCATTGACACCGTTCCTCCGTTGCGTTTATAGGTGTTGATCTCCCCTTTCCATGTACGAAAGAGTGTCATCGACCAATCAGCGTTGAAACGTTTGTAAAGTGATAGGGTAACAGGGAGGTTCGAAGCCCGTGCGGTAGTAATCAAGGTAGCGGCAGGACCAAAGAAACTAAGTTCAGAGGTTAGTTCCCGCTTAACCGTGAAGAGTTCACGGGAGATTCCCATCTCCATTTCATCCCAATTCGCAGGCGTGGTATCTACCTGACCGCCCGAATAAGAGAGCCTGAATATGTTTTCATCAGGCATCATGCCTTTTTACGGTTTTTATAGTTCATCATAACCCCGAAACGATAGGTTGATAGCACGGTAGTAATGATGTTCACCGCCATATTCAGAATTATAGCGGAGGCCATGATAATTAGCACTTTCCACCAAGCAACACCCAAAGGCCACCCTGCAAGCATAGCAACAAGCGAATAGGGCACGTAAGCTACAAGAAAGTCAATGGAAAGTTTTTTGAGTTTAGTTGCCATAGCGTTTTGATTTTAGTTCGTCCATCAATTTTGGTTTTCTGGATAGTGCAGATTTGATGTCTTTCAATTCTCTGACTATCTTTTCTGATTCAAAGTTAGCATTAACAATGATAGGTTGTTTGTCTTTGCCTGAAAATTGTGTACCAATGTCCCGCATATCGGGAATATACCGTGCGTCCTCATAACCCGGTACTCCTGCTTGTTTCATAGCCCAAGCCCCACCTAAAGCGTTGATTTGGTCGTTATTCAGGATGGTTTCGCCGTGTCTGACGTAGGCAAGGATATTATCCCCGTTTGCGTGTTGTGGGATATTTGGGGCATCGGTTATACGGCCTTCGGCGAGGACTTTGCCGCCTTCGGCAAAATACGGAATGGTTTGGGCAGCAATAATAGCGGCCTGCGCTATACCCATAGCAATGTAATAGGGTGTCATTGCCTGTAAGACGTTTGACGGTGAAGTAATGTTCACGGCGGTGTTTATCGCTACCTGTGCGAGGGCCGCGGCTTGGTCAAAAAGGAATTGGTTGCGCTTCAATTCTTTTTCCTTCCTGTCTGTCTCGTCTTTCTGTGCCTGATAATACGCTTCCGCTGCGGCTTTCTCTTTCGTGGTTTCCTCTTCTGAAAGTCCGAGGGCTTCGATAGCCTTTATTCTGTCATCGTAGGCTGTTTGGTTTACATCTGCCTCCTCTTCAAGTTGGTCCATCTGACGCTCAAATAGACCATCACCAATAGTTTGTATAAGGTCTACTGCCTGCCGTGCAATCTCGTACCGCGCTTGCCGTTGTTCTTCCTCAATCTTTTCGGTATCGTCAGCCAGTTTTTTGCGTATTTTCAGTATAAGGTCTGCTTTTTGCTGTTCAGAAAGCACCTCATCGGCATTTACGGAATTAATCATAGCCTGCGCATCGTAAAGAGTTGTCAGGCGTAAGTCGTAGGTGTCTTTGCGGATTTCACGGATTTCCTTTGCTTTTTCTTCCTCTGATTTGGTTTCATCTTTATTGATAGCTGAAATCATCTTTTCGCTCTCATCCATGATTGAAACGTATTCATTTGCAGAGGTTTGGACTATCTTTTCTTTTTCCTGTGCATACCATTCATCCAGTTTTTTACGGTCTTTGGTGTTCTTCTTTGCTTCTTCGTACTCTTTTTTAAGCAGGGCGAATTGGACACGCTCATCCTCTTCTGCTACCGAATATCGTAGGTTGAACCACGAAATAACCGCCTGCTGACGTTCCTTGAATGAAATTTCATCTGATGTAGCCAATTCTTTTGCTTTCTCGATATACGTTTCCATTTGGAGAGCAAGCATATTGTAGGCTTCGGCTTCTTTGCTGATAGTCTTTTCCTTTTTGTCTTTTGTGTCTCCGCCCCAAATATCTATTCCGTTTTTCTTCATATATTCGGCAGCCGCTGTATATTTCTTCATAAATTCTTCGAGCGTCAGTTTCTCATCGGCAGATGTTTTTTGGTACTTCTTTGCCCTGCTTTCTCTGATATTATCTACATCGTGGTAGAGGTCTTTGAAATAATCAACATAAATCTTTCCATGCAAACCAGCATTTGAAAAGTAATCAACAATTAATTGTCCTGTTCTTTTAAGGCTATATCCAGCCCTTTGCGCAAACGTAACAGGGTCGCTTATGGCCTTTCTTAAAACCTCCGCTTCTCCCGCTTTCTTGATTGATGTTTCAAGGTAAGCGTTTGCTTCTGCCATCATCCACATTGCAGTAGCGTAAACGGTGGCGTTTCCAGCCATTTTTTCCTGAACCTCTACAAATGTCTTAACATATCCGTTTGTCTTCCCGAATTTCTCGTTATATTCATCAATGGCATCCTTTTGAGAAATAATGCCTCTTTCAGCCAACGACATTATGGCTGTCATCTCGTCAAATTTCTTTACCGCTGTCGTATATTCGTTGTTTCCCTCTTTAATGGATTTTACGAACTCTCGGTGTGCCTTTGTTACTGCGTCTGTGTTTGAAAGGAAATCTTTAATTTCCTGACTGTATTGTAACATCAGGGTCATTCCTACAATCATTGCAGTATTTAAGGAAATTAAGGACATGCCCATCGTCTTAAAGGCATAACCCCAACCTTTGGCCTTCCCTGTTGTATTGTCTACTTGGTTTGCCAACTGTTTGAACCCATCGGTAAGCATTGGTAGGTTGTTTGACAAGGACATTAATCCTATCCGTGCATCAATGGCAAAGTTCGGTAGTTCCCGCATGACCTGTGTCATTTGGAAGGTCGAATTATAGGCGTTGTTCATGCCTTTTCCTACTCTCGTAGTAGACATTGTAGCTCCATCTAACGCTGATTTGTAGTTTCCAACGTTCAATGCTGTGTCTCCAGTAGCAAGTTTTGCCTGCTTCATTGCCTCACGAAGCCCCAAAGTATCCTGTTGAAGCTTTACAAGTGAAGGGTCTGCCGCTATCTGTGCTTGAGATAGTTTGTTTAAAGTGATGGTATTTAGAGAATATTGAGCCGAAAGCGCGTCATAAGAGCCTGAAACAGAGGCATTCATTTGCATTTCCAGCTTAGTAATGCGGTTAAGCTCCTGTTTTGTGTATGAAAGTGAAGCTATGGCCTTTGCCTCGGCGGTGGTTGCCGTTGCCACCTGTGCGGCAAGCGCTATCTCCTTTGATTTTTGGTCGCTAAGTTCTTTTGTGATAGCCACTGCTAAGCGTTGCTGTTCGGTCAGTTCGTTGACGGCTTTTGTTAGTTGTTTATAACCTGCATCTGAGGATGTGCCACCTTTACCGATATTGACGTTTATCTTTTCGACTTTACCGATAAGTGTATCAAGTGCAGTAGATAGTTTGCCAAGTTCGGTCTCCCATCCTGCTTTCAGTATATTCTCAATTATCGGATTGTCCATTCTGTTGTTTTTTTGCGTTCATTTCCCTGACAATATCCTGTGCGGCACGGTATTCGGCCAATGCCGATTTAAGGTTTATGGATGGGATGTAGGATTGAATGACTACCAGTTGCCTCATACATTCTTTCTTTGTCGGTTGCTGTCTATCCCCCAACTCTTTTTCAATCTCGTCAATCTTTATCATTAACCCTTTGTAACGGTCAGAGGCAACGGCTACCAAGTTCTGTCCTTCGGCAGATGTAACGCCCAATTCCGCAAGTACAAGCTCCGATTCCTTTGATTCTTTGTTTGAAAGGACAATGATGCAAGCCCCGATACGATGGGCACGTTTCGACAGCCTGTCCATATCCTCATACAGTTCTTTTGTGCGTGAAAACGAACCCCCTCCGCTTGCCTCCGCATCCTGCTCGACAATAGCGTGCCACGCCTTCGATAGTTCAGCTTTCGTGCCTTTACCGAGCGGTGATAGGTCTAAAGGGTCGGAGCATACTATCCTAAAGTATGTGCGAAGGTCGAGTTCGTCTATTGATTTAACCATTGATGGACGTTTTTTTGTAGGCGAGTAAAAAGGATTTCTTCAACATAATAACGTAATGCGGTCTGATTAAGTCCTAAAAGAGCCTGTCCGTATTTAGCTTCAAGTTTTGAAAACAACCACGAATCAGACCTTACACGGAGAGCCCCCCCGCCTACATCAGCTACAAGGGTATCGTAAAGCCAACGCCCTGTTACTATCAGGTTTGGAGTTCCTGACGGACGCTTTGCGAACAGAGGGTTATGTGCACGTTGGTCAAGCCTGTCCTTCCAGTCTGAATACCTTTGTGCCGCATCCCTTGTCTTGAAATATGGGTCATCTTGATAGGTCGGGCGTAAGGAGTTTCCTTGTGCATCTTGCCCTGCGTAAAGTTGGTCTTTCTGCAAGGCAAGAAGCAAGGTTTCATCTTCCTTCATCAACGTCTGAATCTGTTCTACCAGGTTCAGCGTCCTTAGATTGTTTTGTAGCCTTTGGAAAGCATTCATCCTTTTTCAGCATTACAAGGTCTTTATCAGTATCCGAGAGGTGGGCAATACCTTGACTGCCCTTTGAAAGACCTTTCAGCACGGAAGTATCCATTCCGATACTCCCGTGTGATAGTTTGATTTGGATGTGCATCTTAAGCAGGCGTTACGCTCAGGACGTTGGATTCGTAACCGCCAGTCTGTCCGTTGCCAAGAGGTGTAGCCAGAGCAGCTAAAGCGGTAGGGCCAGCCAATGACAGGTAGTTCAGTGCCGTGGCGAACGTCCCGGCGAGGGTGAAAGTACCAGCGGTTGAGGAATACGTTACAGAGGATGGGGTAACGGCGGCTCCAGTCGAGGCCAAAATTAGCAACCAAGCACCCGCCTGTTCAAGAGCGGCTTCATTCGACAGGCCGAGGTCTACAAGGTTATCCAAGCGTTGAGCCTTGACAACGATAGCGGTAGCGGTTGCCTCAACGAGGTATAATTTTACATTATGGATGCCTGAAAGTTCATCCTTCAATACCGTGCCAGCATCGAACTTGTAAAAGTCCAGTTTGTCAGGATTTAGGAACATTTCCTCATCCTCAAAGCGGACGTTCATAAACTTGTCGGAAGCATTCGTACCGACTGGCACTTTAAACTCGGGGTCTACCTGACAGGATGCACCTGTAAATGTAGTGCCTGCGGCGTTCTTTTGTCCCCACAAGTAACCGCGTTTGTCGGACAGAACCATTTTCAGACCGCTATTCCCCATGAAGCGGAAGACGGATTGAAGTTGCCCCAAGCCACGTTCAGCCAAACGGAATTGAAGGGTAGGTTTACCAAGTTCGGTATGGATGTGTACACCATAGCCCGAAGCCTGTGCAGTGTTGGCTGCGGTGTTGTCCGTGCAGTCAATGACGTGGAAATATGGGTAGATACGTGCAGACTTTACATCAGCAAGCGCATCGGCTTTCAGTGCAGTAAGGAAAGCGGCATCGGTGGCGTAGGTTGCCATCGTGTAGGCTTTCGATTCAGGAACAAGGATGAAGCCGTTGATTTGATTTACATCAAAGGCGCATCCATTCGTTCCGAGGTTGCCCCAATGTGAGGCACAAATGTTATTGTAGTTGTTCATTTTAACAGGTTTTAAGTATTCGTAGTTTTGTATTCTTTATTAAGACAGCGTCAATATAATCGTTCGTGTTCTCTCCGTTCAGTTGGGCGTTGTAAAGTGGCTCATACCGTAGGCAAAAGCCGTTTTCCGTGCCGAAATAAGCATCCAAAGAGTCCTCCAAGTAAGCAAGGATGTTCAGTATGATAGGATTCGGCGTGTTCGCGTCCTTCTGCTCCGACGTCCAAGTAAAGTCCGTAACGGTAGCAAGTACCATTTCGGGGATTGTCACTACATCGCCCTCATACGTTACACCTTTTGCATTGACGTGAAGAAATGGGTATTTGTCCTTATCGTCGGAGTATTCCCCCATTTCGGCAATCCACTCTTGTGCGTAGGAGTACTTGAATTTCAGCGTGAACTCAACACTCTCAGGGCTTACGCCAATCGGAAGCCCTGACGCAGCGAGAATGGCGCGGCCTATCTCATCCCCAAGGACAAGGTTTGCTTTCACCTTCGTCTCGATGCGAGGCACAACGTAATCCCGTATGGTATCCTGTACATTCATAGCCCCAAAGCGTTTTCAAAGCGTCCACGGATTGAAGAACCATCGAACCAAATGAACATTCCCCATCCTTCGTAATTGTATTCATACGTAGTACAGAATGTTGCATAGTTCTCGGCAAGGTACTCAATGGCAGGAATCAACTTCTTTATCATCCGATTCCAAACAGGAAGTGTCCTAACAGTATAGGATACCCGCGTTTTAGAGTCTCCATTGGCGAGCAACGTACCATCCCCGACCCTTGTATCTTGGTCAGCCCAATACTTACAGAAAATGTAATCAGCGATAGGGGAATCTTTCAACGTAGCGTCAATAATCAGCGCGTCAAAAGCAGCCCATTTCTCTGTTGCATAATCTACAATGTATTCGGTGTACAATTCATTACCTAAAATAAGCTTAAGAAATTCAGGCTCATAATAATCGATGAAGTCGTTTAGGACGGTCGCCTTGTTTGTAGAACGTGCGGAAGGAACACCCACCGCCCCCGAAGAGAGGGGCAGCAGGCGTTCCCGAACAAAATATGTGCTGTCTATGCGGCTCATTTAATCAGGCCAGTAAAGCTTGATAGCTTGGAAGTTTATCCGAGTTGTACCAGTTCCCGTTCCTTTGAAGGTCGTATAATACTTTAAATAACGGTTTTCGGTAGTATTCGATATAATCCCCGTAGTATCAGCGGTCGAGCCTTTCCAGTTCAGCGTTCCGATAGAAGTGCTGTCACCTTTCAGCGCAGACTTTTGTCCCCATAGGGTTACCAAAACATTGGTATGGTTTCCGCTCAAAGAATCAAGATGAACAATGAAGTCCTGCGTTGCAGGCCACGGTTCAGCCATAGACCATTTGAAGGTACGCCCTACGGTATTGGTCAGCGTATAGGGTGTGGATACTTCCAAATAGGTATATCCGGGTGTCATTGTGGGAACGGTCACGGTTTGGGCTTGCATGAAAGTGAATCCAATGCAGGCGATAAGCAATAAAACTAACTTTTTCATCGTTGTATGTTATTAGTGGTTATTACTATTTATCCCTGCGGTTGTGCAGTAATTTCGCTCAAAGCGGTAGCGACAGAATCAACCTTTACAAAAGCTTTCTTGTCCACATCCTTCACGCGAAGGTTTTCACGTTTGTATGCAAAAATGGTAACCATGCGTTTGATTTCATCGTCAGAGGTGCGAACCATTTCGATAAGCAAGTCGTCAAAGACGAACAGTGTAGCCATATTGAAGTCACCAACGATAAGAGTATCGGCAGTTGCCAGAGGGTTGGAAACATAAGAGACGCCGCCAAAAGATGGGGTTGCCCCAAGTGCCCAAGCCTCAAAGATGTAACGACCCATCGTGTCCTTTGCTTCTTTCAGCGGTTGGATGTCAATCGGGGAGGCCACAAAATTGGTAGGATAAGCACCGCCGAGCATGTCAATCTGAATCTGTAAACCGATTTTGTTGACCAAGTCCACCAGGTTAGGAACTACGACTTTCGATACTCCAGCGGTTACAAACGGGGTTGCGTAGTATTCGATACCTGCGATTTCATTTACAAGGCCAGTACCAGATATAAGGCTGGTGTTTTCCTTGATTTTCATGTTCTTGTTAACAAGAGCCTGAACTTCACCGAGTACATAATCAACATCGTTGATCTGGTCTAAGCCAATCTTGATAAAGTCGGACAGGCGGCGGCCTTCGATGGATTTTTCAACCCACGTCAGGTTAGATTGAGTGGTCGGTGCGGTGGCTTCAGCTATACTACCAGCATTGTTAGTTACTGCCAGTTGTTCAGACCAACGGACAAAACCTCCATTATTACTGCCAAGTACGACAGTCGGGAACAAGTCAGCCATAAAAGGCATACCCCGCTGAATCTGTCCAACGACAGGGTCACGATAGGCCAGCGTACGGTCGGTGAAATTTGCGGAGGTCACGTCTTTGACGGTAGTGCCAAACTGCAACTGCTTGATAGTGCCAGCAGCCATTTGTTTCAGCTGTTCTTTATTCTCAATCAGAACGTCACGGAAGGTTTTCTTCTTCATGCCTTCGCCCTGCAATTTCAGAGCCGTGATAGTTTCGCCTTGCTTCGTGACAGCTTCAGTCAGTTTGTCGATTTCGGCAGATTTGTCCAAACCTTCAAATTTGGCAGTCATTTCTGACTTGAAAGAGTTCAACGCAGTTTTCAGGCTCTCAACGTCCTGAATCTGCGGGATGGATGCTTTGAAGCTGTCCAGTTCGGTCTTAAAGGCCGCTTTCATTTCTTCGGGTGTCATAATTTAGTTGTTTAAGTTAGATTTTAGAAACTGTATAAATTCGTCTTTGTCGATAGTGCCTTCGCGGCTATCTTTTTGAGTGTCCGTGGACGGCTCTGATTTTACGCTTATTGTCGGTGTGGCATAGTTAGACCCGATAGGAACGGCAGAACCTTCTATCAGCTTTGCCTCGGTAACAGCCCAAAAGTAACCGAGTTCTTCGGCTACAGACTTGTTTGCCACCTGTGGAATGTATTTGTCCCAATTATCCTTTTCTTCCTGATAATACCTTTCCTCCGAGTTGATGCAAAGGAATAGGTTTACATATCTCATACCTACCGAATGATTCCTGACCCATCCTTTCATATACTGTTTGAACATATATTCGTTTCGCTCCTGCTCGATGATAGAGTCGAAAATAAGTGCTTGCGTGTTTCCTTCAAAAGGCTGACCGAGTGCTGCCCACGACATAGTTTTTACAGATGCCGTTACTTGGTCGCTGATAACATGGTCGAACTTCATTTGATGCTCCTGAATATGATACGGGGATTTGTTTTCTTTGAGCGTCTTATTCCAGATTCCAGGTATATGACAGTCACAGTGCGAATCAATCAGGTTGGTAGTGTTGATAACCACCCTTGCCGTAATCTTTGTCAGGTCGGTCGATTCATCCGATTCAGCCTTTACCGCTTCGCCTTTGCTGTTGATGTGCATTATATCAAAGTCGCAGGAGTCAGCCATTTTCATAGCCGATTTCTTTTCTGCAATCACAAGAGCTTTGTTCTCTTTGATGCGTTTTATTTCGTCCCAGTTTGCCATAATTTATAGATTGGTTCAGGATTGTTCTTCCGTTCTTCCTTTTGCTTTTTGAGCTTCTCGTAAGTTTCTTTGTCCATTACCGTCAATTTAAAAAGTCCGTTACTATTCGTTGTGCATCCTCTTGTTGGATAAGCCCAGCCGTGATGCCGTTTGTCAAGGCCGTGATAGTCTTGTCGAGTGCCGTAGCCCTTTCAGTCTCCGACTTCTGGAAGCAGTCCAGATTCGAGAAGTCAAAGTAAAACTTCCATCCGTCAGCCTTGAAAATCTCGTCAAAAGCCTGCGAAATGATTCCAGCGTCAGGGATAACAGCACCCTCATACATCTGCCTCTGTGCCTCGGTGAACGTGTTATACTTTGCCTCATCTGGTAACCCTATCAGCGGTGCAGGCATATTGTAAGAGAGTGCAATAGTGCGTTTGTCTGTATTCTCACCCTCGAACAGTCCTAACTGCGCTACGTTGCGGGTTATAGGAGTGTATTCCAAGGGCACTTGCGTGATGACGGAATGCCATTGACCGTCAAGATATCCGTATTTCAGGAACTCGTCCTGAATGGATTTCTGTACAACAGGGTCGATTCCCATGAAAGCCCCCGTCTGGTCTTGTCCAGTCTTCGGGGACAAGATGCCTTCTGCACCACGTTTTACGATAATCTGGTTACGGGACTCAATAGAAGCAACTATATTCGTTATCGGCATACGTAAGGAGTCTATCCTGCTCGTGGGGCGGTATTCATAACCTGAACGCAGATTAATCCCAGTTCCCCGTATTTCTTTGATATACTTTGTAAATTCACCCCGAAGCATGAGCGGCATTCCAAGGATGTTGATCGAATAAGTATCTACCAAATTAGTGAATTGTTGCGGGTCTGCAACATTGACACCTGTCTTGTACGTGACTGAAACGGCGTTGTTAGGGATGGGAACAAGCCCTGTTACCGTGTTGAATCCTTCGGGCATCACCTGATACAGATAAGCAACCCCGTACACGTTGATGCAAGCGTCGATGTACATAAGCAAGGAATTGCGTGTCATCAGGGCATTTGGTCGGTTGATAACTTTCATAGCCTTATTGAAAGCGTCGGATGTTTTGGCTTTCTCCGTAGCCGGGTCAATGGCTATCATCTTCCCATTTACCAGACCCTCGCACTTCTTTTGAACGATAGCCTGTAATGTCGGGCAGTATTCATAACAGGCCGTGTAAAACTGATTTCCCGTTCCTGATAACTTACGAACAGCGGACGATGTGCTGCCTCTTGTTATCGCGCTGATAACATCGGCAGGCAGGTTTGAGAGTGAACCGTCATTGTTCAACCAAGAAACCTCCTTCGATGCTTCTTTGGATGGTTTAGGCGTGAAAATCTTTTGAATACCTTGCTTTAGATTCATCGGTATCATTTAATTCTACAAAGTAAAGCTAAATCTTATGTTGTTCAACATCATTTAACATCTTTTAACGTAATGGGACCTCGTACTGGATCGACATACCGGCAGCGTCGAAGAAGTGGTCGAAGCCGTTCTTTTTGGCCTTTTGCAGTTGAATACCATGTATTGAGTCCCAAAAATAGTTTTCTTGCTCACGCTTAATCCACTTCCGATTGACCAAGGTAACACGGTTTTTCTTCATCAATCCTATACGCCACTCTACGCAGCCCTCGAACTTCTTGCATGGTACAAACCTTACGTTTGTTACGTGTGCCCGTGCCTGTGCATTGAGGTCATCAATGTATTGAGGGTTGGCAATATCGCACACTACGACCCATTGAGCCATGGGGATGCCTGGATTCGTAAGCTCCCAATCTTCGGCTTGTGTCTGGTAGTACGGCAGAAATAGGGTGTAGAACTCCCCAGCATTTCCAAACGACCCGTAAATCGGACAGTCGTACACAATCGACCCTTCAATCTTCCGTGAGTCCGCAAAGGCCCATGTTCCCGTTGTGTTGCCGAAGTCAAGGCCAAACCAGCGATTTTGGAAGACTTTCGGGGGCGCATCGACGTACTTGACAGGAATATCCTTGCCACCGAAGATAACGCCCTCCATAGCACAGCGGACGCCCTCGCCGTATATCATCCACTGCGTCCTATCAATAGTCCCGGCTTTTGTGTTCGCAGCATTCGGTCGGCGTTTGTCTTCATCAAGTGCAAGGTCGGCAAATTCCCACGGACACCACGATTCATATTTTGCGACCAAAGCGGGGTCAACGTAGGGGTTATCCCTGTATGTTGAATGCGTGAACCACGTATGCGGCTGGCCCTCTTGTTTGAAAATCCAATGGTCTGTGAACTTCGGATTCCAGTCGGCAACCTCTAACATTGAACAGCGTTTTGTGGCGGCCTTGTATGCAGCCTCCGACACCTCCATAGCTTCATTGATAAAGCATATCTGACATGGAGGGTACTCTACGTCTTCCTCCAGACCTCGGAAGTAGACCATATTGCCGTATAAGTTGTATTCGGGTTTCTGACCGTAGCCTTTCAGCAGGTCGGGGTTATACGTCCCGATAATCTTCATGCAGTCCTGAAAGTCCTTAAGTGTAAAGTCCCGGCAGTTGGTCAGGGTGTCACGGTAGATGTATATATGCCAGCCAGCATTCGGATTATTGGAACAGAGCCACTCCAAAAGATGGAAGAAGCAGAAGGTCTTGCTACTTCGGCTCCCGCCTTCATTCCTGATTCTGATGCACCGCTTTGCCTCCGCTTTGAAATAGTTGTCACTGACTATTTTTGCCATGACGTAGAAGAGGGGGGCGGGTGCAAATGACATATTTACTTACAGTTTTGTTTTTCGCTCGGCGAGCGGTTGAAAGGATTGTTACTTTTTTGGCCTTTTAAGTTACGATTCGTTACTTTCAGGCGCACTCACCTTGATGCTTGATGCCTGCAATACCTGACCATCGAGGGCTACGGTTATCGGGGTAGACTGTATCGGCTTGTCACCTGACGTTACATCCAGTTTGTCACCGTACAATTTCGGGTAGTACTTGCATATCTCCCATTTCCAAGTATCTATCATTACGCGGGCGGCTGGAGCGTCTATAAGCCCATTTTTCAGGTCTTCGAGTGTGTGGTGTATCTTCGCTATCAGAGGCTCGGTCTTGCCCTGCCTTGCGCACGTGTACAACTGGAATAATTCCTCACTCGAAGTCATCCATTTCAGAAAAGTATTGTATGTAGGGTACTCCGCTTTTGATTCGAGCAGGGGGCAAATATCCGCACCTGCTGCGTACTTCTCGAGTACCTCGTAGAAGATAGCCTCCGTATATTTGACAGGCCTTCCTGCGTTTGCTGCTCCTTTCTTTGCTGCCATGTTCTTTTCTCCTATGCTTTACGGTAAAACTTTCTGCAATCCTTTTCAGTGTAGGTAAACTTCACCGGCTTCCCGGTACTGCTCTGTGTCCATCTGCGGGGCTTTGCCTTGCAAGACACCAAACCAATTGCCACGATAGCGGCTATCATCAGAATAAAGGTCAATGCGTCCATGATTCTGCGTTTTTAAGTTCCTGCGTCAATCTGTCTATCTTGTCCGAGTTCCTCACGACCTCAAGCAGGTCATTGACTGCCTGCCTATCCTGAATCGCCTCAACCTTTGCGGCTCTCTGTTTGCGAAAGAAACCACGATCAAAATTATGCCTGTCCCATGCGTTTAGCACGGTTCTCGGAACTGCTTCAATGGGTATAATGCCATTCATGTATTTTGCGTGTATCTTGTGCCGTGTGGTGTTGCTCATTGATTGATAGCGTTTTACGACCTTTTGAACTACAAAGATAGCATACTTTTCGGGTAATTGTTCACTTTATGCCGAAAAACTATGCTAAATAACATGATTTTCAAACATGAAAAATAGTTGCTTTTATATTTGTACAAATATAAATAATAGGCTATCTTTGTTACATCAAATTTAAACTGATTCATTCATTAACATCTACCCACTATGAAAACCATTAGATTATCTGAAGTAAACGTAGGAGACAGACTATCTGACGGATGCCAGTCGATTTACGGGAGAGTCGTTAATGTCATCGTCACAAGTAAGAGGGTAACCAAGTCAGGGCGGGTTATGATTGATGGGACGTGCGACTACGAACGCAGTGATGGTACAAAGGTTTCTGGTTGTTGTTATAGGCACTCCAATGGACCATTATCACCAGATGCTCCGACTGAGTTATTCTAACCCTCTGATGAGCCTGTGAAAGTCAGGCGAAACCCCGCAAGGGGTCAGGGAAGTGGATGGTAAGCACTCAAAAGCCAAACGAGCCGAGCAAAGGCAGACACGATGAAACTATTTACTTATCGGTGTTACGGCGGTAACTCAGACCGATACGAATACAAGCCGACCGAAAAAATGTTCATTCAATTTTCGGTCATCTACCACCCTGCACGTGACCAAACTCACTACCGACGGAATCGGATGCGGGGAGCAAATTTACTAACTTAAAAACCACAATTATGAAAACTAAAACCTACCGTTTTTCGCTCTTGGACAAAGACGACAACGAACTTCGGGCATTTTCTGCCGACTTCTATAACATCAAGGACGCAAGGTTATTCCGCGACAGGTACTATGCTGAAAGCATGGAGGCTGACTGTGTGAAAATCAAAGTGTCGCCGGTTTAAGGTTCAACATCGCTAAGCAGCCTTTGAACCATGTACAACCTAAAAGCAAGAATTTTCTACTATCAGGCGGAAAAATCAGTAGGTCGCTGCCCGTGGGGCGGAAAATCCGAGAACAGGAAGCGGGTTTGCAGACTATTCTTTGAAACGTTCTTTTGCATTTAAAAACCAGCATTTCAAAGACCGAAGCACTAAGTTACGAAAAAAAAGCGGAATAAATGGTACAACCGACGGAAAAGTTTTGTATATTTGCAATGCTTATCACTTTTCGTAGGAATATACGTGGAATAAAGAAGCCCTCGTAATCAGCACATACTCCTGCGATGTGATAAGCAACTGATTACGGGGGTTTTCTTTTTCTACACGCCTTTATTCCAGTTGTGGCGAGCTATAAATAACAACGAGCCTGATTATTCAGGCAACACGACATTGAGGTATCGCTACTGAAATCCATCAATGACTCAAGGGTGTCGAATGGGACTGCACAGTTTGCAATAACGAGTAGCGGGTTCGCAGGAAAACTAAGTACCGAGTGCCGACCAAATTTAGAATATCAGTCTAAAAAGGTTAAATCCAACAGCTAAGAGTGTGCAGGAAAAGACCCTTTATTGTATCAATCAATAACTCAAACAATCATTTAAACTTAATCTTATGATACACGAAAAATCACTTGAAATCCTCGACATCCTGCGGGGAACAGATGCATGGATAGACGCGAAAATCGAATTTCGGGAATCAGGCAGCAAAGAACTTGACGACTACCAAATAATCGTATGGGATACCACAGCCTTTTTCGGTAATTTCGACCATAGCGAAATCCTTGCATCACTCAAGGACGTACACACGTTTTTCACGTACAACGCAGAAAGAAAGCGGGTTGAACTCATAATATTCTGACCATGAAAGACACAACCATTACCCGTATCCGCAAAAAGCTTTCCGAATTAGCGGAGGACATCAGCCCCGAATTTGGATGCTTGACGGTGGACGCGGAAGTGAACACCTGCGAGGGCGAAGTGGCCTACATCAAAGGGACGCTGTACGGCGAGTTTCAGGAGCACGGAGCAAACGTGATAGACGGTGATACGGAACTCGCCGAAGGGTACGACCTCCAGGACTGGGAGTTTGACGGAAAAGCATTTCTGACAGACGAAGACGGAAATCATTTGAAATATTTTGACATTGACGAAATAAACGGACAGCTATGAGCGTAACCAAATGCCCGACCTTGCAGAACTTCTTTGAGGTCAAAAACGCCCTGACAGAAAAAGGGCTGGTCTATGTGAAAAGCTCCGAACATCCCCCTGTCAGCGGGGTAAACTACATCAAACAGGACGGATATCTATTTACGACCTGTTCACTACTTGATTATATAAGGTTTAACAATGAAGACGATGAAGCGAAATAAAGCCCTCTCAGCCATCGGAACGGTGGTCTCGATACTCCTTGCCCTGCACTTCCTTTGCATCGATAAATACACAACAGAAACGCTTTTGACGGCCTTTTTGTTCGTGTGCTGCGCAATTGGGTGCATTTTGGTTTTTGGAATTGAATCGGATAAAGAATAATAGACCATGAATGTGTCAAAAAATATTTCAATCGGGGAGCCAATTTCAGACCTCCGGGAACTTATTCGGCTTTCTAAGGAAAGAAAGTCTGTAATAATTGAAATTGGAGGAGCATTTAGGGTTCGGCCTGCGGCTTGGGTTGCTAATATGAGCGTAGCGATGCTTACAAACATGCCATTATTCTATTCAATTAAAACAAAGATATGATGCAGGATACAATCTACAATCTCCCCAATGAGGAATACCACCGCGGGGAAAAATTCAGGGAGCATTTAAGCTCGACGCAGCTGAAAGACTACCTTATCAGTCCGAAATTTGCGAAGTACAAACGCGAACACCCGGAAGACTTTGAACAGAAATCCGAGGCACTGGAGAAAGGAAGCCTATACCACAACTGTTTACAGTGCATCGTTGAACAGAAAGACGAAAAGAAGGGCTTCGATGCATTCTTATCCTCCGTCGTTGTGTTTGAACCTCCAATAAACGAAAAGACCGGGAAGCCTTACGGCTACGAAACAAAGGCTTATCAGGAGGCCAAATCCGCAGCGGAGGAAGCAAACCCCGGAAAGGAAATCGTCTTTGAATCAGACGTCAACCTTATCCGGTCAATGGTTTCCGAACTACTGAACGGATGCCGCCAAACCTCTAAAGACATCCGGCAGATTATAAAATGGGGGAAGGCTGAGGTTTCTCACTTTGTAGAATATGAGGGATGCAAATTCAAGTACCGCACAGACGTCGAAACAGGAAAAAAGATTCTTGACTGGAAGACCGTGGCCGTTGACGACCTGCATGAAGACACCATCAACAAGACAATTTCAAAATTCAAGTACGATATTTCGGCGGCCTTTTATCAGTTTATGGAGCACGAAAGGACAGGTATTTGGAAGGATTTCTTTTGGGTCTTCCAACAAAAAACAGCACCATTTGACGCCGTTTTGGTATCGGCTGAAAATTGGTGCTACTACGAGGCGGAAGAAATAATCCGCATGGGTGTCGGAGCGCACCGATTTATGAACCTACTCAATCAGCACATACATTGTACGCTGAATGATGATTTTGACGGGGCGCAGGTATTCATCCAGCCGGGGTTTAAAGACCGCCGGATAATGACACCATCGGCACCCGGATTTGAAGCCAATAAATTATTAATTTTCTATAACGAATAAAACCATGACAAAAGAAGAACAAGAAATTTTAGATGGGTTCAACGGTAACGAAACAGCCGAACCACAAAAACAGGCAGAGAAAAAAGAAAGTCCGAAAGCGGAGAAACCGGAGGTAAAACCTGAATCTGTAACGCTACCAGCACTTCCAAAGAAACTGATTGATGCAGGATTTTCAACCGTTCTCATGGCCCCAAAAAAAGCTTTCATCGCAGCAGGAGGGACAGAGCAGCAATTTGCAAGGGAGTGCAATTTTGCTATTCAAAACCTGATGGGGAACGATTATCTTTTTGGGTGCGCAAAAGCTTACCCGGAAAACTTCATCGAAGCCATTAAAAACATTGCCCTGACAGGCCTTACTCTTAATCCGGAGCTTCGGCTTGCTTACCTTGTGCCATACAAAGGAAAAGTAAAATTCCAAAGCAGCTACATGGGAAAGGTGGACATCCTTCTTCGGGGTGGCGTCGTGAAATGGATTGAGGCAAGCCTTGTGTACGAAAAAGACAGTTTTCAGGTACGAAAGGGAACGATTGATGAAATTATCCACGAACCGAATTACTTTGCGGAAGACCGTGGAAAATTGCTCGGTGGTTACTGGATTGCCATACTTCCGAACGGACAGAAGTGTTTCGACGTTATGCCCGAATCACGGATAACAGACATTAAAGGCCGAAGCGAAGCGGTGAAATCCGGCAAAGGCTCACCGTGGGACACCGACCCTATGGAAATGGCGAAGAAGACTATCATTAATTGGGCTTTCAAATCGCTACCAAAATCCGGGCTTTCCGCTGACATGATAAAGGTTCTCGAAATCGAAGGTCAATTTGAGCAGGAAGAATTTGAGGACTGGAAAAAGGCATCCGAAAGCAAGTCGGATAAGTTTGACGAAGACGGGATACAAGAAGCCGAAATAGTCAAATGAAATCCTACCCCTTCACCGTAAAAGAGGATGCCGACCCGGCGGAAAGCATCCTCCAATTCATCCGCCGGGAAATTCCGAAGCTTTCCCCAGGTCTCTGGGAATGCCGACTGCAAAAACCGAAGCGTAACAATGACCAAAATGCTCTTTTTTGGGGGTGGATAAAGCTTTTATCCCACGAGACAGGTAACGACCAGCAGACTCTATATCAGTACTACTGCGAGCGTTTCAACCCATCAAAATGCACCTACCGACACGGCGGAGCATTTGCAAGCGGGGGTACGTCGGAGCTAAACACGAAAGACTTTGCCACGTTCCTGACCGAGATAAAGGCGGATGTAGCGGCTGAATTTGGCATCAACCTACCGACAAGGGAGGAAGAAGCATTTAAAGAATTTTATGAACAATATTGCTAAAAAACAAAACAATGAAAACAAAAGATTTAGAAATTCTCAAAAGACACGGAGTTGTTTTTGAAAACGGTAAATATTCCGTAGGCGGCTCCCTCTACCTTCGAGGCACGGGCATCACATCCTTGCCCGACAACATGACCGTAGGCGGTTACCTCTACCTTCGAGGCACGGGCATCACATCCTTGCCCGACAACCTGACCGTAGGCGGCTCCCTCTACCTTCGAGGCACGGGCATCACATCCTTGCCCGACAACCTGACCGTAGGCGACTCCCTCGACCTTGAAGG
>Ga0172381_10000706_pt1 | contig 40735 bp, 34 predicted proteins | sample Leawel6488metaG_FD_119754 | JGI IMG/M metagenome (GOLD analysis project Ga0172381, IMG submission 119754) | Leachate microbial communities from a municipal landfill in Southern Ontario, Canada - Leachate well 64-88 metaG | ecosystem: Engineered > Solid waste > Landfill > Unclassified | place... | reverse complement strand
TTTTTTCCAATAGTGCGAATAATGGATGGGGTTGGTATTCTCCATGCTATGAAAGAGAAATAATTAATAAGTAGGATATATCTATTTTTGATTCGGTCTCTGATAGTGTTCTTCTTAACTTTTTTTCCATAGGTAAGAGCATCAACAATTCCGACATCTGTAAAATATTTAGATTTATAAGTATTATCAATAGCGACTTTTCTTGGTCCATATATATTTATGGTGTCGTCCATAACAATATAGCCATTATTAATAACATGAGGAAACCACAACTTAAAATCCTTTTTCACATCCTCATACACATGGGAACCGTCAATCCATAAAAGCTCGATAGGCTTATTCCATTTTTTCGCAACTTCTTCAGATGTTGCTATTCTTGCGTCAACCAAATTTTCAATGTGAGCTTTTTTTATATTTTTCTTAAATTCTTCAAATGTCCAGATGGGTTTATTAAAAAGCCGTTTTTCAAAAGGAGATCCCGTATGAGGGTCAATAGCAATTATCTTTAATTTCTTTCCGTTTTTGGATCCAAAACCCAAGGCAACAGTAGATTTTCCTTTCCATGATCCTATTTCAACAATAACACCTTTTCCTTTACAGCTTTTGGCTAAAGTATAAAGGAGGTGTGCTGAATTTTCGCTTATCCAGCCATCAATAGAGTCAATGAGGGAATATTTGGATTTTTGTAATTTTTCTATTTTCATCGGAATGTTAGCACTATAGCAAAAAATGGTCTTTTTGGGAAGAATTATTTGTAAATAGAAATGGAATTTGTTATGATGTGGTTCATGCAACAAGCAAAAATACCAATAGTTATTTTTTGTGGAGGACAGGGTTCCCGCATGAAAGAAGAAACCGAATTTAGGCCTAAGCCAATGGTTTCACTGGGAAAAAAACCAATTCTTTGGCACATCATGAAAATTTATGCCCATTATGGCTTCAACAACTTCATTATAGCCTTAGGTTATAAAGGGGATTACATAAAAGATTATTTTTTAAATCAAGAATATCTGGCACATGACTTTTCTATTCACACAAAAACCGGAAAAAGAAATCTTTACAGAAGTAGTCTTTCTGATCATGATGATTTCAATATAACGTTTGTAGACACAGGTTTAGAGACACTAACGGGAGAGCGCTTATTGAGGGTAAAAGACTATATAAAAAGCGATATATTCATGGCTACATATGGTGATGGGGTAGGAAATATAAACATTTCGGAATTACTTAAATTTCATAATAAGAAAAAGGTTTTAGGAACTATTACAGGAGTTCATCCGAAATCTAAGTGGGGATTGGTTGTTGCTGATGAAAGCGCTATGGTTAAGAAATTTGAGCAAAAGCCTATGCTCAATCAATATGTTAATGGGGGATTTATGGTGTTTAATAAAAGATTCTTAAATTATGTTAAAAAAGGAGAAATGATAGAGGCTGGTTTAGATAGATTAGTTAAGGAAAAGAAGCTGGCTGTCTATATGCATGATGGTTTTTGGTCCGCAATGGATACATATCAGGATGTTGAATCTATGAATAAGCTATGGAAAGAAAATCCTCAATGGAAAGTTTGGAAGTAGCTTTATGAAAGTTTTGGTTACTGGTGATAGCGGATATATAGGATCAGTTTTGGTTCCCTTGTTGTTGGCGAAAAAATATTCCGTCGTGGGATATGATGTTGATTTTTACAAAAAAATAGCGGATAGAAAGAATGTAATTTTCGGGAATTCCTACAAAAGAATAATTAAAGATATTAGGAAAATAAATGCAGATGACTTAAGAGGTGTTGATGCGATAATACACCTAAGCGCTTTATCTAATGATCCAATTGGAGCTTTGGAGCCTAAATTAACAGCTGAAATTAATTTTAAAGCTTCAGTACGTCTCGCTAAACTTGCAAAAAAATCCGGCGTTAAACGTTTTATCTTCTCATCTTCATGCAGTATATATGGTGTTGCGAAAAACGGAATTGTAAATGAGAAGTCTAAGGTAAATCCTATTACAATGTATGCAAAGTCAAAAATAAATACCGAAGAAGCTTTAAAAAAACTTTCGGACAAAGATTTTTTTGTAGGAATTTTGAGGAACTCTACGGTATATGGATATTCCCCTTGTTTTAGGAATGACCTTGTGGTAAACAATTTGGTAACAACAGCACTTGCTTATAAAGAGATAAGAATAATGAGCGATGGTACTCCATGGAGACCATTAATAGACGTTAGAGATTTGTCAAATATTTTTATAAAATTTTTGGAAACCAAAAACAAAAAAGTAAACGGAAATATTATTAATATCGGGTTTAACAAGAACAATTTTCAGGTAAAAGATTTAGTTAATGAGGTGAAGAAAAATGTAAGAGGATGTGAAGTGGTCTATACAGGGGAACATGGAAAAGATACTAGAAGCTATAAAGTAAATTTTGACAAGCTTAAATTTTTCTTTCCGGATGTAAAGCAAGAGTGGTCTTTGTCGAAATCAATAAAAGATTTAGTATTAAATTTAAATAAAATAAATTTTTCAAAAAAAGATTTTGAATCCAGAAAGTATGAGAGGCTTTCTGTTATAGAAAGCTTAATAAAAGAAAGAAAACTTACGAAAGATTTATTTATAAATAATTAAGAAAATGATTTTTACAAAAACTAAAATAAAAGGAGTATTTGTCATAGATTTGGAGCCGCGGGGAGATGAGAGAGGGTATTTTACCAGGGTTTTTTGCAAAAATGAATTAAAAAATCAAGATATTCCCTACAATATTGTTCAGGTAAACAGATCTCTTAGTGCGGATAAAGGGACAATAAGAGGCTTACATTTTCAGAAGTTTCCGAAGGAAGAAGACAAAATAGTTCAATGTTTAAAAGGAAAGATTTTCGATGTAGCTTTGGATCTTAGGAAAAATTCAAAAACTTATGGTAAATGGGTTGGGGAAATTCTGTCGGCTGAAAATAAAAAAATGTTTTTAATTCCTAAGGGGTGTGCTCACGGTTTTCAAACGTTAGAGAAAGATACAGTAGTTGAATATTTTGTGTCCCAATATTATTCTCCTGAAAAAGAGGGCGGAATTAGGTGGAGCGATCCGCGTTTTTCGATAAAATGGCCTCTTAAAAAAGTTACAACTTCCAAAAAAGATGCAGGATGGCCTTTGTGAATTAATAATAAATGAAAATATTTATAATAGGTAAAAATGGTCAATTGGGATCGGAGTTAAATAGGAATTCCAAGAAATTAGGCAATGAAACATTTGCTTTCGGACGGGATAATTTTGATGTCTGCAATTACGATGCAGTTAGAGAAAAAATTGAACATATTAATCCTGATGTTGTTATTAATACCGCTGCTTACCACGTTGTCTCTGATTGCGAGAAATATCCGGATAAAGCATTTGTTGTAAATACAGCAGCTCAAAAAAACCTTGCCAGCATATGTAGAGAGAAAAAAATTAAGTTAGTATATTGTAGTACGGATAAAGTATTCGATGGTAAATCAAAAAAACCATACAAAGAGACTGCCAAGCCTAACCCGATACAAATATACGGAGTGTCGAAATTAGCGGGAGAAATAATCACCTTAAATTATTGCCCAAATAGCTTAGTCATCAGAACATGCGGTATTTTTGGCGGTATACATGGCAGCCGGATAAAAGGCGGAAATTTTGTTTTATATATATTAAGCCAGGCGAAAACGAGGGATAAATTAGAGATATCATCAGAGCAGATTGCAAATTTTGTTTATGCGGATGATTTGGCTAAGGCTATATTGACTCTATTGAACAATAAAAATGCGAGCGGTATTTTTAATATTGTTAATGAAGGGTATGCGCCGTGGTCAAAATTTGCTCAGGAAATAGTCAAAATAAGGAAATTAGACTTAGAAATAGTTCCTGTAAATAGGCATGGTGTATACAGCGAGGTTCCTACTCCGGTTTTTACTGCGCTTGATACATCAAAAGCTGTAAAAGTAGGAATTAAACTTCCCCGATGGAGAGACTCTCTGAAAAGATACTTGGATTTTTTAAAAACGAATGGCATATGAAAAGATATCCGCTAGTATCTTTTATTATCCTCAATTGGAATGGGAAAAAAAGACTTGAGAAATGTCTTTCTTCAATACAAAAATTACAGTATCCAAATAAAGAAATTATTATCGTTAATAATGGTTCAACAGATGATAGTGCTTCTTTTATTAAAAAATATTATCCTGAAATAACGGTTATAGAATTAAGAAGAAATGTGGGTTATGCAAAAGGGAAAAACATAGGAGTTTCAAGAGCAAAAGGAAAGTATGTCTTGGCTCTTGATAATGATACCGCAGTCACCTCCAACTTCCTGCTTCCTTTAGTTGAGGATCTAGAAAAAGATAGCTCTATCGGAATAGTTCAGCCCCAGATAAGGAGTATGATAAAAAGTAATCTTTTGGATTCTGTTTGTGCCTTTTTAACCTTTACCGGATTTTTGTATTATATTGGACACATGAAATCTTATAAAAGAGCTATTTATAGTCAGCCAATATTTGGATATTCCATTAAAGGCGCATGTTTCCTAATGAGAAAGAAAGATTATTTAAGCTTAGGGGGTTTAGATGAAACTTTTATTTCTTATGTGGAAGAAACAGATTTGTGTCATAGAGTTTGGCTGAATGGAAAAAAAGTCTTATATGATCCAAAAAGTGTTATTTATCATTGGGGTGGAGGAGATACGCAAATTATGGAAGCAAATGAGGCAAGCATATTCAGATCATTTAAAAATAGAATTGTGTCTTATCTTAAAAATTTAAGCGTAATTGAGTTGGTAAAAATCTTACCTGTGCATATTATTTTTTCCGAATTAATAATTATGGCTTTTCTCTTACGTTTTCAGTTTAAAAAAGCTATTGCTGTACAATATGGAGTTATTTATCCTTTTTTACATCTGGAATCAATTTTTGAAAAAAGAGCTTATATACAGAAAAAAATCAGAAAAGTAAAAGATCGCGATATAAATAGGTTTATAATGAGGAATCCTAGACCATCTTATTATTGGCAGAGTATTTCTTCAGACGATTTAAAAAATTATAAGGATTAAATATATGTTTTTTTTGAAAAATTTTATAAAAAATAATTATTTCAGAATAATTGAGATATTTATATTATTCGTAATTAGTTTAACTCCTCTTCTTTGGTTTTCTCCTGACCATATGGTCTTGGGATTGGATTCGGGATATCCCGTAGATTTTATCAATCATTTTAAGACACGTTTATTTACATGGTTTAGTCCTTTTAATTTCGGAACAGATTTTACAGCGGTAACCGGACAAATTCCTCAATTTACCCTGCTTGCTTTAGTTAAGCTTATTGGCGTTTCAACCTATTCCGTTCAAAAAGTAACGTTTGTTTTTTGGTTTTTTGCTATGGCTTTATCGATGTATTTATTTACGTCTTATTTATATAAGGATAAGAAATATTGGATTATAAGATTGGTTGCAGTTTTTCTGTATGTATATAATTTCCATTTATTTTCTTTTTGGGTTCAGGGAGCGCAAGCTACTTTTTCTGCATATATATTGCTTCCGGCAGTAACCCTACTACTACTTAGGTTTTTTAATGAAGAAATATCTCCAATAAAAACGGCAGTATTAATAAATGTCGTTTATTTTTTCTTTAACATGGGGGGTATTTATGGATTTCCTTTGGTAGGTCCGACTATTATTTCTGCAATAACAATGTTTATTTTTTATGCAGCGCTTAATTTTAAGAAAAATATTAAAAAGTTTATAAAGCGGTTTTTCTTATTAATTGTATTTTCATTGTTTTTAATGTTCTTGTTGAATGCATATTCCCTGCTACCTTTCGTTAGTTCTTTTGGACAACAGTTTGGTGATACAGTCAAAGCGGAAGGAGGAATAGAAGCCACTGTTTATTGGGCAAGATATATAAGCACATACGATAGCTATATTAACCTTTTCCGTTTGCAGGGTGATAATAGTTGGTATAACAATCCTTATCACTATTCAAAAATTTTCTTCAATAATCCGCTGCTTATTTTTACAAGCTTTTTATTTCCAACATTGGCTTACATATCTTATTTTCTGGTTAAGATAAGAAAAGAAAAGCTTATCGTTTTATTTTTCATGTTTTTGTCATTGTTAGCTATTTTCTTTTCTGCCGGAATACATTATCCTTTTGGATTTATTTACGAAGCGATGATGAGATATGTTCCTGGGTTTGCAGCCTTCCGCTCACCTTATTATAAATTTATACCTGCATTGTATTTTTCGCTTTCAATTCTTATAGGCATATCAGTATATTATATTAGTCAAAAAACAAAGATTAAATATTGTTTTGGAGTATTGTTTTTACTGATAATTCTTGCATATCATTATCCATTTTTTCAAAAAGAATGGGTAACAATTGATAAACCATTAAGCTCAGTGGTTAAAGTACCTGACTATATTCTTGAATTTGGGAAGATGAAAAACAACTCCCCGCTTGATTACAGGACTTTAATGGTGCCTCCATTTTATAACTATCATGCATTAAAAGCCTATGAGTGGGGATATTACAGTATCTCTTCAATATCGCCAGCGATAACGGATAAGCAATTTGTTTATAATAATCAAAGCGGTTTTTTTGAAGGCGCTTATTTAATAGATGAGTTGTATGCTAAATTACGGGAAGGAAAATATGATGAGTTTAGGGAATTAGCGAAAAAACTTTATATAAAAGAGATTCTTTTAACTGAAGATATAGCCTTTAATTATAGGGATGCACCAACTGAAAACCCTGAAGTATACAAAAAAATTTTAGATGATAAAAAATTTTTTCAAGCTGTTTGGAAAAAGGGGAAATGGACCCTTTATTCAATTAACGGCATTGAAGAGATTAGTAAAATCTCTATAAAAAATTCATTAAAGACATTCTATGTGGGGAATCACTGGGACTTTACAGGATTATTCTCATCAACAGATGATTCTTTCGTAATACAAAGCGAACAACCTAAGGATTTAGTTTCAAAAGTACCGACTTCGGAGGAAGTGATTCCATATAGGTGTATATCTTGTGAAATTTCCAAGGTTAATAAGCAAAAAATTGAGAAATTTCCAGTTAAAATGCTTCCTGGTTCTGCCATTTACCCTTTAAAAATGTATTGGGAAAAAATAATTGAAAAAAGAGCACAGACAAAGGATCAATTATTGGATTTATATTTAGGATTTTCTTTGAAAAGAATTATGGAATTAGATAGGTTAAGCGAATTATCTGTGAAGAGAAATTCGACGGAAGATTGGATACAAGTACTGAAATTATTAAATTTTTACTGGAAAGAAATAGCTGTAATTGTAGAGCAAAATTATTTAGAAACAAACAATTTTTTCATGCTTTCCAAAATCTACGAATATGGGGCATATGAGAAGGATATACTTGTAAAATTATATTTAAATAAAGCTCAAAATGAATCATTAAGATTCATGTTTTCAGCGAGTCTTTGGTCAATGCAGAAAGTGCTTTCTGACATAAACAAAATATTTGATGAATACGATTGGTCAAAAACTTTTACTTACGACATAAAAACTAATGATTCAAAAATAAGAGATATAGAATTTAATATATCATCTTTACCGAAAGATAATGATGGTAAGCCGTTATCGCCAACGGCTTATTTACTTGATGGACAATTGTTTTCTGTGTCTGAAAAACAACAGAAAGAGTTTAAGATTTCAAATGTCGACCCGAAATTTTCGAAGTTAATTCTTTTTTTCCAAAATTTGCCCAACAATATTCTAAACTTGCAAAAAACGCAAATAACTTTTCCTGATAAAACAGAGGACTGCTTATATTCACAAATAAAAAATTATAGATGGAATAAGCAGTATACGATTAGAGCGAAGATATTGGATATGGAATCACAACCCATAATTTATGTCAAAAGAGATTATGGAGCATTCGCTACCGAAAGTACACCCATATTAAAGAGTAATTATTTTAATCCGGACAATGTATTTTTACCCGAACCAGAGAAGAACGGTGATAGTGTTGTTTTTAATTTCAGTGGTAAGCAAAATGATTTTGGAGCTTCAGTTTATCTTTGTACATCTACATTTACAGATCCGGCTTCAGTTTTTGGAGAGGTTGAGTTTAGAGAGGTTTTTGAGCCAAAGATTTATAGCAAAAAGTCGCTAAACTTAAAACAAATTAATCCACCGGAAATTTCTTTTAAAAAAATAAATCCTACAGAGTATTTGGTTTTCGTAAAGAACGCGAAAGATCCATATATTCTGGAATTTCTTGAAGGATTTTCTCCTCTTTGGAAATTGAGCCTTGTGGGTGGTGGCGATGAAGTTTCGGATAGTCATTTTATTCTCAATGGATACGCTAATGGGTGGTATATTGAAAAAAATGGGAGTTATTCTATGAAAATAAGTTTTTATACGCAAAAATTCTTTAAGATAGGCGCTATAATAAGCCTAGCAACCCTCGCTTTAATAATTGTTTTTGTTTTTGGTAAAAATATAAATAAGAAAAATGATTAAAAATAGATTAATCAAAAAAATTATTAAATTAGACTTTTCTAATATAGAAAAAAAAGTAATGGACTTTATTCTCCTGAATAGATTTAAGATTTATCTATTGGTAGTTATCGCATTTATATTGCGTTTCATTTCTTCACTGCCATATCTAAATTTGATAATTACTAACTTTATTACAATTTTAATATTGGTAATTTTGAGTATGTACATTTTTAGACCACATATAAAGCGTTTTTTATTTATCTCTATAACTTTATTTCCCTTAATGTTCTTGTTCACTCTCTTGCAAAGGGATGAAGTAGCTGAAATGCTTGGTAATTTGGCGTATGCGATATTATTGGTCGGAGTTATTGTTATTTTTAAGGAAATGTTGAAAGATGAAAAAAATAATTAATAAAGCACAAAAAAGCGGAGTTATGGAATTAATTTACAGTTCTTTTGCTGTATTTTTTTCCATGATTATAGCGAAGATAAAAATATTTATCTTAAGACTGCGGGAATACGATATTGATTATTCAGTTCAGTTAAGAAAGAATGTGCTGTTCTTTCAAAGTAAAAAAAAAGCAATTAAAGTAGGTAGGAATACAATTATTGGATCAGGAGTAAGTATAAAAGCAGGTTTTGGGGGTGAAATTAGCATAGGTAAAGATTCATTGATCGATGATTATTGTTTTATTGCTTCTCATAAATCTGTTGCTATTGGAGACAGAACGTTAATATCGGGGAATTGCTATATCGTTGACTTTAATCATAAATATCCTTTATCGAAATATAGCGTTTTGGATGAGAATGCATATGTTGAAAAATTTGTTAAAATCGGATCAGATGTTTGGGTTGGTGCTCATGTAGTGATATTACCGGGCGTGTCTGTTGGTGACGGAGCAGTTATTGGTGCAGGTTCGGTAGTAACAAAATCTATCCCTTCTTATTCCGTTGCTGTTGGCAATCCCGCCAAGGTTATAAAGACATTCAAGAAAGCTAAGAGATAATGAACAATATTGTTTTGAAGAGAAATAATTCTCATCCTTTAGTTTCTGTAATAATACCTCTTCATTGGGGGCTTAAAAAAGAAAATTACAAGCGATTTCTGGATGATTTTAATGCATTTTTGGTCCTTGATTACGATAACTATGAAATAGTGTTGGTTACTGATAGGAAAATTAAGCTTCCTTTTAAATCAAGGAAAATAAAGTATATTACTACAAATAAAACAACATTTTCTCCCACAGAAAAAAGAGATTTTGCCCTAAAGCATGTTAAGGGTGAAGTATGCGCTTTTATAGATGATGATGCATATCCAGATAAAAATTGGATTAAAAATGCAGTTAAGAATTTTAGGGATAACAAGATTGTGGCGGTAGGAGGACCGGGTGTAACTCCGCCTAAAGATACTTTTTGGGAAAAAATAGGAGGATATATAATAGAATCTTATTTTGGCAGCGGCAAGGTCCAATATAGATTTTATAATAAACCAAAAAGAAAATTATTTGTAGATGATTATCCTGCTTATAATTTATTTATCCGGACGGATATTCTCAAAAAAGTTGGCGGATATGGTTCAACATTTTATGGGGGTGAAGATACGTATCTTTGCTTGAAGCTTATAAAAAAGGGGTTAATTCTTTATGATTCGGAAGCTGTAGTTTTCCACCATAGAAGAAGTTTTCCTCTAGATCATTTAAAGCAAATAGCAAGCGTGGGGATTCATAGGGGGTATTTCTTCAAAAAATATCCAGAAACCTCAAGAAATTTATTTTATTTATTACCAACGTTTTTAACGTTGGGAATTTTAATAGCAGTTCTTTTAGCTATTACTGTTTCTAGGATTTTTATAAATATATTTCTTGCTTTATTTATGTTAGCTATAATTGCAGGGACACTCTCTGTCAAAAGCCATAATGCATTTTGGATTTCTTCGATTATCTCAGGATTTGGTATTATAGTTAACCACATAACTTACGGCATTTTTTTTATAAAAGGACTTTTAATTACTAAGCTGATAAACTAGAAAAATGAAAAGAGAATTGCCGGGAATAACAATAGTAATTCCTACATATAATGAGGAGAATAGAATTGAGCAGTGTTTGACTTCTGTTTTTAAGCAAAATTATCCCAAAGACAAATTGGAGGTATTTGTTGTAGATGATACCTCAAAGGATAAGACGGTAGAAATAGCCAAGAAGTTTCCTGTAAAAATATTTACACATAAAGCAAAGCATGGGGAGTATGGTAAGATGATAGGTTTTAAAAAATCAACGAAAGAGCTTTTTCTGTATCTCGACGCTGATATTATCCTATTTAAAAGAGATTTTCTTAAAAAACTAACTTACCCATTATTAAAGGATGAGACTATTGTTGCATCTTTTACGGACGAAAAAGCACGAAAGGATGATGCTGCACTGCTCCGTTATTTGTCTTTTGATTTTCTTCAGAGAGATCAATTGTATCAAGTATTCTCGCCGACGTTAAAAAATGTTACGGAAGAAAAAACTAAAGAATATATTGTATGTAGATATAGAGATGGAAATATTTTGCCAGCAGGGATGTGTCTTTATCGCAGGGCGGTATTGAGTTCCATTGTAGATAAGTTTGATATGTTTTTAGAATTAGACTTTTTGGTTTTACTAACAAAAAATGGGTTTGACCGCTTCGCTTACGTACCAAATGCGGGGTTAATTCACAAGCATGTTTCATCTATCATAGAGCTTGCTAAAAAAAGAATTAGGAACGTTAAAAAAGTTTATTTATTGCACGTAGACAATAAGCTATTTGTTTGGGTTGATTTATCAAGATGGTCAAATGTTTTAAAATTATTGCTATGGATTATGTACGCGAATGCAGTTATTCCGTCAATACTTACAGGTGTTTATAAGTCAATTAAACATAGAGACCTTGCAGGACTTTACGAGCCTGTGGTAAATGTGGTAATTACAGATGTTATAATATGGTCGTTTTTAACTAGCCATAAAGGGAGAAATTTATTTTTATCTGCTGCAAATAAATTATTAAAATTTTGATTTCAGTTTTAGCAATATTGTCTGTAAAACAATTAAATTTTGTTTTTAAATAGAGTTTATGCATAATCCTAAAAAAATATTTTTAATGCATTACAGTCCGGTAAATTCAGGAGCGGTAGCTATGGCAGAATCTGCAATTGAGTCTATTCAGAAAACGTTTTTAAAATCAGAAATAATAATTGAGTCGGATTTTCCCAAACAAACCAGAAAAATGTTTCCCAATGTAAAAGTTGTTAAAAGAGCATTTAGTACGGCGAGCTTAAAAGTTACTAGAAAATCTTTTTCGCTTGAATTCATTTTTAAAAATTTCAGTTTTTTGACAAGGGTTATTTTAGTTTTTTTATTTAGCTTTCTGGCTGCAATTTTTAAATTTAAAAAAACACCATTTTCCGGAGTTAATGCCATGATTGGGTCGGATTTAGTAATAAGTTTAGCTGGTGATTCTATCTCTCAAGATTATTCTTATATCCTAAGGTTTTATGAGTTTTGGTTAATAAAAAGGTTTAATACGCCAAATATTTTATATGCGCAATCAGTAGGTCCCTTTGATGGGAATTCAAGAAAACTAGCGCAAAGGAGTTTGAATTGGGTTACTGCAATATTAGCCAGAGATAAAAAAACCATAGAGTTAATGAAGAAATATGGAGTAAAAGTACCAATTTATCGTACTGCAGACGCAGCCATAATGTTACCCACAATAACAGACAAAGAAGTTAAAAAAGTTGTACGGCAAAATAATTTAAATAAAGCAAAAAAGGTAGGGATAGTTATTCGCGATATTAAATTTACTCAATATTCAGAAGAAGAATACGATAAATACCAAAAAGGCATGGTTAATATTATTAAGTTTTTAGAAAAATTGAATTTAAAGCCAATTTTTGTAACTTCATCAATCGTAGATTTTAATGCAATCTTAAAGTTCAAAAAAAAATATGATGTAAATTACCCCATAATTAAGCTGTTTAATTATAAGCCAAGTCAGGATAAGGGCATATTGCAAATTTTGTATTTTTTAATTAGTCCACGGATGCATCCGATCATATTGGCCTCCAGTTCTGATGGTTGCGTACCTGTTATATGTTTGGGTAGGGAATTTAAAATGAAAGAGTACATGGATTTAGCCGGATTAAAAGATAATTATTTAGATATGATACCCTTTAAGGAAGATTTACTAAAAAAGAAGATAAAAAAGCTAATTACTAATTATGACAAAATTAAATCTAAGTTAGAGCGAAGTCTTCCCAAAATGAAAAGAATGAGTAGTTCCAATATAGATATTGTTAAGAAAATTATTTCTTAAAATAATAATATGTCAGGAAAAATCTTTCAAAAAATAATTGATAATGGTTTTTATATTTCAACAGAAGGATATAAATTAATAAACCCTAATTTTGAAAATGAATTAGATGATAAAACGGGAATGTATAGACCCAAGGAAGAGTTTATTGATGATAAATTTTTGGACATTAGTATTTCTTACAAAATTGACTACATAGATCTTTCTAATCGAATTTTTGGATGTAATCCGAATACTAAACTTGGGCAAGTGGAAAACACCTATTTAGCTCAAAGTACAAATTATCAAAGGAATTATAAAGCAACTTCAGGAGCTATTGTTAAGGAAACGTTAAGATATTTATTCAATACAAACCAAATTCAAGCAGCTATTGCTGTTCAAAAAACGGGTAAGCTGAAGTATGAACCAACTAAAATTATGAATATCGAGGAAATTGACAGATTGCCTTCCTCAATTTATCATATGGTTGATTATACTAATACTCTTAAAATTTTAAAAGAAAGTAAAGAGAAAAAATTTGTAGTTGTTGGTACACCTTGGCAAATTGACGGAATGTACCAATATATTTTCAAAAAAGAACCAAAGTTAAAAAATAAAATAGTTTTAACGATAGGTCTTTTAACCGGTTGGTATTTTACTTATCACACAGTGAAAGCCTTATGTAGATTTTACAATTTAGATTACAATGCTTTGGATAATATTGTATATAGAGGTAATGGAAAATCCGGGAAGACAAGGTTAATTTTTGAAAACGGCAAGCAAAAAATTTTTGAAAGGTTTACTTTCAAGAGCCTGGTTGCTTTTGAAAGGTATTTTAATGTTCCTAAGTTTTTAATTGAAGTAAATACCCAAAATATGCTTGCTGATTTGGTCGTCGGCGATGCCCACACTAAAGATTGTGCTTACTCTAAGACCGGAATTAGCTTGGTTATAGCTAGGTCTAAAAAGGCCGATGAAATTTTGAATAAAATGAAAAAACGGGATAAAATCAGATTATTGAAAACAGACAATGAACATGTCGTTAGATCTCAGAAGAGAGATAGGCTTTATGGTGATTTTGCCTGGAGCTACATGAAGTATTTGAACAAAATAGGCGAGTTTAGTCCCGAAATATTAGCTCCCAGTAAAAACCATTATAAGTCAATTGCTGAAGCTGAATTGGAAAAATTTCACAGAATATTAAAAAGGAGAAGAAAATTGTTATCGGAAGGGAAATATTGGCAAATTTTTATAGAGAAATACAGCTTTCAATCTTTTGGATTGTATAAAAAGCTAATCTGTCAGGTTTTAGAAAAAATAGGGCTAATAATATTTCCAAGAAACTTGTTTAATAGAAATAATTATCATGATAAGGAAATTAGAGAAATATTTATTTAATTTATGTTGATAAAGCTATTGTCAGAGAAACTATCTAGTTAAATTTAAGAATGAAAAATAAGAAAAACATAAATGAAGTAGCTCTTTATAGTGGTGACGAATGTTATTCGGAAAGGTACGGTAATGATTCATACAATTCTTTCAGAATCAAACGCGCAAATCGTTTAATTACTCAAATTGAAAGCCCAAGACCGTTTAAAAAGGGAAATAAAGTGTTGGATGTAGGTTGCGGTACGGGTGAAATTGGCCGAACAATAAAAGAGAATTTTGATTGCGATGTTTATGGTTTAGATATAAATACAATAGCAGTTAAAAAGGCGAGAGAAAATGGAATTATTGCTAAAGTTTCCAACGTTGAAAAAAAATGGCCTTTTAAAAATTCTTCTATAGATACTGTTTTATGCATACAAATGATAGAGCATCTTATTAATCCGGATTTTTTTCTTTTGGAAAGTCGCCGTGTTCTTAAAAAAGACGGGATGATAATAATTACAACACCAAATCTGGCAGCTTGGTTTAATAGAATAATATTTCTTTTTGGATTTCAGCCCTTTTTTACTGAAGTTTCAACAGTTGACAAAACAATTGGGTTATCTTTTACCAGGAATCTGACAAATAATCGAAAGCCAATGGGTCATATTAGGTGTTTTACCCTAAAAGCATTAAAAGAGATTTTGGAACTTCACGGTTTTAAACAGATCTTAATTCGTGGTTCAACAGTAAATTATTTTCCTAAATATATTACTCTTTTTGATAAGATATTTAGTTTTTTCCCAAGCTTAGCAGCAGATTTGATTGTAGTGGCAAGGAAGAAATAGAGCTAAGAAGATGCAATAAAAATTGAAAAGGTAAAATTACAAAAGCAAAAAAAGTTTGATTTTAATAACATCTCTCAATAATGCTAATATTAGAATATTAAAATATAAATGAAGCGAAGAATATTGACGTTATTATTAATTACGTTTACGGTACTTTTTTATACCCATGGGGCGTTTGGTAATTTTTTTCAACAGGACGAGTGGGGAGGATTTGGGAAGATTATAGCTCTATCTCAAAGACCTTTCTGGGAGTGGCTAGTCGTTCCTGGAAAAGTTCATTTTGCACCTCTTGGACACTTAACGTGGTTTTTTCTTTATAAGCTTTTTGGTTTTCAAGCTCAATACTACGTATTTATGCAGTTAAGCTTGCATATCGCTACATCTTTCTTGGTTTACGTTTTTGTTAATAAATTAACTAGAAGTTGGGGGGTTGGAATTCTTGCTGCATTGTTTTTTGCAACAAATACACACGCAAATCAAGCTTTCATTCATCTCGCTACTTTTCCGACCATCATTGTAACTCTTTTTATTGTGTTGTTTTTCGCTTACTCAACCTACGCTAGAGACTATAAATATTTTTCCAGAAAAGATCTCTTAATATCACTTGTTATATTTTTTGCTTCCGTATTTTTTAAAGAGGACGGATTGATTATTCCGCCGCTTTTTTTAATTTATTTATTCCTTTTTGATAGACAAAAATTTAATAAGAAAAACTTATGGTTTTTCCTGACATTTTTTGGAGCAATTGTTTTTTTTGGATTATTCCGTTTGCTGTCGCAATTTGCAAATCCGTCTGCTCTCGTTGGTTCTGGCAGTAATTTTTTGCATGCCTATATCTATAATGCATTTACTTTACCTGTTAAATTTATAGTCCAAAATATAGTTGAAGGCGGTAATTTATTTCTCTTTCTTTGGAAGCATAACGGATTCATTTATGAGAATGATGCAGTTAATTTCTTGAATTCCTACCCCCTTTTTATGGACTTTATCTTTTTGATAATTTTAAATTTGCTTGTTGTGGCGATTATCTATCTGAAACACAATTTCATTAAAATAAAGGAGATTAAGAAATATATTTATTTCGCGATTTCCCTGATAATATTAGATGCTTTATTGGTGTCTGCGGTAGGAAGACAAATGTATATTCTTGAATCCCGTTACCTTTATTTGTCGGGCATTGCTGTCTTTATGATTTTATCCTTTATTTTGGTAAAGACATATCAATCAAAGATTGAGAATTCCATTCTGGAATTTATCAAAAAAACAGCCATCTTAATAATAATGTTGGTAATTTTAGTTACTTCTTATGTTGGCATACAAAGCACAATTAAAGAGATAGTATTTTACGGAAATGCCAGAAAAGAGATATTAAAAAGTCTTCTTGTTTTACACCCGACGATTCCCAAGGATACTATTTTTTATGTAAAGTGCAAAACTGAATGTTACAGGAATGGGGAATTTAACGTTTCAGACAAGTTTGTTTTGCCTTTCACATTGGGATCGGGTTGGGTTATTTTGACTCAATATGCGCAAGGGAATGAGGATGTATATGCAAGATTCTTTAGTGAGAAAGTTGGAGATAATAGGCCATTTTTGGGGGATATAGGGTCGCAGGGATACAAGAAATTTGGGGATTATGGTTTTGGATATTTTTACGATATTAATTTCTTAAAGCAAGTGATTGAAAAACAAAATTTAAGTACGGAAATCGTAATCGGGCTTGAATATAATGAGGAAAATTTCACTATAAATGATATAACTCCAGAAATAAGGGATGAACTTAATAAAAAATAAAAATGTTTAAAAAAATAGCTAAAATTTTCCCGCTTTTTTGTTTATTAATGTTGGTTTTGATCGTGTTTAAGGCGTGGTTTAAGATGGATATAATCTCTTCTGGGGATTGGAATTTTCGGTTTGATGAGCAGGTAAGAAGTTTTACTATTTTTCCTTATGTGTGGAGCTATTTATCTGGTAATATCGGTGCAAATGTCAGTTTTCTTCTGGGGCTTAATGCTTATTTTTTGGGTACGGCATCTATTTTGTCAAATTATTTTCACATCCCATGGTTATTAATCGAAAGATTGGTTTGGTTTTGGCCATATTTAGCAATTTCTATTTTTTCATCATATTTTTTATTTAAAGAACTTTTTTCTAATAAATTCGCGTTACTATCGCCGTTTATTTTTATTTTTAGTACTTATAATCTGATGGTTGTTGGGGGAGGACAAATGGGGGTAGCGATGTCTTATGCAATATTGCCTTTAATTTTGGCATTTTTCATAAGACTCATTAATAGTCAAAAGTTTGTTTTAAAAACGTCGTTAATTACAGGAATAATTACCGCAATACAACTAGCGTTTGACCCCAGAATATTATACGTAACAATGGTTATTGTGTTTATTTATTTTATGGTATCTGAGTTTAGAGTAAATAATATTAAAATATTTATCAATAAATTTTTTATTGTTTTTATTCCGGTTGGAGTAATAGCAATTTTACTAAATGCTTTTTGGCTTTTTCCTTTCTTGATGTATCGCCAAAATCCGCTACAGCAATTGGGAGCAATTTATTCAACAGCCGGAGCCGTCGGATATTTTAGTTTCGCAAGGTTTGAGCAGGCAATATCCCTTCTTCATCCGTATTGGCCGGAGAATATTTTTGGGAAAGTATATTTTATGAGGCCGGAATTTTTATTCTTTCCGCTTCTGGCCTTCTCTTCTTTGTTTTTCTTGAAAAAAGAGGAAAAAAATAAAAGAAAGATGGTTTTGTTTTTTGCATTATTAGCGATAATCGGAGCGTTTTTGGCCAAAGGGTCAAATGATTTATTCGGAGGAATTTATTTATGGCTATTTTCTTATTTCCCCGGGTTTATTATGTTTAGGGATCCTACGAAATGGTACATGTTGGTTGGAATTTCTTATTCAATCTTAATACCCTTTACGGTTTGGAGAACATATGAATGGCTAAAGTTAAAGAATAAATCTTTGGTTAAATCTAAGGTTTTTAACCTACAAAATATATTTCTACTGTTTGTAATTTGTAGTTTAGTTTTTATTATCAAGCCTGCTTGGACGGGACAACTGAATGGCACGCTTAAATCTTACAGCATACCAAGCGATTACGTTAAACTAAAGGATTTTTTGGTAGAAGATAAGGATTTTTACAGAACATTTTGGGTTCCGGCTTACGAAAAATTTGGATTTTGGTCAGATACTCATTCTATTATTTCCGGGAAGGATTTTATAAGTAGGTATAATCCTTATGAAGTTGTAGATTTTTTGGAAAATACAGAGTCACAAAAAATTCTTCAGGAGCTTTCTGTCAAATATGTAATTGTTCCTTTTGATTTTCAAGGTGAAATTTTCTTAAAAGACAGGAAATATGATGAGGTGCAATACCTAAAAACCATAGAGTATTTGAAGCAAATACCCTGGCTTAGGGAAATAAAGGGATTTGGGAAGATTAGCGTTTTTGAGATATCAAATCCAAGAGACCATTTTTGGAGTCCTAGTCAAAATATTGTTGTTGACTATAAATATATGAATCCAACCAGATATGAAATTAGTGTTCAGAATGTGAAAAAAGGAGATATTTTAGTATTTTCGGAGACTTTTGATTCAGGCTGGATGATTAAAGACAATAGTTTTAAAAATTACAATTCCAAACAATATAACAAGCTATTTAATAGTTTTGTCTTAAATAGGGATGGGAATTATTTGCTTAAAGCATATTACGAGCCTCAAAAATGGGTTATCCCGGGATTATGGATTAGCGGGGTAACTTTGTTGGTTGTTGTAGGTTTTATTGGCTTAGGTTTTGTAAGCAAAAAATGGTAAAATACGAATTATGTTAAGCGTTATTATTCCGGTATTTAATGAGGAAGAGAGCCTTGAAGCTTTTTATAAAGAGCTTTCCCTAGAATTGGCAAAACTAAAAATAGATTCTGAAATTATTTTTGTTGATGATGGATCTAGTGATGACACATTGGATATTATAAAAAAACTAAAAAAGAAAGATGGAAGAATAAGCGTTTTTTCTTTCAGAAGGAATTTGGGTAAAGCAGAGGCTTTGACTTTTGGTTTTCAAAAAGCGAAGGGAGATATTATTGTAACTTTGGATGCAGATTTGCAGGACAAACCAAAAGAAATTTCCAATCTTTTCAAGAAAATGAAAGAGGGTGATTGGGATGTTGTCTGCGGATGGAGAAAGAACAGGAAAGATTCAATAAAAAAAATAATTTCTTCTAAATTTTTTAATTTTATAGCTTCTGTTTTCTGGGGACTAAAGCTCCATGATTATAATTGCGGATTAAAGCTCTATTCTAAGGACGCAGCAAAAAGCTTAAACCTTTACGGAGGAATGCATCGATTTATACCTCTTTTAGTTCACGATCAGGGTTTTACAGTAACAGAGGCTGCAGTAGAGCATGATGAAAGAAAATACGGGAAATCTAAATATGGATTTTCTAAGGTTTGGAAGGATTTGCCAGATATGTTTACAATGCTTTTCTTAAGTAAATATAGCAAAAGGCCTTTTCATTTTTTTGGGGTTGCGGGCGCAATTTTAATTTCTTTGGGAGTTATAATTTTGGGATATCTTACTTGGGTTTGGATATTGGGCGAAAGTATTGGCCGAAGACCGCTTCTTTTTTTGGGAATGCTTTTGGTGATTAGCGGTTTTCAGTCTTTTTTTACCGGATTTTTGGCAGATTTGATTATCAGCATTTCTTCTAAAAAACAGAGGGACTTTAATCTTAAATATTCCAGCGAAAATCTATAATATTTTATTTTTCTCCCAAAATAAGCATCCAGGGATAAGGGAAGACTATTTTCTTAACTTTAATTCCGTTTTTGGTTAGGTACTTTTTGAAACTAAAACAATTCCAGTGGTTAATGTGTTCCATGTCGTTTCCAAGTCTTGAAAGATTTTTTCCTCTTAAGAAGTTGCTAAGCATGAAAAATGGTTCATTGGGAACACTTATGATCAAATATTTCTTTGATACCCTAAGCATTTCTTCTAGCGCTTTTGTAGGTTTTTCTAAATGTTCAAGTACCTCTGTGCACATCATGAGATCGAATGAGTTATCTTTATATGGTAATTCATAAATGTTTGCCTGTTTAATAACTAGATTTGGAAAAAGTTTTTTGCCAAAGTTTACGGATTCATTTGAGTATTCAATTCCTTCAATTTTTTTGGCTAAATTGTTTTCTAATAACTTATTCATTGTAAATCCTTCTCCGCAGCCGGCATCAAGAATAGAATCAGCTCCTAAAGGTTTTACTAGAGAAATTAAGGAAGAAAAAAAGTTATTAATTAAAAATTTCTGGATTGGGTTTTTGCTGGTGTGTTTTGTAAAATTTGCGGGAGATGATATTTTTGTCATTTAACAAGTTTTATGTAATAATTCATTTTAGATTAAACATAATGAAGATACAAGATTTAGCTTTTTTTGTGGCTTTGGCATTCTTAATTTATAAGCATAATCCTAGATTGGCAGTTGTCGGGGGATTTTTGTGTTTGGTGCTGTCAATTCCTCTTTTTTCCTTTTGGATTTTTTTTACTGCCCAAAGGCTTGTTTGGTATGCGGCCGGATTTTTTCTTTTAGCAATAATTTTTTACTTATTTTATAATGACAAACATGAAAACGGAAACTCTTAATATTGCGATTATTCCATCAGAAGAGGCAACTAATCAAGCAATAAAAATGAGTCAGAAAATCTCAGATGAATTGGGATCAAGATTTATTCTTGGTCAAAAGACCTTAATTCCTCATGCAACTGTTTATCAGGCGCAATATCCAAGCAGAAATATAGATAGATTAAAAGATATGGTAAAAGATTTTGCTCAAAAAACAGATTTATTTGAAATCGAGCTTAATAAAATAACAGCTTCTCATGGAACTTTTCTTTTTTGGGATTGCGAAAAAAGCCCAATTCTTCAAAATCTTCATGAGAAAGTAGTTGAGTTGGCGAATCCATTGAGAGAAGGCCTTATTCCATCTCAGCTCTCAGATAGGGAAAATTTAAGTTCCGGGGATGAATATGATATTAAAACGTTTGGCTCAATGCTTATTGGATCAAGATATAAGCCACATATAACAATTACACGGTTAAATAAAGATAGCGATGCGGAAAAAGCAATTGAGCTATTGTCAGATACGGATAATTTTTCGTTTAAGCCAAGAGGATTATTCTTAGGTTATTTGGGAGAACACGGAACAGTGACTAAAATAATAGAGAATTATAGTTTTAAATAATTTTTCTGCTACAATTAGGGAGTGAAGATTGGGATAGACGTATCACAAATTGCCTATGAAGGGACGGGTGTATCGGTATTCCTTAGGAAACTGACCGAAGGTCTGCTAAAAAGTGATGGTAAGAATGAATATGTCCTTTTTTTCTCCTCGTTAAGAAGGGATTTTCAATTCTCAATTTTTAACTTTAAATCAAACTTAAACGTCCAAGTTAAGAAATTCAAATTTCCGCCCTTTTTATTGGATTTATTATGGAATAAATTGCATATTTTACCGATAGAATGGCTGATTGGAGATGTAGATTTATTTATTACTTCTGATTGGACTGAGCCACCTGTAGTTAAGGCGAAAAAAGCAACCATTCTTTACGATATTATTGTTTATAAGTATCCAAGCGAAACAGACAAAAAAATTATTGAAGTTCAGAAGAGAAAATTAAGATGGGTTAAAAAAGAGTCAAAAATAATCTTTTGTATTTCTGAATCAACGAAAAAAGACGCAATGGAGGTTTTGGGAATAGAAAAAGACAGATTGAGAGTTATTTATCCAGGTGTTTAATATGACGATTGGAATAAATGGTTATGAGGCTGTTGTGCCAAGATTCGGATATGATCCGAAAACAGGCTTGCCGAGAAGAGTTGGAAGCGGAGAGTATTGTTTTCAGTTACTTTTAAATCTAAACAAAATCGACAAAAAGAATAATTACATAATTTACCTTCCTCAAGCTCCAGCTTTAGATTTGCCCAAAGAATCACAAAATTGGCATTATAAAACAATCGGTCCTAGAAAAATGTGGACACTTTTTGGGTTATCTTTGGAATTTCTGCTAAAACGCTCTAAACCCGATGTTTTCCTGTCTCCTACGCACTATTTGCCTATTTTTTCGCCTTATCGTTCGCTAATTTCAATCCTGGATGTTTCCTATCTTCATTTTCCCCAACTTTTCAAATCAAGCGATCTTAATCAGCTTCGAAGCTGGACTAAGTTTTCCCTGAAGAAGGCAAGGGGTGTATTTACGATAAGTCAGGCCAGTAAAGATGATATAATCAAAGAATACGGGGTTCCCGGTTACAAAATAGCAATAACTTATCCCGGAGTTAAAGCCGGATTGAAAGTCGATTCAGATGGATTGAGTATGGAAGATTTAAAGAAAAAATACGCAATTAAGAAGGATTTTATATTGTACGTTGGCACTTTACAGCCACGGAAGAATGTCATCCGTTTAATAGAGGCATTCTCGAAGCTAAAAAATGATGTTGAGTTGGTAATTGTTGGCAGAAAAGGTTGGTTATATGAAGAAATTTTGGAAGCTCCCAAAAAATATAGGATTGAAAATAAAGTAAAATTTTTAGAATCTGTTCCCGATGAAGATTTACCCTCTTTTTATGAAAATGCTCTTTGTTTTGTTTTACCAAGTCTTTATGAGGGGTTTGGCTTGCCTGTATTGGAGGCGATGAAATACGGATGTCCGGTTATAACCAGCAATGTTTCTTCTCTTCCCGAAGCGGGAGGGGATGCGGCTTTGTATGTTGATCCGGAGAATGTAGATGATATAGCTAAGAATTTAGAACTGCTTATTGAAGATAAAATTTTACGCGAAAAGCTTGTAAAAAAGGGTTACGAACAGGTTAAAAAATTCAGTTGGGAGAAAACAGCAAGAGAAACTTTAAGTGTTTTAACAAAGATTGCAAATGAATAAAATTATCAGAAGAGAAAAAGCCATCTTATTGGAATTTACAAATTTATTCCTACATTGCGTAGGGTATTTCCCGTCTCATTATTTCAGACGGTTTTTCTATCGGCTTTTTGGCATGGGAATAGGCGGGGGTTCGACTATTCATATGCGGGCTCATTTTTATAATACGTTCAATATTAAGATTGGAGAAGATTCAATTATTGGGGAGAATGTTGTTTTGGACGGACGGGATAAGTTAACAATCGGCAATCATGTAGATATTGCTTCGGATGTGATGATTTACAATGCAGAGCATGATGTTAAAGACCCATGTTTTCGTGCAGTTCAAGCACCTGTTGTTATTGAAGATTACGTTTTTATCGGTCCGAGAGCTATTATTCTTCCGGGCGTTAATATAAAAAGAGGAGCCGTGATTGGGGCAGGAGCTGTTGTTACAAAAGACGTTGAAGAAGGCATAATTGTCGGAGGAGTTCCTGCAAAGCAAATCGGATTAAGAGATGTAAAAGATTTAAACTACAAACTTGGTCGTGCCGCTTGGTTTAGATAGTCAATGATTAAACTTTCCATAGTTATTTTGTCTTATAATACCAGGGATTTAACTCTCGAATGTTTGAAGTCAATTGTTTCTCAATATGAAAAAGAATTAGAAGGGCAGGAGATTGAGATAATCGTTGTTGACAATAATTCATCGGATGATTCCATAAAAAGCATCAAAAACTATTTGTCGGATTTGAAATTTGGCAAAGCAATCTTTTTAATTTCAAGTAATGAGAATTTGGGATTTGGAAAGGGTAATAATCTTGGGGCAAAAGAGGCAAGGGGAAAATCTCTTTTATTTCTTAATTCAGATACAGAGGTTCTAGACAAAGGGTTTTTGATTATGGCTGATTTTCTGGAGAAAAATTCAAGGGTTGGTATTTTGGGAGGAAAACTTGAAAATATTGATGGAACAGCCCAAAAGTCATGTGGAAAATTTTATAATCTTTACAATCTTTTACTTATGCTGTTGGGCTTTGAAAGGTTTGGTTTTTTGAGATCAAGTCCGGAAAATATTCAAAAAGTAGATTGGGTTAGCGGTGCCTGTCTAATGATAAAATCAGCTGTTTTTGAAAAAATATCCCGATTTGATGAGAAAATTTTTATGTATGCAGAGGACATGGAAATTTGTTATAGGGCGAAAAAATTCGGTTTTTTAACTTATTTTTATCCGAATCTTTCCCTGAAACATAAATCATTGGGAAGTAGCAATAAAACATTTGCTATAATTAATATTTATAAAGGGATTTTGTATTTTTATAAAAAGCATAAAACTTATTCAGAATATTTAATTGCAAAAACATTATTAATTCTGAAAGCAAAAATTCTGATATTTTTAAGTTTTATAATCTTTAATCCTAAATTAAGGGAGACATACCGAAAAGCAATAGCTTGATTTTATGAAGATTTTAAAATGGATTTGGAGCAATCTGTTGTTTGTTCTTACAGCTTTTCTTATTGTTTTAATTCCTCTTTATCCTAAAATTCCGCTTATGGATGTAGCAAATACATGGGTTTATATCAGAGCGGAAGATTTTGTCATTGGGCTTGCAATTCTCATTTGGTTTATTTTCTTCTTTTGGAAAAAAGTCAGCCTCAAAACACCGCTAACAATTCCCATAATGCTTTTTTGGATTATTGGAGGGCTGGCAACTCTTCATGGTGTGTTAGTGCTTTTCCCCACTCTTGCAAATGTTTATTCCAATGTGGCATTTTTAAGCTTCTTAAGAAGAATAGAATATATGTCTTTGTTCTTTATTGCCTACTCAAGCATAAAGGACAAAAAATTTATATCGTATACTGCAGTCGTTTTAATAATAACCCTTCTTTTGATTATTGGTTATGGCTTCGGACAGAAATACTTGGGTTTTCCGGCGTATCTCACGATGAACGAAGAGTTTGCAAAAGGAATACCCATACAGCTTTCTCAATTGTCCAGAGTTCCGTCTACTTTTGCAGGACACTATGATCTGGCAGCGTATTTAGTTCTCGTAATTCCCATTATGGTGAGTTTAGCTTTTGGACTCAAGAAGATAATGCCTAAAATCTTTTTGTTTATTACAGCCTCTTTGGGGTTTGTTCTTCTCTTTATGACTGTATCCAGAGTTTCATTTTTTGTGCTTCTTCTTTCTCTTTTGTTATTATTAATTCTTCAGAAAAAAAGGATAATTATAATATCTCTTCTTGTTTTGACTTTTGCTCTTTTAGCGCTTTTCCCAAGTCTTCTTCAGAGATTTCAAAGCACAGTGGCGGAAGTAAATGTTTTAGTTGATGCAAGGACGGGCGGAGCAATAGGTGAGGTTAAAGAAGTTCCTTCAGAATATTTTAAGGACAAAGTTGTTAAAAAAACATTATTTTCTAAAGACGATGCTTTGACTGCAACCGGTTCAGCAGCAATTCCCTATCAATTAATCCCACCGACAGCAGCACTTGTTATCGGAGCAAATAATTCAACAGGGGAAAGTCTTCCTCAGGGAACAAGCTATGTAAATCTCCCTTTATCTCCGGTTACGAAAAAGGTGGATGAATATTTTTTCCAAAAATACACAGAGAAAGATGGGGTCAGATATGAGGAGATCAGTGTCTTTTATGGTGATTATCTGATAAAAAAAGCAAAAGCATATGATCTTTCTTTTACGACAAGATTTCAAGGCGAATGGCCAAAAACACTTGATGCTTTTAAGCGGAATATCTTCCTGGGGAGCGGTTATGGATCGGTAAGTCTTGCTGTTGATAATAATTATCTTCGGATTCTAGGAGAATCAGGAATGTTGGGATTTATTGCTTTCATTTCGATTTTTATTGTTGCGACAATATATATTAAAAGACTTTTGCCAAAAGTGGACTCTTCTATTGCGAAAAGCTTTATTATTGGCTTTATTGCCGGAAGCTTCGGATTAATATTGAATGCTTTTCTCATTGATGTTTTTGAAGCTTCTAAAATTGCTTTCTCATATTGGCTCTTGATGGGGGTAGTAATTGGGACATTGCATTTATATGAGAAAGATAAGATAAATCTTTTCAAAGAGTTTAAGCAAATAATAGTTTCACCTTTTGCTATTGTTGTTTATATAATTATTGCTGTTTTAGTCCTTTATGTCCCGATACTTTCTAATTATTTTGTTGGAGATGATTTTACCTGGTTTAAGTGGGTTTCTGATTGTTGTAATAATATAGGTAGTTATTTTACTCAGGCTAATGGATTTTTTTATCGTCCCGGGACAAAAATTTATTTTTCCTTAATGTATTCGGCTGTCTGGCTTAATCAAGCAGCATATCATTTTGTTTCCGTTTTTCTTCATCTCTCCGTTAGTATATTGTTATTTTTAATTTTGAAAAGAATTTCGAAGAATTATATTTTACCTGTTGTAAGTGTGACTTTATTTCTCGTTTTAACCGCTTATCATGAGGCAATATTTTGGATTTCTTCTACCGGTTTCCTTTTTAATGCATTCTTTATTTTGTTTGGATTGTTGTTTTTTATGTTATGGAAAGAAAAGAAAAAAATAATTTTTCTTATTGCTTCATTAATTTCTATTGCAGCAAGTTTATTATTTCACGAGCTTGGAGTAATAGCTCCTTTATTGATAATTCTCTATGATTTTATTTTTGAAGAAAAGGTAATTGTAAATAAACTTTCAAGAAAAGTTTCTTATTTAATTCTTTTGTTTCCTATTCTGCCATATTTAGGATTACGCTTTCTAGCCCAAAGTCATTGGTTCAATGGGGACTACAGCTATAACATTTTAAAACTTCCCTATAATTTTCTGGGGAATACGGTTGGATATTTGCTTCTTGACTTATTTGGTCCCCAGTCACTACCTCTCTATGATGGTTTAAGAAGTTTTGCAAGAAACCATATGTTGATTGCTGTGCCAATTTCCCTTGTGTTAATTGTAGCTATTATTATTGGATGTAAGGCAATTTTGAAGAAAATTGACAGTAGAGAGAAAAAAATTGTGATTTTTGGATTCCTATTTTTCCTGATTGCTTTATTGCCATTTTTGGGACTTGGTAATATAACATCGCGTTACAGCTACTTATCTTCTGCTGGATTTGTAATCTTGTTGGCCTTGATATTTAAAAAAGCATATGTTTATTTTGTAGATATCAGTGGTAAATATGTTGGTGCGACAATTATTATTGTAATAGCGATTGTTTATTCAATGTTCCAATTATTTCAATTACAAAAAATTCAGGTGGATTGGAAAACAGCCGGTCAAAGATCCGAGAAATTTCTTATTTCAGTCGAGCGTTACGCCAAAGATGATTGGACTAGGCAAGAAATGCAGTTTTATTTTGTTGATATGCCAATTAGGGAGGGGGAAGCATGGGTATGGCCGGTAGGATTGAAAGATGCAATCTGGCTGTCGTTTGAGAATCCAAATCTTACGGTTAGTACAGCTTCAGATATTAATTCTGCTTTTGATCAGTCCTTGGGCTTGCAAAATGCGCACGTGTTTAAATTTGACAAAGAAGGGAATGTAGATGAAGTTGTCAGAGCGCGTGATGGGCAAATAAACCTTCTTAATCCACCTAGATGAGTTGGCAATACGGGTAGAATGCAGTACAATAATACTAGTTAATGAAAAAAATACATTTTTTTCTTCTGTTGGTTATTCTAGCCGGGGCTTTTCTAGTCAGACTCTACCATTTTGATTGGCCGGTTGCAGATTGGCATAGCTGGCGTCAGGTCGATACATCCGCGGTTTCCAGGAATTTTGTTAAAAATGGATTTGATTTATTGAGTCCAAAATTTGAAGATCTTTCGATAGCGGTTTCTTTAAAAGATAATCCTCAAGGGTATAGATTTGTTGAGTTCCCTATATATAATGCTTTGCAGGCAGGATCTTACGTCATGTTCGGACATTTTACCCTAGAAGAATGGGGAAGATTGGCAACTATCTTTTCTTCTCTTTTGTCAATTGTCTTTCTTTATCTTTTGGTAAGAAAGTATGTGAATTCAAGGGCAGGGCTTTTTACTGCTTTTTTCTTTTCATTTATTCCTTATAACGTTTATTATAGCCGTACCATTCTTCCTGATCAGTCAATGGTTGCAGCTTTACTTGTGGGTATTTACTTTTTTTCTAATTGGATAGAAAAGACTAAGCTTTCAATTTTCAATTGGCAATTTATACTTGCGGTAATTTTTACTGCCTTGTCCTTGCTTTTTAAGCCCTATGCTTTATTTTTTACTTTGCCCTTCTTGTATTTAGTGATGCGTCGGTTTGGCTTAGGATTTTTGAAAAAATGGCAAATATGGTTATTTCTTGTATTTTCAACATTGCCGTTAGGGTTGTGGCAAATGTGGATACATCAGGCGGAATTTCTTCCGGGAATTGCCCGCAATGACTGGCTATTCAATGGAAATCATATCCGTTTTAAGGGCGCATTCTTTCATTGGCTTTTTGCCGATAGAATATCCCGGCTTATTTTGGGCTATTGGGGATTACCGTTAGTTTTATTAGGAATACTTTCAAAGATAAATAAAAAAGAAGGTTGGTTATTTTATTATTTTATTATTTCTTCTTTGGTTTTTATGACTGTTATAGCAACCGGAAATATTCAGCACGATTATTATCAGGTTCTCATTATACCAACGTTAGCCATATTTTTTGGTAAAGGGGTCGATTTGGTTCTTGAGAAAAAAGATGTTTTCAATCGTTGGGTTTCTTATCTTACATTAATTATTGCCATTCTATTTATGTTTGCTTTTGGTTGGTTTGGAATTAGAGACTATTATAGCATTCAACATCCAAACATTATTGCTGCAGGTCAAGCGGTTGATGAGCTTACTCCGAAAGACGCAAAAGTAGTTGCTCCATATGGCGGAGATACAACCTTCCTGTACCATACTAATAGGCAGGGGTGGCCGGTTTTTGACCGGTCATTCAAGGCTTTCAAAGAGGCAGGGGCATCTTATATCGCCTTTGCTGATCCGACAGAGGAGGAACTTAACCTGAAAAGTTTATTTGAGCCGGTAGTAATAACTCCAGAATATGCAATATTTGATATGACAAAGCCCACCTTGGAAGGTATAGTGGCTCAACAGAAAACTGATTAAGATGAATATTCTTCTGGTTTCATCATATCTGCCTTATCCTCTTTTTTCAGGCGGACATATCCGTTTGTATAATTTGATAAAAGAATTAAGTAGTAAACATAAGATTACTTTAATTTGCGAAAAGAGAGACCATCAGGGTGATGTTGAAATTAATGAACTAAGAAAGATTTGTAAAAAAGTAATTACGGTTCCCCGTAGGAAGCAGTGGTCTTTGAAAAATATTTTGAAATCAGGATTTTCTACTTTGCCTTTTTTAGTCGTAGGGCATACGAGTGAAGAAATGCAAAGAGAAATAAGAAAAGAAATTAACGAAAATCAATTTGATTTAATTCATGTTGAAACATCCTATGTAATGCAAAATATTCCTACGACAAAAATCCCCATAGTTTTGGTGGAGCACAATGTTGAATATTTAGTTTATAAACGTTTTGCAGATAAAGCACCTTTATTGTTGAAGCCTCTTTTGCATTTGGATGTTCTAAAACTTAAATTTTGGGAAGAAACAGCGTGGAGAAAAGCAACGAAATTAATAGCAGTTTCCGAGATTGAAAAGAAAATAATGGAAAAACAAAGAAAAGACATTTTTATTGTTTCAAATGGAGTTGATACTAATAAGTTTAAGAATGACAAATCAAAAAATATAGAATCAGAAGAAAAGATTCTTTTTATAGGGGAGTTTAAGTGGATGCAGAATAGAGATGCGATTAATTGGATTATTAAAGATATTTGGCCAAGACTTAAGGCTGAATTTATTCCGTCAATGACTGATAAGGGTATTAAATTATGGGTTGTCGGAAGAGATATTCCTCCTTCAGTCAGAAAACTAACAAGTGATAAAGGCATTATATTTGATGATCATGCGCCAAAAGAAACAGAAGAAATTTTTAAACAGTCAGCTATTCTTCTGGCCCCAATTAGGGTTGGAGGAGGAACAAGCTTTAAGATTTTAGAAGCAATGGCATCCGGAGTGCCTGTAGTTACGACTAATCTTGGCAATGCAATAAATGCAAAAAAAGATCTGGAAATTGTAGTTGCAGAAGATGCCAAAGATTTTGTTGTAAAAATTATAAAATTATTGGAAAATGAAGAACTCTATGAAACAATTTCTAAAAATGCAAGAAAGTTAATTGAGCGAAAGTTTAATTGGAAAAAAATTGCTAAAGATTTGGATTCTGTTTATGAGTCTGTAGTTTCTTATGATTGATATTTCTATTGTAATTGTCAGCTATAACACAAAAGAATTTTTAAAAAAATGCATTATGTCAATTGTGCAGAATGCAGGAAGCATTTCTTATGAAGTTATTGTTGTGGACAATGCTTCTTCAGACGGATCGTCATCAGAGATCTCAAAGCTTAAATCTAAAATTCCAAATTTGAAAATAATTTCAAACAGAAAAAACGTTGGTTTTTCTAAAGCAAATAATCAGGGAGTCAAAATTTCACAAGAAAGCCGTTATATTTTATTTTTAAATCCGGATACTATTGTTCGAAGTCAAGCAATTGAAAAAATGGTTAATTTTATGGATACGCATGAAGATGCGGGTGCTTCTACCTGCAAGCTCGTAATGTTAAATGGGAAAATTGATGATGCAATACATCGGGGTTTCCCAACTCCCTGGAATTCTTTTTCCCATTTTTCAGGTCTTGAGAAGCTATTCCCAAAAAGCAAATTATTTGCAGGTTATTCTCTTGGTTGGATGGACTTTAATTCTATCCATGAAATAGATGTTTTAGCAGGTGCATTTATGTTGGTTAGAAGAAAAGCCGGGAATGAAGTTGACTGGTGGGATGAGGACTATTTTTTCTACGGAGAAGATATAGATTTTTGTTATATGCTTCATGAAAAAGGATGGAAAATTTATTACGTTCCGAATATTTTCATAACTCATTACAAAGGTGTTAGCGGTGGAATAAAAACTATTTCCAAAAAGATTACAACAGCATCTGATGAAACCAGAAAAAGGGCAAAAAAATGGAGGTTCGCTGCTATGAAGATTTTTTACAACAAACATTATAAGAAAAAATATCCTTGGATTATTAATTTTTTAGTAAATCTTGGAATTTCAATTAAAGGAGGACTATGACCCTCCTTCATTAAAATTACGGAAGGGTCATGCTTCCGAAGCTTATTGATGAGGAGGAGATGTTTTATAATTTGGACTATGAAAAGTATGAATTATATGATAAGGAGCGTAGGGGCATGAAAATTGGTATAGATTGCCGTTTATGGAGCGAAACAGGTGTCGGAAGGTACACCCGGAATCTAGTATCGGAACTTTCTAAGCTAGACAAGAAAAATAATTACGTATTGTTTGTCCTAAGTAAGGATGAGGATAGTGTTAAATCATTGATTAATAATTCGCATTTCGAAGCGCAATCGACAAACATAAAATGGCACACATTTAAAGAGCAGCTGGAGTTTCCCAAAGTACTTGGTAAAGAAAATTTAGATTTGGTTCATTTTCCTTATTTTTCTGTTCCTGTTTTTTATAATCGTCCTTTTGTTGTTACAATTCATGATTTAATTGTTAATCATTTTTCAACCGGACATGCATCAACTTTGCCGCTTCCCTTTTATGAAATAAAATTAGCCGCATATAAGTTTGTTCTTAATGAAACATCAAGAAGAGCAAGAAAAATTATTGCAATTTCAAATGCGACAAAAAAGGAGATTGAAGACCATCTGAGGATTAAAGGAGATAAAATTGCTGTTATATATGAGGGGGTAGATAAAAAATTACAGGAGAAAAGAGATAATGACAATAGTTTTGTAAAAGGAAAATATTTTTTATATGTTGGTAATGCTTATCCGCATAAAAATATTGAAAAATTATTAGAAGCGTTCGGAATGTTAAATTCGGATGTTAATTTAGTCCTTGTGGGAAAGGAAGACACTTTTTGGAGAAGAATTAAAGAGAAAGCAAAAAGAATGAATTTTTCAAAGAGAATAATTTTTTTACAAGATGTAGGCGATATGGAACTATCAAATCTATATAAAAATGCCTTAGCTCTTGTTGTGCCATCTCTGATGGAGGGCTTTGGGCTTCCATCTCTTGAAGCAATGGCGAATAAATGTTTAGTCTTGGCATCCGATATTCCGTCTCTTAGGGAAATTTGTGAAGATGCGGCAATTTATTTTGATCCGCGTAGCGTTGATGACATTAAGCAGAAAATGAAAGAGGTTCTTTCCGATAATCCTCGTATTTATAATGATAGAAAAGAAAAAGGAATGGAGCGTGCAAAAAGTTTTTCTTGGGAAAAAACAGCAAGAGAGACATTGAAGATATATGAAAGTTGCGTTAGTTTATGACAGATTAAATAAGATGGGGGGAGCTGAAAGAGTTTTATTGGCTCTTCATAAATTATTTCCTCAGGCCCCACTCTATACATCTGTTTACGATAAAAAAAAGGCTCCTTGGGCAAATGTATTTAAGGTAAAAACATCATTCTTGCAGGATTTTCCGCTATCTACTCATCACGAAATTTATGCAGTTTTAATGCCGTTTGCTTTTGAAAGTTTTAACTTTGATGAATATGATTTGGTGATTTCCGTAACCAGCGAAGCGGCCAAGGGAATTATTACTAAGCCAAAAACCAGGCATATTTGTTATTGCTTAACTCCGACAAGATATTTGTGGAGCGGATATGAGGAATATTTTAAAAATCCTTTCTTGAAATTAATATCAAAGCCTTTGGTTTTTGGCTTAAGATTTTGGGATAAAATTGCCGCGCAAAGACCAGACGTGTATATTGCAATTTCAAAGGAAGTACAAAGTAGAATTAAGAAATATTATAGCAAGGATTCATTTGTAGTTTATCCTCCTGTGTTATCTCTCGGTTTGCCTCAAGAGCTTAAATCCAAGAATAAAGACTATTTCCTTATTGTCTCAAGACTCGTTGCATACAAGAAAATAGATTTGGCGATAGAAGCTTTTAATGAGTTAAAATTGCCATTAAAAATAATCGGAAAAGGAGCAGGAAAGAATAGGTTGAAAGCAATGGCCGGTCCGACGATTGAATTCTTGGATTACTTGACTGATAAAGAGTTGGTAGAGTATTATAGTGAATGTCGTGCTCTGATTTTTCCCGGCCTTGAAGATTTTGGATTAACAATCTTGGAGGCGCAAAGTTTTGGTAAGCCGGTCATAGCTTTTAAAGCAGGTGGGGCGCTTGAAACAATTGCTGAGAAAAAAACCGGCATATTTTTTGACAAGCAAGATGTAAAAAGTTTAATAAATGCGATAAAGCAATTTGAGAGTTTGAAGATTGATCCGAAAGATTGTAGAGAGCAAGCCCAAAAGTTTAGTTTTGAGCAGTTTAAAACAAATTTTATGAAAAGAATAGAGGATTTATCCAGATGAAAATTGTTGTTTTCGCAGGGGGAGTCGGCACGAGGCTATGGCCTTTATCGAGGAAGAATAGCCCTAAACAATTTGAGAAAATACTTGGTGATAAATCTACATTACAACTTGCAGTAGACAGGCTTAGTCCTGATTTTGCCCCTGAAGATATTTATATTGCCACAGGTAAGAAATACGAAAAAATTGTCAGACAGCAGCTTAATAAAATTCCATTTAAAAATTTCATTTTTGAACCGGCAGTGAGAGATGTTGGTCCGGCTGTAGGTATGGCCATGTCAATTGTGGGAAAAGATCATCCTGATTCTCCGGTTGCAATTTTATGGAGCGACCATTTCGTTAAGAAAGAAAGAAGATTTAGGGAGGTATTGCAATTTGCCAAAGATATTATTGAAAAAAATAAAAGTTCGCTTGTTCTTATTGGTCAGAGAGCAAGGTTTGCTAATCAAAATTTAGGTTGGATAGAGTTTGGTAAAGAGGTAGGCGAAGTAAGAGGCACAAAGGTTTTTGAATTTAGAAAACTTATTTATAGACCGTCACTTTCTCAAGCAGAGGAATTTTTAAAAACCGATAATTTCGCTTGGAATCCGGGATACTTTGTTACAACACCTAAGTTTATTTTGTCTCAATTTAAGGAGTTTGCACCGAAATTAAATAAAGGATTAAGTGAAATACAAAATGCTATCGGTACTTCAGATTTTGAAAAAGTAGTTGATGAAATATATCCAACTCTTGAAAAGATAAGTTTTGATGATGCTGTTCTGGAAAAAATAGATCCGCGGCATGTAGCTGTTGTAGCTGCAGATCTTGGGTGGAGTGATGTCGGGGCATGGGAAGCCTTAAAAGAAGCGTTAGAAAAAGCAACGGATGAAAATGTTACAAAAGGAAAAGTTATTATAGATGATTCGTCCGATAATCTCGTTTTTAACTATACAGATCAGCTGGTTGTAGGGATTGATCTTGAGAAAATGCTTGTAATAAATACGGATGATGTACTTTTGGTTTGCAATAAGAATTCTGTTCCGAAAATAAAAAAAATGGTTCAAAAACTAGAGAATACTTCACATGAGCATCTCACATAACATGTCAAATATACAGGTGACGAAGATTGAGAAAAGCAATTTTTACATAGTTGCAAAAAGAGTTGTTGATATTTTTTCTTCTATTTTATTGATGATTATATTTTCCCCAATTATATTGGTAGTAGCTGTGGCGATAAAGCTTGATTCAAAAGGTCCTGTTTTTGCAGATACTCCACGCCGGGTTGGAAGAAACGGTAAACCTTTCAAGATATATAAATTCAGATCCATGATTGAAAACGCACATGAAATATTACGTGATAACCCCCGCTATTCAAAATTGTACGAAGCATATAAAAAAGGAAGTTATAAATTAAAAGATGATCCCAGGATAACTGGAGTTGGACGATTCATCAGAAAGCATTCTTTAGATGAAATACCTCAATTTCTGAATATTCTCAAAGGAGATATGAGCTTGGTAGGGCCTAGGGCTTATTATCCTGATGAGTTAAGAGACCAACAGAAAAAATATCCCCATACAGAAGATGATGTTAAGATTGTGCTTTCCGTAAAGCCCGGAGCTACTGGATTTTGGCAGGTTTCCGGAAGAAGCGAGATAAATTTTGATAAGCGTATCAAAATGGATGCATCTTATGTTAAGAAAAGGTCTCTCTTTTATGATTTTTGGATTATTGCGCAAACTCCTTGGGCCATGGTTACCGGCCGCGGTGCACTATAAGCTTATTCTCAGCGGATTTTGATTTGATAATAATTGGTTTTTTCAAACTTAATTAGAGTTGACAGGCATCAGCTTTTTTGTTTATCATTAAAAGATGGAAGGATTTAAAAAGATTGACTTAGAAACTGCCCCCTTCCAGCCTGCCAGGATTGTGGTTAATGGCAATGGGTCTGGAAATAAGCTTAAAAAGATGAGTATTTTCAAAAAGATTTTGATTGTTTTTGGGATTATTATAGGCGTATTAATTGTTTTTGGATTAATACTTATATCTCCGGCACAAAGAGTCTATTCGGATGCCAAAGCTACTCTTGCGCAAGTTAAAATTACGGTAGCAGCTTTAAAGAAACAAAACATAGAGGAAGCCTCTACGGAGCTTAACAAAACAAAAGAAACATTAACTCAAACTCAAAAAAGCTTAGATGCGATCGATTATCTTAAATATGTTCCGGTTGCAAACATGTATTATTCTGACGCCCAGCATTTAGTAAAAGCAGGGTTTTATGGACTTTCCGCAGCAAGAGTTTTGATTGATTCAGTAGAGCCATATTCAGACCTTTTGGGACTGAAAGGCAAAAAGGGAAGTTTTGTTTCCGGCACAGCTTCACAAAGGATTCAAACCGCAGTTACAACTATGGGTAAGATTACGCCGCATATTGATGATATTGCTGTGCAGATGGAAGGAGCAAAGAAAGAAATAGACGCCATTGATCCCAATCATTATCCTGCAATATTTGGCGGAGCAAAAATTAAGGATAATTTAACTTTAGCAAGAGATTTAGTTGATCAAGGAGTAACGTTTGTTTCTGACGCAAGACCTTTAATTAAAATTCTTCCAAGTCTTTTGGGTGATCCAAGCGATAAAAAATATTTGGTAATTTTTCAAAATGATAAAGAACTTCGGCCAACCGGCGGATTTATAACAGCATATGCCATTTTTAGGATAGCCAACGGTGTTGTTCATGTGGAAGAAGCAAGTGACATATACGCTCTTGATGCGGGAATATCGGGAAAAGAGACTGCTCCTGCGCCAATTAAAAAATATCTGGCTAATGTTTCGGTTTTGCACTTAAGAGACTCTAATCTTTCTCCTGATTTCATAACTTCCATGGAGAAATTTAATAGTATCTATAAAAAAGCAAAAGATTATGTAAAGGTAGATGGAATTATTGCTTTGGATACCAGTGTTTTAGTTTCAACAATTAAGATATTAGACGATGAAGTATATGCGGACGGGATTAAGTTTACAAGCAAAATTGATCCCCGCTGCGATTGCCCTCAAGTTATTTACCAATTGGAAAGCCTTATCTCAACTCCCAAGAGCGTAGATTTGAAGGTTACGACTCTTGCAGCTGTTCAGGCTCAAAGAAAAGACATTATCGGATCGTTAATGTACGCAATTATGGAAAAAGCGCTTAAATCTTCCCCTAAATTGTATTGGGGGCCTTTATTTCAGGATATTTTGACTCAAGTACAGCAAAAACACATTCTATTTGATATTTACAACAAAGATGCTCAAAGCGGCATAGAAGCATTGAATGCAGCCGGAAGAATAAGGGCTTTTGACGGAGATTATCTGCATATTAATGAAGCTAATTTTGGAGGAGCAAAGTCAAATTTGTTTGTTAAAGAAGCTGTAACCCAGAATTACGAAGTGGCTCAAGATAGAACCATAACTAAAAAAATTACTATAAATTATAAAAATCCGCATAAGCCTTCTGATTGCAACTTGGAGAGAGGAAATCTTTGTCTAAATGCAATTTTGAGAAACTGGATTAGAATTTATGTTCCATTAGGGAGCAAATTGGTAGATAGCAAGGGATCGGAAGTGAAGATGACGTCTTATGATGAGCTGGATAAAACAGTTTTTGAAGGTTTTCTCACAATAAGGCCGCTTGGGTCTGCTGAGTTTACAATATCTTATACTTTGCCATTTAAGGTAAAAGATGGTTCTTTGCCTCTCTTAATTCAAAAACAACCGGGAACAAATGACAATGAATATACGATTAAAGTCAAAGGCAGCAAGATTGACAGCTTTAAGCTTTTAACAGACAAAGAAACGATAATTAAACTTTAATGACCCATTCAATTGTACTCAGGGTCATACTGAGCTTGTCGAACGTATGAGAACATATAGGGTGGAAGGAATTGTTCTTAAGAGAAGAAATTTGGGTGAAGCAGATAGAATTTTGACAATACTTAGTAAAGAGCATGGAAAAATAGCTGTTAAAGCTCCCGGCGTAAGACATATTTCCAGCCGCAGATCATCTCATGTTGAATTATTGAATTTTTCGGAATTCACTCTTTATAGAAGTTCGAAAACTTTTCTACCAATAGTTACTCAAGCTCAAACCCTGGACAATTTTTCCGCTATCAAAAAGGATCTTCATAAAATCGGATTTGCTTATTATGTTTGCGAATTAATTAATGGTTTGTGTGCGGATAATCAGGAAAACAGGGGTGTATTTTTCCATTTGAAATCTACCTTGCTTGAACTATCCCAGACTGCAAATGCGGCAAGTCTAATAAAGAGATTTGAGGAAAGTCTTTTAAAAGAACTCGGGTTCTGGTCAGAAGCAAAACTTTTGCAAACTCAAGATTCGCAAATAGTGATGGAAAAGTTGTTGGAAAGAAAGATAAAAACTCTGCGGGTTATACCTCTTTTTGCTTAAGAAGGTGTGTTATAATTTAGCAAATGGATAAAACAAATTTAATAGATAAGATCACAGCGCTTTGTAAAAGACGGGGTTATATTTTCCCCGGATCAGAAATCTACGGAGGATTAGCAAATACTTATGATTATGGTCCGGCCGGTGCAGAGCTTTTGCGCAATATCAGAAACTTATGGTGGGAGAATTTTGTACATAAAAGAGATGATGTTGTAGGGCTTGATGCCAGCGTTATTTCTCATCAGGAAATATGGCGTGCATCAGGACATACAACGGGATTTGCAGACGCAATGGTTGATTGTAAAAATTGTAAGCTTAGAATGCGCGCAGACCATTTAATTGAAGATTATTTTGAAAAACACAATTCTGTAGTTCAAGAAAAATTGCAACATACAGATCTTATAAATACAGCGATTAGCAAGAAATTATTAGAAAAATTTATTAAGAATAGTAAAGTAGAGGGAGCTTCTCTTGAGCAATTTTCAGAGATGATTAGTATTTTCGAAATGCCCTGTCCTAATTGTGGGAAATATGATTGGGTACTTGCAAATAATAATCCCTCGGTCCGTAAATTTAATTTATTATTTCCGGTTAATTTGGGAATCGTAGAGGGAGATCAGTCTTTAGCATACTTAAGAGGGGAAACAGCTCAAGGAATGTTTGTTAACTTCAAAAACGTTGTTGATTCGTCCCGAGTCAGATTGCCATTCGGAATTGCCCAACTTGGAAAAAGTTTTAGAAACGAAATAACCCCCGGAAACTCTGTTTTCAGGACTTTGGAATTTGAACAAGCGGAATTAGAATATTTCTTTGATCCTAAAGAAGAAAATTGGGAAAAACTTTTTAATGAATGGAAAGAAGCAATGTGGAATTTTGTTGTCAAAACCTTGGGTGTTAAAAAAGACAATTTACGCTGGAGAGAGCATTCTAACGAGGAAAGATCTTTTTACAGCAAAAAAACAGAAGATCTGGAATATAAATTTCCATTTGGGTTTAAAGAATTGTGGGGAATTGCTTACAGAACAGATTATGATTTACTGCAGCACGCAAAGTTTTCAAAGAAAGATTTATCTATTGTTGATCCCCAGACAGGCAAAAAAATTACGCCTCATGTAATAGAACCGGCAGTTGGAATTAACCGCTTACTCCTGATGGTTCTTTCAGATTCCTACACTGAAGAGAAAGACAGAGTTGTTTTGAAACTTAATCCCAGACTTGCTCCTTACAAAGTTGCAGTATTTCCCTTGTTGGCAAACAAACCGGAGTTAGTAAAAAAAGCAGAAGAAATTTATAAAAAGTTGAAAGAAAATTTTGTGACAACTTTTGATGGAAGAGGAAATATCGGAAAACGTTATTTTGCGCAAGACGAAATCGGTACGCCATTTTGCGTAACAGTTGATTTTGAAACTTTAGAAGATAATGCAGTTACAGTCCGCGACCGCGACACGATGAAACAGGAAAGAATAAAAATAGAAAATTTAACTTCTTATCTACAGAATAAATTAATTTAACTTTTAAATTGATAAACAATACCCTCTTTGCTTATAGGATGAATGCCTGTAACACATCCTCCGCATCCGCCATTTCTTAGGAATATTTCTTGCGGATTTTCCGGAAAATATGTTCTTGCGTTTCCCAGCCTGGCTTTAATAAATCCTTCAGGTGAAATGTAATGTACACTGGTTGCGCCTAATTCTTTAGCAATCTCTTTCTCATCTCCGTTATTTCTGTTAGCGATTAATTCCTTACCTGTTCTCATGCTTACACCAAGATGACATGGGAATTTTATTTTAGGAAATGCTGCAAGTGCGTGGACCTCTTTTGCTCCCAATTCAAACATATCTCTAACAATTGTTTTTAAAGTTGTACCCCTTACGATAGAATCGTCAACAACCACTACGATTGCATTTTTCCAAATATTTTTATCAGGAACCATTGAAAGTTTGCCCAATACTCTTTTGCAAATTTGTCCCATTTGGTCGTCTCTCATAAAAGTTCTGACTGTTCCGTTCTGATCGTAGTGGTCTCTTAAGATTATCTGCATGTATGGTTTGTTAATCCCGACTGCATAGCCATTTCCTGCAGCAACTCCGGAATCAGGTACGCCTACAACAAAAGTGGCATTTTTAATTGGGTTTTCTTTGGCCAACATCATTCCTGATCTTATCCTGAATTCAAAATTTGACAACCATTTTTCCGGCTGATAAGAATCATTTGGATTTTCATGTATCGGAGCTTGAGAATCAGGTCTGCTGAAATATGCCCATTCAAGATCACAAAAATTGCCTTGACTATCATATCCCTCTTTTAAAATAGTTATCCCATTCTTATCAATTTTGATAATTTCTCCCCTTTTTATTTCTCTTTCCGTAGCTATTCCTAATTTATTTAAAGCATGAGTTTCGGAGGTGATTATCCAGCCGTTTTGGTATTTGCCGATTACCATTGGGCGGATTCCAAATTGATCTCTGGCTGCAAATAAAGCGTCATCAGTTCCGATTAGCATTGAATATGCTCCATTTCTTTTTTGAAGAGTGTTCAGGATTTTTTCATCAGGGGTGTTTCCTTGGGCGTATTGAAGAGTTTTGGCAAAAATATAAGTGTCGCTTGCCCCTTTAGGCAGTTTTTCAGGAATACCTTTTTTTATTTCTCCATTTATTGCAAATTCGCCATTATGGACTACGGAAAATCTAATTCCGTCGGGACTTTTGACTATAATTGGTTGTAGATTACTTTCTTTATAATTACCGGATGTGCCATAGCGGGTATGGAAAATAGCCCAGTCCGATTTTCTTCTTCTTTTGGTATATTCTTTCCTTAGCATTACAGGAAGCGCTTGATCAATGCTTCCTGTTTTTATATATTTTTCCGGACCAAGTTTGGTGTTTATAATATATCCTAGTCC
>Ga0172381_10000705_pt1 | contig 40794 bp, 60 predicted proteins | sample Leawel6488metaG_FD_119754 | JGI IMG/M metagenome (GOLD analysis project Ga0172381, IMG submission 119754) | Leachate microbial communities from a municipal landfill in Southern Ontario, Canada - Leachate well 64-88 metaG | ecosystem: Engineered > Solid waste > Landfill > Unclassified | place... | reverse complement strand
GGAATATCGTATCAATCATAACGTATTTATGTTTCATGGCATACCCCTAAAAATATCTATAATCCCCCAAACTAAAACAACAGCCAGAATAATTATCACTGCAATTCTTTCGATGTTATTCATGTCATTGCTCCAATTTTAGTTTATTGGCCTCTGCTAAAATATTACCTGGTATCGCGCCTTTTCCAAAACAGTGCTCAAAATAAACAGCGTTCTGCGTCATATACCGGACGAATCCACTTTTAGTGCTGCGGTTGATAGAATCAAATTTACTTTTCACTTCTAATGGTTCTTTTTTATGTTTCTTCCCGTAACTTCTGTAATATAGAGATGATAGAGCTTTTCGGCAATTTTTACATAGGGTGTCTAAAGCTATTTTCCCTGTTATTTGGTGTTCCCGGGCATATGCATTTTTAATGGTGAGTGGAATGCGGCAATCTTTATTTGAGCATATTTTTACCTCTGGTTTTGGTTTACACATTTTTCCCCCAGCATGGATTAAACATTTTTTGGTTATTTTTATTAATCATTTTCCCCATGCAACTTCCTGATCTTTGTGTTTTAGGGCAGAGCGTACATTGGTCAGCGTTGTCATAATTGCGCTTAAATCCCATAATTTGTTTCCATTGGATTTTGTCATTCCATATTTTGGGTGATATAAAACCATTTTCCCGGCAGGAATTTAAAACAGATAACCATTTTTTCAATAACACTTCTGGCATTTTTTTTCGGTATAAATCCCAATCGCCATTACTTTTTTGGTATTTTTGTAAATGTTCTATTATTAATTCTCTATCAGAAAAATCCATTATCGCGCCCATAATTTCATTAGGGTAAATATCCGGGTCTTTCATCGGGGTGCGCTTTATAATACTTTTCGTTGATTGCGTCGGCTTCTGCTGCGACTGCGCGATCGAGTTTTCTGTCCCCTGTTTTAAAATCTCGCTGAAAACTTGTAACTGACTTTTTATTTCCTGCTGTTCCATTTCCATTGCCTCCGTCTTTTAATTCATAAACATTCTGCCATGATGAATCTATTGACTGTTGTAAAACATCATTTGGATTACCATTCATTTTTAAAAGTTTTCCAATTATTGATTTTTGGGCGTTCAGTGTTGCTGGTTTTTTAATCAACTTCCTCATTTCAAGATACGCTTCCCATGTTTCTTTTTTTATACTTTCCGGAAGAACAAAATCACTTATAGTATTATTCTTTATATTCTTATCTTTCTTTTCTTTCTTCGCTGTGCTCACTGGCTGCTCACTGGCTGCTCTTTTGCTGCTCACTGGCTGCTCATTTACTTGCTCAGTTTGTTGGTATGGCTCCCAATTACATATTGATATTATTCTGAATTTATTAAAACTTTGTTGCTCAATTTGGTGCTCGTTTTCGAGGTATTTTAAAATTCGTTCAACAGTGCTCCGAAGGATTCCAGTAGCGGAGCATATCTTAGCCCGGCTCGTTATAAAACTACCTGCTTTTATTACTATTTTTTCATTGTTGAAAATTAACTCATTATCAGTATAGTTTGCTTTTCGAAGAAGATAAATCCAGACAGATAAATACTCCGGTTTTTTGGTTATCGGATTATCCTCAATGGATCGCCAAAGTTTTATATATCCACGGTACAATTAGGAAACCTCACCAATAAAAACGCCCACCAGTGGCGAACCTTCATCCGGGGAGGACAAAGCACTGGCAGGCGTAATTATTGGCTTTAAATTAAATTTTATATTTTGTTTTGACATCGGGTTCGCTCCGTTAAATTCTTATACTATTAATTTATTTTTAATTCAACTCTTTTAATTTTTCCGTGTAAAGTTTTTTGTATTGTTCCAAATCAAAAATACTTAGCCGTAAAGAAATCTTTTTTGCTTTCCAAGTTAACTCGTCAACTTTTGCTTGTCCGTATTTTTCAATCATATAGGCTTTGTATTCAATAGCCATTCCCGCGCCAAAACCATTACACGGCTTGCATTGAAAATGAACGATCTCTGGAATTAGGAAAGAAGTTCCATGAATGAAATGGCCGGCATCACCATCGTTCCATTTTCTAATAGCTCCACAGGTAACACACTTACAATATCCGTTTTCATCAGCCTCTGACCTCCTGACGTACTCAGAAAATAACGACCAGACATCTTTCTTTAAGCTTTTTGTTGTGACATCTGAGGCCAATTTTCGGGGCTTTTTATAGGAGATTAAAAAATATTGTTCTTTGCCATGAACGTGATCAATGACTTGAACGTTGGGGCTTGTTTTCTCTGTACGCTTACAAATTGGACATGACCAGGTTATATTCATTCTCCAACTTTCCTCTTCTGCTTAACTTCTTTTACTGGTTGGGGAACTAGATTCATTCAGCCGACAAGCGGCTGATTCGCACGTTGGGCCTAACAAAAATATCCGTCAAGCGCAGCCTCATCGTCTTTCGGCAAAACTACAATACCGTGGATTTTTATCGTATTCCATTCATCTGCGGTGAGTCCCATACTACGGGCCAATTGTTCAATGCTTTCGCCATTTCGCGCACTCGCGTACCCGGTTAATTGCTGTTCGGCCATTTCAATCTCTTTTTTATTCATTTTTCAAAACCTTTCAATAAAAGCTCCCAACAAGGGCGCTGCACCCGACAAGCGGGTGAGCTTTTCGTTGGGCTTAACTTCTTTTCGCATTGAGGGCATATTACAGGTAGATTTTCAGTCATTTTATATAATTCCCTATCTTGTATAATTATTAAATGCTTCTTGAATGGTTGAATATTTACGCCACGTAAAACTGTCAATAAATCTTTTAAACCTTTTTTCTTTTTTACTTTGGTTATACGGCATAATATAAATATCGTGACCATATTCTTTTACTTTTTGGCAACGATAAATATCTTCCTCTTCTGTGGTGTTATATCCGATTAGAATGTAAACAGTTCCCCTTGGGACAAGACTCAATCCAGTTAAAACATTACTTTCGTTTTCCATTAAATCCCACGCATAATGAATTTGCCCTTGAAATTTTGTTTTTTGCAATACTGATGCTTTTTCTTCGTCAATCAACCTTAAATCATAACCATTTTCATCAATAACAATTAATTTTGCTTCCCAAATTTCTTCAAAGGTTTCTTTCCATTGTTTATCAAAAAATGTATTATTATTGAGCAGGCAAATCTTCTTAAATACAGGATTATGAAACTCCCAAATCGAATGATGTTTTTTATCTGGATGACTCATTTTATTTACTTTACAAAAAGAACATTTACGGAAACATGGTCTAAAGGTATAGCCCAACGAATAGTCAAGAGGGAAAAGAGTATAATCCGGCTTCATATTCTCTACTTCATCTGGCAGGAGAGAAGCGGGAAATGCAGGCCCACCGTATTCATCAGCTTGATATTTTTGGGCGTTTTTCTCATACAGAATTGACGCATAAGAATAATCACAAAATAGCGGAGCGTCTAACATAACTTCATTACCCAGTGCCTTCTGAAATGATGATATTTTCATTAAAGCCAAATTGTGTTTAGGTGCGTCCGTGTATAGGTTTATCCGCATATTTTTTCATTACACCTTCAGCCGATTCTTTACAGATATAAACTTATCTTTATATTGGGTGCTTCCGATAATGGTAATATTCATTTTCCCAACTCCCAAACTGGCCGGACAAAAGGAATGTCTTTATTTAATAACACCGTTTTTACCCCATATAGGTAATTGCAACTCTTCACATATTTTATTAATTAAATTAATGTGTTGAGTTAATTTCTTACCCGATTGAAAGAACTTTAAAAGAGTATCCTCTTCTTTGCCGACTCTTCGAGCTAATTCAGCGCGAGAGATACCGACCTTCTTTCGCTTTTTTTCTATTGTTTCAAAGTCAATCTTTATCATGGTTTACATACTATCATTATCATTAGTTGAAAGTCAAGACAAAAATTAGTTGAAAATAATTCTTGACAGAAATAATAATTTTTAGTAGGATACAGTCAAGCAAAAACATAGGAGATGAAATGATAGATAAAAAAATAATTGAAAAAGAATATGTATGCTTTCATTGTAAAAAATCTTTTAAATCAACACACCGGTTTAATAAACCATATGGAAGAAATGTTTGTTGTGGGTATCGTTGCTACCATGATGCTGAATATGCAAGCAGATCGGCGGAAAGAGGAGCTATTTATGAAAAAAAGAATGGAATTAATGTTTTATATGAATGCTCCTGTCTAACAGAGAAAAAAGAATATCATCATTTTGATTATTCCAAACAGAAAGATGTAATAAAATTATGCAGATCATGTCACAAAAAAGAGCACAACAGATTAAGAAAGTTGTTGATGTAATATATTCACTCGCGGTTTCGACCGCCCATAGTGATATAGGCGCTGCCGATCAGACTCAGGTCAAAATTCGTAGCGCAAATCAGTACCACCGTTTAGCTCGGCTCTTTAGATAGTTTAGTTGCAGAAGGGTTGGAAGCACTTTACGAAGTCACCACCACAAGACGCAACATAAGGGACATCGGGAGTCTTGCACCGGGAAGTTGACGGCAGAAACAGGAATCGTTAACAGTTCTTTGAAGATCATCCATTTAAGGCGGGGAATAACGGAATGGCATAGCCGGCCATAAAGAAAAGTTTGGGCCACAAATGCGCTACATCTTCCCGGTGTTGGTAGGACGAAAGGCGCAAGAGACAGATTAGGAGCCAATGGCTATAAAACGTAGAACGGCAATCTCGTCTAATCTGCCTCGCCCTAAGTGGATGATCGAAACATGGCCGTGAAAAGGGAATCCAGCAAAGCCCAGCCCCTGGAAACGCTGGCAGAGATAGGGGCCACGGTCAACCAAACAAAGTGAGGTGATGTATGGCAAATGTTGGAGATAAAGTAATAATTAAAGATGAAAGCTATTCTTTGGTTTTAGATTCGGCAACGGGTAAGTTCATACACCCCGGAGCACAGGGAGGGTATCACAAAAACCACCATCTTACTATTGTCGCGGTTGGACTTAACATTCCGGGTTATGTATCAGGGAGAATACTCGCTTTTGCATATGAACTTGATACATTGGTTTATGACAGTACGGATAAAAGGTTTTTGTTTACACGCGCATCCACCCTTTCTGTCTGCGGTAATTATTGTTTCCATTGTGGAAAGATGCTTGACTAGTTATCCAGCACCGTTAACCTTAGGCCGTTTCCCGGTATCGGACAAACCGGGATAAAATAAATGGGTTGGCTAACACAAGATCAGGAGGGCAAGAAAATGCTGAATTTCCTAGTGGCAATAGTCGATGCTTTGTTATTATTTTTGGCTTGCGCTTTTCTTGTCTGTTGTGGAGTTGACGCATGGCTGGCTTTCTCTGGCGAAATAAAAGAGTTTCTGTTGTCGGCGCATCTATTGATTTTGAAAATATTTTTAGGGTAACGAAAAGCTCACCCGCTTGTCGGGTGCAGCGCCCTTGTTATGAGTTTTATAAATTAAAAATAAAGGAGAGACCTATGAAAAAAGAAAAACTGCACAAACTCCCGAATGGTGATGCGATTTTATTGAGCATGATAGGGGCTATTAAGGCTTGCCCTGGGTGTGAAGACAAAACAATATTATCACCGGCTATGCTTATTTATAGCAAAACTAATAGCGAGTATGTGTTTTTGAGAGTTAACGCAGAATCACATGCGGAGGCGTTACGATGGTGCGCTGACCTTGTTGATGCCGTTAATTTATCATAACAATTAATATACCGCTAGCGGCTTTTGCTGGACGTTTTATATAGTGTTTATTTATTAATTAGTACGGAAGTTTGTAACTTATTACTTTAACAATACGGCGTAGTTTACGTGGAAAACACCTCGGCAGAGGGACGCGGGAAAACCAGACCGCCGCCGCAGAAAGGAGAATGAAATGCTAGAAGATAAAAAATATCCATTATACCCAGAATTAGCAGAGGCCGGTAAACAAGAAGCTCAGTTCCTTATTGATTCTTTTAAAGAGAAGATTAAAAAGGCCGCAGAAGAAGTTATTCAAGGGTTTTATTGCGATATTGTTCCGTTTGTAGAAACGGACTCGTGGTCTAATTTTCGTAATCAAATAATGGATGGATTCCGTAATTATGACAACAGAAAGATACAAGGGAAATACGATTTTCGCCAAATTAAGAAAGAGATTTTCAAAGATTTCCGCGACGAAATAATGAAAGAAATGCCGGAAGAACTTATTGAGGAAAACGAATCACTAAAACGTCAACTAAAGAATGTGTTGGAATCAAGACATTGTTGATAAATCAGAAAGGACAAAATGGTACGAACATTTACGATAACTGATTACGGGAAAGATTACGGGTTCGGGCGGTATGCACTAGTTATTGATGACGGACTTCCCTTCAATCCGATGATCAAAGAGGGTACTAATTCGGAAGATTTTTTGGGTAGGATGTTGCAAGAATGGGCAGATGGAACGGAGCAGCCGGTTAAAGCAGAACCCGAAGTTGAGCATATCGACGAGGACGAAGAGTGCCGGGGGCGCAAAGAAGACCATTTTGCGGAAGTGGCTAAAGAGAGATACTATAAAGACAAATACGGGGAGGCATTATAATGGAAGAAAAAAAGGTAATTATCCCGGAAGTGGTGAAACATGAAGTTCAGAACATAGATGCCGGAAATCAAAGTCATCCACATTTCTTGGATATTATTGAACGGCTGGCCAGCAATCCTAATGTTGACGTTGAAAAGATTCAGCGCATTATGGATATGCAAGAACAAATCATCACAAGGCAGGCAAAACAGGTTTACAATGATGCAATGTTCCGCGCTCAATCCAAGATGCCTACTGTTGCAAAAAAAGTGGATAATAACGCAACGCATAGCAAATACGCCGGTTATGATGAAATACTAAAACAGTGCCAGCCAATCTACACTGCAGAAGGATTTTCTGTTATGTTTTACCAGGGACACGGAACGCCGGAAGAACCGCTGGAAAAAGATTGTAACAGAATAATGGCTGATGTCATGCACAAAGATGGTCACACAAAAACAGTCCATGCCGATATTCCTGTTGAAACTACTGGTATCAAGGGTAATGCTAATATGACCAAAACACATGCCACGGGGTCATCAATTCAATATGGCCGGGGATATTTAATGAGAATGATATTTAATATCCCAACTGGCGATGATGACGACGGGAATAAGGCGGGTGGAACGGTCTATATTTCCGACAAGCAGAAATCAACCATCGTTGACATGATCCAGTCAAAGGAAGCCGATGAAAAGAAGTTTTGCGAGTACATGAAAGTTGATGAAATCGACAAGATCAAGGCAAGTGACTTTGAAAAAGCAATGGCCGCACTCCGGGCAAAGAAGGAGAAAAAATAAGTTGACATTAATCATATAAAAAAGTAAAAGGTAATTGCGATGAACACAACAACTCAAAAAAAAATTAGCGTCGGATATGGGAACTCTTGGCATTCATGCCGTGTGTTCATCGCACCATGTTCGGCGCTTTTTTGTTTGGAGGAGAAATGAAACTCATAGAGTTGGGCGGCAAGAAATTTGGACGGCTGAGTGTGATAAAAAAGAACGGGGTGCTGCCAAATGGTAAAAACGGTAATTTGGCGGCGTGGCTTTGCCGGTGTGAATGTGGAAGTGAAATAACTGTCAGGGGGAGAGACTTAATATCCAAAAACACGTCCAGTTGTGGCTGCTACCAAAAAGAAATAAAGTCAATGATACACACTACGCACGGTAAAAGTACGCATCCTCTTTACAGAATATGGGGAGATATGAAAAAAAGATGTAACGGAGTAGGTAACGAGCAAAGCAAGAGTTTTTATTGCGGTGTGGAGCTTTGCGCAGAATGGGAATTATTTGAAAAGTTTTTTGAATGGGCTGAGCCAAAATGGGAAAAGAGGTTGGTACTTGATAGGGTAAATACATTTAAGGGATACTCTCCCGATAATTGTCGATTTGTCACCTCTAAAATAAATAACCAAAATACAAAAAGAAGTAAAAGGTGGTTTGTTTATGGCTGTGTCTATGAATCGGCCTATGATGCCGCAAAAGCCATAGGATGTTCTCAAAGTCACATTAATACAATTTGTCACGGTAGACATTTAAATGGCAAATTTTATCCTCCCCATGCAAATTGTTATACAATAAAAAAATACGAGGGTGGTCATCCATGTTTATAATAGATTGTGAGCAGCGCAGCGAGCAATGGTTTGCAGAGAGATTAGGAAAACCCTCTGCGTCTAATTTTGATTCCATAATCACATCAACCGGGGTTATTTCTAAGTCGCGGCAAAGCTATATGTATGAATTGGTGGCGCAAATACTGACGGGTAAAGCAGAAGAAGGGTTCAGATCGCCCGCAATGGATGAGGGTGTTAATCGGGAAGATGAGTCACGCAAATTATATGAGATGATAAAAGATGTATCAGTCAAACAAGTTGGTATGATTTTCCCCGATCAATGGAAACAGTATTTGTGCAGCCCCGATGGTTTTATTGAAGATCATCAATATGGTCTTGAATTAAAGAATGTTTTACCAAAGACACAGATTGGATATTTGCTAGCTAACAAACTCCCCACATCATATTTTTGCCAAGTCCAAGGCAGTATGCTAGTTACTGGATTTGATAGGTGGGATTTCTGTTCATATGCTCCTGGCCTTCCGCCGTTAATCATTGAATGCCATCGTGACGAAACTTGGATTAAGAAAATGGAAGTTGAGCTAAATGCGTTTTTAACAGAAATGCTTTCAATCGTTGAGAGGCTTAAGAAACTATAATGATCTTAAAATGTGTTTCCGTACAAGATGGAGTTCCTTATTTCGATCATCCAATATCTGAATTGGTTGCTAAGTGTGTGCCTGGTGCTGCGATTCAACTTCTTACTCCCGATAAGTATATTTCTGTTCAGCAGATTAAATGGTTTAAGGGCGTATTGCTGCCCGCCCTTGCCAAAGATTCCGGCGATTCAGTTGAATATTGGGAAACAACGCTTAAAGTGGCAGTCATGCCCGATGAATTTATGCCAACCTACGTTGCTATTGGTAAACAGGTAATGCCGGTTATTCCATCAATCAGTAGTTTATCGATCAAGAAAATGAACCAATTAATTGAAGGTTCGGTTGCACATTGCCGGGATGATTTGGGGTTGTTGTGGTGTACGCTGCCAGACAGTGAGTTACGGAAAAGATAGCAGGGTGGTAAGGTTGTGGGTGAATTACCCATTATAAAGACAAACATAAGAGAACGACCTGGCCCCCTGCTTTGAAAGGAGAGAGAAATGGACAAAATAACTAATGAGGAATTGGTAAAATTCTTAATAGATGAAGACAATACACCATTAACACCACTTGGTGAATTACGCAAAGCCGAACTCCTTTCCCGCCTCGCAAGGGTGCAGGAGTTGGAAGAAGAAGTTGAAAAACTAAAAGAGCAGGTGGACTTCGAGCACAATAAGGCCGGACATCTTGAATGGGTGAAAGGCCAGCGAGCCATTGAGAAGTTGGAGAGAATTAAGAAAGCGTATAATAGTTACGAGTATCAACTGACATACAAGATTCTCGCAGAGGAGGGATAGGGGTAAAATAAGATGCTTGATAAAATTACCATGAACCATAAAAAGAAAATCACCGAACTCAAACAGCAACTTGAAGACACGAAGTGTAAATATTACGATTTAATAATGTCGGTAAGTATTAAATGCCCCAACGAAACTAGGCATCAGACTGCAAGAAGGTACATTTTACAAGCTGAAAAAAGTACAGATAATTGCGCTAAATCCGACAACCTTACCAAAGAAGAAAGGATGAAGTAAGCATGATGTGTGATTATTCAGTGTTGATTTTATGGCATCTGCCGGTAATTGAAAGTTTATTAGTGGCTATTGTTGTTGCGCTATGGAGGTTAAAGAAATGACTGACTATAAAATATCCATAGAATGTTTTGTTTGTAAAAAGAAGATACTAGACGAACATACAGCATTATCTAATAAGAATAACGGAACAATGATCTGTATGGGGTGCGAGAACGCCGAGATAGAAGTGTGGCGGGTGTCATTGCCTAATCAATCAGGCGGGTACTTCGATCATGATTTTAACTCCATGATTGAAGTCCTGCGGGACATTGATATTGGTAGTACAATGGTCGTCAGTAAAGAAATGATAAAAGCAACTAAATATATAATGCTTCCAGAATTTGAAGGATTTTAAATATGACCGACTATAAAATAACACCTGAACTCGCGAAAGTGCTGACTGAATTGGTGGACGAGTGCTGGCATGAACAAAGTAACAGGAAGTGGTCGTTTTGCAAGCACTGTAAAAAGCCAATATTTAGTGATGATAATTCTAACTGCACCTTCACCACTCCCAATGATGCCCATAAGGTAATGGAGAAGTTGGTGGAGAAGGGATTGTGGAATAAGTTTTATTGGACTGTACGCAAAATAACTGATGAGGGGCTTTCTATGCCCGATAATGCCTATACTACTCAATGGCTTCACCTCAACAAAGAACGCTTCTGTTGTTTAGCTGGAATGTTTATAAAGGAAAGGGAGGAGAAGGGATGACTAACTTTCAAACAGCAAAGTACAATGACTTATGTGGTTGTGTTGCCGTTAAACATTATAATTGATCACCCACTTTCTTTTTATGGTATGCCGTCCAACCTCCGAGGACAACACCTAGCCACATACAATGCCGGACTATCCAACCCTTCCCCCTCAATTCCATTGCCTCATAAAATACCTCGTTTGCCTGCGAATATGTGGCCTGTGGCACTGAATCTATCCGGTAAAGGTAATCATGTAGAACGGCCTCTCGGTGCGCCCTGTCGCCAAATAACTCGAAAATGAAGGGCACCCTAGGAACGCTGGCAAAGTCTGTTTCAAATCCGGCGGGTACTTCTATTTTTCCCAAAAGATTGGATTCATAAATCAGAGGGGAAAAAAGAACCCACACGGAGTCATCATCTTTTAATTTTGTGTTAAGTTCTGTTAAAAATTTACTCATCCTTTTGACCTCCTACATAAACTGAACCACCTATCTCAATACCCTCGTCAATCATTCTTTGCCGCAGCCTGGAATTTTCTTCCCTTAAGTCTGCCTCTCTCTTTTCACCTTTTTCGTGTTTATCGTCCCGGAAAGGACAACCGCAACAAGGAAGTATTAAAAAGAAAGGGTTAATCATTTTACCGCCTTCTTTCCTGATAATGTATCAGCACAAGAATTCCATGCCTTAAACCCATTAATTGCGCCGTCAACCGCTCCGCCAATTACGGATAAAATCAGAGCAACAATCAGGAATATAATTTTAAGTAGTGCATTCATTTTTAATCTCGATCTGAACTTTTCCTTCTTTTAATCCAGCCTGTAATCTCTGGAAAAACGCCGTGAAAGCAAGTTTGCTTTGGCCGATCGAATCAATGCCTTTTTTAAAACCGACTAACGGGCATCCTTCCGTGTCTTTGTCTGTATTTCCTGAGTGAATCCTTACACCTTCAAATCCCGTAACATTGAGAATCAACGGCATGACTCGCTTAAATCGGTTTGAATAATTAGTGATGACTTCATATGTTCCGTAAGGTATAGCAGTTTGCTTGGGAATTTTGACAGCTCTGACCTTATCTTCCAGTGTGTAGCAAAAGAACTGTCCATCAATAAGTAAATCTCCGATAGTTGAGTGGTCAGTAAATTCTTTTCTAATTAACTCTAATTTCATTATTCACTTCTTCCTTTCCGGGAGTATTTTTCATGGTCTTTTAACGCGGTGACCATTGCCTTGTTTTGCTCTTCTAGCCGGCCGATTCCTTGGGCAATATAAGTGAGATTTGCTTCCAATTTTGTGACTCTATCGCAAACTGCCTGATTTGCAACTGCAAGAGATTTAATGGCGTTTTCCTGATCGTTTATCTTTGCTGAAATAGAATTAACGCCTTGTGTTGCAAGAAAACCAATAATCATTATGGCAATCAGTACAATCCACTTCCAACTTGGGTATTTTCCATCTTCATCTTTTGCCATTGATAAGACCTCCGCTTTAGTATTTTATGGTTTTACAAGTTTTCCTTTGCCAGCCTCCGGGGGGTGGGTTGGATTATGGAGTTCGATATTTATTATGTCAGCGTCCGAGAAAATGACATAGTTATTGCTTCCATCGCCCTTACCACGGCTCTTTGCATCTAAATACTTAATACCGCGAATGCCAAGCGAATAGAGATGATCAGAGGCAGCCTTGTCGCTTCCAGCGGACCGGACTATTTGCCAATATGCGCTTCCCCCTGTTCCGATACTCTCGTTTACTCCTGCCTTTTTTAACGCATCTTTTACCTTATCGCTTTGCTCGCTCAGAGGCTTATCCCAGAGCAGATATTCGTCTTTTCCGGGGGTTAATTTAACTTTATATAGGCGCCCCTCTTTATCAAGTATGCCTTCATATATTTTTGGTGAGCCTTCAGCTAACACGCCGATAGCCGCAGCAAAACGATCTTCTGGGTTATATCCAAGATATTTCTTTACTGAGTCTCCGCCATCTTCTATGGCATGGTCAATAATCCTCGACATTTTCCCAATAATATCTTCGGGAGTGACGAAGCGAGAGCTGCCTTTTTCTTTTGCAATCTGATTAGTTCTATCCGCAATTAGACGGGCTGCGTCTTGTAATGGCATCGACAATCTATCCGATGAGTCCGCTAGTATCTTCTTGTAATGCTCCCCTACTTCCCTTGAATCGGTAAAATAAAGGCCGTACCCATAAGACTGTGATCGCTGGCCAGTTCCAATTCGACTTGTCGAAAACCTATTGATCGTATGAGGCGATCCATGCCATGCTTCAATTCCCGCCTCGGCCTGTGGGGTTGTCTTGGCGGGTATGTTGGCCGTGCCCGGTTTCTTGGTCACTGGCCCAATATTAAGGGAACCGCGCTCATTATTCAAGGTGTTTTTGAGGGCGTTTAAGGTAGATGGATTGGTTAATTTACCTTTGGTTGTTGGTTTGGGTTTGCTAAAAGATTCTAATTCTTTAAGAATTATACCTTTTTGGGCGGAAGTAATATACCCTTGCGATATAAGTGTTTCAAGAACGCTTTCACGAATCGCTGGTGTTCCTGCGGCGAGAGCGTTGACGTTAACGCCTTTTTCTTCAAGTCGTTTAATGTTTGGCGCATTTTTAAAACTCCCGGCAGGCATTTTACTACTTTCTGCGGGGATTTCAAGGTTTAATTTCGGTTGATCTACCAACTCAAAGCCCTGCCCCTGGGGAAGCGCCAATCTACCGGGCTGACCTGCGGGAAGTGCCGGGATAGGTCTTGAAGTCGAAGTAAACCGAGCGTCAATAACGTCCGGGCTGGTCGGTGCACCTTGTAATTCAAAGCCTTGCCCTGCCGGTAGCTGTTTGGGATAGATTAACCGTCCGGGTTGCGGTCCGTATGCCTCGCCCTGCAAAACTCCGCTTCTGACTGGCCCAACTGCCCTTGAAGCATTCGCCTGTCCGGGCATAGGTTGAACAGGTACGGCGCCGGGAATATCTTTCTGCAAAATCCCTTCTAAGCCACTGAAAGAATTATCAACAAGTTTATCCGTTGCGCTTCTCATAACTGGTTGTGGCATTTTAACTCTATTCAATAAATTTTCAGCATCCGAAAACATTCCTTTAACTATTCTGTCGGGACTGTTCAAATATTTGATATATTCCTTTATTCCTTTTCCAGCTGCGCCCCGCGCAATCATGGCCGGATTCATTGAAAGAATTCCCCCAACAATTTCCCCACCAGTGAAAACATCCGTCATGTCGGCTAATCCCTTGATGTTCTTTCGAGCGTCAACAATAGCCCGGTGAGCAACTTCCTTTTCGATTGTTTTTAAGGATCCATAAGTCTTTTTCAAATCCTGATACCCGGGACCAACGGCATTCATAATATTATTGTCAAGTTCTTCACGCATTGCGGCGGCCACAGAAGCGTCAACTTGTGCCTTTGCTTTACTGACCCGACCTTCATAAAAACCGTTTAAAGAACTATTTAAATCAGCAATTCGCGCTTCGATAATATCCGGTGGCTGTCCGTGCAATTCTCCAATTTCGGCCTTTAAATCGCTGGCATATTGACGTATTTGAGGGTTATTTTTTAAATTTACAGAAGCCTTGTCAAGTTCCGTTAAAATTGGTTTAGCGTCAAAGATTGCACCGGCATCTCCTGCCTCTGTTGCCATTGTATGATATTTATCAAAAATAGATCGTTTTGACTGTTCGATTGATTCAGAAAATTGTTTTAATGTCTTCGGTAAGCCAGTGGCCGGATTTCCATTAATATCAGTCAAAATAAGATTATCTTTATTGTTGACAATGGTTTTAACGGCTGTCTTTGCCCGGGCAAAATAATTTGCTGTCTGTGAAGCTGTACCTTTCCCAACAACAGAAGGCCGGATTGCTTTTTCAACTCCTCGATTAATAACGCCGGTCAACTGCTTATCCAGCATTTCGGGAGTTTTTGAAATTATGGTAGTTCCTACATCCCGCGCAATATTGAAACCTTCTTTGCCGGCTGCGGAAACTAACTTGCCAGCCGGATAAACCATTGTTGCTCCGGCCAGATTAGAAACGTCATTTTTAACACCTTCGGGAAGATTCGCTAATGCACCAAGTGGAGAGTTCTTTATAATCCGTCCGCCTTCGGTCAAAATTCCCTTTCCTACGGCCTCCAGTGATCTTTTCCCTTGTGTGTCTGGCACAAGTCCCCATAATCCTTTTGCGGCTTCCATGCCCTTTTCTGCTGCGAAATTCCCTACTGTCCCGGCAACATTCAAAGCACTTCCTAAAGTAGGCGAAAAATCCCTGACGGCAGACGGTTTCGGGTTGGAAATAGGATCAACCAGACCGGAGAAAAAGCCCTTTTCGGCGGGTGCGGATTGCTGTGTTTTCGGTTGTGCTGCTCCCCCGGCAAGATGGTTCATAATTTCATCATCTGAATATCCGGCTTGTTTCGCGCCAGCAACATCAAAACCGACATGGCCGCCGATTTCATCTACTGTATATCCTGCTTTTAAAGCTCCTTGCACATCAAAAGGCATTGTTTTCTCCTATTTTTGGAATGCCGAAAGTGGGGGCCGTCCTCCGGATGATGGTGCCGCTTGCGTCGCTGCTCCATAATTTCCGCGATACCGCTTAAACATATCCGCCTTATATTGTTCAAGTGTCTTATCTCCCCGGACTACTTCAATTGGATATAAAGGTGAAAGATCAGTATCAACGCGGGCAATTAATGCTTCTCGAAGATTTGAAATTGCTCCTCTTATCTGTGCCGGTGATCGTGCTGATTTTAGGTTTTCTAGTTCAATTACCAGACGCATATCAGAGGACTGAGACGATCCAGATAAAGCTGTGTTTATTTCCTGAACAATAGCATTTCTATTTGATTCAAAGTTAGTATATTCAGGTTTACCAAACTCTTTTGATACAGTGGACATCACCTTGTTGATCATATTTAAATCAACATTAGGGAGTTTTGACAGTTGTTCATCAAGGGCAGATAGGCGAGGCAATGCACCTCCTGCAAAATTGATTGTTCTTTGATTTGTTGCGCTTTGTTTCCATTTATAATTAGCATCGGCCATGCCCATATTAAATTTTGGATACTTTTTAAGAACTTCCGTTTTTACTTTTGAAGCAAGGGGATTCCCCATTGATCCCCTTATCGCTATTGGTGCATCTTGGCCGTCAATAACTGACTGCGCTATTGATGGGACATCGATTTCTCTTGCTTTTGAATTATCAACAATCGTCCTATTTTTCTCAGCGTATTGAAGTTTTCTTGTCTGCATTGCATCAAGCACGGCCTGAGCTTCGGTATCTCCGCGCAACGCTCTTGCTGTAAGTTGTTCTTCTGTCTGCGGTTTACTTTCGGCATCAACACCTAATGCCATTCTTGCTACCTTCCGCAGTTTTTCAGCATCGTTGACATTTCCTGATTGCTCAAGGGCATCGGCCTTTGTTATTAATCCTTGAGCGTACTGACCTTTAACTTGGTCAATAGTCAATGCTGTTTTTTTAGAATTAATATCCTGACCATAACTCTGCAATGTTTTTGAAAAAACACTTGACGCAATTTGTTTCCAGCTATTTGGATCACTTAATGCTTGTAATTCTTCATATTGTTTCTGACCCTCTTGTGTAGTGGCGTAACTTGGATTTGATTCAACTTTCTTTTCAAAATCTTTCCTTCTGTGAGAAATGTAATCTTGATGAAGATCGGGATCGTTTGCGATGATATGATAAGCCGTAAGTTTATCAACGTTCTTATCTTCTACCAGTTGTTTAACTTTTTGAGTTATTAAAGAATTTTCTGGAATTTTTACTTGCTTTGCCATAACGTTATACAAAGATAAGTCTCCCTCTCCAAAATTTTGAGCAAACTCTGGAACTTTCGCCGTTTCATTCCGAACTTGTTGTTGTTGCAAAGCCATGCCCTGTTGTTTCAACCCTTGAATATCAGGAGTTTCAGGGCTTCCATATTCAATATCACTTACTCTTTTGGCCATATCCAACTGTCGGGCATGTTGTTCAAGTTGCTGCTGATTTTGCATAAAATTACCGACCTTCAACATCGGATCGATAATCTGTCTAAAATTAGACTCAGGAGCTACATAATAAGGATTAGCCATTTGCTACCTCCAAAATATTTCTATTGCTTTTATCAAAAAAGGTGTATAATGTCACCATGAAAAAAATAATCCTTGTTTTTATCATCTTGTTGGCCTCATGTTCTACCCAAAATAATTATCTTATTACAAATAATTCCCTTAGTCTCCCCACTGGGATACAAGAACAATCTTCTATAGCTATCGTAAACAAAATCCATGAATGTCTTAAGCTTTCTGATGATAAAATATTTCCGTTTGTTTATATCGCCCATAGTGACGAAATTAATGCATGGATTGATGATAAAGATAATATTTTTATTACGAGAGGATTTTATGTTTTTGATGACAAAGTTATTATGTTTGTTCTTGCCCATGAAATGGCTCACATAAAACTGAAACACCTGAGAAACAGAAAAATGGTAAGCTATGCCACAAGTGGAGCTATTATGATTATTAATCGTTTTGTTCCCGGTTTTGGTTGGTTTAATGTTGCCGCAAATCCAGCAGTTACTAATAATTTCAGCAAGACTCAAGAATATGCTGCTGACAAATTGGCCTCTGAGGTACTTATAAGTTGCTTTAATATTTCTTCTGCTGAACAAGTTAAAATTCTCCAATCTATTCAAAATGTAACTCAAGAAGGTGGCGGTTTTTGGGCTCAACATCCTTCATGGTCTGAACGTATCGAGGCTATTTCAAAACCTCCTTCAATTCCTTAAATATTTCAGGTGTATATTTTTCCATTAGATCAAAAGTATCATCCCGATATTTTTCAAATGCTTCTTCCATCTTGTTTTCTTTGGTTAATTTCAGAATCGGCTTAATCATTTCAGATTTAAGTTTTCCATAGAACGGAACTTTGTCCTCTGTTGAGTTAATAACTTCAATTAGATTCTTTCCCTTATCCCAATATGCCACCATGAATTTCTTATGGTTTTTAACTGTGTATCGTCTTAATTTCTTTAATAGAGAACGATCTTCTTTGGTCAATCCAACGCTAGTATTTACTTCGGTGCAAATCCATGTTCCCCTACCTCCGGTAATCAAACTGATAGGATTTAAAACGGCATTCGCTACCGACGCAGCACCACTATCACCACTAATAGGAGCATATAAGGCATTTCCAGCCGTTCGTAAGGTTTCCCCATTGAAAGCGTTGCTATCCCCAAATAAATAATCAATTGGGGCCATTGCTGTTCTTTCGAGTGCAGACATGTTTTTATTTGCATTACCAAGAACGGTATCGTCGGGCGCAACTAATGATCCAGGGAGAACAGATGCCATTACCCCCGCTGTTCCGGGAGAATCAACTGTTCTTTGTTGCTTAGTCTTTGATCCATAATCTATTCCCTGTCCTCCCCATTGACCACGTGCTAATTCAGCTGCCGCAATATAGGCCGCAACTGGTGCTACTTTACCTATTGTTCCAGTTAACGTATTTGATGCTGCTGCGTTTGCCGCTTCTCCGGTTGCTGCTCCAGGAAGGTCAGCAGCTCCTATACCTACTGAGGTTGATCCTGTTCCTGACTGGGTTAAAAGACTGTTAGCAGGAGTTGCGGCTTTGCCCCATAAGCTCCCCTTTGTTAACATGGCGGCTGTCCCTAATGCTTGCGCCCCTGTCCCTAAATATCCTTGTGTTTCCGCTTTTTTAGCAGCGTCCTCCTGTGCTGCTGCTTCGGCTTTTGCTTGAGAAAGATTTTCAGCAAACTGGCTATTACTTAAAGCGTAGTTTTTGGCAAATTGGTCTTCGCTTGCCGCTTGTGCTTTTTCTGCCAGAGATTGAGAGGCATTGGCTAGATCATAAGACCTTTCTGTATTAGCAGCGTCAGCAGCGTCAGCGAAGTATCCTGAACCCATTGACTTAACCGCGCTGGAAGACAAGGGGGTTCCTCTTAATTGGCTTTGTGTTTTTGCCTGTCTCAATAAATCTGCAAAACTTCCGTATGCTGCATATGCCATTAGAAAATCCTCCTAGGGTTTTTCGGATCGTAATTATAAAGATACCCGCCGGCCAGTGCCGCACCAAGACCAGTATTAACATATCCCATAGTTCTTGCTCGATCTGCTGCGGCAATCTGATCGGCCATAGTCTGTTTTTGTAAATCCAGTAAACCAGTGAACTGTGAACCTTTTTGCGCTAACGTCTGATTAAATTGATTCTCCTGTGCAAGTTCTTTCTGCTGTGCAAGAGTCAATCCTTTTTCCTGTAATCCTATCATTGCGTCACGATAATTTTGCTCTCGTGTGTCTGCAAGATTGGCCTGAACCAATGGGGCATAATCAGGTTTAACTTGCCCGGTTACTTGCGCCTGATTTTTCAGCGCCATTAACTGCTGAACGAGGTCTTGATTTGCTCCGGGGTATCGTCTGATTGCCATATATTCTCCTTAGCGGATCGTTGTTTGAGGTAGGTAATATAATCCTACTGATAAAAGCTCTAATCCATCTGCCACGTTTGTAGTAGCTGAATATTTCAACGAATGGTAAAGCCATGGGCCTAATATCGTTGACTGTGTGTCATAGTGTGTCGTCGAGGCACTCGTTATGATCGCTGGCCCCATCTGCCCACTCGTTCCACTGGTCGTAATTGCCCGATCCCCGTAATAACTAACCGTGATGTTCCCTGTGGCCTTTTTCTTATGAGCAGTCCTGAGGTATTTAACCGTTGCTTTCCGCATCATCGGAGCCACATTATCTAAAATAAAATCTTTGGTGTGCAGATATGAAGTAATATTTGCAACTGAGTTCCAGTTATTCCCATTCTCAAGACGATACATAAAACCATCTTTTCCACCGCCGTATGTGTAACCGACTCCATTAGTATCCCAAACTGGCCCGCCTGATTGGATAGGATTTGCTCCGGCTGCGTTCTCTCTGTAAATCTTTGTCCATTCCTTGTGTTTCAGGGAATATTCCAGCTCAGTATTGAGATAAGTTGCCGTTGATCCTGATGCAATCAGAAGTTTATAAGATCGAGTAGACACATCATACCAAGCCACTGATTTTGATTGCCATGCAGTCGGGATATAACGAGAATCATTGGGATCAAAATAGCATTTTATGTCGTCTGATATAGGTACAATGGTTGCGCCATCGGACATTACGATTGCCTTATCTGATTGCCATATTGCCACTGTTCGTTTAACGTCGGCACTTTCGGTCATTTCCGCGCTAACCATCGACAAAGGAGCCACGCAGCCGATATTGGTTGACATTTTCTGTAATACCCATGTGGAAGGAGAATTTCCGCTAATTCTATATGTCTCATTCCTCTTCGTAACCATTAATGATTCAACAGCGGTATTGGTATAGATATTATAAATTACCGTTGCGGCCGTAAGTTCTTGTCTATCTCCAAAGGTTATTTCTCCGTAATCGTCTCCGTTCATTAAATCAGGAGCATTATAAGTTGAATAAATAGCCTTGTTCTTATCTCCGGATTTCTCATTGAATAAAAACAATCTATTTTGAAAATTTTCTGAAAATGTATAAGAAGATACATTATCCGGATAAGCTATCCCTGTTATTTCGGATACTTTAACATCTGCATCAAGATTCCCGGCGAATTGAATCTTGTAATAATAAAGCGGATACTCGTCGGATATTGCTCTTTTGAATTCCGATCCTTTAGGTGCTCCTTGGAAAGATACAACACCTCCTTTACTAAAAGACGTTGTTGACGTAGCAGTTGCTTCGTTTTTAGCGCTTACTGCTTGCCAATCCTTCCCGTTATGGAAATAAGGCGACATCGTAGTTGATGCTGTAGAATTTTCCGATCCGGCCACAAATTTAAAACTGATCCCTTGCATTGGATTAAGGAAGCCAAGATAAATGGCATGGGTAGTCTGTAAACTAGAAAAATCAGCATACGTTGACTGTGATCCATCGTTGACTTGGTTAGTATAATCCTTATAGGTAGTTCCGTCGTATTTTAGGCATTTAACCGTGTATTCTTCTACTCCATCCCATATGTTTTTGAGAGTTTGCATGGGTGCGTCAGTTGTGACGTAATAAATAGAGGCTTGACCAGCGTCGAAACTGAACTGATACCAATAGAGAGAAAGGCCGTTAATATACCTTGCCTTAGCTGCACCTGATGCTGTCCATCCAATCGTTCCGGTCTGTGCCAGCGTTTTTCCTGCTACTGTTGTTCCATCTGTAACTGTCAGTACTGTAAAACTGGCACCCTGCCATTCACTTACATTCATTGTTGAAGCAATGGTGTTACCAGAAGAAACATATAGTTTTACTCCCTGCAGGGGCCGTTTTGAACCAACCAAAAAATAATTAGAGTTATTTCCATATGATTGTGTTGGTACGGTAAAATCAGAAGTCCACCGAGCCACGCCTTTAGAGATTCTAAATTCATCCATCCAACCAAGAAAATAAGTTGATGCTGCCCCGGTTTGTCCCAAATACAGAGTTCCTGCTATGTTTGGGCAATCAGCATTCCATGCTCCGCCTGATAGAGTTAATACTTGACTTGTGCCGTTTATAAAAATACGCCATCCGGTAGCAGCATTATCCGTGTTTACCCTTACGATAGCAATATGATACCATGTTGACCCGGCGGGATTCCAGTTGGCAAGGAATTGAGTTTGAGTTACTCCTCCTAAAATTGTTGTAAAATATAATCTATCGGCATCGAAAGCAATAGCAACATAATTAGTTGCGTTTACGTACTGACTGTAAATATATTGTGTTGTCGCAGAAGGGTCATTCGTCCACCTTACCCAAGTGTCAATAGTAAAAGCACCATTATCGAAGTCGAAATCATCATGGTCAGGAGTTGTTAGAAACGAACCGATAGTTGAATAGGCGGATGCCGTACCAAATTTATATTGGTTTGTTTTAGTAGTTGTTCCAGTTGGAGTTATGGCTTTACCAATTTCATCGGTAAATATTACACCGCCGTCTAAACCGTCCATATGCAACATTAATTTTGTATACGTGTCTATGCCACCGGAAGTTGAAAGCGTTGCAACTTGATCGGAAGTTTGGATGGTATTACTTAAAATATCACTGTAATCATTGGAGTTTGTTACTGAGTAAGTAACAGAAGAAGATGATGTTATAAAAGAGGTTGCTTCAATTTCATTCCCTCCCCAAATTAGCGTTTCATCACCATTGGAGGCAACCATGTTTCCGCCAGGTGCCGAAGAAAATCTCCATAAATTGTTGTACGCAGAAGGCGACCACAAAGCGGTAGTTGAGAAATTACCTATCCCGGGAATGGCTGTAGTATTTTGAAATAATTTCCCTGCCGTGGGTGTGGTCGAATCTGCGGCGTAAATAATCACGTGGCTTTCAGAAGGTTGATCTTTCTTGAAATGAAATCCATTTAAAATGTACGGATAAGAAGTACCTTCCGTTGATGGGGCCGAAGTATTTATTGCAGTATGGCCATTTACTCCTTTAAAATGTTTTCCATCCTTCCGCAGATTTTGAATGTCCTGTAGGCCGTAATCATCAATTAAAAGCGCATCTTCTGATGGTTGCCATCTTCCAGTAAAAGGGAATAGATAAGGTACAATATCTTGCGCTGTAACCTGAAAAGAGATTATAGTTGCTAATATTAAACTAATAAGCAAGAAAGTTATTTTTTTCATAAAAGATACGGTGCTCCACCTTCATTTTCAAATTGTTTCCAGTATGCGCGATTATATTGTTGAATTGCCTCTAGTTGCATCTTGTAAATTCCCGGCCAGATAACAGCGTTTTCGATCTGGACGTTGCCGTATTGAACTAATCGGGAAATTGAACCGGATACGATGGCATTATGGAATTTAAATGGTAATTGTGGAACATCACCAATATTGGACATCGGCGCAAGGTCAAGTTCACCCCATACCCTGCCGTCATAAACTCCATCGGGCAGTGGATACCATAAAAGACGATCTGACTTAACTCCCGCTGTCGTAAAATGCTGCTTATGAAAATGTTTTAACGGTCTTGATATATTGGTCGTGTCCATCATGGACGAATCTTTTTCGATTCCTTCTAGTGATATCGGTGGAATAAGACCATTATATCCCCGCCATGAAAAGGAATGAACTCCAGAAATACTCTTTGAAAGTGTTACCCCTCGGTGGTAGGCCACTGCCGCCGTTCCAACTGCTGTATATCCGGAGGTATCAATTTTACTGCCGTTTAGATCGTAAAGTTCAAATGTGCCGGCTGCTTTGTTCGTAACCACCGCGAGAGTATAATTAAGTTCGGTCATTCCGGTAACAACTCCGAAATGGACAATATCACCATCAACGAAGCCATGAGACGCCGCCGTTGCCACTCCCGGGTTTGCTTTTGAAATACCTGTGACTGTTGCGGAAACTTTTGTTTTTACACCGTCAATCAATTCCATGAGCCAGTGCATCGGGTAAAGTTCGTCACAGACCATGACTTCATTGAGATAAACCATATTGATGACGGCCTGAACTTCAAGCAGTCTAGTCTGCTGCATATCCCCCATTGCTTTACAAATCTGATCGCTTATATCTGCGTAGGTCAAATAATTAGCCATTTCCCCTCTCCATTAATCCGGCGATCATACAAATCAGAAAAGCCGTTACGGGTATGTGTAGTGCTGCATTGCCAGCCATGTTAATTATTGCTATTACAAAAGCTGAAAGTAAGTAAATGTTTTTACGTGGGATAGTAAATATAAATCCTCCAGCAATTACCAGACCTAAAAAACCAAATTGATGAAACAAAGTGACCCATTCAGAGTGCATGGGATATGGATGCGCCCATTTTGCCGCAGGGCCAATTCCAGAAGCAAAGCCGAGCGGAGACGTGATGACTTGGTTAAAGACTTCTTTCCATAATCCAAAACGCTCATTATTTAAGACAGAGGAGTTATCATAAAAAACAGTATAATAAAATGCCGCAAACAATAGACAGGTAATAAATGTGCAAGTATTTTTCCAATCAGGTCGGTATCTTAAAAAGATAAATATTCCACATCCGATTAGTGCCGGAATAACAGCTGCTGATGTCATTGAAAGAATAAGGCCAACGGAAACAGGTATAATTCCCCACCACCATTGCGGAAGAAATGATTTTATTTTCCCCCTGAAGAAGAACGGTAACGATATTGCAAGAAACGCCGCCAGATAATTAGGGTTACCAAGCATCCCAACCAGTGCGCGATCGCCGATAGACGATCTTGATTCAGCAATTAAGGACAGTCCGATTACGACAAGATCGATGCCAGTGAATTTCTGCAAAAGAGCTATTGATGTTTGAATAAGTGCCCCAATACAAATAATATTGTAAAATAAAGACATATGAAGTTTTGACCGTGATGCTTTAAGGTAAATAATTGCCCCGGCGAACATAAATAGAACTTGCTGAAATCCGTTTAATGCCTGGCCAGTTGCAGAGGGATTTATTAATGCCCTATAAAAAAGATACGCCTGCCATACCGCCACATAAAACAAGAATGTTTTTGCCAACTTATTCTCGATCATGGTTGCCAGGATAACTAAAAATATTACCATTAATCCAATTTGCTGGCCATGCCAGATATAACCCCGCGCCAAGATTAGGAATGGTGCAAGTATGAATAATGCTGGCAATATGTATTCTTCTTTTTTCATCGCTTCCTCTCCCCTCCCAAGGAAAAAGGCGGGAGTTTCCCATGCTCCCGCCGGTTAAATGTTAAGGAACTCTCATAGGAGTAAACCAATAATGGATAAACCCATGAGCCGTATCGACACCAGAAGACGAAAGTGTGTAATACAAATCATCATCTGTCCCGGATGTCACAACAGCATGGCCAAGGTAAGAACGCCCACCGTTAGTGGCTACAGCATCAGACCCCGTAATTGCCGTGTAAAGTAATGTTCCATAGGTGCTTGCCGCTGTATAGTCAATGGTTGATCCTGCCGTGATAACGCCAGTATCTGCCACAAACCCGGTAGATGTCAGAGAAACTCCACTTCGGAATCCTGCCGCAGTATCTGCCGTACCCACATTAATAGTAATTCCGGAATCAGCTGTAGTTACTTCTACTCGAACATCGTGGATAAAAGACTTAGGCAGGAAATTGACTCCGGTATCCGTCGCCGTGGAACTGGCCGCATGATCAAACCAGACCATTCCATGATGTACAACATTTGGCTTTTCATCGATGACAATAACGTGTTGATATTTGTCAAAGTCCTCGATTGTCTTGGTAAAACCGCCATTGGTATCTACGACAATAAGATTGACATATCGGTCGTTTGTCGTATCTGTCGGATCAACTCGAAAGGACACCATGTCATTGCAGATAGATGCCGACTCGAAACTTGTCGTGGTTACGGGATTTGTCAGACTTGTGCTGCCGCCGTAATAAGTCAGAGTTTCGCTAACATCGGAATCAACTGACCGGACGTTAAAAGTAATTCCACTCGTTACTCGTTCAAGGATTGCCCTGCCTGTGGCATCCATCTTTCCGGTGTCTTTGTAAACATAAGCCCACATATCTTGAGGCTCGGCCATTGCTGGAATAGCAAAGACTACACTCAAGATTAAGGCTGTGATAATTGTCCAAAATCGTTTCATTCTTTATTTCCTCCTGTTAAAAAGTTCTTGCGTTTCCAATTGTTGAGCCTACTGAGTTCATGATAACCCTATCGAGTGCGTCGGTGTACCATAATTCTTCGTAATCGGTATCTGTCACAGTGCCGTCACCATCCAGCCCCGAAGTTGTTTCATTAGAGGTCAGAAGGTGGATAAACTCAAAAGCGTTATACATGAATTCAACTATTTGTGCTTCGGCACATATCCCACCGGGACGAAATGTAAAAGCTGCCGATCCGTTCCCAAGGGTACTTTCTCCTGTCTGATTCATTACCTTCTGAGTGCAAATCGCTGTGTAAGCTATTGCCTCATAATTGGTAAAGGTCAGACCTTCCAGATCGAGTTTCTCGGAGAGCGTTTCCATAGCGTCAAGCATGTCATAGAAACATTCCAAAATAGCCGGATCGTCATATCCTCTTGGCGTAATGTGATAAAATCTTGCAGCTTTTGTTGAAACTGCGTTGATTAACTGACCTCCACGCGTATCTTCGATGCACCCGTTAAAAATAGCAGTATAACAAAGTGCTTCGTAAGTTGTCGCGGTTACGCCAGTGTCATCATCCAGTTTCGCGCAAATGCCCTTAAATGCTGCCCACCACAAATAGATACAGTCAACAAAATCGGAGGCCACAAGTCCTGTCGGTTTAAGATCAATATTTTCCACTTTTAACCTCCTTCAACTGCCGGTATTTCATCAAGGCTTTCGGCAGATTCACCCATGATGGCCTTGGCATCCCTTTCGGCTCGTTTAGCCGGCCGCAGGATATTTTCAAATACCTTCCTGAGTTTATCGGCCTGATTTCCATCGAGCAAAAAGTAATCTTCGTTTATCTGGACCTGTCCGGTTTTCGGTTCAACCTTGAAACAAATTTGCGCTCTCGCGGAAGGTGAAGGGACAAGGCAAAGATTCTCAATTACTTCCCCATCGTCTGTGGGGAAAGTTCTATCAAAAATTGCCATCGTGTTACGTCCGCCGCCTTCGTAGTCAATAACAAGCCGGGAGTGAGGAGATTTGATAGTAACAATATTAGACTCCCCAGTCGGTTTGCCATTTTTCAGAATAGCGATTGACTGATTTTCTCCTGACCTGTCCTGTGCCGGCTGTTTTTTGTAACCAACCAGCCAGGTAAGATTGATCTTGCGACCTTCTACCATTGCATACTTAACAGGGTATCCCTCAAAAGGATGCACTGCCTTTGCATGTTTTGGCGGAATAGTAACAATATCTTTCCTCGAAATAGTAGAGAGTTTCTTATTCTCTTCGCTATTCTTTTCTTCTCCGCGTTTTTGTTGAGCTTCCGTTGCCGGATCAATTAACTTAGCCATTTTTTCTCTTTTCCCCCTATCCCATTTTTGACTGAGGGCATCAGGCAGGGTTGGGAGATTCCCTGCTTTTCGCTTAGGCGGCCAGCCGTTTGCTAGATGCCAACATTATTATTTCCTGCCCTTCTTTTTCTCATGTTCAGGAACTTTCTTTTCCGGAAGAGTAAGCGTAAATTCACCTTCCGATTTAAAATCTCCCGAAACATTGAAAACAAGATTCGGGTTACTGGCAAGAAGATCACACTCCATAACCAGTTTTTGAAACCCCGGAGCAGCTCCGTTTTGAATTTTGAGTTTCCCTTTGATTTCCACGGTAACCCCCTTAGTTATTGCTCCTGTAGGTTGCAATAGCCTCAACCGCATTGTCGGCACTGTTAAATACTGACTTGGTTACGCCGAGAGTTGCCCCGATACAGAAACCGACTTTGTTTCCGTAATCGAAGGTTTTCTCTTCCCACGTCTTGTCTTTGACAATCGCAATCGCCCCAGCTCCTACGCCCATGAAAAAGGCTGTTGCTCCGTTAATTGCTCCGGTTCCCCAAGTTGTCGCCAGGGGCGCTCGGACATGAGCGAATAAGGCGCAATCTTCATGCTTGCCCATAGACTTAGTGAAGATGCGATTATCAGGACCGGCCTGCATTGCTTCGAGTTGTGCCTGTTTCCAAGAAGCATCGTATTTCTTAAGGTCAAATCTCTGATCAATGGCCATGACGCAAACTGTCTCGCGTTTTCCACCTTTGGATTTCCCCATGATGGTAGGAGTGGCCTTATCACCGTAGGCAACGGCCTTGCCGATAAGGTCAAGAGTCATGTACTCGCCGGCCACGATGGTCGTAGTAGCTGTGGAAGCTCCGCCATAGACGTACTTCGTGCAGGAAGTTCCGATTGCCGTAAAGATTAGCTGATCAACGGTTCCGGCCTTCCATCGTTCCAGGAGAATCATTGCCCATTTACGGGTGTCCTGATCGCTCTTGTACTGCTCAGAAAGCTTGCCTTTGGTGCGAATGGCGTTCCGGTACTGCTGCAAAGTGATTGCATCGTCGTAAGTGACAGGTACTTCTTCCTGCCCTTCCATGTCCGCATCGCCCAAAATTCCAGCTCCGGAAAGTTCTCTGATCTGTCCGTAGGTAAGCTGATAACCGGGCTTCTGTTTCAGGTCATTAAATTCAACGATAATATCGTTGTTTTCATCCGGGCCAATGAAACCATTATCATAAAACCATGATTCCTTTTTGACCCCTATCCACCATTTACCGACCCATTGCTGAGCGGTGAGTGCGTTTGCTGTAGTAAATTCCCAATCTGGCATATTACTGTCTCCTTTATGAAGACCTTTCTTTGCGTTTTAGTCCCAAGGCCACGAAGGATATTTCTTTCTGAGCGCTAGAGATGCTTTTGAGTAAAAATCTGCTTTTTTCTCGTCGCTCATTTTATCCACTGTTTCCGCAAGTTGTGATTCCGTTAATGCCTCGAAGTTATCCGCTGCCACTGATCCCGGCCCGCCGTTAATATGCCCAACTGGTTGTCTCCGAAGAGAGTCAACAACACCTTTTGCCGTTTTTGTTTTGGTGTCATTGATTGTTGATTCCAGCGTCATGAGATGGTAAGCATCGGCGATTATCCCGCCGCCACGTTTGGTCGTCTTCATGAATTCCAGAGTCTTTTTTATAACTTCGTCAACCTGTTCAACCTCGTTATCCTTTAAATCATTGGCATCTTTTGAGAAAAGTTCCTGCGAAATTGAACGCCCGAATGTTAAAATCTCTCTCTGAGATTCCTTAACTCTGGTCTGTTCGGCAGTGGTACGTTGTTCAACTTCCCTTTCGGCATTGCGATGATAATCAGTCTGCAACTGCGTGGCGTAAACCGGATCAACTTCGTAAATCTCGCGGAGCGTCATTCCTTCGTACGCTCTTTGATCTTGCGGAATCTCCGGGGGATACGTTAATCTTAGACCGCCAACATCAACAACTTTTTGCTGTTGAACTGGAGCTTTCTGATTAGGATCAACGTAATCCGCTGGCTTCTCTTCCGGGAAGGCTTTGTAATAACCCTCCGGGCCTAAACGTTTAAAAAGGTCGAATTTTTCTTTTGTGCGTTCCCCTTCTTTCGCTCCGTGATAAATTTCCTTAAAGCGTTTCGGGGGTATTCGGTTTCCATCTTCATCAATGATATACTGGCGTCCTTTATCGTCCGTCTCGATCTGGAAACCCTCTTCTTTCGCTGCCGCTTGTTCTTCGGCTGTCGGCTCTGCCGTTTGCTCGGTTTCGGTAACTTCGGCTGCCGCATCTCCTTCGAATGCCTGTTCCTGGCTTTCCGGTGCCTCTTGTGTTAACTCTCCCTGAATTTCTTCGTTCATAAAATCTCCTTTTGCATGATGTAAAGGCATCAAGTCCTTTTATTTGCAGACCATTTTAAGCCCGGCCAGAAGGCTTTTTTATTTTTACATACTCGCAATTAGGTCGAGTACATTTTTTACCAATTACCGGCTTTCCATCAACTATCCATTGTTTATCTTTTAAGTCCTTAAAACGATGAATACCTATTTTGCATAATGTTTTCATTCGGTCCAACCTCTGACAGCCGCAGTACAAACAGAGTTTGCACTATCGCTTATTGCACTTAATTTTAGATCGCAAGTTGCAGGAACTTTTAACGGAATCTCAAACTCGCGGTAAAACGATGAATCTTGTGTCTGTATTTCAAAGTATGGCATCATTAAACCAACCGGAAGAACCGTCATGTTAACATCATCTACATTTGCTCTTGCCGTCCATTTTACGTTTTTACCAACCGTGGAATATCCAGAACTTAGTGCAATACTTGTTAAATAAAGAGTTTTCCCTAGAGGAACTGTATAGATCATTTCCCTGCCGCGTGTTAACCCAACTGCCATAGAACGATAAATAGTGGTATGGTCTGTCTTATTTCTTATTACAATTAATCCAGCGGCCTTATTTCCAGTCCCGACTACAGAAACTCGAATTGAATTAACTCTTAATATGTTTGTTGCTACTGTTAAAACATTGGCAGTGCCGTTTAGTGTGACTTCCTCAGTCTGAGCAGTATAAGCTGTGTCCAGATAACCAATCTTAACTTTATGCACTCCAGTTCCCGGTACTGCACCAGCGGTTAAAATATCATCCTCGACGCTGGTAGAAGTAACTTCCATTTGTTGACCGGCTAATGGCTGGACATAAGTTCCACCTATTCCCCAAATGTCTTCCTCGTTCGTGCCTACATCACCGTTATATCCAAGTTTAGCAAAAGAAGTATGGTCAGTTACATTTCCCTTTGCTATGTCATATAGGTATGGCATAGAAGAAAAACGAGGTTTTCCATCTGCCGATTGATATGAGTATAAAAGTCCGTCGGTTATACTTCTGAATTTTCCCTGATTATCGGCTGTAGCAAGACTTAAAGGATTCCCAGTGTCGTCGTATAACAGCACGTGCGGACGATTTGAAGTGTGCCTGACACCATAGGGCAACCCCTCTTCATCCAGAACATACTGAGCGTTATTGGCTGTTACACAATGTTTGCTTTCTACCATTTAAACTCCAACAAAAAAGCCACCAATCCTTTCGGAAAAGTGGCTTTTGATCTCGCGTGTTAATTGAGGTTTAAGCTATTATTTTTGCTATTTAATTAACTCTTGTAACATCCTTTCAATCCCTTTAAGGGCTTTCAATATTGCGATAATGACTTTCTTTTGCGATTCAGTCATCACTTTTTCGTCAACCGTTTACGTTCTTTCTTTTCTTTCTTAGTCATGTTTTTCCCAATTTATATTTATAAACATTTCTTCTCCGTTCTCTAAGAAACGGTATGTTTATATAATAAATCCATTTTGGAAATATCATTGCGACTGTTATTTTCCCTTTATCTGGCCAGTGTTTATAAATAAACTTCATCTTTTCTATCTATTTTGTTTTCGTCGCTGTGCTCGGTTCGGTGATAACTCTTCCCTGTAAACTATTTTTGTCGCTGGTTCAGGACATAAAAGTGCCAACAATTCTCCATCCTTTTTAGCAGATTTTTTTAGATGTTCTGCCATTTTATCGCACAGGTTTAATATTTTCTCGTTTCCCATACTTACTCCACCGCCACCTCTGGTTCAATGCTCTCTACCACTTCACCATTCAGAACCTCTGGGTAGTTATCATCCAGCAGCGTTACTGTTGGCCGTCCGTTGATTATGTTGATCAGATAAATGACCTTCGGACCGGGGAGATTTTTTGCATCAGTGTCCTCTTGGATAATCTCCTTGTACGCCTCAGCGTCTTCGATATTGTTGAATAATGCGTATTTCATTTCTCGCTCCTATGGTTTAGTAATCGTCACGATAAAACTAGCCACATTACCATTAAATCCACTCTCCGCAGTACAGGCAGTGGCGTTGAAGCCGCTGGTGTCGGCTGTGAGTACTTTTTTCCCTAAAAGATTAGACGCCGAAAAATTTGTTGCCCCATTACTGCGAAATCCAATATAGCTATCAGATGATGGTTGCGTCGCATAAAAAGATTTTGCTCCCGTTGTTGATAGTAGTTGAGCAATGGCTCCGGTAGCCGATCCATTAACAGGACAAAACATTCTAAACGTTGGCCCCGTGCCAGATGTAAGGGTATAGTCTATCGTAAAGAAGACTAAAGCACCGGCAGATAAACCCATTGAGTTTGATGCTGATATGCCATCATTGCCAGAATCTATGGCCTGTGTAATATTACCACCCGATACAGTCCATGTCTCATAACCGCTACTTGTAGGCCACGATGTAACCAGATTATTTCCAACCGTCTCCACACTCCCTGGAGTATTGCCGGTATAAGTGGCGGTCTTCGCGCCATCGTTGAAGACAATCTGGACACCGGAAATGAGGGCGTACGGGCGAAGGTCAACACTTGAAGTGGTGACAAGGTAGGGAGCCGCGATAGAAACTTTTCCAGTTAGGGAGGCTAGGGTGATTCCGGTGGAGTATTTGATAAGGCGGATATTATCATTCACGGCTATGATCTGCGCTGTGGTCATCCCCGTATTGAGTCCCATATATGTCGCAGTTTCGGCCTCAATTCCCACACCGTTAAGATGAATCTCATCACCGCCAATGTCTCGCGCCTGTACGGGAGAAACAAGAAGTAAAAACGATAGTATGTAAAAGATAATGCGTTTCATAAAATCCTTAATAATAATAAACTACATACTTAGCCGTACTGGAGCAGGTAATGTCAACATAAATACCATTCCAGAATATTACCGGGGCCGGGACTCTTATGGCCTGTATTCGGTCAATCGCAGAAGTAGTAATCACAGTTGTCGGGATTAGTTTTGTTCCCGTGGCTGTTGTTCCATCGTAAATATCAACGGTAATTGCATTGGTCGCATCAGTGACTAAAATTATTCCAGAGAAATAACCCTGCCCAGTAGTAATTAGAGCATCGGTTGTTTGTTGCCCAGATGATTTAATCCAATCATCGACTGCAAACGCATTTACCGAAATCAATAAAATTATAACAATTATACAAAAAATCTTTTTCATATTAACTCCTTATCATGTTTTTCTAGTTACCCATCCAGTGCTTTAAAAATCCAATCATCAATCCTTTTCACCCATTTATCATCCTTTTTCATTGTAATAGAAAACAATACTGGTGTGCCGTTGTCGGGCATTACAACAATATTGATTGCATGATCTGGACAAACCATCTTTTCTGCGATCTGTGGCCCTAGTTCTTCTTCAAAACTAATAACTTCCTCGTTGCTATAAAGACCACCTATTTTCCCGGCTATAATCGGCAATTCGTCAACCCCACCGCCCCAACTTGGGATAACACAAGAGCAAAGATATTTTTCTTTAGCCAGTAAAACATCTTTCGCCACCGCAAAACATCTTTCGCAATAAAAGTATTGAGTTACAAAACTTCCTCTTTCACTCATTGCGTTCCTTTACCTTTTTTGGCTATTTCCATTTGCATAGCGTTCTCTTGTTGTGCCTTTAATCTCGGAATAACTTTGTCTTTCAATGAGTTGTCGGTCTGCTCCCAATACGTTTCAGGGTCAAGTAAGCCCATCTTAACCTTTTCCAGATTAGATGCCTCTGTTGCAAGTCTTGATGTCGGCATGCTGCTGCCGGCCGTCACTTTGATGTCGATATCCATAATATCAATGTCAGGATCACCTTCTACCGGGCAAATACGATCCAAGGCTTTCGTCCATTGATCTTTTACATACTGTTCATTTGGTTTTAAATCCGTCTGGCCCTGTGATTGCTGTTGTAATTGTGCTCTTTGTTCGTCCGGGAGCCATTCTTTCCAGTCTGTATCATCAATAAGTGCTTCCCATTGGTGACGCTTCCAGTATTTTAGCATGGCGGATAAGGCCGATCTACCGATACGGACAATAAACGCCTCGTACTTGCGGATAAACGGCGCACTCATTACCCCGCCGAAGTCCTGTAGGTAAGCAATAGCCTTACCACTCTGATCTTGCGAGTTCTGCGGGTTTCTTCCCCTAATTACGTCCGGAGTATCGTACTGATCATCTATGTCCTGGTCACATTGACGGTCATGAACCAGAAAATCATTGGCATTAACTTGGCCTTGTAAATACTGGACAGAAGCATTCTGTGCCAGTGTTGCCCGGGAATTAAGTCCGCCTGGTTTGCCCTTCCATTTAACATCACCTTTTTCAATCAAAGTCGGATGATTGAGTTTAGATGTGAGATAAACGTGCTGACTTCTGCGCTTGTTCTTCTCTCTATTAATTGGCAAAGCAAAAGTAGTAGGACAGGTCGGGTACGCTGTCTTCGTGTTGCTGTGCTTCAAAAGATTGAGTTTTAATACAGGATCGCCGTCCGGGTCTTCACCATAAGGATTTTCAATCTCTTCCAGTTCATTGCCGTCTGCGTCTTTCTGTTTGATCAACTTCTTTCCGACAATTATTCGATGCACCCGGATTTCAACCTTTGTCTCGAGCAGGTCAACTTTGATTGCTTCCGGGGGTACTTCGGCATATAATGGATTGGCCATCACTTCGGCTATTATTCCAGCTTCAATTTCTTTCTTGCTATTCTGATCTTTCCGATAGCGTTTGATGATTGGTTCCATGCCTTGAACAGAAACAGTTGAGATAAACTCATCAACTGTTTTCAGCAACATGGCTTCAATCTCCCAAACGTCCTTGATCGGAGCGTCTTCTTTGGTGTCCTTGCTTGCTCCTTCGCTCTCAGGAATGGCATAATTGTCTTTTCCGGTTACACCCGATGATTTCCCGCCTTTTGCATCGTCCGGGAGCGTACCGGAAAAGCGCATGTCCTCTTCCGTGACGAGATCGCCATATTTGTCTTTGATATATTCAACTGACCGCTTTATGGCTTTAATTAGGTGCGTGTCTGAATAGTCAATCTTGCGCGAATCTTCGTCAAAATAAATGTTTTCGGGATTTTGGTTCTCGATGATGATCTTACCAAATAGCCCCTTATTACGATTAAACCAAACGTCAATAGAGGCAAGTCCTGAAATTTTTGACTCTTCTACCGCATCAAACTGAATATCAAGAAAAGAGTTTTGGTCCTCAACCTGATCCACGCCACGCTTTAGAAGCTCAGAAACATAAAGACTCCCGCCTTTGCGCGGGTAAACCTTAATCTCCGGTTTCTGGTTTGTTGCTATGGCTGCGCTGGCCTGGACACCTTTATTACATTTATTGACAACAATCGCGTCTTGTTCGGCCTCTTCCAGTGCATCTAGTTCCTTTGGTTCCCACATCTTGTTTTCGGCGATGGCTTCCCAATTACGAGTGCGGTTTTTCAGCCAAGTTGATCGCGCTGTTGACTTCATGTACCTGGCCAACAGTTTATAGACTTCCTCTACCTTTTCCGGAAGATTGGTTGCGGCCACTTTGTCGATATCGATTTGTTCAGCCATTCTTTAATCCTTCTGATATGTTTTTCAAATATTCTACCAATCGTTGCGGTCTTTCTTCTTCTGGAAATGATTTTAAATAAATAGATTCATTTAACATTGTTTCTATAAATCTTCCGATCATTGAGAGATAGTCGGTTTTTTCTTCCATAATCAAAACACCTTCACGGCTAGAATTGCGGTTCTTAATTCATTCTCGTCCAGCCGCGGCCCTTCTTCGTCCCCCTCCATCTCCATAAAAGGGTTCACGCTTCTTCCTATTGCTGTGCCATCTTTTGCATGTTCCTGTAAGTCCCATATATCTTTTTGCAAACGGGCAAGTTTCTTTATTGCTTCGTCACGTTCTTGGATTCGCTTCTGGTATCCGGTCATCAGCTTTTTATCCTTCCCGTTCTGTTCGGCCCATGTGTCGTTTCCACTAAATACATCGGCGCGAACTCCTGCGTTATCTCAATGCAACCGCCCTTCGCTTCAATACCGACATCGTTCATCCCTTCTTTAAGAAATACCTCAAATACTGGAATAACCGCTTTTCTCCTGTCCTCGTCGCTGAACTCTGAAAACCGTGAGTTAATAGGCTTCATCAGGATGGTTCTTTTCATCGTAACGCCTAAATCGGTCAGCCTGTACCCATACCTGATGCCATTGACATCAACGGTCATCAACTCGTCACCATCAACAACTCGAGTCTTAAACAGAGAATTACGAAAGACCTTGTTAAGATTATCAACGTCATTCCGTAGTGTGGTCAGCGCTTCAACTGTGTCCTGATAAAGATCATCCTCAATCATGCGCTCGGATTTAAAAGGATTGTCTTCTGGTACTCTTATTATAGGTATTTCTCCCATTACATCACCCTCGGCCTTGCTTTATCGTGTTCTTTATGCACTCTCGCCAACCAGCCAGTGACCGGCGCTTCAACTTTTTCAGGTTTACCGCCCAAGAAAATACTTGCTTCAATCGTCATGCCGGCCGCTATTACACAGTCACCTAATTTCCCCTCTTCCGGCCCCAGTTTCATGCTGCCCTCGTACTTAATCCATGTTGCCGATTCATCTAACAGCACAGGACAGTAAACCGTTCCCTTTGTCTGTGCGTAGTAGTTTTTTAAATCCTCTGACATATCGTACTTTGCCTGTTGACTCTCAGACCAGCCGATTTCCGCTCCGATCTGTGTCTCGGATGCTGATCCTGCCACCATGCGCTGATACTGAGGAGCACCTAAGTTCATCAACTCTTTTACAACCGTCTGCCCGGCTCCTGTACGTTCCACGCAGAGCAAAGCCCTGTCGTAGTAATTCGATAGATTGAAAAGAAGCTTTGACCACTCATAAGCATCAACGCGATTGCTTCGAAGCCTGAAAACGAACTCATCGAGAAGTCTGTCCATAACATAGGCCACTGAATAGCTTAAGCCCAGCCCTTCGGACACATCCGAGCCGATGCAATACCGGCGAAGCCACGGCAAACCATCATAGTCAGGAGCTTGATTGTAGGGTACACGCCATAATTCCCCGATACCTGATTTATCCATCTGAAAGTCATACTCGTTCATCCTATTCTTAACGATTGCACCCTTCCAGCCGATGATTGTATTTTCGAGGGGATGCCTCAAAAGCGTCTTGCCGAAATATCCTGACGTTGTTGATTGCAGAGCCTCCTCCTCTGTTTCCGGGTAATGTTCAATTACGTCCTGTTCATCCATGCCGGACTGCACCATTTTAGAGCGGAAATCAGCCGGTCGGCCTGGGTGTGCCATCCATGCTAAAAAGATACGCGAGAAATTGTTTATTCCTTGTCGGGATTTTTGGTATGTGTCACGTACCCACGGCCAGCCGGGGCCAGACTTAACAGAGTTGGCAATGACAATAACTCTACCTTTTGCCTGTTCAATACCCGGGAAAGAATTATTAAAAATTGATTCAACTTCTCTAATTGTATGAGCCTCATCGATGATTAACACGTTCGGTGTCTTTGATTCTGCTCCCATTTCAGTAGTGGGCATGGACTTAATAATGCTTTCCGTACCATTACGCTCAAATATAATCATCTGCCGATTACGGGTCTTTAATTTAACACCACAGACAATATCGCCTTCTTTTTTAGGTGCAAACCAATCAGGAAGGCGGTCAAGAATGAAATAAACACGGTTTAAGAATTCAATGGCATGATCTTCCCCGTGGGAAATAATGACTGATAGGTGTAGAGGATGTTTTAACGCCAGCCATAATACGAGTGCCGCAGTTAGCCAGGTTAAACCGATCTGCCTAGTTTTAAGAAGGATTAAAAGAAGTTCGTTTGTTAACTGAGGGATAATTTTGCGTTGCTCTGGCCATAAGACTAATTTAGCCGGTCTCTTTAATTCTTTATCCTCAAACCATACGAAGTTATCTAAAAATAAGATAAAGAACGCTAAAGCCATGCGCCGCATCTTCTCTTGAAGATTCAAAGCCAATAGTATTTTAAGCTTTAATTTGCTTTGTGAGTTCTTGGATTGCTGCATCAAGTTCCTCATCGGTCTTATTTGTTAAATCTATTTTGCCAGTAAGGTTGACATCTTGTTTATCCATCCACTCTTCGCGCATTCTATTTTTAGTCCAATAAATGCAAGCCGTGGTATCAGGCGGATAATGTTTAATGGTGGGAGTAATTACTATTTGACCTTGAATAACATTGATTTGATCTTCCGGGTGACTATATCCCGTTGCTCTTTCATAAAGAGATCGCACAACTCTGTTATCAGCAATAGCCTTTCCCTTTTTTATGGACTCTAATATATTTTCGTCTTTCTTATATAAATTAAGGGAAGCAACTGAAATATCAAGCACTTTAGATATTTGTTCGTCTATTAAACCCATACCGTAAAGCGTCTCTATCATTCCTAAATCAAGATTATCTTTTTTGCTTGGTTTCTTACGGCGAGACTTAACGGCCTCTTTTGTTTTGCTGGCATGCTTTTTAGGTTGAACCTGTTTTTGTTTTGTATTCAGCCCTTTTTTCATGGCTGCATGATAACACAAGGTTGTAATTAAATAAAATTAATTATTATATTATAACGCCTTAAAATTATTACATATTTAAAATATTTGAAAATATATTAAAATAATTCTTGACATTAATGCAATCAATGTGTATATTAGCATCAACAAATAAATAAACAGGAGGAACAAACCATGAATAAACAGGCAATTAAAAACATGGATTTCAACACCCGCTCGTTTTCAATTCAGAGGCTTGAAAACGAGCTTGCGTACTATCGGCATGCGGTGCGCAATAAATTGGATGTTTGCGCCAATCCTCGTTCGGTCATCAAATATTTTCAAAACCGGATTGAGGCACTCAACCTAAACCATAGCGATGTGAGGTAATAAAAAATGAATAAAATATCAGAGGAACAAACCATGAATGACGAAAAATTCGATAAACTCCCCGCCGATGCAAAAACACGAATTTTTAAAATTGCTATCGCCCGTCTAGAGGAGGACCGCGCAGAGAGGACGCCCGCAGTAAACGCTGAGTATGGAAATGGTGAGTTTGTTGATAAATTACTATGCGACGCTATTTCTGAATTACAAATTAAAATCGCGCAATTGGAGGGCAATCATGCGAAATAAAATTTATAAAATGGGAGCAGAATCAAAGACACCGAACGTGTTAATCATCCCGGAGAATATCTATTTTGACGAAGATTCCCGCAAGATTGACACGCACCTAATTAAAGCCATAAAGCGGTCAGTTGAATATATCAAAGACAAATATGGCGATCTCGTCACGGAAGAGGACATGCGCTTTTCCGGTACGCTCCCGACGGTAGCAGGTCAGTTGGTGGATGACACTGAGAATTGGTACGCCGCCCAGGATCGCATTTACGCTCAAATCGACAGGCTAGGAGACGCCATTCCATACGGACTATATTGGCAAATACCAACCGATAAGCTTGAAAAAATGACAATCGAGGACGCGCGTGAGTGGACACGTAATTTTCACAGCACACCAGGGAAACGAGCAAATAGCACAAATCTGGAGGTGGCAGCAAGTGAGAACTAAAAAACACTACGAAAGCTTATTAAATCAAAACCCGAACACCACCGTTGGTTTTTCGCTCGCGGCTCAGGCGGTTTATGCCGCCAAATACGGGAACTATCCCGGCCCGAACGAATCTGACGGGACCGATGTTGCCGCGTGGAAATTGATCGCCCGTGGATTAAAATCCAAATACGGAGAAAATCTAACAGTCGCCCAGGTGCGCGATGAAATGGCCGCTGTGGTTGAACCGACCACCGAATTGATTGTCCGTAAAATTCCCGAATCCCTGCGCCGTGATTTCAAATCGAAATGCGCAGCAGATGGAGTGAGCCAGCAGGATAAAATCATCGAGTTGATGAGGCAATACGTTAACTAGCAACCACCCACGGCGGGGCCTCCACCCCGCCTTTAGTCAAGCATTATTCCAAGCATTACACCTTTCTATCTCCATTATTACCCGCCCGATTATTTCAACGATTTGAGGGACAACTGCGTTCCCGAGTGCTTTTAACTTTTGGACTCTGTTTTTGTTTCGTTTATCAAGGTGCCGTCTGAACGACCCGATTTCTTTGTCAGTAACGGATCGCCATACTTCATGAAGTGCCGATAATGGTTCATGCAAAAACCGTGTCCCTGCGCTACTTTCCCACAAATCGAACAAAATGTTTTCGGCCTTTTCGGCATTGTTTTGCCATTCTCCCAATGCAATTTCATGTGACAACTCGAACACAATGTCATCAAATTCGCAGGTGCATTGTTTGTCCAATCTTCGTCTTTGTGATGGGTTCCTATATTCTTTGCCGTTCCGCATTTCTCGCACACTTTCCCGCGAAACTTCACAGCTTCCTTCTGGTATGCCGATCTTATTTTCTTCTCTTTCTCCATCCACTTTGCCATGCACAGGACACCACAAGTCTTCCTCTCTAAAAACCTCTGATAACTTTCCAAAACACCGTTGTACCGATTCCTCTCCAAACGCTTCTTGCAATATAGGCAATACTTCTCTGGCTCTTGTTTCCTTGGATGTGGCATAATGATACCTCCTTAACATTAAGATGAAACCTATTATGCCATTGGTTACAGGCATAGTCAAGGAATATCTAACCAATCTATCGGGTAGCCCATAAGAAACGCCGCAAAGTCTGGATGCAGCTTCAATCCACGGTTCGTCCCATGCTCTATTCTTGCCGCTAAATTCGGTGTGAAATCCTCTCTGCTCTGTGGAGTGTGGGGCGTCGGGAGTAGATTGCATTCCGAATACTTCGGCCTCTTTGAGCTGTGAAACTTCGCCTGAATCAAGTCCTGCATCGTCGCCATTGAGTCGGTCGGTGTCGGCAGCATGGGGATTTGAAAAAACTGTGTCTTCCCGTTCTCGTCGCAAACCTTCAGACCCTGTGTCTGTGGTGTCGGCAGCATGGCAATCTGCTCCGACAATCCCCCCGGCACATAATGCCGCCCGATTGATTCCTCGTACGCCGTCCGTTTCTCCAATCTGTCGGTTCCCGGCTCCATGTTCACACATGAGGGAGTGAGCGCAAATCCACACCCGATCCCTTCTGTGCGGGGCATTGACGGCGCAAGCTGGAATAATAAACGCTTGCACTTCGTAGCCTTGATTTTCCAGGTCAGAAATACAATCGTCGAGTCCCATGTCGATGAATCCAGCAACATTTTCGCCAATAATCCAACGGGGCTTGACTTCGGAAACCACTCTAAGCATTTCCGGCCAGAGCGCACGGTCGTCATCTTTGCCCTTTCGCTTCCCGGCGCAACTGTATGGCTGACACGGGAATCCACCGCAAATAAGGTCAACTGGTTCAAGGTTTGTGACATTTTTAATATCTCCGTATCGCTTTACATTCGGCCAATGCTTCGCCAAAACTTTGTTACAAAATGGGTCAATTTCTACCTGCCACGTTATTTCCATTCCGGATCTCTCTAATCCGAGATCGAAGCCGCCAATTCCAGAAAAGAGGGAGCCCACTTTCACAACATCACCATAATTAATAATTTCATAAATCACTCCCCATTGATTTAAAAAATCTTTCCAACACCTTTTCATCACCCTCGGCCGGCTGTAATCCCAATGATTGAGAAAACCCATAACAAACCACACTAAGTTTTTCGTTTTCCCATGTAATCATGAAAAAGCCAGCCGATGTAATATTGCCCGTAATCTGTTTGTGCTGCACGGCATCATGCAGAATCACCGGGAATATCGTATCAATCATAACGTATTTATGTTTCATGGCATACCCCTAAAAATATCTATAATCCCCCAAACTAAAACAACAGCCAGAATAATTATCACTGCAATTCTTTCGATGTTATTCAT
>Ga0172381_10000704_pt1 | contig 40841 bp, 54 predicted proteins | sample Leawel6488metaG_FD_119754 | JGI IMG/M metagenome (GOLD analysis project Ga0172381, IMG submission 119754) | Leachate microbial communities from a municipal landfill in Southern Ontario, Canada - Leachate well 64-88 metaG | ecosystem: Engineered > Solid waste > Landfill > Unclassified | place... | reverse complement strand
TCAAACTCTTAAGTTCAATCCATTAAAACAATACTGCTCAGGAGATTATCCGCACTTACGCGCACCATAATCCCCCTGGGCCTAAACCCCACACATCTCCACTCGGCTGGGAAAGAACAATACCGCATGCTACGAATCTTGGTAGCGGGGGTAGGATTTGAACCTACGACCTTCGGGTTATGAGCCCGACGAGCTGCCTGGCTGCTCCACCCCGCAACAGGGTCAACAACTTTATCAGGAGAAGCACTTAACTGTCAACACCTGATGCATTTGCTGCTCTCTTTGGGATCGCTGCCCCGCCGAGAGGACGAACTATACACGGGGGTATGGGGGCGTGCAAGCGCTTTTTCCTGCCCCTTTTCCACCCCCCGGGACATGGCGCGCGTTCAGGACGCGGAGCTGGAGAGGGGGGCTGGCGGAGGCGGCGGGGTCGCCGTATTGGCATCGTCACCATAGGGAGCAAAGTCATAGGGTTGGGCCGGCAACCTGGCGACCACCGTGGACAGAGCTGGGGCATTGATGTTGATACCTGTGGGTATGGTGTTGGGCTTTGCCACCAGATCGATGACCTGCTGCCAGTTGATCGTCCAGTTTTGCCCGGTCTGTTTTTCAAAGTGACTGATGGCGTCTACCGCACGCTGCTGGGCGTTGCCGCCCTTGGTATAGGCTTCAACCGGCTTGAAACTTTGCAGATAGAGCTGGCCGTCGCCGTTTGTCCCGACAACGTAGGGTTGGTCGATGGTCGTCACCGGTGTACCCACCTTGACCATTTTGAAGAGCTGGACCTCGTTTTCGGGATAGACGTGGAAGCAGCCATGACTCACCCGCATGCCGACACCCCAGGGCTTATTGGTGCCGTGAATGAAAATCTGCGACCAGCCCGTTTCCAGGGCCAGTTCACCCATGGGGTTGTCAGGACCGGCGGGGAAGAACGCAGGTATGGGGTCTCCCACTTTGGCGTGCTCCTCCTGTATATTTTTGGGCACTGTCCAGGTAGGACTTTTCACTTTGGCAATGATGCGGGTACTGCCCAGCGGATTCGGCCATTTTGGGCGGAAAATGCCTACCGGATAGGTGTAAACCACATTCTGACCCGGGGGGAAATAAAACAGACGTCGCTCCGGGACATTGATGATGATCCCCGTCCAGGGCTTGGGGGGAAGAATATACTGGGTGGGCACCAGCACCCGGGTTCCGGCGCCGGGAAGCCAGGGATCCACGCCAGGATTGGCCGCACGGATTTCGTTATAGCCGACATCATAGTGGCGGGCGATATCGAGCAGGGTATCCTGATGCCTGGCGATGACCACCTGCAGCTGGCCGACCATGTTGCTGCCGGGTGCGGGCAGGGAAAACTCTGCGGCAAGGGTAGTGCTGGAAAACAGGATCGCACAACCGGCAAGGAGACTTGGGATAAGAAGGGATTTCATGATGCAGTATTTTCCTGGACTTGTTGAATGTGAGCAAGGTCAATTTCGACGTCACCGTCGGGCCGGCGCAGACGCAACCACTCCCTGCCCTGCGCGGTCCAGACGTCGAGAATAATGCCATCCTGCCATGAGCCATCCGCCATGTGTAAACGCATTGGACGACGCCGCATCGCGGCGAGCTCTAAAGCGCTGTGCAGTGCGCAACTTATGGGTTTGTAGGCCGAATGCACGAGTCACGCCTGAATAACGGTCATCCCGCCGAGGTAGGGACGCAGGGCGGCGGGAATACGAATACGGCCATCGGCCTGTTGATGGTTTTCCAGAAGCGCAACCAGGGTGCGGCCGACGGCGAGTCCGGAGCCATTGAGGGTATGGGCGAGTTGCGGCTTGCCGTCTTCGGCGCGATAGCGCAATTGCAGGCGACGCGCCTGAAAGCTTTCGAAGTTGCTGCAGGAGCTGATTTCCCGGTACTGATTCTGGCCCGGCAGCCAGACTTCGAGATCATAGGTTTTGGCAGCGCTGAAGCCCAGATCGCCGGCGCAGAGAGCCGTCACGCGATAGGGCAGTTCCAGCAGTTGCAAGACCTTTTCGGCATGGGCGGTGAGTGTTTCGTGGGCCTGGGCGGAATCTTCAGGGCGGACGATCTGCACCAGTTCCACCTTGTCGAACTGATGCTGGCGAATCATGCCGCGGGTATCGCGCCCATAGGCTCCCGCTTCCCGGCGAAAACAGGGAGTGTAGGCGCAGAAACGCTGCGGCAGGCTGGTAACAATCTCGCCGCGCAACAGGTTGGTGAGCGGCACTTCGGCGGTGGGGATCAGGTAATAGGGGTCATCTCGTAAGGCGAAGAGGTCTTCTTCGAATTTGGGGAGTTGCCCGGTACCATACAAGGAATCGGCGTTGGCGAGAAAAGGCGGCGCGATTTCCGTGTAACCGTGTTCCGTCGTATGCAAATCCAGCATGAATTGCGTCAGGGCGCGCTCGAGGCGGGCACCGGGGCCACGCAATACCACAAAGCGGCTGCCGGCAAGGCGTGCGCCCGCCGCAAAATCGATGATACCCAGGGCCTCGCCCAGATCGACGTGGTCACGGGGCGGAAAAGCAAAGGTGCTGGGCGACCCCCAGTGACGCAGGACTACGTTATCCGCTTCATCGCGGCCGTCGGGTACCGAATCCTGCGGGATGTTGGGCAGACCGATGGTCAGCGTGTCCCATTCGGCAAGGGTACGTTCCAGTGATTGCTCCAGGGTCTTGATTTCCTCACCGTTCGACGCCGCTGCGGCCTGCATCGCACCGGTATCGAGCCCCTGACGGCGCGCCTGGCCGATCTGCCTGGAAGCTTCGTTGCGGGCGTTGCGAAGCTGTTCGAGCTGAATTTGCAGGGCCTTGCGCTGCTGGTCGAGGGCATTCAGGGCAGCCACATCGAGGGTGAAGTGGCGGCGGGCGAGGCCGGCGGCTACGGTTTCCGGCGCGCTGCGCAGCAAGTTAGGGTCAAGCATGGGGTTTTTTCTCCCGGACAGGTCGACGATGAGCGTTTATCCAGTGCAAACGCTCCTGAATACGGGTTTCCAGACCGCGGTCGCTGGGGTCATAAAAATGGGTCTGACGCAGACCGGGGGGCAGATAGGACTGTTCCGGAGCGATGGCATCGGGATAGTCGTGATCGTATTGATATTCCCGGCCGTAATCCAGTGTTTTGAGCAGCGCGGTGGGCGCGTTGCGCAGGTGGAGAGGCACTTCTGCACTCCCGCCGCCTTTGACGACGGCACGCACGGCATTCCATGCGTCGTATACGCGGTTACTTTTGGGACAACTGGCGAGATAGACCGTAGCCTGCGCCAGAGCCAGCTCCCCCTCGGGCGAACCAAGAAAGGCGTAGGCGTCCTTGGCGGCGAGAGCCATTTCCAAAGCCCGTGGGTCGGCAAGGCCAACATCTTCGGAAGCCATGCGCACCAGTCGGCGGGCGAGGTACAAGGGGTCGGCGCCGCCGTCGAGCATCCGCGCCAGCCAGTAGAGGGCCGCATCGGGGTCGGAACCGCGCAGGGACTTGTGAAAAGCGGAGATTTCGTCGTAAAAGGCTTCACCGCCCTTGTCGAAGCGTCGCCAGGATTGACCGCTGGCCGCGGCGACGATTTCGGCGGTGATCTGTGTGTTACCCGCCTGCACCGGGGCCAGTTGTACCGCGAGGTCGAGCAGGTTGAGGAGACGGCGCGCGTCACCGTCGGCGGCGGTCAGCAACCCCTTGCGTACTTCCGGGGACATCTCTATCGCCAGTGCCCCCAGACCGAGCACCCTGTCGGCGAGGGTATGATCGAGGACGGCGCCGAGTTCTTCTTCGGTCAGCGCCTTGAGGACGTAAACCCGCGCCCGGGACAGCAGGGCATTGACCAAGGCGAAGCTGGGGTTTTCCGTCGTTGCGCCGATGAGGGTCACGACGCCTTCTTCCACATAAGGTAGCAAGGCATCCTGCTGGCTTTTGTTGAAGCGATGGATTTCATCGATGAAGAGGACCGTGCCCTGCCCCAGGGACTGGGCGGCCTCGGCGCTACCGACGGCGGCGCGGATCTCGCGCACTCCGCTGTTGACGGCAGACAAAATCTGAAAGTGGCGGCCGACAGTGTGGGCCAGGAGTCGCGCCAGGGTGGTTTTGCCACTGCCTGGCGGGCCCCAGAGGATCATGGAGTGCAGATGCCCGGCCTGCACCATGGCCTGCAGCGGCCCTTCCTTGCCAAGCAGATGGCGCTGCCCGGCGTAAGCGTCCAGCGTCTGCGGGCGCATCCGCGCCGCCAAGGGACGAGGGTCGGTGGACGATGCTGCCATAGGAATCATCCGGAGACGGGTTGTCCGTTAAAAATCCCGGGAAATTGCGGCACCGAAGTTGAAGATACTGGCTTTATACGTGCCTGCATAGCCGGGATAAGAAGATGTCGTGTTGCCGGAGAGGGCATAGGAGGCACCGATGTCGTAATGCCATGCGCCCAGACCGATACCCAGCCCGAAGGAGGCCAGATTGCTGCTGGTTCCCGGCGCCGCCGCATCAAAACTCGAGCTGTTGCCGGGACTGCCCTCGTGGGCGAGGCCACCGCGGAGCTCCAGATTCTGGTTCAGGTGATAGCTGAGCCCGAGGCGATAGGCCATGGCAGACTTCCAGCCGAGGCTGCCATAGCCAGGTAACTGGGCATTGCTCCAGTCATTCCAGTCCACATCCAGTTCGCTCGCAAGGCGTGGGGTAAATCGGTAGCGGACACCTGCCTGTACGCGACTGGGGAGGTCAATGCTGCCGCCGCCCGAAGAAATGCTGGCCGCGGAGCGATAACTGAGTCCCGCATTGAAGCGCTCGGTGGTGTAGAAAAGCCCGACGTTACCGCCGACGCCTCCGCCGGTGCCCGAATTTGGGCCAAAGGTTGCGCTCAGCGCCTGGTAATAATCCAGACCCACTCCAACGCTCAGGTTGGGGAGCAGCAGATAGGCAACTCCCGGATTCACATCAATGATCCGCAGGTCATTTTTCAGCGAAGGTTGTCCAGGAAAAGTCCCGGCGGGCCAAGTGGCGTTGATGCTGTAGGGTGAAGTGATGCCGAAACCAACCGCCAGTGGCAGATCATTGAAACGATGGGTCACAAAGAGATCGGGCAGAATCTGCAGATTGCTGCTGGCATCGATACTGCCACTGCCGTTGTCCACCTTGTAAGCCGGGCGCGTTGCGAGAATATCCAGACCCACCCGGGTACCCGGAAAGAAGACCATATCTGCGGGATTGTCGGCAAAACTGCTGACGGGTCCGCCGTCGGCTACCGTGGCTCCCGCTTCCGAAAGCCCCACCACGGAGGTCGGCGCGGCGAAACCTGCGGCATGGGACTGCGCAGCTACTAACAGACCGAGGGTAACGAGAACAAGGCGGGTCTTCAAAGCCAACATGCAGTACTCCAGGAAATATTATTGAGAGAGAACATCTACGCCGGCGGGCGGGGTGAACTGAAACTCCTGCGCCGAAATGGGGTGATTGATCCTGATATGCTCAAAGCGGAGGACGGTCTGTTGCTGGAAGGCGTCTTCCATCCGCATCTCGCGCAGCGCGCCCTGCGCATCAAAGCCCAGGCGCAACGCGGTGAAGCCCTGATCCTGACCCGTTTTGGGATGCAACAGCAGCCAGCGGAGTCCGTCTTTTTTACCCAGGTCTGTAATCCTGAAGCGCCGGCTGAGGTCATCGTTACCAGCGATCAGCGCCGCAGGGGTGGACCCGATAGCTTTGCCGAGGGGCTGCACCGTGGCCTGTTCCAGAGCCGGTTCATAAAGCCAGACCTTCTCACCGTTGGACACAATGGTTTGCCCGTTGCGGCCATCGTAGTCCCAGCGGAATTTGCCGGGGCGGGAAATCCACAGCTTGCCACTGGTACGCTTGACGATCTGGCCGTCATGGTTGGCTACTTCCTGACGGAACTGGGCGGTGATGGTGTGGGTTTTCTGGAAAAAATCCTGCAACATCGCCAGGCCCGTGGCAGCGGCCGCGTACTGGATACCGCCCAAAATCAGCAGCGGCGCCAGAAACCAGCGAGCCAGACCCGAAGCCCGTGATGGGTCGCGCCTGAGGCGCAAACGGTCAGTCACGACCAGGCGGTGCTGCTGCATAGATTTCTCTGCTCCCGTTACTTTGCAAGGGACCGACCACACCAACCCGCTCCATCTCTTCGATCATGCGGGCGGCCCGATTATAGCCCACCTTGAGTTGCCGCTGCACGTAAGAGATACTCGCCTTGCGACTGCTGGTGACAATGGCCACCGCCTGATCATAGAGCGGATCGGCATCTTCTCCACCCTCCCCGTCCATGCTCTCCCCATCGCCGCCTTCATTACCCTGTAAAATACGCTCGTCGTATTGGGGCGCGCCCAGTTGGCGCAGGGACTCTACCACACGATGGACTTCATCGTCGCTGACAAAGGCCCCATGCACCCGCAACGGATAACCGGAGCCGGGGGGCAGGTAGAGCATGTCGCCCTGGCCGAGCAAGGTTTCCGCGCCCATCTGGTCAAGAATGGTGCGCGAGTCGATGCGCGACGAAACCTGAAAGGCAATGCGGGTGGGGACGTTGGCCTTGATCAGGCCGGTGATCACATCCACCGAAGGACGCTGGGTCGCCATGATCAGGTGCAGACCAGCCGCGCGCGCTTTCTGGGCCAGGCGGGTGATCAGGGTTTCCACCTGTTTGCCGACCACCATCATCAGATCCGCGAACTCGTCGATGATCACCACGATGGCGGGCAGCACGCTCAGGGCCACGGGTTCGCCGTCCATATCTTTATCCGGACCCGGCAGGGGATGTCCCGACGCCGCCGCTTCCCGGACCTTCTGATTATATCCGGCCAGGTTGCGCACCCCCGCGAAGGCCATGAGCTTATAGCGCCGTTCCATCTCCGCCACGCACCAGCGCAGGGCATTGGCGGCCTCTTTCATGTCCGTCACCACCGGCGCGAGCAGATGAGGGATGCCCTCATAGATGGATAGCTCCAGCATCTTGGGATCCACCATGATCAGGCGTACATCCTCGGCAGTCGCTTTGAACAGTATGCTGAGAATCATGGCATTGACACCCACAGACTTGCCGGCGCCGGTGGTCCCGGCTACCAGCAGGTGGGGCATTCTGGCGAGATCGGCGGACACCGGCTGCCCCCCGATATCCTGACCCAATGCCAGCGTCAGCAGACTTTTGCTCTGGGTGAAGCCGTGACTGGAAAGCACCTCGGAGAGGCGCACCGTGCGCCGGTGGGGGTTTGGCACCTCGATGCCCATGGTGGCCTTACCGGGAATGGCTTCAACCACACGCACCCGTGCCGCCAGCACACGCGAAAGATCTTTGCTGAGGCCCGCAATCTGGCTGACCTTGACTCCCGGCGCCGGTTCTATTTCAAATCGGGTAATCACCGGTCCAGGATGGGCCGCCACTACGGTCGCCTGTACCCCGAAGTCGGCCAGCTTTTCTTCCAGCATACGCGACTGCTGCTCCAACGCTTCGGGCTGCAGTTGAGAACCAGGATCTGACGCGTCCGGCGGATCGAGCAGGCCCAGATCGGGGAGGCCATCGGCACGCGGCGGCCCAACCGGAGCCGGCAACGGCAATTGCCGACTGCTTTTGACGGCGGTATGCACCGAACCTGGCCCGCGCTTTTTGGTAGAAAAGAAGCTGGGTGCCGCGGGCGGGGACACCTTTGGCGCAGCGGGCGCCAGCGTGGTGATGGACGCCGGGGCCGCCCGGGTGGGAATCTGCCGTCGCAGCGGCCAGCGCAGGCGTGGCCTGGACAAGGCCGCATACAGGGTACTGACCTGCGCGGCCATCGCGCGCGGCCCCAGACCGGTGAGCAAAAACACGCCGAGACCAAAGAGCCCAAGAAACAGCAAGGCGCTACCACCCACACCGATGAATGGCCGGGCAAGGGCGCCGGCTTCCTGTCCCAGGATACCACCCGCTCCCGCACCGGCAATGGGCCACCAGCCCGTCGGCCAGGTCAGCGCCAGGAAACTGCTCAGACCCAGCACCATGGCGGCAGCGCCCAAGGGCGCCGCCCGGCGCCCCGGATACTGATGAAACCAGTACCGCCATAGCTGCCAGACCCATGCGCCCAACGCCACGGGCAGGAGCCATGCGACCACACCAAAGACCTGCACCAGAAAATCAGCGATATAGGCACCGGTTTTGCCGCCCCAGTTATGCGCGGGGCCACCCTTTCCACTGTTGAACCAGCTCGGATCGGCGGGGTGGAAGCTGAGCAGGGATATAACCACGAACGCCGTCACGCCGATCAGTATCAGCAGCAACGCCTCGCGACGCCATGGTTTGGCACGCGACGGCTGGCCCGGCTTTGCGGGGGCAGGCCGGGAGCCTCGGGACGCATTACGGGCAGCAGAGCTCATGTCGGCACGCTAAACGACCCCTGCGCGGGTGTCAAGGAGATGTGGGAAAGAAAGGCAAATCAATGGAGTTGTTAGGCTTTTCTAATGAATCAGATCAGGACACTTCACTGCGCGTTGCTCCATATCCGGTCGCGGCACGGGAGGGACAGGGGTGCGGGAATGATGCTAGACTTTCTCTAGAAGTTCTCCGCTGGTCCGCGCCGGTTCCGCCCTACAGCGGGCGGCGCGCTACCGTTTCTTTCAGGCAGCGAGGTGCCCATGAGCGATCCGAAAAGTGTCATCGATGAAAAACATTGCCGCTTACTTATCCTGGGCTCCGGTCCCGGTGGTTATACGGCGGCAATCTATGCTGCACGCGCCAACCTGAGTCCGATACTGGTGCAGGGCATGGAGCCCGGCGGCCAACTGATGACGACCACGGAGGTGGATAACTGGCCGGGTGCTGCAGACGGCATCATGGGCCCGGAACTCATGCAGGGACTGGAAAAACAGGCACGCCGTTTTGATACCGAGATTCTGTTCGACCATATTCATACCGCCGATCTCCGTCAGCGCCCTTTTCGCCTCAGCGGAGATCAGCACTGCTATACCTGCGATGCGCTGATTCTCGCCACCGGCGCATCTGCCAAATACCTGGGTTTGCCCAGCGAAGACAAGTTTCGCGGCAAGGGTGTTTCCGCCTGTGCGACCTGTGACGGATTTTTCTATCGCGGGCAGGCGGTCGCGGTGATCGGTGGCGGCAATACGGCGGTAGAGGAAGCGTTATATCTCAGCAACATTGCCAAGCATGTCACCGTGATCCATCGTCGCAACAGGTTCCGGGCGGAAAAAATCCTGCAAGACAAGCTCATGGCCAAGGAAAATGTCACCGTCATCTGGGACCATTCCGTGGAAGAAGTGCTGGGCGATGCTTCCGGAGTTACCGGCTTGCGCATTAAACATGTAGAAAACGGCAGCACGCAGGATCTCGCGCTGATGGGTGTATTCATTGCCATCGGCCATCAACCCAACACCGGAATCTTTAAGGGACAACTGAAGATGGACGAGGGGGGTTATCTGGTTACCCGGGGTGGCCGTGATGGCATGGCCACGGCGACCAGTATCGAGGGGGTGTTTGCTGCCGGAGATGTTCAGGATTATGTATATCGTCAGGCGGTAACCAGCGCAGGAACCGGCTGTATGGCGGCGTTGGACGCGGAGCGTTGGCTGGAGCAGCAACAAGAGGACTGAACCATGGGGCGGCGGCCGGATCAGCCGGGGCAGCAAGAGCCAGTGACCGGGGTGGACGACACCGCTTGCTTTCTGCAAGCGGTAGCGGATGTCCGGCCCCTGCCAGCCCCGCCCCCTCCCCCACGTCCAGCGCCGCCACCGCCCTTGCCGATACAGCGGCATCAGGACGAGCTGGCGGTTCTTGAGGCGCTGGGCAGTGGTCTGCACAGCGACGAAATTCTGGAATCCGGAGAGGGGTGGCTTTATTTGCGGCCCGGGCTATCTCCAGCGCTGCTGCGGGACTTGCGCCGGGGTCGGTTCCGGATTCAGGAGCGGCTCGACCTGCACGGCTGCACCGCCGAGGAAGGCCGCGCTGAACTGTCGGCATTTTTGCGGGAAGCGCGACAACGGCGCTGGACCTGCGTTTGCATCATCCACGGGAAAGGTCTGGGATCCCCCGGCCGCATTCCTGTCCTGAAAAGGCTGGTGGGTGGCTGGTTGATGCGTCACCAGGAGGTGCTGGCATTTGCTCAGGCGCGCCCAGAAGAGGGCGGCGGCGGCGCATTGCGCGTTCTACTGGGCTGGCCCCGTCGCGAATAGGCAAGCCCAACCATAGATCGGGCCCTTAACCGGTGCGGCGACGTTGAAGAGTTTCAGTACTCCGCCCTCAGCCCTGCGCCGCGTTGCAGGGTATCCTGGTGTCCCGCCGCCCCCAGCGCTCCCCAACAGGCAAGGCGCTTTCTGCATCGGCCAGAGACGCGAGGATCGGGCAATCAGCCACTCGGCCATGGCCGGGGCAGCAGTCGACCTGTTGCGCAAGGACCGTGCGCATTCTTTGCAAATCGGCGATCTTGCGATCAATCTCGGCAAGTTTTTGCGCGGTGAGCGCTTTGACCTCGCCCATGTCATTCTCCGCACTGCCGCTGATATCCAGCAGCTCTTTCACTTCTGCCAGGGAAAAGCCAAGATTCTGGGCACGCCGGATAAAACGCAGACGCGCTTCGGCTTCACCGTCATAGAGCCGATAGTTGGACGGGGTCCGCTGCACAGGCCGAATGAGCCCGATCCGCTCATAGTAACGCAAGGTCTCTGCGGCAAGCCCTGCTTCACGCGCCAAACGGCCGATGGTTACCGGAGTTTCCATAATCATCCTCCTCGTTATATGGTGCCATTATAAGAGTGCGTACCGTCCCGAACTATGGTGTCCGTTGTAAGGCCTCTAGTCAACACAAAGGTCAAGACTTTGCGCTTCAGCCATTTCCCTCCCCAAAAGGCCTTCCACACAACTCGTCGCGAAGACGCCCGCGGGGAGGAAAAAACTCAGAATCAGGGTCTGTGCATCCTCCCAGCGGGCGCTGAGGTTTTCCGGACGCGCGCGCAAGGGACGCCGCGCGGCATCCAGCCCTTGTTCTGCAAGACGTCGTGCCCAATGGAGGCCGTCATCTGTTGTACCGGCGATGACGGGCCCCGCGCCCAGGGCCGAGGCCTCCAGCGCGGCGGCAACCAGGGTCGGCGCCACCCCGCCACGACCTGGTAAAGGGCCGGTAGGATGCAGGTCCCAGTCAGCGGCGCGCACCTGCAGATCCGCCAGATCATCGTCTTCCGCCAGAAAAATGCTGTGCGAGCCCGCCAGTTGCACGACTTCACCCGGCAGAATCTCCGTCCAGTTGGCTTGCCGCACCCGCTCAGCGAGGACCAGATTGAACAGGGCGGAGCGGGCAGCGGACCAGAGCAGGCCGCGCCGATGGCGGTCTACCCGCATCGGCTGCCCGGATAGCAGTCGCGCGGCCTCCTGCAAATTACGATGCCCGAAGCGCTGGGCACCAAAATAGTTGGGGAACCCACTTTGCGCGAGACCTTGCAGACGGGTGTCCCAGAGACTGTGCTCTCCCGTGGTGGCGCGCAAAATGAGCTGGAAGTGATTGCCACGTAGCACACCCCGACGCAATTTACGGTCATGGCGGCTGATCTGCTGAAAGTGCAGGCTGTCGTCTTCCAGACTGGCCCAGTCCGGATCGGGACCCGGCGTGGCCGGCACCGTAAAACTCTGCCGGGTAACGGCATGGCGATCCTTGAGACCGGCAAAGCCTACATCGCGGACCGCCACCCCCGCGCAGCGCGCCAGGCGATTGGCCACATCCTGAGTATTGAGGCCGCGCTTCTCCACCACCAGCCAGTGATGGGCACCCACCCCCGATGCCGTAAAGGGCAGCAGTTCCGTGACCTGAAAGTCTTCCGGAGACTGCCTTATTTCGGCGCCGAGCAGACCGCTCTCTGCGGGATAGATACGCGGCAAACTTTCAGACATGCTGAATCAGAACGACGGCGTGGGCGGCAATGCCTTCACCCCGACCGGTATAGCCCAATTGCTCTGTGGTGGTCGCTTTGATGTTGACCGCGTCGAGATCCACCGCGAGGTCAGCAGCAATATGGGCGCGCATCTGCGGGATATGATCTGCCAATTTGGGGCGCTGGCAGACGATGGTCGCGTCCACGTTGCCTACCGAAAAACCTTTCCCCTGAACCAACTGGCGACAATGTCGGAGCAGGAGCCGCGAGTCCGCACCTTCGAAACGGGCGTCGGTATCGGGGAAATGACGTCCGATGTCGCCCAGGGCAGCCGCTCCCAGCAGGGCATCGCAGATGGAGTGAAGGAGCACGTCGGCATCGGAGTGGCCGGCAAGACCGCGTTCATAGGGTACCGACACGCCACCGAGGATCAGGGCCCTTCCCGGCACCAACGCATGTACGTCAAAGCCGTGACCAATACGCAATTGCATGAGATTATCCTTCTTCGCTACGCGCCGCGAGAATCGCGGCGGCGAGCATGAGATCATCACTGAGGGTTACCTTGATGTTATCGCCGTGTCCCAGGATCAGGCGGGGACGCCAGCCTTGCGCCTCCATCGCCGAGGCCTCATCGGTAATTTGCCGGTGCTCCGCACACGCGGCTTCCAGGGCCGCCAGCAGCGCCCCGAGAGGGAACGCCTGCGGAGTCAGGGCACGCCACAATCCTTCCCGATCCACGGTACCTGAAGAGCATCCATCCTCACCCCGCTTGAGGGTGTCGGCAACGGGCACGGCAAGCAGTGCGCCCTGGGGTGCGTCCGCAAGACTTTCCAGTAGCCTCAAAAGATCTTCGCGACGCAGGCAGGGCCGGGCGGCGTCATGCACCAGCACCCAATCGGACGGCACCGCGCCCTGTCGCAGCAGCGCCTCCAGACCGAGGCGCACCGAATCCGCACGCAGGCCGCCCCCAACAACCGGGGGCAGAAGCGGCCCCGGCACGGGTCCCAGCAACTCCCGCCAAGTGCCGGTGGCAATATCCTCGCCCGGCAGAACCAGCTGAATGCCGGCAATGCGCGGTTCCCCAAGGAAGGCCGCCAGGGTATGGGCAACGATGGGACGGTCGCGCAGCAGAACGTACTGCTTGGCCTGCGCCGCGCCAAAGCGCTGTCCCCGCCCTCCCGCCGGGATCACCACCCAGACGCGCTCCATATGAACCCCCACCTTCTGGACCCAAACCACCAGCCCGAAGTATCCGCAGTCTTGAGGGAGGACGCAAGAAAGCGGCGCCCAGAAAGCGGCGCCCTGTTTTGCAGTTTCCACGGCGCCCCTTTACACTAGGGTTCTTCAGAGTCCCCACATAAGATCAGATATTCTTGGATCGAAGTCTTTCTCTCGGCACCCCGCCGCGCGCCGGGGCGGCACGCGCATTTAGTCCAATTTACGGTGCTGCGGATAGCTGGCTGGCGGCGCAGATGGCGCGGCAGTGGCAGCGCCCGCTGCTGATTCTGCTGCCGAACGCCCGCGACGTGGAGGAATGGCAGCGCGAGTGGCGTTTTTTCGCACCGGACTTGCCAGCGCCGCTGGTTTTCCCGGACCGCGAAATCCTTCCCTATGATCGCCTGGCGCCGCCGGCGGATGCCACGGCCACACGGCTGGCTACCCTTGCCACTCTGCCGGAATGGCGTGGCGTTTGTCTCGCCCCTCTGTCCGCCGTTCTGCAACGCCTGCCACCGCGCAGTTTCCTCGACCAGCACGCTTTTGTCCTCGCGGCGGGTGACCACCTGAATCCGGAAGGTTTTCGCCAGCGTCTGATCGACGCCGGCTACCGCAACGTCAGTGAAGTCTCCGAGGCCGGCGAATTGGCCTGGCGTGGTGGAATCATCGATCTCTTTCCCAGCGGTAGCCCCCTGCCCTATCGCATCGAGCTCTTCGATAGGGTCGTGGAAAGCATCCGTGCCTTTGATCCGGAAACCCAGCGTACCCTGCAAAAGGTCGAGCGGGTCTCTCTGCTCCCGGCGCGGGAAGTGCCGGTGGATACCGCCGCGCTACAGGAATTTCGCAGCCGCTTCCGCGCCCGGTTCAGCGGTGATCCGCAACGCGCCGAGATATATCGGGCGGCCAGTCGAGGACAGGCGCCCCAAGGCGCCGAGCATTATCTCCCGCTCTTCTTTCCGGAGAGCAGCCACCTGCTAATGCACTTTCCCGTAGACGGCGTCGTCTTTCTCCCGCCCGGTCTGGAAGCATCCGCCCGGCACATTCGTCAGGACTGGCAGGAGCGCTACGAGGAACGGAGCCACGATGCGGTGTATCCCATACTGCCACCTGATGAACTGCTCCTACCCCCCAGTGAATGGGAAGATGTCCTGCGCGGTCGGGCGCGGGTATATGGGCAACAGGAGGGTGATGCGGAGCGTCTGCCGACCGCTCCCCTCCCCGATCTCCATGGCAGCCCGGAAGCGCCACTGGCCTCACTGGATACCTTTCTGCGCCATCTGCCGACCGCGGGCCGGGTCATCCTCGCCGCTGAATCACCGGGCCGCCAGGAAGCCCTGTCGGAACGGCTTGGCAAGAGCGGACTGCTCCCCAGCCGGGTGCATGACTGGCCGGAGTTCCTGGCTGGTACGGAACGGATCGCCATCACCGTAGCGCCCCTGGAACGCGGCCTGCTCATCAAGGAAAATGGCCTGGTCAGACTGGCGCTGGTCTCCGAGGCGCAAATTTTTGGTGATCGCGTCTTTGCCCAGCGGCGTAGCGCCAACGCCCGACAGCGCAGCATTGAAGGCTTGGTCCGCGATCTCGGCGAGTTACAGCCGGGGGATGCCGTTACCCATGAGGAATACGGCATCGGCCGTTTTCAGGGCATGGCTACGCCCTTTGCCGCCCAGGGAGACATCAATGAATATGTGGTCCTGGAGTACGCCAACGGCGATCTCGTCTACGTCCCGGCGGATCATCTGGATCGCATCGCCCGCTACGTGGGTAATGGTGCGACGGAACCGGTGCTTTCCCGCCTCGGCAGCAATCACTGGGAAAAAGTCAAGTCCAAGGCGCGGCAAAAGGCCGTCGATGCCGCCAGCGAACTGCTGGACATCTATGCCCGGCGCGCGGCGCGCACCGGTCGGGCTTTTCCCGAACCGGATGACGCCTATTGGGAATTCGTGTCCCGCTTTCCCTTTGAGGAAACCCCGGATCAGCAGCAGGCCATAGACGCGGTCATTGCCGACATGACCAGCCCCCACCCCATGGACCGCCTGGTCTGCGGCGACGTCGGCTTCGGCAAAACCGAGGTGGCGCTCCGTGCGGCCTTTCTGTCGGCGCACAGTGGTGCGCAGGTGGCCGTACTGGTCCCCACCACCCTGCTCGCCCAGCAGCATTACGAGAATTTCCGGAACCGCTGCGCCGGGCTGCCCCTGCGGGTGGAAGTGCTCTCCCGCTTCCAGAATGCCAAAACGCACAAGCAAGTGCTCACGGCACTGTCCGTAGGGGAGGTGGATATCCTGATCGGCACCCATCGCCTGCTGCAAAAGGATGTCGCCTTCCACGACCTGGGGCTGCTGATTCTGGATGAGGAGCATCGCTTCGGGGTACGCCAGAAGGAGCGGATCAAGGCCCTGCGCGCCGAGGTGGATATCCTCACCCTGACCGCAACGCCGATCCCCCGCACGCTCAACCTCTCGCTGGCCGGCCTGCGTGACTTATCCATCATCGCCACGCCACCCCAGCGCCGCCAGCCGGTACGCACCTTTGTGCAGATCTGGGATGATGCGACGGTGATCGAAGCCTGCCAGCGCGAGATGCATCGCGGCGGTCAGGTATATTTTCTGCATAATGAGGTACGCGACATCGAGCGCATGGCGGCCACACTGCGCCGCCTGCTGCCGGAAGCGCGCCTGCGCGTGGCCCATGGCCAGATGCCCGAGGGCGAGCTGGAAGCGGTGATGCTGGATTTTTACCATCAGCGCTTCGATATCCTCCTCTGCACCACCATTATCGAGTCGGGTATCGACAACCCCCATGCCAACACCATCCTCATCAATCGCGCCGATAAATTTGGTCTGGCCCAGCTCCATCAGTTGCGCGGCCGGGTTGGTCGTTCCCATCAACGCGCCTACGCCTACCTGTTCACCCCGGACCTTCGGGCCATGAGCGACGATGCCCGGCGCCGCCTCGACGCCATCCAGTCCCTGGAAGATCTGGGCGTCGGCTTTGCCCTGGCCAGCCACGATCTGGAAATCCGCGGTGCTGGCGAGTTGCTGGGCGAAGAGCAGAGCGGGCACATGGATGAGGTGGGTTTCACCCTCTTCATGGAATGGCTGGACGATGCTGTGAAAGCCATCCGTGCCGGACGGGATCCCCGCAGTCTGGAAGAACAACGCGCGAGCGGCCCCGAAATCCATCTCAACACACCGGCCCTCATCCCCGACGACTACCTGCCCGACGTGCATTTGCGCCTGCAACTTTACAAGCGCCTCAGCGATGTGCGCAACGACACCGCCATCGCTGAGATCATGGTGGAGATGATCGACCGCTTCGGACCCATTCCAGCGCCAGCCCGCACCCTGCTCTGTCAGGCCCGGTTGCGTCTTGTCGCTATCCAGACCGGCATTGAACAGATCGATGCCGGTCCCGCCGGTGCCCGCCTGCAATTCGCCGCCGAAAACCAGGTAGCCCCCGACAAAATCATCCGGCTCATCCAGCAACCTCACAGCATCTACCAACTGGATGGCGAGCACCGCCTGCGCATTCGCCGCGACCTGCCCGACGGCGAAGCGCGCTGTCAGGAATTGCTGCAACTCATCGACCAACTGAGGATTCAACCATGAGTAGTACCCGCCTTGCCATTCTCAGCCCCGCCGCTCGCGGGCCCATGAGTCTGCCGGCCAGCATGGGCCAACTGGTGGCGGAGGTGGAAAGTCACCAGGAGGTATGGGGTTGCTGGCTGCAAAGCTGGGATATGCCCGTCACCGTCGGTGAAATCGCCCCTTTCCTCGACGAACTCTCGCGCCAGGCCCTGCACCAGGAGCGCGAGGTGATCTGGGCTCCCATGAGCAGCGCCGGTAGCGCCGTACGTCTGGTGCTGCATGGCGCGGCGCGACCCGAGGCGCTGCGCCGCGCACTGACCACCCTTCACCTGCAAAGCCTTATGCCGGGCCGCGTACTCCACTGCCAGGGCGACGATCTGGCCCTGGTCCTACACGGTTCCCGCGGCCCTCTGAGCGCCGTGAATCATCGCCTCATCGAAGCCCTGGAGGGGATCGCGCTGGATGTTGCCGTTTCCCCGCTATGGGACAAGGGGCATTTCCGCCTGCTGCTGACCGATATGGATTCTACGCTGATCAGCATTGAATGCATTGATGAATTAGCCGAGCACCTCGGCCTCAGACGGCAGGTCGCCGCCATCACCGAACGCTCCATGGCGGGCGAGCTGGATTTCCAGACCTCCCTGCGCGAACGGGTGCGCCTGCTGGCCGGCACCCCGGCAAGCAGTATCGACACCATCATCCGCGAACGACTGCGGCTCAGTCCCGGTGCCCGCGAACTGGTGGCGGCGGCCAAGTCCCAAGGCGTCGAGGTCGGTGTCGTATCCGGGGGCTTCACCCAGTTTACCCGCCACCTGCAGGAAGCACTGGACCTCGACTACGCCTTCGCCAACACCCTGGAAATCATCCATGGGCAAATCACCGGCCAGGTACTCGGAGATATCGTCGATGCCGCCGCCAAAGCCGACATCCTCGACCTGCTGGCTATCGGTCTGGGCACCGACGCCGGTCATTGCATCGCCCTCGGAGATGGTGCCAACGATCTGCCCATGATCCGCAAAGCCGGCATAGGCATTGCCTACCACGCCAAAGCGGTCGTCCGCGCCCAGGCGGATTTTCAGATTCGCTACGGCGGCCTCGATACCGCCGCCGCCTATCTCGGCTGGAACACCGCCTGAATCTCGCACTTCGGCCAACATGGTGATACTTGATATTGTTTTAGACTTGTTCTATTATCAGCCCGTGTGCAGCACAGAGCCATCTGGTGCACATCGGCAATCGTGCCGCAACTGCAGCGTAAACAGGAGACTGAGATGAAACTGACCAGCATAGAAGGCCAAAGTGTTCCCCAGGTCGTGTTCCGCACCCGCGATGATAATCAGTGGCGTGACGTCAGCACCGACGAACTTTTCAAGGGCAAGACCGTGATCGTGTTCTCCCTGCCCGGCGCCTATACCCCCACTTGTTCCTCCAGTCATCTGCCGCGCTACAACGAACTTGCGCCGATCTTTCGCGCAAATGGCGTAGATGACATCCTCTGCATGTCGGTGAATGACGCCTTTGTCATGGACGCCTGGGCCAAAGAACTGGCTGTCGAAAGCATCCACCTGATTCCCGATGGCAATGGCGAATTCACGGAAGGCATGGGCATGCTGGTGGACAAGAGCGAACTTGGGTTCGGCAAGCGTTCCTGGCGCTACTCCATGCTGGTGAAGAACGGCATCATCGAGAAAATGTTCATCGAACCCGACAAACCCGGTGATCCCTTCGAGGTCTCTGACGCCGATACCATGCTCCACTACATCAACCCGGAGGCACGCGATCCCGAATTCGTCACCATCTTTACCCGCGAAGGCTGCCCACATTGCGCCCGCGCCAAGGCAATTTTGAAGGAGCACGGCATATCTTTTGAAGAGATCAAGACAGGTATGGGTACCGGCGTCAGATCACGGACGATTCGCGCGGTGAGCGGGCGTTCGACCGTGCCGCAGATCTTTATCGGCGGCAAACACATCGGCGGCGCCGACGACCTGGAGAAATATTTCGACGGGAAGTAAGGGCACATCCCTTCGGATGGTCATCTCCAGCAGTATGCCGGGGATGACGTCCTTCTTGTCCCGTTCAACCCCGGAAAAAAGGGAGCTATCATGACACAATCCTACGATCTCATCGTCATTGGTGGAGGCAGCGGCGGCATTGCCATGGCCAACCGCGCCGCCCGTTACGGGGCGGTCACCGCGCTGGTCGCCGCCGGTCCATTGGGCGGCACCTGTGTGAATGCAGGCTGCGTCCCCAAAAAAATCTTCTGGAATGCCGCCCACCTTGCCGGGCAAATGAAGATGGCAGAAGAATACGGCTTCGATGCCATAGAACCGCGGTTCCACTGGGAACACCTGAAGCAGCAGCGTGACGCCTACATCGGGCGGCTCAATGACCGCTATGCCCAAGGCCTGGATGGTAACGGCGTCTCCCTGATCCGCGGACATGCCCGTTTTTCCGGCGCGCATCGGATCCATGTCGGCGACAGCACCCTGGAAGCCGCACACATCCTGATCGCCACGGGGGGGCAGCCGGTCTGGCCCGATATTCCGGGTGCAGAACTGGGCATCACCTCGGACGGATTCTTCGCGCTGGAATCGAGGCCCCGCTGTGTTGCCGTGGTGGGCGCCGGTTATATCGCCGTGGAGCTCGCCGGGGCACTCCACGCTCTCGGCAGTGACGTTTCCCTGGTCATGCGCCGCAGGCATTTCCTCCATGATTTCGATCTGATGCTGCGCGAGAGCCTGATGGACGCCATGCTCCAGCAAGGCATCAGCCTTCTCGCCCAGCGCCAGGTCCGGGAAGTGGAAAAACGCGCCGATGGCTTATGCCTGCATTTTCACGATGGCGACTGCCTCGGAGGGCTGGATGCCGTCATCTGGGCTATCGGCCGTCGTCCGAACAGCGCCGACCTTGGTCTGGAACTCGCAAACATTACTGCCGACCCGCAGGGTTTTATCCCCGTGGATGCGTTCCAAAACACCGATGCACCGGGTGTCTACGCGGTCGGCGATGTCACTGCGGGCCCAGCCCTCACCCCGGTAGCCATCGCCGCCGGGCGCCGTCTCGCCGACCGCATCTTCGGCCACCAGACGGAGCGGCACCTCGACACCCTCGTGGTACCCACGGTGATCTTCAGTCATCCCCCCATCGCGACGGTCGGCCTCAGTGAGGCAGCCGCCCAGGAGCAATACGGAGAAGAGGCGGTCAAGGTCTATCAGACGACCTTCACCCCGATGCTCCGCGCTTTTGCGGCGGAACCGGAAAAAACGGCGATGAAGCTGGTCACGGTGGGCCGGGAGGAAAAGGTCGTCGGTCTGCACGCCATCGGCGACGGTGTGGATGAAATGCTCCAAGGCTTTGCGGTAGCGCTGCGCATGGGTGCGACGAAACAGGATCTTGACGACACCATTGCCATCCACCCCACCAGCGCCGAGGAATTCGTCACCATGCGCTGAAGGGCCGGAGCAAAGCCGCAGCTTACCTCTTGCTATGCAACTGCCGGAGAGCCTCCGGTCCCACCGCTGTTCCACAACCGCACTGCGGGCAATCCGCAAGCAGCGGTACGACATTCCCCAGCACCTTTCGCACCTTTTCCATCCCCTCATGCATAACCATGTCGATGGCCTCCATGGTAATGGGCTCCGCCGACTTGCCCGCCGCCGGATTAACCACCAGCGACAGGGGCGCATAGCACAGGCCGATTTCCCGCGCTAATACCGCTTCTGGAGCCCCGGTCATCCCCACCACATCGCCACCATCCCTTTCGATACGGCGGATTTCAGCAATGGTTTCCAGGCGTGGCCCCTGGGTGGCCGCATAAGTGCCACCGTCGATAACGACGATATCCGCAGATCCTGCCGCCTGCAGCAGGCGCTCACGTACCGGTTGACAATAGGGCTCAGAAAAGTCGATATGTACCACCATGCTCTCGCCGCCTTCAAAGAAGGTGCTGGGGCGCCCGCTGGTATAATCAATCAGTTGATCAGGCAGACAGAGAACACCTGGCTGCATGGCTGCGGTGATTCCGCCCACCGCCGCCACCGCAACGACATGGGTCACCCCGACATGATGAAGCGCCCAGATGTTGGCGCGATAATTGACCCGGTGCGGAGGAATGGTATGGCCATAGCCGTGGCGCGCGATGAAGACGACTTCCTGCCCACCCAGTTGGCCAAAGGTCAATGGGCCAGATGTCTCCCCGAAGGGCGTACGGATTACCCGGCGGTGGCGAATTTGCAAATTTTTGAGCCCGGTCAGACCACTGCCACCGATAATGCCCGCCACACCCATCAGCCGTCCTCCGGCAACACAAAAATACCCGGCGCATTCCGCCCCAGGCCGCGGGCATCCAGCCCGTAACCAAACACAAAGCGATCCGGCACTTCCAGCCCCACATAGTCCACCCGTACATCGATCGCGCGGGAACGGATCTTTCGCACCATCACCGCCGTATGCACGGCGGCAGCGCCCTCCACCATGCAATACTCCTGCAAAGCTTGCAGGGTCACGCCCTCGTCAAGGATGTCGTCCACCAGCAAAACCACCGCACCTGCCAGTGATTCTTTGGGGCGCGTACGCCACTGCAAGACACCACCACTGGTTTCGTCGCCATAACGACCGACTTGTACACAATCGAGCACCAGGGGAAAACGTAGGTGCGGCATCAATTGGCCGACCACCACGACGGCGCCCGTCAGCACGCAAAGCAATAGCACCGGACGATGCGGCGTCAGGTGTTCCATCTCTTCATTAATGGCAACGGCCATCCGCTGGATGGCCGTCTCCACCTCTTCCGCGCTAAACAGATGCTCAGCGGGCCCTAAATGGGTAGGTGTCATAATGGCACTAGTAGGTAAAGGTGACCACGTTGTCATCCATGGCCTGCTCGATGACATAAGCGCCACCGACGATGTCCTGGATTTCGGGAATCAGGTCTTCCTTGGTGCATTCCCACAACTCAAGGGTCGGGGTGCAGACAAAGAACTTCACGCCTGCCTCATGGGCGTCCTTGATAAAGTCGTAGACACTCTTGGGGCTGCCCGGCATAACAAACATTTTCTCCGCAACACCCTTCTTGGCCAGCTCGCCGGCGCGGGCGGTCAGTACAACTTCGACCTCAAAATCCATCGCGGCAGCCACCGTCGCCTGAAAAAAGGGCGCACCCAACTCCTGGGGGTTGGAAGGATCAGTGTTCACCATAACCATCAGTAATTTATCAGCCATCTATATCTCCTTGTGAAAAACGGCCCGCCCATCATAGCCGTCCCGATCCGGCGCCGCGCCATGAAATGATTGATTACACCATAAAAAGCCGTAAGGCCCCCGCAGGGGCCCTTAGTGGTCGATTTCCTGCACCTCGACACGGCGCGCCCGGCTGGCCCGGGTCAGGATATCCCGCTCCTCAGCCAATGCGCGCTTGGCCACCTGAATGGCTTCCAGCAGGTCCTGGCGTTTGGACTCGACCAAGTCACCGCCCACATCCATCAGATGTGCAGTTTTTTCCTGGATTTCGTCAATGAGCACGCCGATGCGTTCTTCCGCCAGAGACTCCATATTGCGTAGACGATCACGGCCCTTGTCGACCGCGCGCCGCAATTCCTGGCGCGTCTCTGCGCCGCTGGCCGGGGCCAGCAGCAGGGCACCAACGGCGCCAACCAGCACTCCGATAACAAAGCCTTCCGCGTTCTTCATTGTGGTCTCCTCACTGTTTCCAGCTAATGTTTCCGGGAAAAATAACGCCATCCTGTGCGTAGCGCATGATACCACAACCCCAGTTCCCGAACCGGACGAACCAGGGTATCCGCGGTATCCATGATCTCCACACTCAGATACCTGAGTGTGGAGTCCACCCGATCCATCTGTACTCGCCCGGTCCGGGTAATATGTTTGATATCCGCCAGTGCCACCTTGGCATCAAATATCAGCGGTCCAAGGTCCTGTTCAACCCTGGCCAGCAGCCTTTCCAGACGCAACTGGGCCCGTATCAGCACGACCGCCGTCACCGTGATGACCAACAGAATCATGATCATGACAATGGCAATGATGGTCACCCCCGCACTCACAGTCATCCTCCCCCCCAAGCCTCCGGACACCGAAAGCCAACCCTATTAAATGTGGTGAAGGGCAAGAATCCGCCACAACCCCGTGTCTATCGCGCCGCTTTCTTTCATTATAAGCCGTATCTGCGGGCTGGGTAAAATCGCAGGCGCCGAGTGACGCGCGCAGGCTTCATCAGAATGACAATACATATCCCATCACGGCCAGTCCGACGACACCCAGCAGCCCGAGAGCCACCCTGCTCCAGGTCTGCCGCGCACCGGTCAATCCGTAGTGTGGATGCCGGGAATGATAAGTTCGCCAAACCCCCCAGAGCAGGACCAGCCATAGTCCGGACAGCAACCATGCGCCGAGTACATCACTGGGCCAATGTACCCCGAGGGTCAGACGACTCCAGGAGATAGCCGCCACCAATACTGCAAGCACCGTCACCAGCGCCAGACGCAGGCCTCGATGCCGCAGCGTGGCAAGGAGGTAGAGGGCCAGCAGGCCATAGATCACGACGCTGAGGCTCACATGCCCACTGGGAAACGCGGGTGACAACATTTCCGCGGCTGGGGGACGAGCACGTGCGGTTGTCACTTTTATCAGTTGAACGAGTACGGCCAATATCGCCGTGCCGGCTACCAGCAGAAAACCATCAAAGAAACGCCAGGTTGCAAAACAGGCAGCGGCCATCAGCGCCAGCAACCAGGGCAGAAAATCCGGCCCGCCGAGCTGTGTCACCCCGGCCCAGAATGGCTGCCAACCAGGGGCCCTGGATTGCAGAATTATGGTCTCCCAACGGGCGTCCAGCAGTGCTACCCGATGCAGGAGCAGACCCGCCAGAAAATCTCCCGCGTAAAGCCAGAGTAACGCCGCCACCCCCACAGCGAGTAGCAATAAAGCCAGCAATTCCCAGCGTTGTGGTCCGCGCAACGGTCACCCCCCCGAGCGCAGGTACCGCCATAACAGCAGCGCGGCGATCAGTACTGCGGTGAAGCTCAGCACCAGCACCGCCGCCGCGCCGCAATCCTTCGCGCGCGCTACCAGGGGGTGATATTCCGGGCTTACGAGATCAGCGAGCGATTCTACGGCGCTGTTGAGCAATTCTGCCGCAAGCACCGCGCCCATGAGCAAAATGCCGACCCCCCACCAGAGGAGAGACGCCCCTGTCCAGTACAGAAGGATCACGCCCCCCACCACCGCCAGCAACTCGGTCCGGAAGCTGGCTTCCTCGCGGGCAGCGATCCACAACCCACGTCCCGCAAAAAGGGCGCGCCGCCATAAGGCGCTGTTTTTTTTCACCAGCCCCCCTGTTCGCGCAAGGACAAGGGCTCGCCATCACCGACAATGAAGTGGTCCAGCAGACGCAGGTCCAGTAGTTGCATGGCTTGATCCAGACGCCGCGTCAGGGAAAGGTCCGCCGCGCTGGGTTCCGCCACACCGGAGGGATGATTGTGCGCAACGATGAGCGCCGCCGCATTCAGCTCGAGGGCGCGCTTCAGCACTTCGCGAATGTGCACCGTAGCGCCGTCGATAGTGCCGAGGAACATCTCCTCAAAACGCAGCACCCGGTGCCGATTATCCAGAAAGATCACCGCAAAAACCTCCCGGCAGCGGTCGCGCAAAGTAGCAGACAGATACTGTCGTACCCGCAGCGGCGAATCAAGGCCATCTCCACGTTGCCACTCCTCGGCAAGATGACGCCTGCCCATTTCCAGCACCGCCTGCAGAAGGGCATATTTCGCGTCTCCGAGTCCTTTATGTACACAAAAATCATGATGGGAGGCAGTGAGCAATGCCCGCAAACTGCCAAAATTCAGCAGCAGCTCCCTGGCCAGATCCACCGCGCTTTTACCCACCACCCCCACTCGCAGAAAAATCGCCAGCAATTCCGCATCCGACAGCGTCGCGGCCCCTTTTTGCAATAATCTTTCCCGCGGACGCTCGTCCATCGGCCAATCAGTGATGGCCATACGCTCCCTCCTTCCCTTACACTGGGAATGTGATGACTGATAGCGTATTCAACACGACGGAGCCCCTCGCTGGCAAACGGATTCTTCTGGGCGTGGGCGGCAGTATTGCCGCCTACAAAAGCCCGGAAATCGTGCGCGCCCTGCGCCAGGCCGGTGTAGAGCTGCGTGTAGTCATGACACGCAGCGCAGCACAGTTTGTGACCCCGCTGACCTTGCAGGCCCTGAGCGGCGAGCCCGTGCGTAGCGATCTCTTTGCCGCCACCGAAGAGGCGGCCATGGACCATATCCGTCTGGCCCGCTGGGCGGACGCCCTCCTGATCGCGCCCATCTCCGCCAATGGAATGGCCCGTCTCGCTCAAGGTCTGGCGGACGACCTCCTCGGCACCATTGTTCTCGCCAGTCGTGTGCCGCTTTTTTTCGCACCCGCGATGAACAGTACCATGTGGATGCACCCCGCGACTCAACGTAACCTTGCGCAGATCCAGGCGGATGGCGCCCACTTACTGGGCCCCGACAGCGGCAGCCTCGCGTGCGGCGAGGACGGCGCTGGACGATTGCTGGCGCCCGACCGGCTGGTGGGCGAACTACGTCTAGCTCTGGCCGAGAAAACCCTGCGCGGCCAACGTGTCCTCATTACCGCCGGCCCGACTTGGGAGGCAATCGATCCGGCAAGAGGTCTCAGCAACCGGGCTAGTGGCCGCCAGGGCTTCGCCCTCTCCCAGGCCTGTGCAGAAGCGGGAGCGGAGGTGCTACTGATTACCGGACCTACCCATGAACAAACCCCGCCGGGAGTAACCCGCCTGGATGTCCTCTCTGCACGGGATATGCTCACGGCCTGCCTGCAGGCTCTGGACCGACCGACGGATATATTTATCGCCAACGCTGCCGTGGCCGACCACAGACCGAGTCACTTCAGCGCCCAAAAGCTCAGCAAAACCGCTATTGCCAACCCCCTTCCCCTCAGCATCAATCCGGATATCGTCAGTGCTGTACATCGGGATTCCCGGCGACCACGCTATATCGTCGCCTTCGCAGCCGAGACCCATAATCACCTTGCCACCGCGGGTACCAAGGCGCAGCGCAAGGGCGCGGACGTCATCGTAGTCAATGATATCAATTCTGCCGAGCTGGGGATGGGGGCCGCCGATAATGCCTGCAGCATCCTGCAGGGTGAACGGGTGCTGCACATCCCACGCTGCAGCAAAATCGATCTGGCACGCCACCTGGTGCGTCACCTCAGTAGTTTTATCGCACTGCCTGGTACGGAGATGGAAGACCTTCATGAATAACCTGCAAATTCGCATCCTTGATCCGCGTATCGGCCAGGATTGGCCTCTTCCCCATTACGCCAGCGCCGACTCGGCCGGCATGGACCTACGTGCCTGTCTGGACAGCCCGCTGCGGCTGGCTCCGGGGCAGGCCGAACTCGTCTCCGCCGGATTTGCCATGCATATCGGCAACCCTCAGGTTACAGCGCTGTTGCTGCCGCGCTCCGGTCTGGGGCACCGCGGGTTGGTACTGGGCAACCTAGTGGGCCTCATCGACGCGGATTACCAAGGGCCGCTGAAGATGTCCCTGTGGAATCGCGCCAGCGCAGAAATAGTCATCGAACCTGGTGAGCGCGTCGCGCAACTGGTGCTGGTTCCGGTTATCCGTCCCGCCATTACGGTGGTGGACCATTTTGCAGCCAGCGCACGGGGTGCCTGCGGATTTGGCAGCACCGGACGACAATAACCGGCAGGTACGTTCCCCCCTGCCGTGGCCTACCGGTGCAGGTACCACCGAAGCCTCGGGCGGGGGGTGACCAGGTTTAGCGAACGCATAGGGGCATGGCGATCTGAGCAAAAAAAACCGGCCACGAACGACGGGCCGGTTTCTGATCACGATACACAGAATTATTCGGCGGCTGCCGTTTGCCGGTCTACCAGCTCAACAATAGCCAACGGCGCATTATCACCAGCCCGAAAACCGTATTTGACGATACGCAAATAGCCACCTGGACGCGCCAGGTAGTGCGGGCCAAGGTCATCAAACAATTTAACCACCGCCTGGCGATCGCGCAGACGAGAAAATGCCAGACGTCGTTTTGCGACGGTCGCCTCCTTCGCAAGCGTGATCATGGGTTCGGCAAAGCGCCGCAACTCCTTGGCTTTCGGCAAGGTAGTAACGATCCGCTCATGATGAAACAACGACACCATCATGTTAGCAAACATGGCCTGTCGATGACTGCTATTACGATTTAACTGTTTACCACTTTTACGATGACGCATGACACCATTCCCTCTACATAATTTCTAACGTTAGCCGATGATCGAGTCCGTATCGGCCGCCCGCCCGGGCACCGGCGGCAGATTTTCCGGCGGCCAGTTGTCGAGTCGCATCCCCAACGTCAGGCCATGCGCCACCAAAACTTCCTTTATCTCATTGAGCGACTTGCGTCCCAGATTAGGCGTCTTTAAAAGTTCCTGCTCCGATTTCTGCACTAAATCGCCGATATAAAAAATATCCTCGGCCTTCAAGCAGTTCGCCGACCGCACCGTGAGTTCCAGATCATCGACCGGACGAATCAACAGGGGCGTAAGGCTCTGACTGACCTGCACTTGCGATGCCTCGGGTATTTCCCGGGTTTCCGCACCCGCCAGCACGCCAAGCTGGCTGCGAAAAATGCGGGCTGCCTCCTGCACCGCCCAGACCGGATCCACCACACCGTTGGTTTCGACATCCAGTATGAGACGATCCAGGTCGGTACGTTGCTCTACCCGAGCGTTTTCCACCAGATAGCTCACCCGCAGCACCGGACTAAAACTCGCATCCAGAGCCATCACACCGATACGCTTTTCATGCGACTGGCGTCGCGTAGCAGCCGCGTCATAGCCGCGTCCTTCGTCAATACGCAAACGGAGTACCAGTTCGACATCGCGGGTCAGCGTCGCGATTACCTGCTCCGGATTCGCCACTTCGATACCATGTTCCGATACGATATCGGCGCCGGTCATTTGGCCGGGGCCACGCTTGCGCAGTGTAACCACCGCATCTCCGCGTCCGTGCGCCCGTACCGCCAGCATTTTCAAGTTGAGCAGGATATCCACCACGTCTTCCTGCACGCCCTCGATGCTGGAGTACTCGTGCAACACCCCTTCAATCTCCACCTCGGTAACCGCCGCACCTTTGAGAGACGACAACAACACCCGGCGCAACCCACTACCCAGAGTGTGGCCAAAACCACGCTCCAAGGGCCCCAGGGCCATACGCGCACGGCGTGCTGAAATCACTTCCACGTCAACGCCCTGCGGGCGCAACAGCTCTCCAACCTCAGTCATAAGCGTTCCTCAACCCCCGGTCTTACTTAGAGTACAACTCCACGACGACCTGTTCGTTCAAATCCGGGGCCATATCTTCTCGCACCGGCACGGCTTTGATGGTCGCCTTAAGTTCGGTAGTGTCCATGCTCACCCATTCCGGGAAACCACGACCTGCTGTAGCTTCCACCGATGCAGCAATACGGATATGCGTCCGGGCAGCCTCAGCAACACTCACAACATCCCCGGCACGTACCTGGTAAGACGGAATATCCACACGTCGTCCATTAACCAGAATGTGGCCATGACGAACGACCTGGCGCGCCTCCGCACGAGATGCGCCGAAACCCAAGCGATAGGCAACATTGTCGAGACGCAGCTCGAGGAACCGAAGCAGCAACTCGCCGGTGACACCGCGTGCCTGACTCGCCCGCTGGAAATACCGCCGAAACTGCCCCTCCAACACGCCGTAAATGCGTCGGATTTTCTGCTTCTCACGCAACTGCCCGCCATACTCGCTGACACGCCCCCGCCGCTGGCCATGCTGTCCAGGGGCGTAGGCCCGTATACTCACCGGACATTTATCAGAAAAGCACTTCTCACCCTTGAGAAACAACTTTCCGCCTTCGCGCCGACACAAACGACAACTCGGACCCGTATATTTAGCCACAGACAACCTCCACCTAAAATTTAAACACGCCGCTTTTTAGGCGGACGGCATCCGTTATGAGGAATCGGCGTTACATCGCGAATACTCGCGATACGGAAACCAATGGAATGAAGCGCACGCACCGTGCTCTCGCGTCCAGGCCCCGGTCCCCGGACTTCGACATCCAGGTTTTTTACACCAAATTCCTGAGCTTTTTTACCCGCGTTTTCAGCAGCTACCTGGGCAGCAAAGGGTGTACTTTTGCGCGAGCCCCGAAACCCCGATCCACCGGAGCTGGCCCACGTCAGCACATTACCCTGACGATCACTGATGGTGATAATCGTGTTGTTGAAAGATGCGTAAATGTGAGCGACACCATCCAGGACATTTTTCTTGACCTTCTTTCGCACACGAGTGTTCGTTTGAGTTTTTGCCATTTCTGGAATCTTCCTGCCTATCGCGTAATAGATTTGGCGGGACCCTTACGCGTACGCGCATTGGTCTTGGTCCGCTGACCGTGAACAGGGAGGCCGCGTCGATGCCGTATGCCGCGGTAACACCCCAGGTCCATCAGGCGTTTTATGTTCATAGTAACTTCGCGGCGCAGGTCGCCCTCCACAAGAAACTTTGCAACCTCCGAACGTATGCGTTCCAACTCAGGCTCGCTGATATCCTTGACCCGCATATCACATGCAATTTCGGCTGCGCTCAGAACGGTCCGGGCACGCGTTCTGCCGATACCATAAATATACGTCAAGGCGATTTCTATTTGTTTGTTGTTCGGAATATTTACACCAGCGATGCGGGCCATCCGCAATTCCTCCAAGAGACTGAGTGGGGTGACCCCACAAGACTAAACAGTTTCGCCCGCACCTTAACCCTGGCGCTGTTTATGGCGCGGTTCAACACAAATCACCCGAACCACACCGTTACGACGAACAATTTTGCAGTTACGACAAAGCTTTTTAACAGATGCGCGAACCTTCATGACACCCCCTATTTGGCACGATAAATGATGCGACCCTTCGTTAAATCGTAGGGCGTCATCTCTACAGTAACCTTATCTCCAGGCAAAATACGAATATAATGCATCCGCATTTTTCCGGAGATATGTGCATTGACGACATAACCATTTTCCAAGCGAACCTTAAAGGTCGCGCTTGGTAAATTCTCTACTACCTCACCCTGCATTTCCAGGGTATCTTCTTTCGACATTTAGCGTGCTACCCCTACCGCTTTCACGATTCTAGAGAATACCTCATCCGCCTCACCCTCTCCGCTCACCAAGTGGTAAGCAGACCGATCGTGATAGTATGCAATCAACGGCGCAGTTTCCGCCTGATAAACAGCCAGGCGCTTACGAATCACCGCAGGCTGATCATCCTCACGTTGCAGCAACACTCCCCCGCAGACATCACAGATCCCTTCGACTGCAGGCGGGTGATAGCGTACATGGTAAATCGCCCCGCACGTCGCACACACTCGCCGTCCGGAAAGACGCTCCACGATTTCTTCATCAGCCAACTCTATATGAAGCACCGCAGCAATCTGATCGCCACGTCCGGCAAGCAAATCATCCAGCGCGTTCGCCTGATGAATAGTCCGGGGAAACCCATCGAAAACAACCCCTGTCGCGGCATCCGCAAGAAGCAGCCGCTCCGCAACGATACCAATGATAATTTCGTCGCTAACGAGCGCACCGGACTCCATAACCGCCGCAGCGCGAACACCAATCGCGCTACCGGACTGAACCGAGGCGCGGAGCATATCACCGGTAGAGACGTGAGGCAAGCGTATTAACTGGGCCAGGCGCTGCGCCTGTGTCCCCTTGCCAACGCCCGGCGCACCGAGAAAAATAAAGTGCTTTGCCACCATCACCGTCCGCTAAGAGGGTTTTTGCGAATCAACCCTTCGTACTGATGCGTCAGCAAATGGCTCTGAATCTGCCCCATCAGGTCCATCATCACGACGACCACGATCAGCAGGCTCGTGCCGCCGAAATAGAATGGGACATTGTACTGCACAATGAGAAATTCTGGCAGCAAACAAACCAGGGTCAGATATATGGCGCCCCAGAGCGTAAGCCGGGTGAGGATACGATCCATGTACTTAGCCGTATGCTCACCTGGTCGGATACCTGGCACGAAAGCTCCGGACTTTTTCAGGTTGTCCGCTGTTTCCCGAGGATTAAAGACCATGGCCGTGTAGAAAAACGCAAAAAATACGATCGCCGTTGTAAACACCACAACGTAAAGGGCAGAGCCGGGACTCAACGCCTGACCGAAGCGCGCCAGCCACTCCATACCTGGCACATTCGCAAACCAACCTGACAGCGTCGCGGGCAGCAGTATTATGCTGGATGCGAATATCGGTGGAATTACTCCGGACATATTCACCTTGAGCGGCATGTGGGTGCTCTGCCCGCCATATACTTTGCGACCGACCTGCCGTTTGGCGTACTGAATGGGAATACGTCTCTGCGCACTTTCCATAAACACCACAAATCCCGTCACAGCAAGCGCCAGCACAAAGAGCGCCACAACAAATAGTGGCTGAAACTGACCCGTTTTCATCAGTTCAAAGGTCGTCCCTATTGCATCTGGCAGTCCGGCAACAATTCCGGCGAAGATAATCATGGAAATGCCGTTGCCGATCCCGCGCTCGGTGATCTGTTCGCCAATCCACATCAAAAAAACCGTACCACAAGCCAAAGAAATGGTTGTGGTGAACAAGAATAGTGGGCCCGGGCTAATAACAACAGGAACATTCCCAGCATGCATCTTCTCAATCGCGATGGCGATTCCCAGACCTTGCATCAACGCCAATACGACCGTCGCATAACGTGTATACTCCGTTATTTTGCGACGCCCGGCCTCGCCTTCCTTTTTTAGTTCCTCCAGTTTCGGGAAAACCGACCCGGCCAACTGAAAAATAATGGATGCGCTGATATACGGCATGATCCCTAACGCAAAAACCGTCAGCCGGGAAAGCGCCCCCCCGGAGAACATGTTGAACATGCCAAGAATGGTTCCCCGTTGCTGATTAAAAAACGTCGCCATAGCCGCTGGGTCGATTCCGGGAACGGGAATATGCGCCCCCACCCGAAAAACCAGAAGCGCGCCTAGCAAAAACAGGATGCGGTTACGTAACTCATTGATCTTACCGGCACCCTGTGCGGCACCTCCAATGCTACGTAACCCAGCCATCAATCTTCCACCTTTCCGCCGGCCTTTTCGATAGCCGCCCTGGCACCAGCGCTGACTCGCAGACCACGCACCGTCAACACCTGAGTGAGTTCTCCGGTCAATATAACCTTGACCGCATCGGGCGAGCCGCGAACGATGCGCCGGAGCAGCAGGCCTTCCAAATCCACCACACCGTCAATGGCTGCAGACTCCAACTGCGATAACGCCACCTCCACGACGCGAACACCCAACGTGTTACGAAAGCCACGCTTGGGAATACGTCGTTGCAAAGGCATCTGCCCGCCTTCAAAACCTACCTTATGGTAACCTCCGGACCGCGCATGCTGGCCCTTATGACCACGCCCGGCCGTCTTGCCGAAACCGCTGCCGATACCCCGCCCAACACGCCGGCGGTCCTTCTTTGAGCCCTCTGCAGGCGCGATAGTGTTTAATTTCATGACAACTCTTCCCAGCGAAGGAGATAAGGAACCTTGTTTACCATCCCCCGAATCTCCGGGGTATCCAAACGTTCCACCGAGTGATGGGTATGGCGCAAGCCCAGTCCGGCGACGACCCGACGATGTTTCTCAGCAACGCCTATCAAACTTTTTACCAGCGTGATACGCAGACGTTTACTCATCGTGTCCTCCTTGCCCGCGAATCTCCTTAAGGCTTTTACCACGTTTCATCGCGATCGCCTGGGGGCTGATCAGTTTGTTGAAGGCATCAAAGGTCGCCCGAACCACATTGATGGGGTTGTTGGAGCCCAGCGACTTGGCGACTACGTTGCGTAACCCTACTGCCTCGCAAACCGCACGCATCGCACCACCCGCAATTACACCGCTACCTTCTGGCGCTGGCCGCAACATTACCCGCGCCGCACCGTGACGACCCTCTACCGGGTACGGAATCGTACCGCCCCGCATCAAGGGTATGCTCGTCATCCACCGGCGGGCTTGGTCGGTAGCTTTTTGAATGCCTGCAGGGACTTCTTTAGCCTTTCCGCGGCCAAAGCCGACCTTTCCATCTCCGTCCCCCACGACCATGAGCGCCGCGAAACCAAACTGCCGCCCACCTTTAACCACCTTGGAAACGCGGTTGATATGAATTAATTTTTCCTGCATTCCGTCATTGGGCTGCGTATCGCGATTTTCCCGTGCCATCTTAGCTCTCCATCAGAACGACAACCCGCCTTCACGGGCAGCGTCGGCCAAAGCTCTCACCCGACCGTGATAACGATATCCGCTCCGGTCGAATGCCACTTCCTTAACGCCCACAGCCAATGCCTTCGCTGCAACCCGTTGTCCGATTGTTGCGGCTGCCGCAACATCTGCTCCCCGCCCCATTGACGCACGCAACTCCCCCTCGAGAGTGGAGGCCTGCGCCAGAACCTTACCCTGGGCGTCATCAATCACCTGAGCATAAATATGCTTGCCCGAGCGAAAAACACAGAGTCGCGGTTTGGCCTGTGACGCAATACGTGCTCGCGTTTTACGTGCCCGCCGAAGCCTTGCCAAATTTTTATTCATAGTAGTAAGCCTCAACCATTATTTCTTCTTCGCTTCTTTACGTCTGACATTTTCTCCGGCATAACGCACGCCCTTACCCTTGTAGGGCTCCGGAGGACGATAGGCACGGATATCTGCAGCGATCTGCCCGATTTTTTGTTTATCGATTCCCCGAATGACAATCTCTGTCTGAGTCGGTGTCTCAATGGTGATGTCATCTGGCACGGGATAGTCCACGGGATGAGAAAAGCCGAGGCTCAAACTTAGGGTCTTGCCCTTCGCCTGGGCACGGTAACCTACGCCGATAATTTCCAGCTTTTGCTCATAGCCCTGGGAGACACCCTGTACCATATTACTCAATATGGCGCGCATGGTCCCCGCTTGGGCATTCTGGTTATCCGACCATGTCAGCGACGCGCTGCCGTCGTCTATCCGCAATTCCACCGCAGGATGAAAAGGAACCGACATTTCGCCTTTAGGGCCTTTTACTACCAGGCGTTGATCTGCAACGTGGACCTCAACACCCTTAGGCAGCGGCACTGGTTGTTTCGCTACACGAGACATTTTCGTTCCCCCTCAGGATACGACGCAGAGAACTTCACCACCAATCCCGGCGCTACGGGCCGCGCGGTCGGTCATAATTCCCTGAGACGTTGAGATAATGGCAATACCGAAGCCGTCACGCACGCGCGGCAAATCTTCCGCACCACGGTAAACGCGGACACCAGGCCGGCTAACTCGCCGAATTTCCGCGATCACACCCGCACCAGCATAATACTTCAAAGTCAGATCGAGAACGGGGTGACCGTTCGCGACGTCCTCTTTTACTTCCTGAATATAGCCTTCTTCCACCAGAACCCGTGCGATCGCACGTTTCAGCTTAGAAGCGGGCATCCGCACTTTCGCCTTATTTACCTGTTGCGCATTACGAATGCGCGTCAGCATATCAGCAATAGGATCCGTCACGCTCATCGTGTTTCCTCACCAGCTCGCTTTAACGATACCGGGAATTGACCCAGCCGACGCATGCTTACGAAAGCACAGACGGCACAAGCCGAACTTCCGATAGTAACCGCGTGAACGCCCGCACAATTTGCACCGGTGATACGCACGCACTTTAAATTTTGGAGTCCTTTCAGACTTTGCGATTAACGATTTCTTTGCCACGCGTCAAACTCCTTCAAGGCCGGAAGGGCATCTTGAAGGCTTTCAACAGCCCAAGGCCCTCTTCATCATTCTTGGCGGTGGTGGTAAACACCACGTCCAACCCGCGCAAACGATCGATTTTGTCATATTCGATTTCCGGGAATATGATCTGCTCTTTCACGCCCATCGTATAATTTCCACGCCCATCAAAAGACTTTGGCGAAAGCCCGCGAAAGTCCCGGATTCGGGGGATAGCGACACTGACGAGGCGGTCTAAAAACTCGTACATCACGATCCCTCGCAACGTCACCATACATCCAATCGGATAGCCGTCGCGAATTTTAAATGCCGCCACAGACTTTCGCGCACGCGTGACCACCGGCTTCTGCCCCGCGATCCTGGTCATGTCCCCCACAGCAGCTTCCAGCACTTTTTTATCGCCAACCGCCTCGCCGACCCCCATGTTCAGAGTGATCTTAAGCAATTTTGGTACTTCCATGACACTACTGAAGCTAAACTCCTGCATCAGTTTGGGCGCAATGGATGTTTTATACAACGCATGTAAACGTGCTTCCATATTATTTCCCTTGCTTAACGGCGGCCAATGACTTCGCCGTTGCTCTTAAAAACACGCACTTTTTGCCCATCCTCAAGCACTTTATAACCGATGCGATCCCCACCGCCGGTTGCGGCATTGAAAATTGCCACGTTTGATACGTGAATAGGCGCCTCTTTCTCCACGATACCGCCCGCTTTACCCATGCGATCCGGACGAACGTGGCGTTTGATCATATTCACCTTTTCAACCAGTACCCGCGAGTCCTCCCGAAGCACCTTGAGCACCTTACCGCGCTTACCCTTGTCTTTGCCGGCGAGAATCACTACCTCATCATCCTTACGTACCTTCAACATGGTCATCCCCTACAACACTTCCGGCGCCAAAGAAATGATCTTCATAAAATTTGCCCCGCGCAGTTCACGCGTAACCGGGCCAAAAATACGTGTCCCAATAGGTTGCAACTGATTATTCAGAAGCACTGCAGCGTTGCTGTCAAAGCGAATCAGGGATCCATCTTCTCGGCGCACGCCCTTGCGCGTGCGCACCACGAGCGCGTTATATACGTCGCCTTTTTTTACCTTGCCGCGCGGGACCGCATCCTTGATGCTGACCTTGATAACGTCACCGATATCTGCATAACGCCGATGTGAACCGCCAAGCACTTTAATACACATCACTTCTCGCGCTCCGCTGTTGTCCGCGACGTTGAGCCTTGTCTGTGTTTGTATCATGCGTTATCTCCCTCTATGACACCTTCGGCGAGCACACTTACCAAACGCCAACTTTTAGTTTTCGATAACGGGCGACACTCCTCGATTTTTACGATATCCCCGATATGGCAGATATTTTCCGCATCATGGGCATGAAATTTCTTGGACCGCCGAATGTATTTTTTATAAAGTGGATGCTGAATACGACGCTCAACATTCACCACTATACTTTTATCCATCAGGTTGCTGACTACCGTACCAACCAGACTACGCGGATTCTTCGCCTCGGTCATGAGTGCGCTTCCTTCTTCACGGTAATAGCTGTCCGTACGCGCGCAATATCACGACGCACAGTGCGTAAACGGGACGTCTTGGCCAATTGGCCGGTTGCATGTTGCATCCGCAATCTGAATTGCTCCTCCAAAAGGACCAGCAATTGAGCCTGACAACCCGCTAAATCAAGTTTCTGAACCGCCTGAGCTTTCATCCCATCACCCGTCTACTTACAAATGCTGTCTGTACCGGAAGCTTGGCCGCACCCAGCGCGAATGCTTCCCGCGCGATCTCTTCCGTTACACCTTCCATTTCATAAAGCACCTTGCCGGGCTGAATCAGCGCCACCCAATATTCCGGGTTGCCCTTACCCTTGCCCATACGCACCTCGGCAGGCTTTTTACTGATTGGTTTGTCCGGAAAAATGCGTATCCAGATGCGCCCGCCCCGTTTCACATGACGGCTGATGGCGCGCCGTGCGGCTTCAAGCTGACGCGCAGTGATACGGCCGCGACCAACAGCCTTGAGACCGAACTCACCAAAGCTCACTTTGCTTCCGCGCGTAGCGATACCTCGGTTACGCCCCTTGTGTTGTTTACGAAATTTTGTACGTTTTGGCTGCAGCATCGGAAACCCCCGTCACTTCTGGCGGGCAGCGGCCGTTTGTGCCGTGCTCCACTCCAGGATTTCACCCTTGAAAATCCATACCTTCACCCCAATTATTCCGTAGGTGGTGTTGGCCTCGGCGAAACCGTAGTCAATATCAGCGCGCAACGTGTGAAGCGGAACGCGACCCTCTCGATACCATTCAGTACGGGCAATTTCAGCCCCACCTAAACGACCGGCACAGTTAATGCGCATGCCTAACGCACCGAAACGCATGGCGTTGGTAACAGCGCGTTTCATGGCCCGCCGGAACATAATACGACGGACGAGTTGCTGCGCTACGCTTTCTGCCACCAACTGCGCGTCCAGCTCAGGCTTGCGGATTTCCTCCACATTGATATGCACGGGAACCCCCATGCGCTTTTGTACGTCATGCCGAAGCTTTTCAATATCTTCGCCCTTTTTACCGATCACAATACCCGGTCGGGCGGTATGTACGGTAATGCGCGCACTACGCGCTGGGCGCTCAATAATAATGTCAGAAACCGCCCCGCCTGCAAGTCGCTCCCGAATAAACTGCCGGACCTTGATATCTTCAAGCAGCTTCTCCTGGAAGTCGCCTTTGCCATACCACCGGGAATTCCAATTCTTAATGATTCCCAGACGCAGTCCGATTGGATTGGTTTTTTGTCCCATAGGTTCCTCAGTAAACCTCTGCAACTACAACGGTGATATGGCTGGTACGCTTCAGAATCCGCGAGCCGCGACCTTTCGCTCTGGCCGCAAACCGCTTCAGTACGGCACCACCATCAATCATGATCTGCTCGACCACCAGGGCGTCGACATCGGCGCCTTCGTTATTCTCGGCATTCGCGATTGCCGATTCCAAACACTTACGGATGGGCAAGGCGGCCTTTTTAGTAGTGAAGCGCAGAATCTCTAACGCTTTCCCCACCGGCTGTCCGCGTACCAGATCTGCTACAAGACGCGCCTTCTGGGGCGACATCTGTAATCCTTTAAGCACGGCTGATGATTTCATCATTCCTCCCCTTTAGCGCTTGGCTTTCTTGTCAGCGACGTGGCCCTTGAAGGTCCGCGTCAAAGCAAATTCACCGAGCTTATGACCCACCATATTCTCGTTAACAACTACCGGAATATGCTGACGGCCGTTATGAACGCTAATGGTCAATCCAATGAAATCGGGTGTAATCGTGGAACGGCGCGACCATGTTTTGATCGGCCGACGGCTGTTACTCGCCTGAGCACTCTGCACTTTGCGGTCCAGATGTTCATCAATGAACGGACCTTTTTTAATCGAACGTGGCACGTGAAATCCCCTTAACCACTAACGCGAACGACGACGCACAATCATATTACTCGTACGCTTGTTTCTACGAGTACGGTAACCCTTGGTCGGTTGGCCCCACGGCGATACCGGGTGGCGACCACCGGAAGTACGGCCTTCGCCACCACCATGTGGGTGGTCAACCGGATTCATCGCCACACCACGAACTGTTGGCCGCACACCCCGCCAGCGCGTTGCTCCCGCCTTTCCCAACTGACGAGATCCATGTTCTTCATTGCCAACCTCACCTATAGTAGCGCGGCAGGATACATGAATTCTGCGGACTTCACCAGAGCGCAAGCGCAGCTGGGCGTAATCGCCGTCACGGGCCATGAGCTGAACCGATGCGCCAGCGGATCGAGCAATCTGTCCGCCCTTGCCTGGGCGCATCTCAACGTTATGAACCACTGATCCCACCGGGATACCGCGAAGTGGCATACAGTTACCGGGCTTTATGGGCGTCTGCTCCGCGGAAAGCACCGGATCGCCGACAGACATGCCTTTTGCCGCAAGGATATAGCGACGTTCACCGTCGACATAACAAATCAACGCAATATGGGCGGAGCGATTGGGATCGTATTCCAAGCGTTCTACCTTGCCAGGTATGTCTAGTTTATTACGCTTAAAATCCACCAGCCGATAATGGGACTTGTGTCCGCCCCCCTGGTGCCGCCGAGTAACCCGCCCAAGATTGTTGCGACCGCCACTATGAGATTGCACCTCCACCAGCGCGGAGTGCGGGTTCCCTTTATGAAGACGTGTGTCGACGGTTTTTACCACGAAACGCCGCCCTGCAGAGGTCGGTTTGGTTTTAATCAGTGCCATGTGTTATCCCTTTTCCTCAGGCAACGCCGTAATCTATGCTGCTGCCCTCGGCCAGCCGTACATAGGCTTTTTTCCAGGACGAGCGACGCCCGACATGGCGACCTACACGCTTTTCCTTTCCCAAATAGTTACAGGTCTGAACAGAAAGAACCTGAACCTCAAAAAGTTTTTCAACTGCCGACCTGATCTCGCGCTTCGTGGCATCGCGAGCGACCTTAAATACGAACTGATTCGCCTGCTGCTGCACCATCGTGCTTTTTTCACTGATCACAGGCGCCAGCAAGACCAGATACTTACGCTCAGCGTTCATCCATACACCTCACCTAACCTGGCTGCTGCTTCAACATCCAGTAATACTCGGCCATATTGGAGCAGATCGGCAGGACCGATATCCTGCCATCCGGCGATACCCACTCTCGGAAAATTCCGCAAGCCCAGAAAAAGATTCAACGGTACTTCCCCCATGACGAGCAGAACATTGTCTCCTCCTGCGCGACTCAACCAATCCCTACCCAGGCGGCTTCGTGGTTCTCCGAAATCTTCCTGCTGAATGATTTGCAAACGACCCTGGCGTAGCAATTCCGCTAGTACGGTCCGCATTGCCCCGGCCCACATTTTCTTGTTGACCTTCTGCGTGTAGTTTTCATTTCCGCCGGGAAAAGCTCGCCCACCACCGCGCCAGATGGGGCTGCGAATACTGCCCGCGCGAGCCCGCCCCGTACCTTTCTGTTTCCATGGTTTACGTCCGCCACCGCGCACTGCCGCACGATTCTTCTGTACGGCGTTGGCCGAACGCATGCCGGCCATCTGGGCCACCACCACCTGATGCAGCAACGCCTCGTTATAAGGCACACCAAAAACACCATCGGCGATCTCGATTTCGCTGCTCTTCCCGGTGGTCACTTCCAAGCTTTGCACTTGCATTGTTTTTCTCCTAACCACGCACGGCGGGACGAATCATCACGTCCCCGTCTCGCGCACCAGGGACGGCACCCTTGATCATGAGCAGGCGACGATTGGCATCGATGCGTACCAACTCCAGATTGAGTGTTGTGACCTGTTCTGCGCCCAGGTGTCCGGCCATTTTCTTGCCCTTAAACACGCGGCCCGGCGTCTGGCGACAGCCGATGGATCCTGGTGCACGGTGGGACAAGGAGTTACCATGACTCGCCCGGTTACTCCGGAAATTATGGCGCTTGATGGCGCCGGCGAAGCCCTTACCTTTGCTCACGCCCGACACATCCACGCGCTGCCCTTCAGCGAAAATGTCCAGATCAATGTCCATACCGCACGCATAATCAGCAGTGTCTGCCACGCGGAATTCCCGTAATAGCCGCCCGGGAGCGATGCCATTTTTACGAAAGTGTCCTGCCAAAGCAGAGGTTACCCGCTGTGGACGGCGCGTACCGGTTGCCACCTGCACTGCACAGTAACCGTCAGTGGCGATATCTTTAACCTGTGCCACCGTATTCGGCGCCACATGAATGACGGTTACCGGCAGCACACGCCCGTCGTCTGCAACGATGCGCGTCATACCTACTTTCCGTCCGATCAGGCCCATTACCATTGTATCGTCCTTTATAATTACAGCTTGATCTCGACATCGACGCCAGCCGCCAGATCCAGTTTGATCAGGGCATCCACCGTCTTGTCGTTGGGATCGAGAATATCCAGTAAGCGCTTGTGTGTACGCTGTTCAAACTGATCGCGCGCATTTTTATCCACATGCGGCGAGCGCAAAACCGTAAAGCGTTCGATTTTTGTGGGAAGGGGAATCGGGCCACAAACACGCGCACCGGTCCGGCGTGCGGTTTCTACGATTTCCGCAGCAGAAATATCGAGCATGCGATAATCATATGATTTAAGACGGATACGAATCTTGGAACTGTCCATTATTCGACCACCTTGGAGACGACGCCGGCGCCAACGGTACGGCCGCCTTCACGTACCGCGAAACGCAAACCTTCCTCCATCGCAATCGGCGCAATCAACGCGACCTTGAACAATATATTGTCGCCCGGCATCACCATCTCCACACCTTCCGGCAATTCCACCGCACCCGTTACGTCCGTGGTACGAAAGTA
>Ga0172381_10000703_pt1 | contig 40855 bp, 39 predicted proteins | sample Leawel6488metaG_FD_119754 | JGI IMG/M metagenome (GOLD analysis project Ga0172381, IMG submission 119754) | Leachate microbial communities from a municipal landfill in Southern Ontario, Canada - Leachate well 64-88 metaG | ecosystem: Engineered > Solid waste > Landfill > Unclassified | place... | reverse complement strand
GTAAAAGCGAGATATAACGAAGATACCGGGTCGGGGCCCGGCATGACACATAAAAATTTCAGTATAGGTGAAAATTATACGGTGTTTTGTCAGTGGGTTGTCTAACTTATGCAGGAGTGACAACAAGGCGGGTTCTTATTGCAGGAAAATAAGCTTTGTATATTTGGTTATTTACGGAAGTATACATAATCGTAATCAAAGATATGTATGCGCGGGTAATAGCCGTATATTGCGCATAATCCCAAATGTTGTTGTCTGTATAAAGATATTTTTTAGACAAAAGAAAAGACCACAGTAGCTGAGTCCTTAATAAATTAAATGACTGCTATGTGATCTCTCGATTCCTGTTTAGGTCTCGAGAGATTATGAAATATTCGAAAGTTATTATCTATAGCTTACAAATACTTCATAATCTCAATGACCAAGGGTGGCGGTCATTCTTTTCGAACCAATGAAACAAAAATCGTTATTTTATTTTTCTACCACTTTTGGGCGTTACTTCCTTTGTTTTTTAATTTTTATTATTTTTTATATTTTTTTGTTTTTATTTTTTTTGCTGGAAGCACGCGGCTAACAGCAGAAAAAGATTGGATATAAATCCTCCGAGCTTTCATCCAAACTTCTTCTGGCGTTTCTGGTAGTAGTTGTCAATGAACTTCTCACTTACAAGACCATTATAGCATGAAAAAGACCCTCGGTCAATACCGGCGCTTCTAATCATTTATAGGCTTTAGTAAGCCTTATTATGGTATCGGGGGAAATCGCGAAAAACAAAAACAGCCCCCCAGGTATGGGGGCGCTGTCTCTGCTTTATCAACAGGTTATCCACAGTTATGTGTAAAACTGTTGTTTTTACTCAGTTTCCGGAGTTTTTTCTTCGTTTTCTACTGTCTTTGGCTTTTCTTCAGTCTTTTTCTCTTCCTTCTTCTTTTCAGAATAAGGTTTGAGTCCGAGCCTGTGATCTTCCGGTTCAATAGAGATTATTTCGAATTCATAACTCTTTCCAACTTCGATTTTCTTAACTTCTTCTTCTTCGAGCTTAGAGATATGAGCAAGTCCGTGGATGTCTTCGTCCAATTGGGCGAATATACCGAAAGGGTTGACTTTCGTGACTTCACACATAACCTTTTGTCCAACCTTATACTTCTCATGGACTTTTCTCCAAGGGTCGCTTTCCAAAGCTTTTATACTGAGGGAAATCCTGGCATTATCGATTCCGATAATCTTACACTTCACTTTTTGTCCGACATTGAACAATTTTGAAGGGTCATCTATCAGTTTCCATGCCAATTCCGAGATATGAACGAGTCCTTCGAGACTGTCTTTGAACTTGACAAATACTCCGAAATCAACTATACCGCTAATTTCTCCTTCGACATTATCTCCAACTTGCAATTTTGACACTTTTTCTTTCTCTTCTTCCTCTTTTGTAGCCTTTTCACTGACGATAAGTTTTCCTTCTTCCCGGTCTAATCCAATGATTTTTACTTTTACATTAGTATTTACCATTTGCATTAGAAGGGAAAGAATCTTATTCTTGTCGCCATCGCTAACTCTGGGGTAGTGTTCACTGGTCAGTTGAGATGCTGGCAAAAAGCCGATTATTCCGTTGATCTTAATCATAAGACCACCCTTGTTGGCTTCCAGAATTTTGGTAATGATGATTTCCTCGTCTTCCATCTTCTTCTCGAGTTCTTTCCAAATCATATCCATGCTGGTTTCCTTGAGGGACATTTCCACAAAGCCGTCTTCATTTTCCAAATCGGTGACTGTTGCAGAAATCGGATCTCCGGATTTCAGGTCTTTAAACATACTCAAACTGCCCAGAATACCCTTTCCATAGCCATAGATAGCTCCCGTTCCGACAGGACCGAGGTCTACATAAGTGATATTACTTCCGATTTCGATGATTTTTCCGGTCAGTATATCGCCTTCTTTTGGCAATTTTGGGGCTTCTTCTGAGTTTAAAAGCGCTTCCATTTCGCTTGGAGCTGCTGTTTTAGTGTTGGTGACCATTTTAAAATTCTCCTTTCCTTTGGATTTTCCAGAGTTTACAACAAACAAAAAAGTCAGTCACAAAACTGGATTTGACCTAAGTATAATCTAAAAAAATCGTATTGTCAAAGGGTGTGTTCTATGATAGAATTCAATTGTAAAAAAGGCTGAAAAAAGCCAAATTTGAGTCACTTATTTTTAAAATTATGAATATCAGTTGGTACGGACACAGTTGTTTTAAAATTCAGAGTAAGGATATTGTTCTGATTACGGATCCTTTTAGCAAAGAAATAGGAATAAAGCCTCCGTTTGGGGCGGCTGATATCGTTACGGTGAGTCATAATCATTCAAATCATAATAATTATTCAGTTGTGAAAAATGATCCGTTCGTGGTTGACGGTCCTGGAGAATATGAAATAAAAAAAGTCGTAGTAAGAGGAATCGAATCTTTTCATAATGAAAATAAAGAGGAAAATAATACTATATACACCATAGAGATGGAAGAAATAAGGATTTGTCATCTGGGCGACTTAGGGCAGAAGAGTCTCGATAGCGAGCAATTGAGCCGTATCGGTGATGTGGACATTCTTTTTATTCCCGTGGGTGGTGTTAATACTATAAATAGTAAGGACGCGGAAAATATAATAGGTCAGATCGAGCCGAGGATGGTTATCCCGATGCATTATAGGATAAAGGGTGTTAAAGGTTGTCTTGAAAAGTTGGATGATATCAGTAGTTTTTGCCAGAGCTATAATGTGGACTCGAAACAGACCGTCTCTAAAATTGTTTTAAAGAAAAAAGATCTTCCGGAGGAGGGTACTCAATATACTCTGATGGATTTGGGAAAATAATTTTGATGCAAATAAATTGATGTTTAAGACGATATCAAAAATAAAGGAAATCATGGACAGGGATCGTAAAGAAAAGGAACGGATGAAACTGTTCTGGTCTTTAGTGATTTTTTCTATGCTCGGAGTTTTTTGCGTGTGGCTGGAGGGAGTAGACAGCAATCTGCGCAAGTTGGGTGGTTTGGAAATGGATATGGCGGGTTTTCCGGAAATGCCGGAAGGTGCTAGCAGCTGGAATTTGAATAATATTTTAGGAGGTATTGATGAGCTTAATATAAAGTATGAAGAAGATTTTTCCTCTTGGCAGAAAGCAGGAGATGAATATTTAGATGGAAAAGACATTTTTGGCGAGACGGGAGATTTTTCTTTTTTAAGGTTTATTGGGGCAGATAGGAAAGAAGATTCTATTTATTTGGAGTATGGGCATTATTATAAAGATCTTCCTGTTTTGGGAAGCTCTCTTATTTTGGTTTTTGATGAAAATAGCGGAGAGTTCTTGCGTTTTGAGGATAATCTAAAAAAAGGAATCGAGATTGAGATTGATCCGCGAATTTCTCTCAAAGAGGCGGTGCTTTTAGCGGAGAAAGAAATCGATGAAGATGGGTGCATATATGCGGATGGTAACCTGGCAATCGCGGAATATGAAAGTAATTTTTATTTAGTGTGGGACATTATTTTTGCAAGGGAAGAAGATGAGACGGAGTATGAAGTCCTGATCGGCGCTAAGAACGGTGGATTGGTTTCAATCGATAAGTCTGATATATTGGAAGGATAACAGAGCAAGTCAAAAATGGCTTGCTGCGTTTTTTTGCCAATGAGGCCGGTCGGCTTTTGTTTTTTTGGCTTAGAAAATAATAATTTAAAACAATATGAAAAAAGATACAGAGAAGAAGGATATCAAGGAGAGTGATTTTGTAGAAGGTTCTATTGGAAAAGTACAGGATATTGCGATTGTTGATGAGATGCAGCAATGCTATTTGGACTATGCGATGAGTGTTATCGTTTCTCGTGCGCTTCCGGATGTGAGAGATGGATTGAAGCCAGTCCATCGTAGGATTCTTTATGCTATGCATGACATGGGTTTGCGTCCACAGGCGAAATTCAAGAAATCGGCATCAGTGGTCGGTGAGGTTCTCGGTAAATATCATCCTCACGGCGATGCTGCTGTTTATGAATCTATGGTTAGAATGGCACAGGATTTTTCGATGCGATATCAATTGGTTAACGGTCAGGGAAACTTCGGTTCGATGGATGGCGATAGCGCGGCAGCCATGAGGTACACTGAAGCAAGGCTAAAGCCGATTGCAGAAGAAATGGTTTATGATATTAACAAAAATACAGTCGATTTTATCGATAACTATGACAAGAGTCGTAAGGAACCTGTAGTTTTGCCATCAAGGGTGCCACAGTTGCTTCTTAATGGTGCAGTTGGCATCGCAGTCGGTATGGCCACTAATATTCCTCCGCACAATTTGGGTGAAGTTGTGGACGCGACAGCACATCTTATCGATCATCCCGATGCGAGCATCGATGATTTGGCGCAGTTTGTCAAAGGACCTGACTTCCCTACCGGTGGATATATCTATAATCAGAAAGATATACTGCAGGCATACGCGACAGGAAAAGGTAAGATTGACATGCGCGCCAAGGTGGATATCGTAGAAGATAAGAAAGGAAAATTTCAGATCATCGTTTCTGAGATGATTTATCAGGTCAATAAATCCGTGCTGATCGAGAGGATGGCGGATTTGGTAAAAGATAAAAAAATTGAGGGTATTCGTGATTTGCGCGATGAATCCAACAAGGAGGGTGTGCGCATCGTTATCGATCTCAAAGCGGATGCATATCCGAAGAAGATTTTGAATCAACTCTACAAACTTACGGATTTACAGAAGGCATTCCATCTTAATATGCTGGCATTGGTAGATGGTCTGCAGCCGCGGGTGTTGAATCTCAAGGCTATTTTGGAATATTATATTATTCACCGCGAAGAAGTGGTGCGGAGGAAAACGCAATACGAGTTGGATAAGGCCAGAGAGAGGGCGCATATTTTGGAGGGATTGTCTAAAGCGCTTGATCATATTGATGAGGTCATCCAGACTATCAAGAAGGCTGCTAACAAAGAGAAGGCACATGTCGACCTCATGAAGAAATTCAAACTGAGCGATCTTCAGGCGGCAGCGATATTGGAAATGAGACTGCAAACGCTTTCCGGGTTGGAGCAGAAAAAAATCAAGGACGAATTGGATGAGAAGCGCAGGCTGATTGCGGAATTGGAATCTATTCTAGGAGATAGAAATAAAATTATGGGTATTATCAAGACTGACTTAGCGGAGGTAAAAGAAAAATATGCAGATGAGAGGAGGACTAGGGTTTATAAAAATGCGATAGGAGATTTTTCTCAGGAGGATCTGGTGCCGAAAGAAGATGTTGTGATTTCTATAACCAAGGCGGGTTATGTCAAGCGGATGGAGCTTGGTGATTATCATGTCCAACATCGGGGAGGTAAGGGCGTGACGGGGGGGAGCGTGAAAGAGGAGGATATGGTTGAACATTTCTTTATCGCCAATACGCACAGCAACATCCTGTTTTTCACAAATTTAGGAAGAGTATTTCAGATCAAGGCTTATGAAATTCCTGCTGCTAGCAGAACTAGCAAGGGGCAGGCAATCGTTAATTTCCTACAGCTTTCACCGGAAGAGAAGATAAGTGCTGTCATTTCTCTGGATAAAGATGGCAAAGAGAAATTCCTTGTAATGGCAACGAGAAATGGTATAATTAAGAAAACGAATATCGATGAGTTTGCGAATGTCAGAAGATCGGGGCTCATCGCCATAAGTCTGAAGAAAGATGACAGCCTTATTTGGGTAAAGACCAGTGATGGAGATGACAAGGTAATGGTCGTTTCTTCTGACGGTCAGGCAATCCGTTTCAGCGAGAAAGATATCAGACCTATGGGAAGATCTGCTTCAGGCGTTGCGGCTATTAGACTCAAGTCGGGATCGAAGGTTGTTGGAATGGGTGTCATTGAAAAAGGACAAGAGAACAATGAATTCGTGTTCTCTATTACCGAGAACGGATTCGGCAAAATTAGTGAGCTTAAATTTTATAAGGTACAAAAGAGAGGTGGAAGCGGAATAAAGACTGCTGTGCTCAATGCGAAAACAGGAAAATTGGTTTCTGCTTACATAGTCAGCGAGGAAGATCTTAAAAAGGATATCTTGATAATTTCTAGAAAAGGGCAGATTATCAGAATTGCTTTCGGTTCGGTGGCGAAATCAGGTAGGGCAACACAGGGAGTGAGAATCATGAGACTTGGACAAGGAGATTCGATTGCTTCCGCGACAACAATATAGGATTTTCAAAAAATTTATTTATAAAAATATGGAAAAGCAACAAAACTCTGTTCCTATGCAAAAAGCGGGCAGCGGTGGTTTTATGAACCAAGAAGAGGTTATCAAGGAATTGGACATTCGCGAGGGGATGATAATCGCTGATCTGGGTTGTGGCGCTGGATATTTCACGATACCTATGGCAAGGCAGCTTAAAAATAGCGGCAAGGTTTATGCGGTTGATGTTTTGAGTTCGGCAATAGAATCCGTTCTGAGCCAGAGCAAATTATTCGGCATATTGAATGTGGAAGCTATAAGGGCTAATGTGGAGGTTGTGGGGGGGACCAAGATACCAGATGGTTCAGTAGACTTGGTAGTGCTCGCAAATATTATCTTCCAGTGCAGTGATTGTGATTCGGTTTTTCAGGAGGCTAAAAGGATGCTTGCTCCGAAGGGAAGAGTTGTTGTGTTAGACTGGATTCCGAAAAATGTTCCTTTAGGGCCGAAATTCGAAAATTGCGTGTCTGAAGAAGAAGCCAAAAAAATGGCGATAAGAAACGGGCTTAAAGTTATAAAAAGTATTCCCGCGGGTACTACCCATTACGGTTTTCTTTTGGAATCTGTCTAATTTAATAAATATGGCAAGTTTTTGTAGAATTTTTATTTATTAATTTTTATTATGGCTAAAGGAAAAATAGTGCTGATACTTCTTGTATTGCTTATTGTTTTTGCTGTGGGCTGGTCTATGATAGGTTGTGCGCCATTTTCTCAGTGCCCTTGGGAGCAGGATGAAACTGAAACGGAGCCGAAAAAAGTCTCGCTTACCTTCGTGGGTGCTAGGGATGATATCGGGTATTGGAAGGAAATTATCGCGGCTTTTAATAAATATGAAATTAAGAAGAGGAATCTTAATGTGTCGGTAAAGTATGAGCAGCTAAATGAATATACCTATGAGGACATACTTTTAGATAAGATGTTAAATCAGGAAGCCCCTAATATTTTTCTTGCTTTTAATACTTGGATTCAGAAATATCAGAACAGGATTGTTGCAGCCCCGAAAGATATAATGACAGTTGATGAATTCGAAGGTATCTTTGCTCCAGTGACTTCTGACGACTTGATTATTGATGGAGAGATTTATTCTTTTCCTCTTTATGTGGACACATTGGCTTTGTATTACAATAAAGACATGTTTTTAAACGCTGGATATATTACTACGCCTAAAACTTGGCAGGAATTTACTAATTATGTCGAGAAACTTACCATTCTCAATGAGAGGGGAGGTGTGGATAGATTGGGTGCTACTATAGGTGGAGGAGAGATGGTTAACAGAAGCTCTGATGTCGTTATGCTTATGGTTATGCAAAATAATTCTCAATTGCATTCAGACGAGTTGGCCTCTTTTTCAACTACCGCAGCCATGACTGCTGTAAAATTCTATACAGATTTTGCCAATCCTAACAATAGGTTCTATACCTGGAACCCCGAAGATCAACAATATTCTATAGACTATTTTACTCAGGGTAAGGCAGCTATGAGTATAAATTATTCGTATGAGATAAAAAATATAGAGAATAAAACCGGTGGAGCTTTGAACTATGGTATAGCAACAGTGCCTCAACAGTATACAGGTGACAAATTGAATTATGCGAGTTACTGGGCTCCTGTTGTTGCCAAAGGTGCCAGATGCACTAAGGAGGACGGAGTTAGCGTAAGTTGTGAAAGTCTTGCTTGGGAATTTATTTATTTTGTTGCGCAGGCAGAGAATGTCGAACTTTATTTAGAAAAATCAAATCGTCCTGCTGCAAATTTAAATATCGCTAAAAAACAATCGGATAATTCCAGCAGTCAAATGGCGCCTTTTGCTTCTCAGGTGTTTACTGCTAAGAGCTGGGCTAACTCTAATAATGAATACAATGACGAAATCTTGATGGGAATGATAGACTCTATCATTTCAAAAGATGCAGAAGAAAAAAAAGATATTATAGTTGCGATAGAAGATGCTAAGAATCAAATAAGGGAATTGAACTAAGAGGTTGGGAGGAGCATCAAAAAATAAAAAAAACGGGGTTGACTCCGTTTTTTGTTGTCTTATGTGGGCTATCCTGGACTCGAACCAGGGACATCGACCTTATAAGGATCGCGCTCTAACCGACTGAGCTAATAGCCCTAAAAAATAGTACTGTTTGGATAACAGTACTATTCTATTAAAAAAACTGTGAAAGGTCAAGCTGCCTTTATCTCATGAGAATGTATAGATATTCGCATACGACATCCCAAGAGCCGCCTACCGGATCGATGAATCCCCAGACGGATAATATAAAGTCGATGATGAGCCAGGCAGCGAATATGGTCACATAGCCCTTGATGATCGCCGATAAATATGTTTTCGCCTGGGTCCTTTTCTCAACATTTTCCCCTGATATTACATAAAGGAAACCAGCAATTATGATTGCCAGAAGTGCTATTGTTGAAGCTATTTCAATGATGTATTCCATCGTATTATTGGCAAGAAGAGCGAGATGGCAGAAGGAACATTCTCCCGTTTCGTCGATGGTCGTGGTCGAAGGGTCGTCTACCATTCTTCCACAGGGAACAAGTCCTCCGCAGAAATTTTCATCGCTGAAATCAGCCGCGCAGATATCATCTCCGCCTTCAACTTCCTCGCAGGTGTCTAATTTGCATACATCCCCCAGATTTTCGCAGGTGGCGATTTCTGTGTCGTAAACACATTCCCCCGTTCCTGTTACTACACAGGTTCCGGCCATCAGGACATTGTCGATGCATTTGTTGTAACAAGCCCCCCCTGGAAAGATGGATACATTAGAGTCGTCACAGTCGTCTCCGCCACAGATGGGACTGAGCGAACCGTCACCGTCCTGGTCTCCTAATTCATTTGTTATGAGGGTTGTGATGGCAGTTACTATTTCTGTCGAGGTTGAGGCATCGGATATAGTACCATTTGTTGAACTAGCTAAATCAGTCCCGTGAGCATATGGCACCCCGGTAGTACTTATTATGGGAGATACTATGACATTCCTTGAGTTTGCTGCGGATATAGCATTCGTTATGGAGTCAGAATCAGATGTGTCGCAAGAATTTCCTTCAAAAGGGCATTCATCGCTCATAGGAACGGCGATTCTTGTACTATCAGTCGTCCAGGGGTGGTTGTTGGAAACCCAGGCGGTAGCTGGCCCCCAGCTTTCACAATTCAAAGCAATCGTTCCATCAACACAGCTTCCCGTTTGTCCGCATGATCCTAGTTGATAAACATAATAATTTACCGTATTTCCTTCGGCTTCTATCCCGGAAGCTATAGAGGCAATATTCGCACAAACCGTAGTCCACTCTACGCTCATAGACCCTGAAGTATCAATATAAAAAACTACATCCACAGTTCCGGTGCAGGCCGGATTTGCGGCCGCGGCTGAATCTATAAAATTATTATTGAAAAAAAACAACAGCAAACAGGAACAAACTATTAATAAGACCTTTTTTTTAATTATTGATATTTTCATTTTTATTCTATTATAGATATGGTTATGCTATCGCTTATTTTCCATCCATTCTCCTGTTTGATTGCGACAATTTCCATACTTTCTTCTTCAGTATTATATAATAAATCTTGAAAATTGCCTTGATACTCAATGCCGTCTGTTCTGATGATTTTTGTGGCATCTTTATTTTCTTGGGTGGGGCTTGATATTACAACCCCGTTATAAAAACTTTTCCTCACGAGCGCTCTTATCGATAACTTCTTTGTTTCATAATCAAAATAAATGATATCAGAGTTTATTACTTCAGCTTCTACGGTTATGTGATTTTGTGAAGTTGTCATCTCTCTTAATTTCATGATCCGGGTAGTTTCCTTCGCTTTGAATTCGTCGGTCAGCATGTAATAGAGCGATTCGGTGCCGGAAAAGTCTCCGTAGACATAAGATTCATGTGCAGCAATAAAACTTTCTATGAATAGCCGTCCATTTTCCTGTTCTTTTTCTATCGCTTTGGGACTTACCTCTCTTTCTTTTTTATTTTCAATTTCAACCTTCTCTCCCTCCGTAGCTTCGGTTTCTTTATTGTTTTCCGGGGTTATCCCGTCACCTTCTTTTTTAAAAAAAGTTAGCCCGATCAGCACAAAAGAAAGTGTGATTATCACTAGTAGGTTTATGAGATTTTTTTTGTTCATTTTTATTTTTTATAACAAAAACACTCTTTAATTACAGGATGCCTATGATTGCCTGCAGTAGTGAAAATGCTAATAGGGAAATCCCTAGTCCTATTATAGCGCCAGTAATAACCCTCTTTGCCGATTTTATTTTTTCTTCGTCCCCAGCTGCCGTCATATACATTATGCCGGCTATTATAAGGAAGAGAAGTGCGATAGTTCCGATTAATCCCAGAATCGCCTGTATCATCGTTTCTCCGGCATCGACAATATTATCAACGGTTCCTGCGAGAGTATTACAGAAAAACCAAGAGTCGGTTGCACACACCGCAAAAGAAGCGGGTGTTGAGGGAGGAGTGCCCCCTCCACCTCCACCGCCACTTCCGCCACATGCACAAGCTTCTTCTGGCGTGGAACAGGTGGATCCTCCGCTAAGTGGGCAGGAACTGGCCGAACAGTCTCCTGGGGTTCCGGCGCTTGCACATACATCTATACAGTCTTCCAAATATGATCCGTCTGTAGCTTCTGCATAGCTGTCAGCTCCGGCAGGGGTACAGACATATGCTAATGAGGCAGGTGGGGCAGAAGCAGCGTCGACAGTCACTGAAGCTCTACAGGTATCTGTCGCGCTTAAACTATTAGGACAAGATATTCCCGCTCTTAAAACACCAGTCCAGGTTCCATCTGTTGCTGTCGCAGTCACGGTTATCGGCATTCCTGAAGCCATAGCCCCCTCCGTAGAGGCAGATTTTGTTCCACTAGGGTCGTAGAGGCAGAGTGAAAAAATTGTTCCTACCGGGGTATAGAGTCCTCTTAGGGAGATAATGTCTCCTGTTTCATAGCTACTCTCGTTGAAATTCAAATTAGCTCCTATCGGACATGATGACGCCGCATTTACCGTTATGGTCGTAGTTGCACTTGCTCCTTCTGCGATCGTTGCTCTTATTATCGCGGTAGTAGGAGTGGCAGGAGCTGAATACATTGCAGTACATTCTCCATTTAAATCTGTAGTACAGGAAGCTGCGATTGATCCTGTTCCTGAGGTTCTGCTTATCGTAACCAACTTACCGGCCAAGGGGGCGCCGTCTTCTAATACCGTATATTCTATTCCTTTAGATTCGGAAACAAGTATGGTTGCATTTGTGGGAGAAGCTGTGATGGTAATTACTGCTCCTGCAACACAGGAACAAGAAGAATCGCATGTTTTCCCCGTGTCACAGGTATCCCCGACATTTTTTTCATCACATGCGCTAGCTGCTCCACAGGCACTTTCACATTGCCTGTCGCCAGTGCTAGTACAATTTCCACTTCCACTATAATAGGTATTGCTAGTGTTTCCGCAAATATAATTTTCGATTTCATTATCGCATTGAATACATTTCTTTTCTGACTTATCTAGATTTCCATTCTTAAAAACTGCTCCACCATACGCACCTACCTTCGTGGAGACTCTGCAGGTATCTCCATCGTTCAATTCGGCGAGACTGCTGAAGTCGCAGCTGTTTTCTCGGCATTCATAATATGCAGTGCAAGCACTATCGTACGCCTGCGTGCTGCCAGCAACACAAACAGAAGTTGAAGTCAGACTGCTCATATAATAGCATCCATATTCATATGTCGATGAATAGGAACCATTAAAGGTACAATAATTACTGCTGGCGTCAGTAAGTTTTGAGGTTGTACAGCTTGTTGGCCCCTCAGAACCGAACCAATTTGCGCATTTTGTTGCTTCCGTTGTGTTTGCTGGTCCCATGAGACTGATGCAAAATAGACATAAAAGAAAAAACAACAATCTTTTCCGCATATTTTTATTTTTATTTTTTAAATATAAGGATCCTGGATCAATTAACTTGCAAAATTTCCTCAATGGCAGTTATTATGCCATACGCCATCAGTGCCAGTACTATGCCGGAAAAAGCCGAGGTAAATGATTCTTTTGCGGCTTTTATCTTTTCTTCACTGCCGGATGATAGCAGATATTTTATTCCTGCAATAACTATAAATAGCATCGAGATGAGTCCGATTATGGATAGCAGAAATTTTATTATGACGATAATCGCTTCTGTTACCGTATCCACTCCAGATCCTCCCGAGGAGAGAGGATTGCAGACTACTCCCAAACTGGGGTCGCAGCTTGATGCGAGAGCAATCATCGGTAAAAAAATGAACATAAAAATCCCGGCCAAAAAAAATGTGTTCTTTGCTTCTTTCGGTTTGTTCGGGTTCATCTTTTAGTTTTTTTATTTTTTTATATTCCTATGCCATCAGGGCTTCGAATTCTTCTTTCTCAATGACTTCTACTTCCAGAAGTCTTTCGGTTATCTTTTCTAGCTTACCTTTATTTTTTTCAATCATTTCAGTCGCAGTATTAAGGGCGCTATTCAATAAACTTCCTATCTCATCATCGATATCTGCCGCTACTTTTTCGCTATAATTTCTTTGCTCGTGAATTTCTTTTCCTAAGAATACAGTATCGCTGTGTTCTCCGAAAACAATCGGTCCGAGTTTTTCGCTCATTCCATATTTCGTTATGAGACTTCTAGCAAGTTCGCTGGCGCGCTTGAGGTCATTACTTGCTCCCGTTGTGAGGTCTTTGAATATTATTTTTTCGGCCGCGTATCCGCCCATAAGCATCGCCAATTCATCGATAAATTCCGATTTGGTGTGAAAATTACGGTCTTCTTGTGGAAGGTTAAGAGTGTACCCAGCAGCCCTTCCTCTGGATATGATAGAAATCTTGTGTATCGGGTCGGTATTAGGAAGTAGATGTCCGATCAAGGCATGCCCAGCTTCGTGATAAGCTGTTATTCTTTTTTCTTTTTCCAAAAAGAATTTACCTTTTCTTTCTGGTCCCATTAGAACTTTTTCGATAGATTCTAATACTTCTTTGTTTTCTATTATTTTCTTATCTTTTTTGGCAGCTAAAATAGCAGCTTCGTTTAAAAGATTGAAAAGGTCGGCTCCTGAGAATCCCGGGGTTCTCTGCGCAACTTTTCTGAGGTCTATGTCCTTTCCCATCGGCTTATTTTTTGCGTGCACTTTTAAAATAGCTTCTCTATCTTTGATGTCAGGTAAATCTATCATGACTCTTCGGTCGAATCTTCCCGGTCTTAAGAGTGCTGGATCCAGAACATCGGGTCTATTGGTGGCAGCGATAACGATTACATTGTCTTTGGTATCGAACCCGTCCATCTCCACCAGGATCTGGTTCAAGGTCTGTTCTCTTTCATCGTGTCCCCCACCCAGGCCAGCGCCACGGTGTCTTCCGACGGCATCGATTTCATCTATGAAAAGTATACTAGGTGCATTTTTTTTGGCATTCTTGAACAGGTCTCGAACCCTTGAAGCACCGACCCCGACAAACATTTCTACGAATTCTGATCCTGAAATATTGAAGAAGGGTACATCCGCTTCTCCGGCGACGGCTTTGGCAAGCAAAGTTTTTCCCGTTCCCGGTGCCCCTAGAAGCAGGACTCCTCTTGGGATTCTTGCTCCCAATTTCTGGAATTTTTCCGGATTTTTCAGGAATTCCACCACTTCACGCAACTCTTCCTTGGCCTCCCTTGCTCCTGCGACATCTTTGAATGTGATTTTTTTCTTAACATCGCCCGGCTTGAAAAATCTCGCTGTAGATTTTCCGAAGGACATCGCTTGTGTGTTGGCTTGTTGAGCCTTACCGAACATTATATAAAGCAAAATTCCTATAAAAACCAAAGTGATTACCGTTGGCAGTAAGGCTGCTGCCCAAACTTCTGCCGAAGATTTTTGGACTCGGCTTATATTTAAAGCTACGATTTTTTCTTGAGCCACGCCATAATCTTCTCGAAGTACGGTTTCAAGAGAAGTCTCCTTATCTTTTGTGACGGTTTCCGTCGTTCCGTCCTTGAGCGTGATAGCTATGTCTTGAAAGTCCTCTCCCGTTTTTATCTCAATGTTCTCAACATCATCTTCGGATATCGATTGGGCTAGTTCTCCCAGTGTTATTTCTTTCGGTGTCGTTTCTGATGTGTCCAGGAAACTAAAAAGGCTTGTTAGTAAAATAAAAAGCAAGACTATGGTAAATAGATTTTTCCATAGGCTGTTTTGTGGATTTTTCTTAAAAGTTTTCATTTTCTTCATTTCTCTTATCGGATTTATCGGCATAAACAAGAAATCTGACCAATCCCAGGCCTTCTCGTTTATAGTGGAATTATATCAGCCAAATTTATTTTATGCAAACGAAATGGCAGGTTTTCTGCTTCCTATAAAAGTCCTACCATCGAGTTCGTATAAGTGTTGATAAAAGACGGTATGATAAACATAAGTCCGATAAGTGGCAAGAGAAAAGCGAGTACAGTGAAAATTGCAGTATACAAAAAATATTTTCTAGTCTTTTCGGCGGATTTATATGTTTTTTCGAGGAGCTCCTGGTTCTGTCTCAGGAGTCCGATGATTTCTTCTTGGATCATATTTTTTGATTTGTTAAATGGTATTATGCCTCGGTCGGTATTGTAGTGCTTCAGCGATGTGTTTACTTTCAATTTCCCTTTTGCTTTCCAAGTCGGCGATGGTTCGGGCGACTTTGAGAATCTTATAATAGGAGCGGGCACTCAGGTTGAATTGGCTGACGGCGGTTTTCAGGAGATTGAGTGTCGTTTCGTCGACTTGGCAGAATTCCTTCACGACTTGCGAGTTCATCTCTGAATTGGAAATAAGTCCGCTCTTTTGAAAGCGCTCTTTTAGCATAGCTCTTGCCGATTCAACCCTTTTGCGGATTTCGTCGGATGACTCTTCTAATCTGTCGTTAGATAGTTTTTCGAATTTGATGCGTGGTACCTCGATATAAAGATCGATGCGGTCCAGAAGCGGTCCGGAAATTTTTTTCTGATATTTGATGATCTGTGAAGGAGAGCAAGAACAGTCGTGTTCGGGGTCATTCAGATAGCCGCAAGGGCAGGGATTCATACTGGCAACGAGCGTGAAATTGGCGGGGAAAGTGAGAGTGCCCTGGGCGCGACTGATGGTGACGACACCGTCTTCAAGCGGTTGGCGCAGATTTTCTAAGATGATGCGCGGGAATTCAGGAAGCTCATCAAGGAAGAGAACGCCGCGATGTGAAAGGCTGATTTCTCCAGGTCGAGGAAAGGCCCCTCCTCCAACAAGGGCTGGAGCGCTGGCGCTGTGGTGCGGAGTGCGGAAAGGGCGGGTGGTTATGAGAGGTTTGTCTGAAGGCAGAAGTCCGGCGATGCTGTAAATTTTTGTGACTTCCAACGCTTCTTCTTTGGTCATCTGTGGCAGTATGGTCGGTACGGCGCGGGCAAGCAGCGTCTTTCCGGTTCCAGGAGGTCCGCTCATCAACACATTGTGCCCTCCGCTGGCAGCGATTTCTAATGCTCGTTTCACATGCTCCTGTCCCTTGATAAATGCCATATCGATGGAGTATTTCGGTTTTTCATCAACTTTTCCCAGGCCTAAAGTTCGAGCAGGCTCGATTTTTTCTTTGCCTTCCAGAAAAGAGATGAGCTGGATGAGGTTTTCAATCGGTATGATTTCTATCCCCTCTACAAGCCCTGCTTCGAATTCATCTACTTTGGGAACAAAAATCCTTTGATATTTCTTTTCTTGGGCGTAAATTGTGATAGGCAATATGCCGTTAGTGTGACGGAGCTTGCCGTCCAGCGCAAGTTCTCCGACAAAAAGGCTTCCGCTCAAATCGGCTTCTATCTGTCTACTGGCAGCAAGAATTCCGACTGCAATCGGTAAATCATAGGCAGGCCCCTCTTTTTTGATATCGGCCGGAGCAAGATTGATAGTGATGCGGGTGGTGGGATAATTTACCCCGCTGTTTTTGATGGCAGATTTGACGCGCTCTTTCGATTCCTGCACTGCCGTGTCCGGAAGACCGACCACAACAATATTTCCCAGCCCAGGGCTGATATCCACTTCCACTTCAACATTTTCGCAATCCAGCCCGATGACCGCACAAGAGTTGATCTTGGAAAGCATGGTTTTAAAGGTTAGTATTTTATAAGACAAAAATTTTCTTTATGCTCTGGTACCTGTTTTTTCAAATTTATTTATAAAACATAACTGAGAGGATATACAATAATGCGATGTGGGCGGGATAAAAAATGTAAAAAAAATACTTATAGCCCTCTCCTTTTTTGCCGTTATAAAGCATTATAAAAAATACAGCGAATGTCATCATCCATTGAATACTCGCATTGTTTGCCCAGATAATTAGGCATAGTGCGATGAAGCAGGCAGCTTGTGCGATTCTGTTTTGCCTAGTGTAATACAACATGATACCAAGAAAAATAAAAAACCATCCTCCCTCCACAAATAGCGTTAAGGGCATTATGGTTATTAAAATAATGGAGTACGGAAGGAGATGCTTTATCTCTCTTTTGTGGGCTTTTATTTGGTCTATGCAATACACGGACAAGACCGTAAGCAAGATTGATCCAAAAATATTATTTCTTATTATAAGACCATCTGGACGAGGGAAGGCGGATACTAGGGAGTATCTTAATATTTCCATAAGCAAGAAAAATATAAAAAGGCGAAAGATGTATTTTTTACGGTCATGGGTGTAGTAAAAACCCTCGGCGGTGCAGAATATGAATAGTGGAAGTGATAGCCTTCCTAACATCGTAAACAAAATAGGAACCAGCCCGGTATACGAAAAAGCTCCATATATATGGTCTAACAGCATAAGCCCCAGTGCAATCATTTTCAGCTGGGTGGTTGTAAAATATTCTCTTGCGGTGATCATTTTGTTATTTGTTTTTTAGTAGGGCATCTAGAATCCTCTCTTGAGAGGGGTGGTGCCGGAGGCGACGGGGTGTGTGGGGACGGTATATTCCAATACAGTATTATTTTACACAGTTTCCCTCAAAGAGTCACTAGGTTCCTCTACCCATCTTTTAATTTCCGCCAAAACTCCTTCCATATTTCTCTTAACATCAATATCTTGAAATCTCAAAAATCTGATTCCGAACTTTTCCAAATCCTTTTGTCTCTTTATGTCACAATAATATTTTTCATCGTGGCTTACTCCATCAATCTCGATCGCTAGGAGAAGTTCCTTGCAGAAGAAGTCAACGATATAATTTCCAATCGGCTTTTGCCTGTGAAAATCATATCCTTCCATTCTTTTGCTTTTCAAATGTTCCCATAACAACACTTCCGACAAAGTGCTGTGATTTCTTAAATTCTTTGCGAGCTGTTTTAGTTTTGGATTGTATGGGATTATTTTTCGCATAAATAATGTTCTTAACACACCCCGCGCAAACGATATGGCTAAAGCCACATCGGCGCCACCCCTCTCAAGAGGGGAATCTTTAATATTGCATGATTATTATGATGATTCATTTACACAAGTTTTAAATTCTATAAGCAGGTCGTCTAATTCTTTCTCTAGATTTAATCCAATTATTTTGTCGGTTATTTTTGCTATCATAAAATAATGCTCTAGTCCTAAGATCAATGCTGTTTCAACATTCTTGTCATTTGGCAGATCCGTGATGATGATATTATTTTCTTCTTCACTAAAGTAATCGTTAGAACAGTTTATGTCTGGATGGCAAAACTGCGATGCCCACCAATAGACTTGCTCGTAATATATCTCCTCGGTTTCTTTTCTATTATCTCCAATCTGTTTAATCATATTCCTAAGAGATAAAAGCGACCAACTGTTTTTGTCAATTTTATCTTTCCCAAAAGTTTTTATAATCTTTGCACATTCCGTGTTCCTTATTTCTTCTGCTTCTGTCTTTCCCTTTCCCCATCTTTTTATAAATTCATCTTGAAGGTTTCTGCCGTAATATTTTTTTACATTTTCAAATTCTTTAATTTTCTCAGTTTTCTTATAGTTGTCTATTACTCCGTATGTTATAAAAAGAAGAGCTCTATTACTACTGTCTTTTTTGTCTATATATGCTAGATGCACATAATTTTCAAAAATGCTTCTTGATAGAATCATCGCATCTTGTCCATATCCTTCTGCACACAGTATAAATATGGCTCTAAAAGTTTTTGTGCTTTTTGTGAATAAGAAAGTAGCCACAACCTGCAAGGGGTTGCCTATGCTGACTTTTTCTAGCGCGTATCTATTATCTTTAAGCTCTAGTAATCTTTTGCTAATCTCTAGCAGTTGTTTGTTTTTAGGTTCCATAATATTATTAGTTTCTCTCTTTACTATGCCATATAAACTATATTTTGTTAAATAAAAAAACAGAATTACTCCTATCCTGTTTTTTTTGCATTTTGCGTTAAAAATCCCCTCTCGAGAGGGGTGGCGCGGAGCGACGGGGTGTGTGGGGACGGTCTGCAACTCATAACTCTAATATCAAGTAGTGATTGTGTTTATTAAGATGTGAATCGTTAGTCACCTGCCAATTCAACACACCCCTCGCAACATTATAGCTATCGCTATAACGGCTCTTCCCCTCTCGAGAGGGGAATCTGGAATAATTCGGATGAAAATAAATTGCGAAAATTGCAGGTGGGGCAGCGCGGGGTGTGTGCATTTCGCACAACTTATCCGCACAATTTCACATCCACCACATTCATCTGCAATTCCCTATTCCCATTCCACTCGTTGACTTCCAATTGGAAAACTACATCTATTTTATCTCCCCAACGGAGTCCGGTCTTGCTTTCGGGCATCTCGTCGAGAAGATGTCCCAAACGAAAACCGATAGCGGGGAAATATTTCGTTTCTTCGTTTTCCAAGATAGTCGTGAAGCAAGCCTTGAGATGGTTCTTGTCGCTGCCGACGGTTTTGATTTCTTCGACTTCCAAGTTTTTCACAAGGAAAGTTGGTTTGCGATTGGCAAAGCCGAATGGTCCGAATTTTTCCAGCGAGTCGAGAAGTTCCCAATCGATCTTTTCTGATGCGATTTCTGCGTCGATTTCAATGGAGGGGACGAGGTCATCTTCTGTCAGGATCTCTTCCGCTATCTCGTTCATCTTCTTCTCGAATTTCTTGAGGGAATTTTTTTTGAGCTTGAGTCCTGCCGCCTGTGAGTGTCCTCCGAATTGTGTCAGGAGGTCTTTGCATTTTTCGATTGCCTCGATGAGGTTGAATGCGGGGATGCTTCTCCCTGAGCCTCCGCATATACCGTCTTCGTCTTCATGTAATATCAGGAAAGGGCGGCAATATTCTTCCGTAAGTTTTCCCGCTACTAACCCTACCAGTCCGACTTTCCAATCTGCGCCTTTTTCGATTACGATCTTGGGAAGAACTTTTTTCTTATCAAGCCGCGCGCGGACTTCTACCATCATTTTTTCCGTGAGCTTTTGCCTAGTTTGATTGCTTTTCTCCAATTTCTCGGCAAACTCCTGCGCTTCAATACTATCTTCGCTCATCAGAAGTTTGTAAGCCGCATTTGCGTGGTCCATCCGTCCGGCGGCATTGAGCCTAGGCGCTAGGTTGAAAGCGATGTGTCCGGCATCCAATATCTGTCCTTTGGCTCGGCTTTCGTTTTTGCCTGCCTCCAATCCCGCGACGCCCAAGAGTTTCTTGATTCCGATTCTTTGTGTTTTGTTGAGAACTAAAAGTCCGTATTGTGTGAGCGTGCGATTCTCTCCCAGAAGGTCGACACAATCGGCAACTGTGCCGAGTGCCACCAGATCTAAGAGCCATTTTTCAAATCCCGGTTTCATCTTCTCGAATTTTTCCGGATAGTTTTTTTGAAGATGCAAAAGGAGTCCTTGCGCGAGCTTGAAAGCTACGCCTACGCCCGCTAATAATTTGAAGGGGTATTTACAATCCGGTTGTTTGGGGTTTATGATTGCATACGCTTCCGGTCTTTTTTTGGGAACATGGTGGTGGTCTGTCACGATCACTTCGATGCCGAGCTTATTGATTGCATCCACACTTTCGACATTGGAAACTCCGCAGTCGACAGTGATGATGAGGTCGGGCTTGCGTTTGCCGATTTCTTCGATAGCTTTTTCTGTGATGCCGTAACCTTCTTTTTCGCGGTCGGGAATGTATATATCAAAAAAATCTTCAGCTTTTTCTTGGTTGATGTTTTTTAAAATCCGTTTAAGCTCGGTTAGGGTGTTTATGATAACCGCAGAAGAAGTGACACCGTCCACATCATAATCACCATAGATCAAAATTTTCTCTTCGCTTTCGAGCGCTGCGAAAATTCTTGTAATCGCTTTTCCCATATCCTTCATCAGATAGGGGTCATGAAGGTCTGACTCGTAATCGGGGTTAAAAAATTCGTCAATCGCCGTCTGATCGCGCAGTCCCCGATCCCAGAGAAGTTGTAATGCTATAGAGGAAAATTCCGGGAAATCTTTTTCAAAACTCTTCGGATATTTTTTATGGGTAGTCCAACGTTTTTGCATATCAAGATTTTTAGTTTCATCTATAGGTTTAATTATAGCATTTCGAGGGATTAATAAAAAGTTTTAAAGATTTGTTTTCTTCTATTTGAATCACAGATAATATCTTATGTCATTCCGGGCTTGACCCGGAATCTACGGACTATTTGCTCGTTCTTTATTTATTTCATTTATACCTTATCTTTCACCGTGTCATAGAATGCTGTAATTGTTCTTACTATTTCATGGATAAACTTTAAATGTTCTATAGTGCAGATTCCGGCTCAAGGCCGGAATGACATCGAAGCTCAGCACGACAAAACAAGAAGGTTGTTAGTTCTTTTTTTGTATTTGCTTTATAATACAATCAAATAAATAATCACCTATTATGCAAATCAATATCAAGAAATCAGAAATGAAGACCAATATGATCTCTTTTATGCGAAGTTGCGGATATGCTCCGTTCCATGATAGTTATGTTCATATACTTGGTACAGGCGGATATCCGCGTTTTCATATCTATATTGATGATATGGAAGATAAATTTGTTTTAAATCTGCATCTAGATCAAAAGCGTCCCAGCTATGGCAAAGAAACCGCTCATAGCGGGGATTATGAAGGAAAAGTCGTGGAAGACGAAGCCGATCGGATCGTGGATGTTATATATGGATAAACCTACCGAGGTAGATGGACAGGGTTTGTAAAAAAGTATAAAAAGCTGTATTTATTACAGCTTTTGTTTCAATCTTTGGCAGTATTCCTTGGTTTTTTAGAAGAATCTACCCAGCCTATTATCTGCAAGACGAACAGGCTGAGTACTACGTTTAGGAACCTCTGAAAAACTAAGAAATATTAATTTTAAAATTTATCTTTTCCCTCTGATTCTGGATTCCCGCCTCCGCGGGAATGACAAAAACTATCTTTTTTAGAGTTTTTCAGAGGTTCCTATCTGTTATTTCTTTAATTTTGTCAATACATGTATCATGCATAAATCATTGACAAAGCCCCTGTTATTTTCTATACTAATATAGCTTAAAGGCAAATTTTACAGACTGGATAATCGCCTTGGAGACGCGTTTTTCAAGGAGGAAAGTCCGAACACCCGCGCCTTCGGGCGTGTCGTGGCAGTTGCTAACGGCAACCGTCTTTTTGCACAAGCGAAGAGATAGGGAAAGTGCCGCAGAGACTATACTAGGAAGTTCGCTTCCCAAAGGTGAAAAGTCAATCGGTGTTTCCGATTTATCGGGAGCTACGGTTGTTCCTTGCCGGTGACGGCAAGCGGTGGAAAACCCTGCCTGGTGCAAGAGCAAACTTTCCGTTTTCGGACGGGAAGAAAAAGTAGCTCGCTTGACTTTGCCGGTGACGGCAAAGCTAGATAGATGATTATCGCCTCGGGAAATTTATTTCTTGAGGAACAGAATTCGGCTTACGGTCTGTGAAATTTGTTTTTAAACCCTGATCTCCTATAATAAGGTATCTTATGAAAAAATCTGAACTCTTATTCAATGTCATCTTGGTGCCGATTGATTTCTTGATGATAATCCTCGCTGGAATATTGGCTTTCCAAGTTCGTTTTATGCCGCAGTTGGCGACACTAAAACCGGTAGAATTCGAGATGGATCTTGCTTCTTTTTTGGAAATCGTTTTTGCGATGGCGCCGGTTTTTGTCGGTCTTTTGGCTTTTTTTGGTCTTTATAGTCTTAAAAGTGTGCGAAAATTTTGGAATGAGACACTGAGAGTGGTTGCCGGAGTATCCGCTGGTTTTATGTTTGTCATATTTATGATTTTTATAACGCGCGAGGAATTTCCTTCGCGTTTTATATTCTTTGCTTCCTGGTTTATGGCGATTTTTACCATATCCCTCGGGCGTGTAGTAATCAGGTTTGTTCAGGGATTTGTGGCGAGAAAATATAAATTCGGTTTTCATCGGTTGGTTTTGGTGGGCGGAAATGGCGCGGTAAAATCTATCCAGAACGAGATAAATAGGAACAGGACGCTCGGATATCGGATAATCAGAAAGTTACGGAGGATTGATATCGAATTTTTAGAGAGGCTTTATAAAGATCCCGGCGTTGATGAGATAATCCTTTGTTCTACGGATGTCGATAAGAACGAGATCCAGGCTCTTCTGGATTTTTGTCGCGAGAAAAACATCGTTTTCAAATTTGTGCCGGATATGTTCCAGTCTCAGGCCGCGCTTTTTCAGATGGAAACGATTTCCGATGTGACATTGATCGAGGTAAAAAGGACGCCCTTGGACGGATGGGGCAAGGTTATAAAAAGATTCATCGATATCATCTTTTCTTTGATAGGAATCGTGATATTATCTCCTTTTTTCGTGCTGATTGCGCTGGGGATCAAGCTGGATAGCGCTGGCCCGGTTTTTGTGAAGCTGGAACGGATTGGGCGCGGCAAAAAATTTGAACTTTATAAGTTCCGCTCTATGGTTAGAAACGCTCATCGGATGAAATATAATCCGGACGGAACGCTTCGTGAGGAGTTTCAGAGACTCAATGAAAGAGAAGGTCCTCTGTTTAAGCTTAAAAATGATCCGCGCGTGACCCGCTTTGGTAGATTTCTTCGTAAGACACGGTTGGATGAGTTTCCTCAACTTTTCAATGTGCTCAAGGGCGATATGAGCTTGGTCGGTCCGCGGCCGCATGAACCGGAAGAGGTTGCTCAATATGAGAAACAACATAAAAAGCTTTTGACCATAAAGCCGGGAATTACCGGGATGTCGCAAGTGAGTGGTAGTTCTGATTTGGAATTTGAACGGGAAGTGAAACTGGATGTGTACTATATCGAGAATTGGTCGCTTGTTTTGGATCTGATCATCCTGATAAAGACATTCTTCATATTCGTCAGAGGCGACAAGTCTGCATGTTAGTGTTTCTGACAAGAACGGTCCCGACGGACTGTTTTTTTATTTGCGCTTGTGTTGTATAATGAAACCATATCGGACTTGAGGTTTTTGTTGTGGTCCGGCTTTATAAATTTTCTTATGATATGAAATTTGAAAAAGTCGCATTAAAGATATCCGTTTTTGTATTCCTGTCCGTTGCTTTTTTTACGATCCCGACGGGTTCGGCTCGGGCTGCATGTGGAGACGGGGTTATTGACGGCGCGGAAGTATGCGATATCGCCGCTCCTACGAGTTGCGCAATAGGAGAGACTTGCGAGGCGGGTTGCGGAGACTGTATTAAGGGGCTTATCTGGAACAGAAGGTTGGTCAAGGATAGAGTTGAAGATTTGATAGAATTTTTGCTAAGCATTGCAGGGAGCGTAGCTCTTCTAGCTCTGATTTTCTCGGGTATCCTTTATATCGTTTCAGGCGGAAATCCTGATTTGCAGGTCAAAGCCAAGAAGATGCTGATGTTTTCGATGGAGGGAATCGTTGTGATCCTACTTTCCTATGCGATTCTTGCTGTCATAGATCAATTGTTGGTGCAATTATAGTTTAAACATTTCTTATGGAAATAGAATATTTTAATACTGATGTCGGTGAGGCAATCAACGATCTCTCATTGACGCTGCTGGGATATGCCGGAGGATTGGCTTTGGTCTTCTTAGTGGCTGCAGGAGTTTATTATATGGCAGTGGGAGATAATCCTGAGATGCAAACAAGGGCCAAGAAGATGATAACTTATATCTTGACAGGGCTTGTTATTATTATGATTTCTTATGCTATTTTAGTGGCGATAGAAGAAGTCGCTGTTTGATAATTTATATCTATTAATCTGAAACAAAATGAAAATATTGATTTTAGGTGCGAACGGAATGCTTGGTCATGAACTCGCTGAAGCATTCTCTGACAAGAGCAAATACGAAACCATTCTGTGGGATCGTGGTGAGTTGGATATTACTGACAAGGAAGATGTGAATAAAAAAATTAGCGAGATGAAGCCGGATGCGATTATAAATGCCGCTGCCTACACCGCAGTTGATCAAGCAGAGAGCGAGCCGGATTTGGTCTATAACATAAACGGTTATGCCGTCGGATATTTAGCATCTGCCTGCAAGGACAACAGCGCGCTTCTCGTCCATTTCAGTACGGATTATGTTTTTGACGGCGAGAACCATATGGGATATAAGGAAGATTATTCGACTAAGAATCCTGCCACTATCTATGGAAAGTCGAAGAAACTGGCGGAAAAATTGATTGAAGATATCGGTCCGAGGTATTATCTTATAAGGACGCAATGGCTTTTTGGCAAATCTGGTAAGAATTTTGTGGAGACGATGATCCGTCTGGCGAGCGAGGGTAAAGATTTGAAAGTCGTAAACGATCAATTCGGAAGTCCGACCTATGCAAAAGATCTAGCCTGTCGGGTGCGTGATATGATTGAAGAAAACCGCGAGTCAGGTATCTATCATATTACTAATTCAAAAACCTGCAACTGGTATGATTTCGCCTTGAAGATATTTGAGATGACTGGTTTTAAGCCAAATGTCCAGGCAGTAAAGACAGAAGAATTTGCTGCTGCTGCTAAAAGGCCGACTTATTCTATGCTTATCAACACGAAACTCCCGCCACTCAGGTCATATGAAGAGGCGCTGAAGGCATATCTGATTGAAACGGGGAGGATTGAAGGGTAATAAATTTTTTTTGTAAATTTGTTTTTGACATAATATTTCTTGTAAGATTTTGTATTGCGGGAGCCTATAACTTGTTGCGGGAACCGTGTCTCCAGGCCGGTTCCACAGCCTGTTGCGGGAGCTGGTCTCCGGACCGGTTCCCCCTGGTTCTATTTCAGGTAAAAACTTTCCATGGCAGATAGACATTATGATAAGATATATTTTTATGAAATTTAAAATCATAAAGGACCGGGTCAGAGACCACGCTCCCGCAGATAAAGGACCACACTCCCGCAAATCTCAAGGCCACGCTTTTGCGGACTTTAGCTTTGGTAGTAAAAACTTCATTATCAAAAAGTATTGTTATTTCGGATTTTTGGTAACTTGAAACATCGGGAATCCCGTAAGCATAATTTTTAAAAACTTTGCGATTTTCTGTGGATAACTTTTGAATAGATATTTTATGAGCATTCTTTTTGCTTTAAAATAGGTAAAATATAAATCTCTTGACAGTTTCTTGTCTGCTGTTATAATGACACACAAGTTAATGAAATCTATGACAACTTTTAATTCACAATCTAAAGTTTTTGAAAACAGCCGAATCTTCGGTATGTTTATGGTTGTGATTATTACCCTACTAGTCGTTAGGTAGCTTTCTTTTGGGTTAGAAAATATGGTTCAAGCCAAAAGAAAGCCACTTCACAAAAGTGGGTTTTTTGTTACTTAAAATTTGTTTTTTCAATCTTTGTCCGGAAAATGTCTTTGCGAACAATGATTGTCTCCTAAAAACATTAGGAGATCAATTCTCGTTGAGAACCCACTCAAAGAGAATTGTAGTAGGTCGTTTTTATTAAGGAAAACCCTTGATAAAAATCTTGGATATGTCTGATGATTTTAGGCAAAAGCTCAAACAGGGCGGTCCGGGAAGGAACATGAGGGGCGTCATAAAAAAGCGCTTAAAGGACAAGACCTTTCCTTGTGATATCTCGATCTATAAAAACAAGAAAAACATTAAAACGGCGGGCAACATTTATATTATGTTGCCAAGAATCCCTGCTTTGCAAAAGATTTATTTTGTAGGCAGAGATTAGTCTTTCAATTAAAAACGGATTGGAAGGTTAAAGGAGACTTGACCATGGACAGTAGACTGCCAAGACCTAAAAGATTAGGCATGGTTGCCCTTGTTGGGGAAGCTGTTTGGAAATTTTTCAAACTTAAATATTTTTATTTTATAGTTTGGTGGAAATTCCCCGAACCATAAGAAAAATAATCTTCCCCGATTCATTTATCTTTATTCTTTCTTTAAGTTTTGAGTTTTTGTTTTGTATAATATGTGATATTATATTTAACAAAGTCTCAAAAGTTTATTTTGCCAATTGGTTATAGCTTTTGGACCTAAACGAAAGGAGGAATCACAACGTTAATAATGCAAATGATAAGAAACCCAGACCGTAGTTCGTCAGATCCGGACGGAATGGAAAAAGTCCCCTATTGGATTGCCATAGTATACGGTGAACCAATGGCATTGAATAGATTTTTCTCGTCCCTTGCTCTTCTTTCAGAAGTAAAAGCAGAATGGGTGGATGGAGTAAAGCAGATAAAAATAGGCTCTGAAAACAAAGAAGCTATGCTCGGCATAAAATCTCTTGCAGAAAAAGAAGGTCTATTCATGGGGAACTTATTTCCCGTTAAGATAGGGGTAAATCCTTCTGTAATAGATCTAAACAGGTTGCCTATAGAAGTCAACTTAGAAGATTTCTTTATTCATGTAGATACTACTAAAAAAGTAGTCGCAAGAGGAGCTTGATTTTTATCTCCTCAAAAGTCTTTATTTTAAAAAAAAGAAAATAAAGACAAATTCAAAATTAGTTTATTTACATATATGTTCAATCAATCACAAAACATTATTATTAGCATTATTATTATCGGGGCTTGGCCCGGTGGTTTTTGATGTATCAAAAACTTTACCAGGTTAAGCCCCGACTTTACGAAGCCGGGGTTTTTAAATAAAAATGAAAATCGAGGAGGAAAACACTTTGACTTTGTTTCTTATAGCGTGTAAGGATGTCGATGTAACAGATAAAAGGGTTGAAGAACTTGGCTATCACAATATTTTTGTTAAGGCTGAAAAAGGAAAAGCATATTCTTCAGGGATAGGGTTAAAACAAGAATATAATTCAGTTGAAGAATATGCAGATCCTCATGCAGTTGCTTATATCTTATGGGGAAAAACAAGTGATAAAGAGAAATTTATCGAAAAAAAAGAAGCTGGCAAAACAAGAGAATTTATAAAAAAAGAATGTCCGCTCTGCGCCCCCCAAACCTAACACGGTTTGGGTTTTTAATTTTACGAAAGTGGAGTAGTAGACTTTAGTCTGCGCGGTTGTCCCAAGCCAGACATTGCGCGCATTAAGGTAATCTACTCTAAAAGACAGATGTGTTTTTTTAATCTGACCCACTTGCACTTTAAGCTTTTTATCTTAGCCAAAATTTTCCATATAGCGCATTTCAATTCCCCTCTTTAAGAGGGGTGGCGCGGAGCGACGGGGTATGTGGAGACGGTCTGTAGCTTATAACTCTAATATCACGCAACGATTGCGTTTGTAAAGCGCAATCAGTAATAATTAGCTGTTTTAACACACCTCTCGCAACTTTATGGCTAAAGCCATAACGGCTCTTCCCCTCTCCGGAGGGTAATCTAACTCAGATTTATTCGGATGAAAATATGCTTTGGGAAGTGTGGGTGGGTTAGTATTTATTTTGATTGACAAACTTTACATTTCTGCTAAAATCTATTCAAGTAATCAAAGCTATGAACATACCTAATTTACAATTTGTTTCTGTCGAGACAAATCGGAAAGCCGATAGTGTTTTAGCTTTGAACCTAAGCCTACTACTTGGTTAGCTTGCTTTTGAGTTAACTCGTTTTTTTAACGAGACAAGAAATTCAAAAGTGAGCCATATCAAAATGGTAGGTTTTTTGTTGTCTGAAATTTTTAAGGATAGCTTCTGTGCGTAAGATATTATTTGCAGAAGTCATCTTCAAAAATGTAAAAAATTACAAAACGAGAAGGTGACGATTGAACATTAAAAAACGGAAATAAACAAAAATAAAAAGAAATGAAATCGGAGGAAAATTTATGGATGTACACACTGAAAGAAAGGATCGATTTTATGTCGAACTCATACAGAATAAAAAAGTAACTGTTTTTGACACAACACTGCGTGACGGAGAACAAACCCCGGGCGTATCCCTGACTTCTACCCAGAAGCTGGAAATTGCTCATCAACTCGACAAACTCGGGGTAGACATAATAGAAGCCGGATTTCCCATATCTTCAGAAGGAGATAAAGAATCCGTAAAATCGATTTCTAATGCCGGACTTGATACCGTAGTCTGCGGGCTTGCAAGAGTGCTCAAAAAAGATATCGATGCCTGTTTTGAAAGTGATGTTGGCCTTGTGCACACCTTCGTCCCGACCTCGGATGTACAGCGGATCTATACCATTAAAAAGAGCCAAGAAGAAGTTATTCAACTGGCTGTGGAAGCTGTCCAGTACATCAAAGATCACGGGCTGAAGTGTATGTTTTCTGCAATGGATGCCACCAGAACCGACCCTGCATATCTCTTGGAGGTTTTCAAGGCGGTCCAGGAGGCAGGATGCGATATCATTAATGTGCCAGACACTGTCGGAATCATGGTTCCATCTGCAATGTACAGACAGATAAAAGACATTGCAGCTCAAATAACGATTCCGATAGACGTACACTGCCACAATGATTTCGGGCTTGCGGTAGCAAACAGCCTTATGGCCGTTGAAGCAGGGGCATCTCAGGTACAGGTCACTATAAACGGCATTGGAGAGAGGGCAGGAAATGCTGACCTTTCCCAGACAGTGATGAGCCTGACGTCAATCTACGGTGCAAAAACCAATATCCGGACAGAATACCTTGTAGAAACCTCGAAAATGATTGAAAACTACACCGGAATCAGGCTTCCACCAAACACGCCTGTGGTCGGGCAAAACGCCTTTTCCCATGAGTCGGGAATCCATAGTCAGGGAGTGCTTGAAAAATCCGATACCTTCGAACCTGGTATTATGACCCCGGAAATGGTCGGTCACAGGCGGCGCATTGTCCTTGGAAAGCACACAGGCAAACATGCGGTCAAACAGTCCCTTGAGTCTGCTGGCATAAAAACCAATGAAAAGCAGCTCGACGAGATTGTGCTCAGGATTAAAGAAATCGCAAACAAAGGTAAACAGATAACAGACGCCGACCTCTATGCAGTTGCCTCTGCAGTGCTCGGAAAAGCAAGCTCCGATGAAGAGATGATTAAACTCAAAGAAGTATCCGTCATGACAGGAAACATCATCACACCTACGGCTGTGGTCAAGGCAGATATTGAAGGAAAAGAAATTATTGCAGCAAGAACCGGAGTCGGACCTGTGGATGCAGCCCTCCACGCCGTAAGGGATATCCTTGGCGAGAGCAATCACTTCAAACTTCAGGATTTCCGGATCGATGCTATCACCGGTGGGGCAGATGCTCTTGCTAATGTGTTTATAGCTATTGAAGATGAAAAAGGCAGGGGTGTAACGGCACAGTCTGCCAATCAGGATATAGTTATGGCCTCCGTAGAAGCCCTCGTAAATGCCATGAACCTGCTGTATAGGAAATCAGGGGCGGGGGAAAAACCAGAAAGGATTGGATTTAAATAAAAAAAAGAAAAGAAAAGTATAGGAGGTGATATAAAAAGCAGGGGAAGAAAAATATTCAGTCCCCTTTTTATTTTGCCATCTTTCCTTTGGGTGATATACTGATTTTATAATACTATTCGCATGTTTAAGAAAAAAATAGAGGAATCAATCGGATATTTATATGAAATCAGGAGACAGATTTGGTTTTCTGTTTATGTGTTTTTTTTGGCGACCTTCGGTGGTTATTATTTCGCGCAGAATTTTCCCGTTGAAACTCAGGAATACCTGAATGAGATTAATGAATTCTTTGATTCTATGGAAGATGAGACGGTTTTTCAGATGTTTACTTCTATATTTGAAAATAATGCGATTGCAATGCTAAGAGTAATCGCGTTTGGGATATTCGCCGGAGTTTTTTCAATTTTCTTTCTTCTTAGTAACGGATTTATTCTCGGCTTGATGTCACAAGTCCTAACACAACAGATTTCTTGGACACTTCTTTTTTTCGGCATACTCCCCCACGGAATAATCGAACTTCCCTGTATGTTCATTTCGGCGGCAATCGGTCTTTCGATCGGAAAGACGGCGCTTAAAAAACTTTTCGGAAGAAAAGCTGATCTTACGGCAGAACTTGCGCATGGCTTGGAATTTTCTGTGACGGTTATCATTCCCCTGCTTTTATTGGCGGCTTTCATCGAGGCATATATCACGCCTTTTATGATGGAAGCGGTAGTTTTTATTGAACAAGCGCTATAAAAATGATGCCATCTCTTCCCTCTTTATTTTTCTAGTGAATCGTGTATAATGCTTGGGTAACTGTTCGGGCCTGTAGTAAAGTGGTATTACGCCGCATTCGCATTGCGGAAGCGTGAGTTCGATTCTCGCCAGGTCCACAACCAGAAGAGCTCCTCGGCTCTTTTTAATTTCGTATCAGAATCTATTTTTACGATAGAATTTTAAGATTATAATTGAGATGGAATCAATAATATATCCTATGGAGAACAATAAGACATATTTTGATAAGATTATCAGAATCTTAGAGAAGGAATATCCAGAACCTAAGACTGCGCTTCATTTTAAGACTTCGCATCAGCTTTTGGTCGCGACTATATTATCGGCGCAATGTACGGATGAGCGGGTAAATATTGTAACGAAGGAGTTGTTTAGAAAATACAAGACTGTTCAGGATTTTGCGAATGCGGATCTGAAAGAGTTTGAGTCGGATATCCATTCTACGGGATTTTATAAAAATAAAGCCAAGAATATCATTGCAGCCTCCAAGATGATCGTTGATAAGTTTGGCGGTAAAGTATCGGATAATATGGATGATTTAGTGAAACTTCCTGGCGTAGCGCGTAAGACTGCCAATGTCGTTTTATTTGAAGGGTTTAATAAAAATGAAGGTATCGCTGTCGATACTCATGTGAAGAGATTGTCTAATCTCTTGGGCATAACGGAAAGTGATAATCCTGAAAAGATAGAAAAAGATCTCATGGATAATGTTATACATGATAAGTGGGGAAAATTTTCCAATATGCTTATCCTGCATGGCAGGAATGTCTGCGTTGCCAGAAAACCGAAATGTGAGATTTGCAAGCTTAACAAGATCTGTCCGTCGGCTTTTGATGTGCAGAAAAAATAGAAAGCTAGTGACAAACAAAAACAGCCCTCGTAAGAGAGCTATTTTTTATATTTATTAACGTCCTTTATACTGCGTTTTCTTCAGTTCCCTCTTCTGCTTCTTCTTCGGTATCAGTTTCTTCTGTCTCTTCTGTACTATCTTCTTCATCTACAATTCCCTCTTCCTTTTCTTCATAGCTAGCTACTTCTGTGTCATCTACAATCTCGACATCGTCCCAGCTCAATCCCAATTCTTGGAATCTTTCCTGGGTCCTGATCCATCTTTTGATGCCGTTTTTGACCTGATAAACCTTATAATCCTCTTCTCCTCTTATGAGATTTATGTCTTTTATTGAGGCAAGAATATCATCAGATACCTCGACGACATTTTTTATTTCTCCGCAGGCAGCTTCGTAAGTCTCTATATCGGCGATCAATCTTTTTCTTCCACTATCGGTGATGTAATAAATATTCCCCTCGCTGTCTTTAATGAATCTGCTCTCTGCATACTGAGAAATAGCATCATCGTCTTCTGATACTTCTTCCCATTTTAGACCTTGAGCATTAAAAGCTGCTACAGTAGGTACCCAAATCATCTTACCGTTAACAAGCCTGTAGACTTTTCGATCTTTGCTGCTAATCATAAGAGTCACGCCCCCGTCTTCTTCTATGTCCGAATCTTCTTCGTCAATCTCGTCAATGTCTTCTAAAGACACATTTTTTATGTCTGACCATTTATATCCAAGCCTATTAAATTCTGCCGCGTTTCTTATCCAGTGTCTCTTGTTGTTTTTTATAACATAGACTTTGGGGTCGCCTGGTGTTTGAATAAGGGTACCATCTTCTAAACCTTCATCTTCTCCTGTGGTGGTATCTTCTACAGTTTCTTCTGAATTCTCCTCGGTTTCAACAGAAACTGCATAAGCTTTTTCTTGATCTATCCTTACCAAGCTTCCACCGGTTACTAGGATTACCAACAGAAGTGCGGTAAAAATTAATTTTTTATTCATTTTTTTGTTTTTACAATTTTTTAAAGAAGAAATTTATATGTGTATCACATTTTTGTTTTTATAAGTTATTAAGAGAAAGAGCAAATCAGAAAGAACAGTTTAAAAAAAATAAAAAGCAGTCTCTTGCGAGCCACCCTTTACTATTTTTATAATTTCATTATACTCTCATTTTTGTGTTTTGTCAAAGGTCAATATTTCGGTATATAATCAATCATAATTTAACTATTAATTTTTAATATCATGAAATTTCCCGATTTGAATATAGGATATATTTTTGACTATAATGGCTATATAACAGAAAAAGGTATGATGGTAACCTTCTTGGGCGGGTTTGTGAAAATCTTGTTTGGTTTTGATCAAATAAAAGATATTGAACGAACATTTTATTTAGGGGGTAAGATTTCTTGGAATGTTCTGAGATGGGGGAAATGTCCTAAAGGAACAGAGGTTCTTTCTATATGTCTAGATGAAGGGGTTTTTCTACATCACATGATAGTCTTTGATGATTTAGACAATGCGACAGAGAAGATAAAGAGAGTAGGCATAGAAGTGAATTAATGTCAGATTAAAGCTATTTCACCCAAAACTTATTTTTATCCTTCAAATCCTCTTCCTCTTTCTTTTCTTCGATTATCTTTTCGCTTTTTTGAATGTCTTCTAGTGACAATTCATAAAGTTCTTTTACTCTATCTTCCAGATATTTTCGATCGTTCTTGCCCGGATCTTCTATTATTTCTGCCAATAACACCTTGAGTATGGCTCCAACCTTAGGGCCAGGTTGGATATCCAGGAGTTTCATGATATCTACTCCGTTTATCTTTAGCATCTTAGGAGAAATCGGATCTTTGCTTACCTTTTCAATCAAATATTCCAAGTGTCTTAACTTATAGGGTTTTGCTTTAGGGGTTCCGCTACCTAACCGATCAGCAATACGCAAATCCATAAGGTCTTTTAAGTTTTCTTGCCCTACTCTTTTGATGAGCCTTCTTATCCCTGCTTCGGAAACTTCGCCTGTGTTATAGTAGAACATGTGATTTTTCACAAGAAGAGAGGTTTCTTCAACGACTTTATTCGAAAATTTGAGGCGCCTCAGAATCTTTTCAGTAATTTTTGCTCCTACGAAGTCATGATTATAGAAAGTACTGTCTTGTCCTTCGCCAGCTTTGGTTTGCGGCTTAGCGATGTCGTGAAAAAGTGCTGCTAGGCGCACTTCTAATTTTTTACTGGGGCAGAATTTGAGTGTTCTTATTAAATGTTCATATATGGTATAAATATGATGTTTGTTTTGTGCCACGCCAATCCCCGCCTCCAGTTCTGGAATTATGAATTTTAAAAGTTCAGATTCGCGTAAAAGCTCTATCCCCTTTGCAGGGTCGTCTGACAGTATTATTTTTTGGAACTCATCCCGAATCCTTTCTTGAGAAATATTTTTAAGCAAATCTGCGTTCTTTTTTATCGAGTCAAATGTGTTTTTCTCAATTTCAAAATCAAGTTGTACCGCAAAACGCAACGCTCTTAGCATTCGGAGTGCATCTTCAGAAAATCTTTCGTCAGGATTGCCGACTGCGCGGATTATTCTCTGATTCATGTCCTCTTTTCCTTCGAATATATCCACAATTTCCTGTTTTCCGTTTCTCTCTCTCAGTGCCATTGCGTTTATTGTGAAGTCACGGCGTTTCAGGTCTTCTTCGAGTTTAGAAGTAAAACCGATTTTGTCAGGGTGTCTCTTGTCTGTATATCCTGCTTCGGTTCTGTAGGTCGTGATTTCTATTGTTTTAAGGCTTATATCTTTATTATTCTCGTTTATTATAGTTACGGTTCCGAATATGTTGTTATAGAAGTTATGCGGAAATAGTTGTTGAATATCTTCTGGCTGGGCATCAGTGGTCATATCCCAGTCTTTTGGGGTTTTTTCCATCAAAAAATCCCGAACCGGTCCACCTACGATATAGGCATCAAATCCGGCGTTTTCAAGTTTTTCAGTTATCGATTGGATTTCTTGAGGTATTTTCATAACTTGAGTTTAGCACATATTTTGAAGTTATCAAATCTCAGGTTGACTTTGGTGCTCATTTTGCTATAGTTGAATATGTTCTCTGTTTCAGTTCTCGTAGTTCAATGGATAGAACGGAAGCCTCCTAAGCTTCAGATGCAGGTTCGATTCCTGCCGGGGACACATTGTGGGTTGTAAAGTATTTATTTCAAGAGAAAAGAAAAAGATAGAAGCTTTTATATTCAGAATCTTTACTTTTTGTACATATAAGATTATACTTTGTAAGTGGTTTTGGGCCTGTAGCTTAGTTGGTAGAGCGCCTCCATGGCATGGAGGAGGTCAGGAGTTCGAGTCTCCTCAGGTCCACTACATCTAAAAAAGATCCCTTGTCGGGTCTTTTTTTAAATTTATAAAATTATAGCAAGCTCTATTTGACTTAACAAGTTATAAATTGTATAATAATTAATATTACACAATAAATACACGATAAAGACAAGTAGGGTTTAATATAAAAATACTTTTTTAATGAGAGTTTGTCTTTTGTAAATGTTTCACGTGAAACATTGTTTCTTGTTTGCTTTGTCTCTTCGGTAGTGATGACCATAGATATAAAAAACATAGCAGATATTTTTTTATTGCGAATCCTTTGAACTGTTGTTCTTAGCTTTTTCAATATTAGTTTTTGTGAGCAGTAGTCCTATTGTCGTCCATAGCAATAATTGCCCTTGTTGAAAGGTCAAAAGATAGTGATCAAATGCCCCTATAAGCATAAAACCTGATAGTGTGCTTAATAGTATTACTTTAAGATATTTTTCTTCTCTTATTGTTTCACGTGAAACAATATTTTTAAGAGAGTGTGAGATTATTTTTACTATTATCAATAAAAATATGAAAAGTCCTATGATTCCTGTCTCCGATGTTATTAACAGGAAGATGTTGTGCGCTGGTTGAAATTGCCACGGTTCCATAGTTGTTTCTCTGTCCTGTTCTGTCGCAAGACTTTTTATCTGAAATACGAAGGTCCCGGGGGCTGATCCGGTCAGTAGATTTTTGTTTATTGTTTCACGTGAAACATTGTTAAAGAATTTTCTATCGTTGAAGGTACTATTTTGGGGCAGATTTTGTACAATGTTGTTTGTTTTACTTATTACTATGTCTTGTTTTATCCTGTTTAAGAATAATTGATTATTGTTAATGATAATCATGGCCAGGAATAACAGTGACAATAAAATTTCATGTCTTTTTACTAATAGTTTTCGTATTGTTTCACGTGAAACAATATTTCTTGGTTTATAAGAAAAAATAATAAGTGTTAAAGAAGAAAATAAAAGAGCTACCCATGCTGATCTGGAAAAGGAAAGGGCTAGCGCTGTAAATTGAGAAGTAAAAATTAATATCCAAAATATTGAATTTAAGGCTTTTTTGTGCTTGTTTTGCTTTATTTTTGAGAATATCCTGCTTGACAAAATATGATATTTATGTTCTTGATATAAAAATACTGATACGAGTATTGAAAAAACAAGAAAACCTCCTAAGATATTAGGGTGGGGGAGGGTTCCATATCCTCTGATCATTTTTTCTCCGTTTTCTAGAACAATTTTTGCTACACCTGCCTCATTCGGAGACAGAATCGTTTCTCCGGAAAATTTATGCAAAAGTGGAAATAAAAATAGTGATTTTTGATAAATAAATTGATATATAGCTATTATACTTTGAAAAAAGGCGGATATTATTATTATATATAGGGATGATATTAAAAAATGTTTTTTTCTAAAAAGAGTGATAGCTAGTATTACCAGTAGGAGCATTTCTGACATTTTTACGGAGCGAAACAGTGATATCTCCCAAAAGTCTCGTTTGAGTAGTGTATCCACAAAAAACCATGCACAGAGGACTAATATGAGAAATATTGTTTTATTTTGTTCGCTTTTGTTTTTTAGCTCTAATAAGCCTTTTTTAATAAGATGTTTGTTGAATATTAATAGAGATAGTGTGCTCAGTAGTAAAAAAATGTCAGACGCATACAAAAAAATCGTTCCATGCTCGGTAAAAGCTCCAGTATAAAAGGAATGTTCGGTTAGAAATACCTTTCTGGCTTGAAATGGAATTAAAAAAAGGAAGATATAAAAAAAATATTTATATAAGTTTTGTGGATTTATGGTCTTCATGAAAAATAGCTTACTATGATTGAATATTAACAAATTGTCTTATTTAAGGCAATTTTATTCGGATATCGGATAGCCGATGCTTTTTAATAAAAAAATAATTCCGGGGAATCCGGAATTATTTTTGTTGATCAAAGATAAAATGTCAGAACCTTATGAAAAGATTCTTTTCCTTCGCTTTTTTTATGATAACGATGTTTTCTTTTTGAATCCTTACCGCTTCTTGTCCGTCGGCGATCACATAAGGAAGGTTCAGGATATTATGGCTGGAGTCTGTTATGGTTATTTTTGTATCTGATGAGAGTACTATCGATTTTGTTATCGGAAGTAGTGAATCTGATTGAAAAAAGGCATTATTGGCAATTAAGCTCAGGGCTTCGGTCATTAGTATCGGACCTCCGGCATTGATATTATAAGCGGTTGATCCGGTGCGGGTGGCAACTATAATGCCGTCACCGGCAGTATTGATTTTTAGATTCCTTTCTGGTGTTTTTATCTGGAGGTCGAGGTATACAGTGCGATTTATGCCACCGATCGAAATTTCATTCAGAGCATCAAGCCTTATGGTTTCTTTTTTCCGCTTTCTAATTTCCGCTTGAATACGGGTTTTTTCTTCAATGTGATATTTTTTTTGTACGATCTTCTCGATAGCTTCTTCAATCTTGTCTTTTGATGTTTCACATAAGTATCCCCGATGCCCGAAGTTGATACCTAGTATTGGAATCTTGTGATTGGCTAACAAATTGGCGGTATATAGAACCGTACCGTCGCCGCCGGCAGAGATGGCGATATGAGTATCTCTAAAATCTTTTTCTAAGGGGTTTAACAGATATTTTAACCCGTGCATCTTTAAAATTGCGGCGATTTCGAGCGCATAAGATTTATTTTTGGGATTAGTCTTGGGGTTATAAAAAATAGCTATGTTCATTTTTCGATTTTTTTATAAATTCTTGTTATCATTCTCCAGCTCTCTTATTTCTGTTGCTGAAGATATTTTGTGAAATGTATTTTTCTTTGTTTGGTATAGGAACTTTTTTCTGTCTATGAATTTGAGTTTTAAGTCCGCTTTTTCCATATACCGTTCATAATCTTTGGGAATCGGGTCTCCGAAATAAACGGTATTTATCTCTCTGTTTGTGAGCCGACAGCTTTTTTTCAGATGTTCCGGCCAGGCAGATTCAGGCTGGATATCGGTTGCGGTGAAAATCTTATAAGGCTTGGAGAATTTTTTTTTATCAAGGAATCCCCCGAGTCTCTTCATTCTTTCTTTGCAAGACAGGGGATTTTTTTTGAAAATCGGGTCTGTTTCCTTTATTTTTTGCGCGGATCCGATACAAAGCACAATCTCATCATTCTCTTTGAAAATCTGCTCGATCATTTTCTCGTGTCCACGGTGCTGAGGCTGGAGCCTTCCCAGGAAGATGCCAACTTTAATTTTTTCTTGTTTCTCCATCTTTCGGGCTTAAATTATATCTTTCTTCTCGCGAAGTTTATCCTAATTCTAGTTGATAAACGGATAAAAGTCTATAGAAGCTTCTCAAAAAGATATCCTTTGTATTCGCTAGGATAAACTTAGACGGGAATTTCGCTAAGGAAAAAATATATATTAAGATTGAAGTTCCTTGATAGTATCTTATTGCATCCTGTGTGGAACATTGTTTCCTTGGCATGTATAATTTTATGTGTTAAAATTCGGTACAAAAATATAGGGGGGGTGAAAAAAACGGAAAATAAAAAAAGGATGCCGTTCATTGTGTTTATGATAATAATGGCGGTATTCATGTCTACGGCATTCATTGTGGGAATAGAGTTCCACAAACCATATTTTGCCATAGGCATATTAATTATGGGGTTCGGTGCTCTTTTTAAGCTGCTTGCTTGGGAAGAAGGTTGGACCTTCGCCGAAACGGTGAAAATTTTTGTGAAGTCTTTTAAAAGATAAAAAGGCTTCTGTGTGGTCTCTCGTTGAGATCATCTTTTTTTATGGTTTTATTTTGTTTTTACCGATTTGAGGCGCATAAAACTTGTCGTGCGATAATCGGCATTTGACATAATCAAAAAACTGTGATAGGATGCAAAGTTCAAGTTGTTTCTTTTTCGTGAAAGCAATTATTATTACATTTTGTGTTTAACATATTTTTACAGATAAAAGTAAACGGGCTAGAATATATAAAAATCGGCAGTATTTTGCAGGGCTAAGAAGTGAGAGCGTTTCGGACACTCTCTCCCCGAATTGTTTTTACTTCTTTCCATCCCTGCAAAATCTTGCCGGTTTTTTATTTTGCTTAAAAGTGATATAATAAAAGTGTAAAAATAAAATCATAAATATGAATCTAATAGAAATCGCAAAAAATCTTCAGACAAATGAAAGGTTTACATCGGGTCACAGGTTGTGTGCCGGTTGCGCCGAGCCGATCAATTTGAAATTGGTCTTGTCGGCAATCAAGGAGCCGTTGGTGATTATTAATGCGACCAGTTGCTTGGAAGTGGCGACGACAATTTATCCCTATACCTCTTGGAAAACTCCTTGGATTCATAATGCTTTTGAAAATGCTTCGGCGACTGCCAGTGGGGTGATTGAAGCTTATAAGACAATTTTAAAAAAGAAACCAGCAGACCGTCCAAAATGGGCACAGAAAATGCCGAAGAATGTGAAATTTCTGGTAGTAGGTGGAGACGGTGGCACTAACGACATCGGATTGCAAAGTCTTTCCGGAGCGTTGGAAAGAGGACATCAATTTCTCTATGTCTGTTATGATAACGGTGCATATATGAATACGGGAAATCAGAGATCAGGAGCGACTCCGCGTGGGGCACACACTACGACTTCAGTGGCAGGAAAAGTACAACAAGGCAAGAATGAATATCGCAAAGATTTGCCAGCAATTGTAGAAGGTCATCATCTCGGTTTTGTCGCGCAATCTTCTATAGCACATTTTGCCGACCTTACGGAAAAGGTGAAAAAGGCGATAGCAACCGAAGGACCATCGTTCATAAACCTCATCAGCCCTTGCCAAAGAAGTTGGGGCTTTGACCCATCACAAACGATTCAAGTTGCCAAGATGGCAGTGGAAACGAATTATTGGCCGCTTTACGAAGTTATTAACGGAAAATTCACTTTGAATTATGTGCCAAAAGAAAAAGTGCCGATTGCAGAGTGGTTCAAAATGCAAAAAAGATTCAAACATCTATTGAAGCCGGAGAACAAGAAACTTCTGGAAGAAATTCAGAAGCACACAGATGAGAGATTCGCGAAACTCCAAAAAAGAGCAGAGTGTGGATATTAATTTTTTGCTTATTCCTTTCTTGCTTCTTAAGAGAGAGGGGGGGTAGAATCTTAGTTTTATAAATTTAGAAGACTTGAGACCGTTTCGAAAGAGGCGGTTTTTTGTTCTGTTATATCAAACTATATCAATAGCTAGCACATTTACGCTTTAAATCGCTTGTTTTAGTTAGATAATACAATATTACCTCATTTCGATTTTCCTCTCGATAGGGGAGTCTAACTTCAAGTTTATCCGGATGAAAATATGCTTCGGGAATTGTAAATGGGGCAGAATTTTGAGTGTAACGAATATAATGCATAATTTACGCGTGGAGTAGCAGGTTTCAACCTGCGCGGTTGTCCTAAGCCGCTAAAATCTTCGCAATCGCCCGTTCTATTCACATAGGATAGCAAAGCAGGTTGAAACCTGCTACTCCGCGATTTAAGACATTTTTGAGATAAGGGGAAAATCACAAAATGTATTAATCTGATGCCATCGGGCTGGGTCTTGACAAATGTTTCAAACTATGCTATCATACGCAGTTACGATGAAGATAGAGAAAAGAAGGGCACCTTTAAAATATACAGACATTCAATAGAAGGAGAGAGCTATGGAAGTTAAATATCTTTAAAAAAGATAATAAGTTTTTAGCCGACTCTTGACCAGAAGGGAAATCGAAAAAATTTATTATCTTTTTTTGATGAAAAATACGCTGTCATTCCTGTGAAGACGGGAATCCAGGATGAAAGCAAATAAAATGATAAATAGATTCTCGCCGGAGTACATCCTCGCCACGGCAAGGGCGGGAACGATAAATCGAATAAAGCAGAAAGGATTACGGAGGAGAGAGGAAAATCAAATAGGGC
>Ga0172381_10000701_pt1 | contig 40927 bp, 23 predicted proteins | sample Leawel6488metaG_FD_119754 | JGI IMG/M metagenome (GOLD analysis project Ga0172381, IMG submission 119754) | Leachate microbial communities from a municipal landfill in Southern Ontario, Canada - Leachate well 64-88 metaG | ecosystem: Engineered > Solid waste > Landfill > Unclassified | place... | reverse complement strand
ACTTTGAGTGAAGTGATGTCGATATTATGCGCGCTATCGCTAATCCCATCACCCAGATCAGAGAAATATCCCTGGCCTCCTATCGCCGTTCTAAAGTATCCATCATCTGAGCTATAGACCCATCCAGAAGCGAGAGGTAGGGCTACATTATAGGAATCAGATGGACTCATAAATAGAATCTTAACTTCGTAGTCTCCGTATCCCGAAATATCCGGGTTAACAGAGTATAACAGCATGTCATCGAAAGATGTTCCAAGAGTTTTATTAGGGAAGAATGCAGACATAGCCCCAGACAAGGTCATCGCCCAACCCGTTAAAGAGTGTGATTCCCATGCCGGGCCGGTTGAAACTACCCATCCTCCGCCGATTGGGCGAATTGCGTTGTTAAATACAATTGCTTCTTGGTATGCCGTCGGTCCCCAGGGGGCATTTGCGTGTTGAGCCCAGTCGGTTCCGTCAAATGACCAAACCTCAGATGAACCGATAAGACCAGAGGAATCAATCTTATTAACTCCGCCTATTACCCATAGCCTGTCTCTGTATACGACAGTAGCGAATCCAACCGACATGTCAAATGGTAATGTTCCCCAGCTTGTCCAGCTAATGCCGTCGTCTGAGTACCACATATCATGGAGAGGAGCGCTGACACTTGCCATAGGATCTGCGGTATATGGGGCAAACGGAATAGCACTTTGATTTCCTGCGATAACCCATATCTTGTTCTGGAATGCAGTTATCCCACCCTGGACACGTGGACCCCATGGGCAAACGGATGCCGTCCAGTTTGTCCCATCTGTTGTCCTCCAAACGGCCGACTGGTTACAGCCTCCTAGATCAAACAGTGTTTCGTTGGGTTCTCCTGGATGAAGAACAACCATACTGTTATAGGCAAGACCTGCATCAAAATATCCCTGGGGGCCATAGCCGACTGAGTTATCTTCGTTAATCCCCGCCCAGGTTCTCGACCACCTGCTACCATCTAGAGTTCTCCAGAGACCCGCCCAGGTCCTGGCATAAGTATACCCCTTGAAACTGGCCGTTTGCTGATTGCTTCCATAGCGTTTCATCATGACTAGAGGGTGGCCATCATTAATATTAAATGGGGTTGCAGAGGAAGCAGAATCTATATAGACCGGAAGTTCTGATATCCAGTTAGTCCCGTCTAAGGTTGAAGCCCTTCGGATATAGAGACTTGTTCTATCTGCTGCATTGACGATTTGTTCAACGGCCCAAAGTTTAGGAGTAGTTCCTGCCTTTGTTACATAGTAACCGACTTCATCTCCCCAGTAGAAGTCTACGATGGGGGCCGGGCGAGGAATCGAATATGAATCCCAGTCTGTGGCATGGAAATCAAAAGCCCAATTTATACCTATCCCAGACGGATTAGCATAGAAATCACTAGGCCCCGAGATATATCCTGAAGCACTTATAACGTCAAGATCAATGGGGCTAGAATATGTTGCAATGGCCGTTCCATCAAACTGAGTTAAAACGGGAGTTCCATTTGGAGAAACTGTTCCTTCGTTTCCTGCTGCTAAGCGGAAATATATCTCTGCTCCTATGACAGGAAGACCATCTTCGTCTAGTAGTGTTCCCAAAAGTAGGGACTGGGAACCCCCAATCGGGAGGGTATTCGGGATTGCTTCTAACGAGAAGCTGTCATCATTTAGGACTTGCTTTTTATCGCTGATCCAAATGAATCCGTCATAACCCATTCCATGTAGGGGGTTGAAGTCCCACGGAAGTCTATGCCACTCTGATGCTGGAGTGCCTTCATATCTGATCGTAAGGCCTGAGTGGTCATGATTAATGGTAACAAGACCGCTCGTGTCAACGGTAAACTCAAATTGAGGGCTTGTGTCTAGGTCTGCAACATGTAGCCACTCAACTCCGGACGGAGCGACTACTCCATCTTGATCATAGAGAAAGTATGGGCTACTGAATGTTGGGTTTAGAAGCTGATATGAAACTTCACCAGAAGGAATTGTTTCGACTATCTCAGTAGAAAATAGATAATCTCTATCGTCGTGAATATAGAAATTACCAGTGTGGATATCAGGTGACCATATATCCCCTGAGACAGGAACGATTCTAACAAGCAAGTCTTGAGAGTTGGGGTCAGAGACTCCGGACTGATAATAGATCCTGTCCACTCCCGAAGTCACTGAAGAGTAGAAGTCAGGAACTACATTTGTATTATTCGCGCCACCGTCAAATGGAGCTAAGTCCCAAATGAATGCAGAGGGGTCAGTTTCCCCAGAACCCCACAGAATGGGGAACGTTTCTAGTATCTCTCGAGTATAATCTACAAATCTTTCTGAGGCGATATTAGAACTTGGATCTACAACCGAACTATAGAAGGTCGGATCAAACAAAGGATTAATTTTAGCTATACCCGAAACAGTAGATGGATACTCTCCAGAAACATATATAGGATATCCGTCGTAGAACTCTCCATCATCGAATAGATTAGTTGGATATCCACTCTGGGGAAGCCATCCATAATAGTCGAGGGATGTTTCTCTGCTGACTCCGTTAATTAAACCTTGGATAGTTGAATTAGAACGGAATTTAAACACCGTAAGAAGACGGTCTTTATAATCTTGGTTGGATTCCCCGATAAGGCGAGGAGTATCAAATCTTAGTCCATATTCATCAAAATAGTTCCATACAGCTAGTGGCTCTCCAGAATATGCAACACCATCGATTATGGTTGTAGTATATCCCTCATTTGTATAGAAGTATTTTTTATCATAGTCGAAGATGCCATAGTCGAAGTCAAGCTTGAACTTAACGACATCAACTAGGGACTGAGTATAGAAGTATCGATGATCGATATCTGTCGCTAACCCCGATATAAGCGGGTCGGCATAGACGACTTCATCAAACAGAGGGAGGACTCTAACATATTCGGTGTTCCCACTCCAGTCGGCTTCTGTGTTTTCTTTTATAGGAATTCGGACATCGTAGACTCTAAAGGTTTCGCCAATTAGAGTGACGAGATAGTCTCCGTTTAGGCAGTAACCTTGAATTAGACCTGATACTAGGGAGCCAGCAGAATCTAAAAGACTGACCTTACTAATGGGTTCGAAGTTCTGCGGTTGCGCATATGGGAGCTCCATGTCTCCGATTACGAAGAACTTCTCCATCTTGACTTCATCCGCCTCTTGGTATAGACGAATATAGGATGTCTTTTCTTCCTTCCACATATCTACATGCGGGAGATCGTAGGGAATATTTTCATCTACAGCGTTAAATGAAACTCCACTTGGGAGCCCGGCAGCTTGAACCCCTATCGCTGTTATCCGTGTTGGGGGGACAAGATAGGTCATCTGGTCTAAATCTTCTACGATAGAGATAGGATTGGCGTCTCCAGTCGCAGTATGAACAACGTCTTCACTTAGTTCAATCTTTCTTGGAAGGCGAACACGTTGAATTTCACTTACTACGTTAATGTCGCAAGTGCTTAAGGCCATAACTCCAGAGGCAGTAGCATAGCTTCGTTGAACAATATCAAACTCGCGACCAATAGGCGCAAGTAACTGTTGCCCGACTGAACTTCGCTCAATCCGGAGTTTAGTCCAGCTTGGGTAATAGTTCGCCAGAGATTGTGTATTGAATGAATAGTACTTGTCAACTACGCCGGAGGCATGGTCCATTGTTAGTTATACTCGATAACGATTGGGGTAAAGTCTATGTCGTGTTCATATCCCTGCATATTCTGCTCTACAAGATGCTTGTCATCAAAGAAGGCAGTATAGTTATAAGAGAGAGGCTCGCGGACCCTGTTTGTTATAAGAACCCCATCAACGATATCTGCAGTTGTTGGAGACCATATATAAACGGCCAGCTTATCTGCTGAGGTGTCTTCGTCTTCGACATCAAGAATTTCATTAGACACATCCATGATTCTTTGAATTAGTTCATTTCGTACAAAGCCTTCTCCCATTGGGATATTATTAACATAGTCGTATATTGCATCCTCAACTTGCTCAACTATAGCAGGCTTATCTAGCTCTGTGGTTGTTGGTCGGAATAGAATCTTTGCGTATGCCTCTATCCCGATATATCTTGGAGATCTTACTGTGCAGAACTCTCCTGCCGCGGTAACAGAGGAGACAGAGTTGAAGACGTTCTGGAGTATTGCTTCAGAAATGATGGGAGTAGAGCCGACTACGATAAGTCCATATGTCCCGATCCCGTGCATATAAGGTATCGGTAGAACATCAGAGACCCCAGCAACAGATAGGGCTGCAAGACGGATAGAGGTTATGTTAGCAGCTTCTGCCGCTGTTACTGCCTTAGATAGAATGTATCTATATTCTTCGTCTGTCTGAACATCGCTTCCGTTATCGATTGCCTCTATGTTGGTTGTTAATAGGCCGGGGACATCGAGTCCATGGGCCACCAAGATATTGGGTCCCACATTAGAATCAGAGCCCGGGACAATCGCTTCGACTGATCCGATAGCGCTTACATCTCCATTGTTAAATGCTATATCAGAAGCTACGCGATATTGAATGATTCCATCTTCTGATTGGACTAGCGTTCCGGTTGGGATTGGGTTAGTAATGCCGGGTAGAAGATCGAGAGATCTGGATGAACAATAGAATTTCTGAACATTAGCCCGAGTTCCTAAAACAGATCCACCGCGGGGGACGTTAAGAAGAACCCCCATAAGATCCAGGCCATCGCCTGTTGCTGAACTTAGATATGACTGAGCGAGAGTAGAGTTTAATAGTTCGTTATTTTGAGAGAGCTTGGCATTAACAGCCCGGAGAATAGATTGGGTCAAGGTTCCGGCCGAGACCCTAGTTAGAGCGGAGTTAGCTCTAAGCATTGCCAGTGTTTCTAGGTTCATCAAGTCTACTGGCTTATTGACGATGGACATATTAAGACTCCTCTACCTGCAGGCCTTTTGTATAGTTGAAATCGAATACCATTTGTGTGGCTTCTATCCCTACATCATTCTGAAGGGTAAGATAAGCGACGATGGTATCGATAGCGATTGGGATGACTCGAAGATCTATATCTTCCTTGGAAAAATACCCGTTCTGGGTCAAGGCTCTCAGTATCTCTGCTCTAACTAAACTTGCATTTTGCCGCGTGTTTGGTTCACCGATAAAGGTATACAACCGGGATCCTATGGAGGGAAACGCTTCAAAATCGCCAAGGATTGTATATGTATTTAGAATTATATCCTGGCGTGTAGTTTGGTCAATAGAGGCTAGGGCCAAATCTCCACCGGAAGAAACCACTAGATCCCCATCATCCGACATCTGGATGTCTTGTCGGGTGTACGAAGCCATGATATTCTCCTCTTAGATTATAACGAGTATTAGACTGATTTTATCTGATTCATGTACTTAGTTATATTCCCTAGAAGTTTGGTTCCCGGGGGAGACCAGATTAGGGTGGGAATTGGCGTTACCGCCGTAGAAGGTATCTGGAACATAAGCATTGGGTTCAAGTGCCAGGCTCCCATTACCCTGACATCCTGTATTTGTGAGGTTATATTAACTTTACCAGCTATAGAAACGCCATTTTGAGCACTAACTTCAACGCCATTGTTATGGTCGGCTACTAGTCTTACCTCATCTTCGCCAATATAAACGTGCGCACCCGGATCATCAATTAGGAGAGTCGGGTCATCTGTTGTGACCTTATTATCTCCAATGAACTCTCTTGGGACAGGCCGGGGTGGCTTAACTGTTATAGACTGACCCTGAGGATGTTTCCGAAGGTTAATTCCTGCAGTTAGAGACTTAGCCTCTTTTACAATTTTACCATCAACAGGAGTGGATTTCTTTGTTCCTGATGATCCAAAAATAGCCGAAGAGATTCCATATTCTATATTCGGGACCGGGGTTGCCTTGGGTATCAGCTCTACACAAATTGGACTCTTGGGATCACCATGAAGTAACCCAATATATGAGCCAGCGTTAATGGGATAATGGAGTCCAGGAGTTGGCTTAAGCCGAGCCTCAAACGTTTCATTGCCCTTTGTCGCTCCGGCCTGCATGCGACAAATAGCTCTCGTCTGATCGGGACTTATACTGTCAATATATACGGTCGTCCCTCTAAAGGAACGTTCCATCTCCGTGCGAGCGATATCTTGAGTTGCTTTAAGCGTAGTCTTATTTATCATAAATTCATTCCTGTAATGCTAGAATAGAACTCTTCTAGAGCTCCAGCTACTGTGTTAACGGACCCAGAGAGTCTTCTCCACTCACCGGCCATATTCTCCCATATCCCCCCGCGATGCGTAATGCCATCCAGACCAGCGTGGAAGGGCTTACCCATTAGAGAAAGTGGAGTAATCCGAAGTGGGCAGGCATAGTTGGGATCATCAATTCCTGCGAACATTTGGTAATAGGCAATAGGGCCTCCTACTGCCAAGGTTTTCATCATATTTAGGAATGATACCTTTGTAAGAGCGGCCCAGGATTCTTTATTAATTAGAACCTTGGCAGCTCCCTTCGAACCATTGGCGACCATTCCGCCTGTTACTCCAGCTGTTGCTGCAAAGTTTCCCTTGGCTATCATCCAGTCTATTTCTGCTTCAAGACTTGATCCGGGTTTGGCTCTCATAATATTTTTGAGGGCGGCATTAACTTCCATCCCATTAGCCTCTGTTAGCTTAGATATCTGAGGGATAGATGCGTCCTTGAGGGAACGCGCTTTGTTGATTTCGGTAATGATTTTATATTTTGCATTATCTATCTTTTTATCTGCCATAAACTTGAGAGTTCTACTACTAACCGCTTCTTTGGTGGCAACATCAAAAGTCTTGGCGATTGATTTATACTTACTGCCTACGAATTTATACAGTTGGTTGCCAAGCGTCTTTCCCTTTTTAAACGCTTGGGCCGCAGCTTTATTAACAGCTTGTTTTGATAGAATAGAGGCCCCTGCTTGACCTCCTTTTGCGAGAGCCCCTGCTTGACCTATTCCTGGGACAACTAGAAGTGCCAACATCGCGACATCAAAGACCTCTTTAATAAGAGAGGCTGGACCCATTCCTTGACTGAGGATATCCAAATAAGCGTGTGGTTCGATGATGCTGACAAATCCGTTTTCGGCTGACATGACATGCGTTACAGATTTAACCTCTATGGGGCCGTACATCTTAGTATAATCATCGTGGATATAGATGACATCATATGGCTTAATCTCTGGATTCCCTAGGAGAACTAGGCGTCCTCCGTACATGTTTCTGACGCCTTCAGCGAGTATAGAGGTGGCATAATTTCTCGCCTGCTTGACCGTCTTAGCATTTTCAACCGGGATAGTGAGTTCGCGAGTAACCCTATCGTCTAGGGTTTCCCCTGCCTGTATTTGGAACTCATTATTCAGTTTATCTCCGAAGATAAGTTGAGGAAGGAATGGAGTATAGTAGTCCATAAAGTCATGGCGCTTATACTTAACCTTGACCTGATTCCACATTCCTGTAAAGTTAGAACAAATCTTGTTATCAACGATATGCTCGTATCCGGAGGCAATATGGTAGTTTCTAAATCTCTTTTCAATGGGGCTATGACCGAATTCAGCTAGAACCTTCTGAAATTCCCCGCTGATATCAACGAGATTCTGTAATAAAATATTCCTAAAGACGGTGTGTGTCTTGAGGTCTGTCCTAAAGATGGGTCCAGAGAAAGAGATGCTACCATTATCTAGTTTCTTAATGGTGATTTCTCCTACCCGGTGATTAACATAAAAGTTAAACGGAATATGACCCTCGAAGCTAATCGAGTTTTTATTCTTTGTCTCGTCAGTAATCTGATTTAAATCCATCGGATTTCGACTAGATGTCGAGGTTGTTTTCTTGTCTCCTCCCGGAAGAAAGGTTCCCAATAGGAGTTGCCATATACTCGATAATTTGAACCAGCAGATAACAGCTAGAGGAGATTCAATTCCATACTTTTTGTATATCTTCTTCATTGGGCCGAGAAGACTTTTATCAAAGTCGGCCTGGTCCCCGATGAAAGGGATGTCCGTGGCTAGATTCTTTAGTTCTTCTTTAACTTTTTTCTCATCTAGAATTAGGTCATACCTAGATAGAACGCCTTGAAGATTATCAAATAGGGCGACGTCCTTTTGGTCTATCCCCGTTGTCTGAATTTTCGCCCGAGATAGAGTGGCGTATACAGTTTGAACGTCAGTATCTCTATAGAAATCAAGGAGAGGGATAGTTCTTCCGCTAAGAGATTTAAGAATTGAGCTACGAACAACTGGGTCGAGGTGATCTAGCATCTCTGATTTTAGTGGATCCGATGGCTGACTCTTAATAAGCTCTTTAGCTAAGCGTGCAATTTCTGCTTCGTATGGGTCGGTTTCTTTCTTGGCATAGATGGGGCCAGGACTTTCTTCTTTAGAATTAAGGCCGAAGTCGCGAGTGTCTGATTTTCTCTCGCTCTTTTGAGGTTCTTCTGTTCCTAGCTGGAACTGGATATTGCCAGTTGAACCATCTGAACCGATTGTGTTTAGGACATCAACAACTTTACAGTAGTCCATTAGCAGGCTCATGGTTCTGCCTTTGGCTCCCTCGGCGTGGTTCGCACGCCATTTAGCGAAGGCTTGATCAATCCGATCTTTGACCTTCATCCACTGGAGATAATTAAACTCGGGTTTTTTGGCCTCTGGAGTTGCATCGTTGGCCATTTCCTCTTGAAACTTTTCTCTAACACTTTTGTTTGAATTCGGAGCTTTCTTATTGAGGCTTCTCCAACCTCCTCCTAAATCTGGAATTAGGTCGAGAGACAACTTCATATATTGTCTTGTGACTCCCAGATCCTGGGTATATTTATACCAGTCATCTGGACGGCCAAAGAAGACCGTTTCTCTGTCATCATACGGGACAACCTGGCAGATATAGCCGGGGTGAGCAGCCGCGATATCTTGAAGAGCATCCCACTTGGTCATGTTGTCAGCGTTATATGACTGTAGTAATCTCCATGTCCCGGGCTCTAATTCCTGATCGATATAAATGTTATCGTCAAAGGCTGGACCATCTATAAAGTCGGTGACCGTAGATGGAAGAATAGAGGCCTGGACAAGTCTGCCCAGATGTTTGACCTTAGAGTCTAGAAGCATCCACCAAATGAATGCTTTAGGAGGGCAAATCCAGCCCAAGAAAGAACCAACGTTGGCCTCAGTAAATAATTCTGCGCCGTACGACTGGCAGATTATCTCGAATTTCTCGCCTCCGCCTACATCAGTAACAAAACCATTGAAGATAGTGGGCATGTCAGCGGGGTTCGCTTCATACCCCATCTTGATTTGAATCTGAGTTCCGGGCTGTAAGAAGAGAGATTTAATAGCCTTGTTAGTAAACGGGCTAGTTATTCTATCTTCACTGTTTCTTCTATCTGCAGCATGACTTTCTTTTGCAAACCTGGCCTGTAGATCCGTCAATGCTCCATCGTGGTTATTCAGGGATAGATGGACGACTGCTGACGGAGAAGCTTTTTCTTTATAGAACCGAATCGACTCGCATGACCTATAGTCGTAGAAGTTATCAAATAGAAACCATTCCGGTGAATTCTCTTCCCGGAAGTATATCTTGTAAGTCGGATATGCCCGCGTCATGGAGAAATATTTAGGATTATTTAAGATCCCATTACGAGCCTCAGATACGATATCCGGGATGGTTTTCTCGATGTCAACATTAAAGTCTTTGAATGAGGAGCGGAACATTCTATGTTCGTACTCTGCCTCTGCGATAACAAGGGGAGACGTTTCAGAGCCAAACGCACCCATTGACTTGACGAGGCTATTAGATAAGAAGAGATCATTGAGACTTCTGAAGGTGCCAAAGTTTACGGGAGAGCTAGACTTAAGGAGTCCTTGCTTTCTTAAGGCTCTCGCCTGTTTATTGGCGGCCTCTTTCAGCTTATCAATAGACTTTTCGGCATCTGTTTTATTAATAGTTTGCTTGTTTTGATCAGAGGAGTTAGTAGCAGTCTCTTCTTCTTTTCCGATAACATGAAATTCATTGGAAACATAATTGACTGTTCTTTCAATGGCCATACATATCGAACTGGCTCCGGTCAAGCGACTTAGCGAAGAGGCGTCTGCGCTAACATTCTCCTCAATCGTTTTTGTGTCTTTGTGCGTTGAGCTACCTATAAACGGGCTATATGATCTCATATAGAATGTGGGGTCTGTCATCAGAACCGGAGACTTTAGCGAACCGTTTGGGTTGCGTAGTAAGTTGCCGTCATTATCTTCAAGCTGATATGCGAATGGAATACCCAAATCTGTGTAACAGGAAATATATACAGATCCGTCTATGATATCCTGGGGAAGATAGTCCCCAGTAAATGAAGATCCCTTGTTTGTGATTCCGTATTGAAGAAGTGTTTCTCCACTATAATAATAGTCTCTATATTCCTCGCGGAGTTTGGCCGCCATATTCTTATCATATCTTTTAATCATGACGTGATTTACTTCTTTAGCTGCCAGAACTGGGTCAACAAAATCTCCACCCCATTTAAAGTATTTACGGGCTATAGCTCCAATTTGAGACCATACGGCTGACGAAATTGATGACTTCGATATTGCTACTCCATTTTGGATTACACTAAAGTCAACCCCAACTCCGAATGTATGAGATGAGTTTTCAAAGTCTACTGCGGGGGTTCCATCAGCCCGTAGTTCTTCAGTCTTATCCCGGGGCCTCCAGGCAGATATCATTTCGAGATCAATCCCCAACGAGGAATTTACTTCTTCCTTAAAACTATTGAATAGACTTAAGATGTCTGCTCGCAGAACGAAGTCGAGACCGAAACGAGAACGATATTCCGTAAAGACTTTTCCTCTCGCCGGGAGGACTTGTTCCCTAGAGGTTTTAATTCCCAGTAAGCCGAGCTCCCATCTTAGGAGATGAGGGCTACGAATCATCATTTCAAACCGGCGACAATCTCCATAGAGAATTGTTTGGACAGCGCCTGCCAGAAGAAAGGCTCTTCGGTTCTTATCTTTAGAGTCTTCAGTCCCTCTGTTTTGGGCATTCAGAGACTCATAATCAAAGTCTGGATTTTTCTTTGCTTGAAGCATCATGAATACAAGAAACTTGGCCCATAGAGGGTGCGAGGTGAGGGCAGACTGTCCTGTCATCATCTTCCATATTTGGTTGTAGGCCTTACGACGACTAAAGTTAACGGTATCGACTCTCTTCCCATAGCCAGAAGCAATATCCCCTGCGCTCATATTCCCCTGATTGGGACGGTTAGGGTCAACGACCATGGGGGCATTTGGATTATCTTTCCCAATATATTCTCCGAAAAGAGTATCAATGCGGAGATCTGGCATCCCGGCAGCCGTATCATAGAGTGTTTTAGCTGCGGCTATTGCGATGGTCCCATGCAACAGGGCAAGCTTCTCTAGTGTACTTGCTGCACTTATAGCTTTCTGAATCTCCCATTTCTCCCCTTCTTTTAGCCATCTAATAAAAGCATTTCTTACTAGACGAACCATGCTTGGAATTAGAATTGTTTCAGTGTACGATGGATTAATCTCGTCGAATGTAAACCGAACATCCTCATCTGTTTTCTGAGAACGATTATAGTCCCAGCGAGGGCCATAGAACTCAAGGATTCTAGTTAGTAGTTTCTTTTTGAAGGCCCTCTTATCTGTGAACCTAGAGTCGAGAGACTTGACAACCTCTGTTTGTTCGTGAAAGGTCCAGCTAACAATGAAAGTTCCTGGGTTTTCTGGGACACTCTGTATATCCATCGTTCCGTTAACGACAGTAAATATACCGTTTAGGTTGACGACATCGTTGCTTACATAGGTAAGGTTCGACCCAGCATGTCTCATTTTGCTACGGGCGTCGGTCTCGATTGACTTATCGACTGCCGCTAGCTGTTTTACAATGGCTTCGTTTGAAGTAACGATAGACAACATAATGTCGGATGATCCACCCCCGAGATATTGAGCGGTAGGAACCGGGGCAGATATTATTGGGAGGATAGAGGCGGGGTATTGTCTTCTGATAGTGATCCCATCGATGGTTGTAGTATTGTTGTCCGCGATACTGTACAGTTTTATATATCTGTTCCCGACGTTCATTACAGGAAGATCATATAGGTCATCAATATTCTTAAGGATGATATTATTTAAATCACTCGCCGAGATGGTGTTGGCTATCTCTATCCCGAGATGAGCACTTAAATCTTCTTTTAAATCCTTCTGGGAACCAACCCACCTGCCACTGCGTCGGCTCTTGTATGCTCCAATAGAAAGATCAAATGCTTCCATAATTGTAGTTACATGATATCCAATATGGAATGATTCTGTTGCATTGGCGGATCCCCAATCATTCCCGACCGGTTTAACGGCGTCGCCATTTCTTAAAACGCTCGAAGCTGGATCGTTTCGGCTTATGAAATCATCATTTTTAGTAGCGGGCTCAGAGGCCCTAGCTGCGTCAGTTCGAGTTCCATCATCCTCTAGCTCGCCCGCAAACATAAAGCCGGCATCGACTGACTTAATTAATCCATCCGTATACTGTCTCCACAGGTTACTGTGTTCGATAGAACTAACGGGGATATCATAGACGGGTTCGCCCTTGCCGTTTAGGCCTTGCCGATAGAACTGCCACTCTTCTACGAGTGGCTTAGAGTTATACACGGTAAAGGCAATGCGAAGAGTGACCGTATCAGGGAGAGAAGGTTCAGTATTAAGAGTGTAGCCGTTGACGAGAATCGGGATATCTTTGTGTTGGACGTCTACGATTCCTGTGTTGTGCTCTACAATCCCATAAACAGTTTCGTTCCACATCGTAATAAATGGGGTTCTACGTAACATTGCTAGGATTTTTGCTAGCTTGCCATTTATTTGGCCAACACCAGAGAAGACGAGGTCCATATCAAATTGCCACATTCCTCGGCCCGTTTTGAGATAGTTGGCCCCGCGTTGGCGCATCGTCATCATATGGTCACTAAACTTAGGATTGTTGTAGTGAATATTAATTGGCGGGACATGTAGCCATACATGACCAATCCTAGTTGCGCCCGGAAGGTCTTTAGCATCAAATGTAAAGTTGGTTTGTTCTTTGGACGAAGCCATTATGTACCTAGTCTGAGTTGACGGTGATATTCATCTCGGAATATCTTAGCATAATTTTGTTCACTTGAGTCATCACGGATGTTAATGCTGGCTTTGGCGGGACGCTTGTATTTGCTGGACAGGGCGTCAGCTAGATCTACGAACTTGCTATTATGTTCACGCTGTGCCTCTTTTATTTTAACACGAACATCGTATGATTTTTCGGGCATTAATCTGACAGATCGTTGGCTTCTAGCTGCTACAACTGGATCGGGCTCATTTGTCTTAACATACCTGCCACTATCGTCCTTTTGTTCCCCTGAACGCTGCGCATTGCTGACAACCGTTATATTGCCTGGTTTGCGCATAGACATTCCTACCCCAGCTAGAACTGCTCCTCCAATAGCCAAAGAGGTCCATCCTCTTCCCTGTCTAAGACCAGATACGTAACTTCCTACTGCCTCTCGAACAGCTCCTCCAATCTCTTGACCCGTAGATTTAGCAGCGTCTGCATAGGTTCGATTCTGTGCAGACTGTCTGGCTGCTGATTCAAATACTCCAGCCTTATGGAATGCTCCTTCTACACTGCCTTGGGGGAACGATGTTTCCCCGGGGAGAAATGCTTCGAAGAGTTGAGCAATAGAGGCAGGGCCTCCTACCGATGTTGTCTTCTGCATTGCCGCGGTTATGCTATTTTGACCAGCCGTAAGGGATTCTAGAATATCTCTGGCAATAACGCTCTTTCTAGCGTTGGGGCCAAACATTTTCATATGGTCCGGGGTTAGAAGATCCATAAGCTTCATGGCCTTCTTTGTTGGATCGGACCCATATAGTATCTCGGACATATTTACAAACTGAGCGGAACCTTGAAGATTTCTTTTGGCATTAATCTGTTCTTCGGCTAAGCCAAAAAGAACATTGCTTAGATTGGTGGAATATTCCTGAGTAAACTTGCCCCTCAATATATTCGAGGGATCAGTTCCCTTCATCATAGCGCCGGCAAATACCTTGAAAGCGGCGTTATGGGTTACACCAGTATTCCGGCCCTTGAGAATATTCGTCATTGCTACTTCAAAAGGAGTTTTGCTCTCAACTGCAGCTAAGTTAATTGGAGTGTCAGTTCGTATTAGCTTTTGAATAGCGGCATCTTCTGCTTCCTTAAATGCCGACTGCTTACGGTACCATGTTTCTTTTAACTCCTGCTGTACGTCCGCTCTCCCCATAAATTCAGACACAGTATTTCTTGGGTCAGCATCGAGATCTCCATGGATTATAGATCCAGATCCCTGAGATAGAAGTTCATCGATCTTCTTCCCATAGTGACCCGCTGCAGTTATTTCGGGATTCATCAGCCACATACGAGACGAAGTCCATCCTGCTGGGGCTCCTGGTGGACGCATCTGAGTGCTATAAAAGCCGCCAGATTGCTCTAGTGTCTTTTTTACAAAGCCAAGGTTTCTTTTACCAGTTGCCTGATGCATTATCTGCTTGGCTTTTTTAAGTGAAACGACATGGAAGCCGCCCAAATCACCTTTGAAAGTCGGATCTACGGCTGAGATTTGTCTGCGGATAATAGCTTCCTGTTCGGCATTCAAGAAGCCCATCGTAGTACGAGTTCCCTTAAGACGGGTCTTAAGGACCATGTTTTCCATAAGCTTGTTTTTGCCAGATAAACCCGCAAACTCATTAAGATATCTCTGGCCCGCTAACTGGATTGCAGTTCTATCTCCAGATGCGGTAGCTTTAATAACACCAAGTTTGGCCTTATTTACTTCACTGGCCCATGTTTTCCCTCCCGGTGTGGCATACATCGCGGATAGGTCTTGGCTAAGAAGCGGAAGCTGGGAATAGCTTCTGGTGACTCCTTCTCCAAGTGTAAAGTCAAAAGTAGATCCAAGAGGAAGCATCCATGTTTTATTACGGCCACCTTGAACTCCACTTGAAAGTCCCATTTTAGTAAGAGCGGTAGATAGTTGTTTGTCAAGCTCCGGATCGAAGAGGATATTGCCTGAGTGACCCTGAAAGGCCCCACCACTTATGGTTATATTTTTAGCAATGGCTGCCTGGAGATCCGAAGTTAAAGTTTCTGCTCCAGGAACCGGAGTTTTGCTTTGAAGATATTTGAGGATATTTCTAAACTCTTGACCCTCGGATGTAGACGCAATTTTCTCGGCTATGAGGCGTTCTTGAACTGTCATGCCGGCTTGCTTGAGTCCCATTAAATCTTGAACTCCAGCCTTAATGAATGGACCTTCTTTATTTAGATTTGTTTGATCGAGGGCCTGGACATATACCGGGTGAGCTACCCCCTTAAGATTAACTCCCTCTAGAAGAGCAGTAACAGTCGCCCCATACTGGGACGGAAGAAGACCGGCGGCCCTGCGAACATGGCCAGCTTTGATTCCGAAGTTATCTGGGAATAGAAGTGTTCCATTAAGAGCTCTGACCATGGAGTCGGAACCCATTGCTCTATTCTCTCGGTTAAGAGCATTGGCAAGTCTTTGGGCATTTACTAGACGTTTCTTGGGAGAGACAAATTGCGGATCTGTTAAATAGATTTCCGCGGCCTGATAGAGCGGAACCATCGTTCGAGCTTCAGAGCCTTTAGCCAGAGGAGCTAGAACAATATCGGTAGTAGCCGCTGTTCCCTTAAATGCCGAAGGAGAGTGAGCCGCCAATCCTTTTCTTAATTCAATAGATAGTTTCGCACCAACACCTAGTGCTTCTCTTTCCCCATAGTTGAGTCGAAGGTTTTTCCCCTCCTTGACTAAGGACAGGGCAATATTATCTGTTCCTGGCGCAGTCTTTCCAAGATGCCGGAGAGCTTCGCGAGGAGTATATCCCTCGGCAATAAGAGCTTTAAAGTCTGCATCTTTTTCTAGACTTGCAGAACGGATAGCATTGATAACATCGTTGTCTATGGATGCGCCATGGATAAGTTTGTCGAGAAATCCCTTAGAAACATCAGAAGGATTAAAGGCAATTGTTTTAGGTCTATATGAGTAATAACCAGATAAGGCATTGGGCCTAATCGCGAATGCGTCTCCGGCTAGGGCGGCAACTTGAGTTAAATCTCCGCCGGCTCCAGGAGTTGCGTACTCCGCCATTCTCACTAGACTAGTATTATATGCTCCTGCTCTAAAGTTGGAACCCGGGATACTAGATGTATACCCGGGACGGGCCCCCGTGAGCATCTCATCAACGATTCCTTCGGCGACTTCTATTCCTCTCGGAGTCCACGATGCACTAGAAGTAGTCCCGATTCCAGGGCCACTTTCCTGACCGATTGGCAGGAAGTCTAGGATGGTGGCATATTTTCGGACTTCTTCCTGGGTTCCTAGTCCCGGGTAGATTCCCATAAGATTTTTGCCACTATAAATATACTGGCCAGCTTTACTTCCTACTCCACTAGTTCCGCCACCACGAGAAATAATCTCATTGGCCCATTCCTCGTGTTGCTCCATAGATGGGAATGGAACATTGGCCATCTTCTGGGCCCAGCTTATGTCCTCGACGCTAGACGAGAAAGCATATCTTCCTGCCCTACCTGTCAGCGAGCTAATAGATGGCATCTTGAGGGTGAGGTCTTTTGCCTCTCTTAGGAAGCCTTTTAGGCTAGAACCCCTCTTAGAAGGGTCGGTTATGCCCGCTATCTGCCCCAAACGCCTATTAATATACTGAGGAAGGCTATATAGGCCTCCCTCATAGTAAAACTGCCTAGAAGTCCTTCTAAGGCCATTGTATATAACCGTATTATTGGGCCCCTCTATGGGGAGTCCACTATACGGATTAACCGCAAGGCCCGGATGTTCCTTGTTTAGATAGTCAATGACCGAGCGGTCGTATGGAGAATATTTAGGAGACATAAGCGTTGGCTAACATGCCCTTTAAGTTGGCCCGGATATAATTGCGGGCTTCAGTATCTGTCGAGTATTTAATGTCGAAATCAAGTTCTATTCCTGGGGTTCCAGCGGCTTCGTCAATATATAGCTCATAGTTATTGTATCCTTGCGCACCAATAATATCACTTATTTCCTGCTTGATAAGCTGAGGATTGCCCTTGGTGCTAAATGGGTCAATTAGGGGCACATATGGTTTCCGCTTTAAGGCTTCTCCCTGTGTCTGCCACATATTGAAATCGTGCTGATCAAATCCTTCTTGGGTAACGGTTTTATACTGAACATCTGAAAGGTTGACCGCAGGGTGCCAGCCTATCCACGATTCTCCCGGAAGATAATGATCCTGAAAATACTTCTCTAAGTTAGGGTTGGGGTCTACATCTTCTCCCCATTTGGCTTGTAGGAATCGTCTCATCCCCAGTGGGACCTTGGAAGCTATCTCATTTCGCTCTTCTGCTGGTGCCGTCATGAATGCATTAAAGAACTCACGCTGCTTTGTTGGAAGGGCTCTCATGATAGAGGCGAAGTCACCGTGAACATCGGCTCCGTACATCGTAGACTTATACTTTTCTCTAAAGCGAAGGGCGGCTCTAGCGAAACGAGTCGAGCTCTCGATGGCAGATTCAGCGGCATCCTCGGTCCACTTTTGCCGACTTAGAACTTGAAGAGCAGCAGAGAGTCCCCTCTTTTCTTCTCTAATCTTTTTACGGTTTTCAGGATCTTCTTCCTGAAGTTGAGCCAGGCTCTGTTCACCATACTTTTGAGTTATGGCTTCTTTAACTTCTTTGCGAGCGCGACGAGATGCCTCAAGAGTTTGAATAACCTTGGCCGGGTCAATCCCTTCTTTTTCAATAGCAAGATCCCTGGAATAAGTGTAGAGCCTGCGATATTTTAGATACTCGAGCATGTCATAGTACTGGTCGATATCCCATTGCCGTTTGCGATATTCGGGTATGGCCGCTCCCCAGTTACCTGCACCAGCCATGGCTCCACCAACTAAGCCCGCCGCTCCGAGAACTGTCTTGGCTACCTTTGAAGAGCCGAAGAGAGTAGCAACGAATCCTCCAACAAGACCAGCTCCGACCGGGCCCATTCCTGCTATTTTGTGACCAATTGGCATAATAAAGTCACGGTATGGATGAGACCAGTCGGCTGAATCACGGCCATATAGTTGTGTTCTTTCCCACGACTCTAATGCACTCCGGTTTTGTAAAAACTTAGTATGTAGAGGAGTGTCAGCGTGGGAGAAGGTTTCCCATAAAGAACCAACAGCTCTTTCGAGCGGGTCATATTTAACCTTGTGATTTAGCGGAGAGTATACTTCTCCTGGCCCGGTTCTTTTGAACTCTCCCATCTTTTTCTTAATTAGGCTCTGATTAAGATCTCCGATAACGACAGGAACAGTGGGCAAGACAGTTGATGTCTTGGTGCGATATCTTGGGTCATCAAGAACCTGGATGCTGAGGCTCTTACCCCTTTCTAGATAGCTTTCTAGATATGACTCTCCCTTCCCTGTTATTCCTTTAACTCCAGCGAGGTCATATATCGTCCCCTTATCGCCCTCAACGGTAAAGCGACCCGCACCGAGATACTTTTCTACTGTAATTCTTTCTGAAGCTGTGTCCCCCGTAGTGAATGTTCGAGGCTTGAAGGAGTAACGCTTCTTCATTTGCGTTACTTCTTTCTTTAGATATTTCCTCTCTGCATCTGCTTCCGGAGTAAGCATTCCGGCCTTGGACATAGCCATGATATACTGTTGGCTAAATCTATATTGGCGACTATATGGGGCTACTCCACCGAGAATACGATATGTATCCATCATTGAGTAGTCTTCGTATTTACCTGCAGTAGCTCCAAGGTTTGCCATTCCTAGTTGTCTGGCAGCCTCAGTGATTCCCTCTCCTGGCTTATAGAATTTTTCATAACCTGAACCAGGAAGACGGATTTCTCCTAGTTCAACCTTGGAATACGGGTCTCCTTGGTGGAAATTGGTAAAGTAATCGCTCCCAGGCATCCACGCAGGCATTGTATTGGGGATGGGATTAACCAGTTCTATTTGACGTCTACGGTGAGGAATGAAACGCCGGAATAGTTCTGTCGTTCCAAATGGATCTCCAATATTAAGATCCCAGTAAGCTCTTTCTGCTCCCGCGATACGGTTTGCTGATTCTAGTTGGGGCTGTGTGAAAAAGTCTTGGTTGCCAGAAAGGCGAGAGTTCGCAGAGTTGACCATGAATCCATAGATACCGAGATATTCGGTTCCCCTATAGATTTGTTCACCGACCCTTCCTTTAATCGAGTCAGGAGCAATGGCGGCATCAGGAGGTAGCCCGCCAAGCCCAGCCGCGACACCATACGGTAACTGCTGCTCTGTTTCACCGGGGATATACTCTCCATTATATTTCTGAGGAAAGACAAAATCGTTATAGCCTCCGCCGGATCCAACTCCGGTTCCGCCTGGACCAGGTCCAATTCCTCCACCTGGAGTGATACCTCCAGGTCCGGGACCACCAACTCCATAGTATCCTGGTCGGCCGCCAGATCCATAAAGATATTCCGAGTGCATCATCATTGGTGGAGCTAGAAGTCCCCCAATCATTGGCCCCAAGAAGGGGAGGTCCTGTGCTCCAGATGTAACTATGGGGTAGGGTCTATCTTCATAGTGCTTGATTGCATAGTGGTAAGGGTCAGCATAATTAGACCAGTATTCAAACTCTGATCCATATTGGACATCGGTAAACTCTGCGTGAGCCTTGTGTTTTTTATACCAATTAGGAGCGAAGTATTTGGGCTTCGTTCCTTCAAAGGGTGTTCCTCCAAACATCCACCAACGACCTGACCGAACCGGGACTCTCTTGTGTCCAAAGTATTCATCATAGTAGTCGCTTCCCTCCATTGTGAGGGCTCGAGTTGATGCTCCTCCTAGGAAAGCAGAAGCGGCTAATCCCGAGAAGAACCCAGTCTTTCCTCCATACGCTCCCGCAACAAGAGGAATCCCCATTCCGCGAATTAGAGACATACCAGAAGACGACGTAATTCCCGGCATTAGTTCTTCCAGGTATTTGGCCATATCCGTAATGCCGAGGGTATCTCTTAAATAAGCACTCCCCATATTAAATCCGGTGGCAGTATCAGCTAGGAGGTCACTGGGACCATATCCAAAAACTCCTCTAGTTAAATCATTCCCCGCAGAGACCAACTGATAGGAGGCATATAGGGGGAGGAATCTTTTGAAGAACATCTTCCAGACAACATCTGCAGCAGAATGTGTGGTTGCTGGATTAAAGTTGCCAAGACCAATGTCTTCCATAAGACGGGTCGGACGATTGAATAACCAAAAGGCAGTAGAGCCTGGCATGTCATGCTGCGGGACAAAAGCAAATGCTGTTTTAGACTGGAACTGTTCACCGCTTTTCTTTTTAAAGTTCTTAGATACAGCAGTAAAGACATCTTTGCCAGATGTAGAAGGCTTAAGTTCTTCGAACTCAGCCGTTCCGAGAGTTGCCTTATACATTGATTTAATGGCAGATAGAAGACCTCCCTTACCCTTGCGGTTGATGATCGGATGGGCGGCTTTTTCCCACCGAGAGGGATTTTCTGCAAAACCTGTTTTATGGAGAAACGGAATATCCATTTCGAGGGCGTTTAGTGTCTTCTGCCACCATTTATCATTCGGGGCATTGAACTTATATCCTCCCGTGTATTGGCGTTTGCGCGCTGTCTCTCCAAATACAGTTTCGTGATATATCGGATTAGTTCCCTTTATTCTCTTGCCCCTTATGTCTTTGGGGAATTCATAGCTCCCGGCCTCGATAAGGGAACCCTTGCCAATCTGTTTCCCGCTTGCAATATCAAATAACTTGCCTCCAACAAATGCCGCTCCTTCTTTCCCAGCAGTTACTCCTGGGCCGATAGGTGCTCCGGCATTGAACTTGTGGAACTGAGTTCCTTGTTCTAGGGCTCCAATCCATTCGTCGGGCCTGAATAGTTTTATTGGGTTGTAATTAAAAATGGGGAGGTGAAAGTTATTCGTGAAACCGAGTATAGTATTAGATACCAGTTTCTTGGGTGTATAGGCATTAAGATTTAGAATTCTGTTGGATACAGTGTCGAACATTACTCCCTTACCGAGACCCACGGAGGAGAAGTCTACACCTGCATTCCTAACTGCGGTTAGGCTGTCGATTGGACGACCGAGTCTAATCGCATCGGCGATAGTAGCTGAGCGGAGCCCATTCACCACTTCGAGATTAGTAATCCCATGTTTCTTGAATAGAGTATTAACGGCCTGTTCGGTTGCCGTTCCCTTTAGGTCTACGTTACTAATCTCTTTTTGGATCCGGGAGATCATCCCTAAGTGACTTTGAACGGGATACTTGGCGGGCGCATTACTAAAAACATTTTGGGCTTGGTTGAGAGTCTTCTCAAACCTTGAGGCAAATCCTCCTATATTATTTAGTTGGGTTTCTTCTACCGTCTTGGTGAAAGAAGAATACCATGGCCTAAATTGTGAGTCCATTCTAGCGACAGAGCGAGCCAGATATGGAGCGAGAGCTTTCCCCCCATAGTAGAGGGAACCCAAACCCGCCGCTGATTCTAGGAGACGAGAACTGAGAGATTTCTCTTCCCCAGATACAGCTTGTCTTTTTGTTTCGAGAGAACTATATATCCTGGCCGTTCCATAGGCGGCTCCACCCGCAAGTGCAGCCCCCATAACACTAAGGGTGGGGTTCTTGGAACGAGCGGCAGCATACCACGTGAGCCCAAGAATACCAGCTGTGGTTGTTGCCCCAATCCCGAGCTGTTTTAGCTGACGGGACTCTGCTTCTTCTGTACTAAGTTGTTCGCCTTCGCTGAATCGATTATTACGTAAGAATCCAGTAAGAGCACCTAGAGAAGTAGCAGCTAAACCTTGTGTAAGGAAGCTCTGTGGAATAGGCATCTATTATCGGCCTGGTGTCCTCTGTTTATACTTTTGCATTAGACTAGTGGCTCTTTCTTTGGCTTCATCAGCTAGTCGGCTCTCATCTTCGGGAGTTATTTCGTGGCGTCTTGACACAACGTTTCCATGAGCTTCAGGAATTGGTTGCTTTTCTTCGCCCGTAACATCGAGTCTTTGTCCCATTATTATTTCCGCTACAGCTAATAGACGGGCCAGTTCTTTATAGTTCTTAGCCTCTAGCTGTTCAATTGTATATGTCGGAAAAGCTTTTGAGATAAAAGCGATAATTTGTTCACTTAAAGTCTCTGCCAGAGCCCTTCTTATAGTTAATTCTTCGGCGAAATTCTTGATGTCGTAGAACCCAGATTTAAGAGCTATCTCAGAAACAATGGCGGTTACTTCTCCCGCATATAGATTATCAAGAGCTTCTTTGTCAGGATGGACGACGATGAAGTCTAAAATATAGTCTTCTGCAGCCGGAGTTACATATTCCCCCTCGCAAAGAGATGTAAAGGAATCGTATTCTGCTTTTGTCATTAACTTAAAATAAATATCTACATCAGACTCATTGACATGAATCTTATAGATTGAGCCGTGGCGTTTCTTTAATTCTATTTCTAGGGGAGTGGTCATAGGATATCCAATAAAAAGAAGGGGCCAAGCCCAGATGAGCTCAGCCCCTGATTTGCTTACGAAAGTCTATTAGACTTCAGTAACTTCAACGGCCTTGCTGAAACCCGAGATTTCGAGAATCTGAGCGGCCAGCATTGGGACATAGCCGGTTGGCGATGTAGACGGGAAGTCGGTTGGCAGTTTAGGCCAAACAACCGCAGTCTCTACAATCTTTTCTTCAGCCATGTCATTGCGGAAACGTGGTTCAGTATTCTCGACTAGCTCTGCAATTCTACGATGTTCCTGGCGTCTAAGCCGACGAACGTAAAAAACATCTGATGCTGGATCGTTCGGATCGAAGTTAACACGGTAAACTTTCCCGTATGTCGCCTTAAGCTGAGCGATATCTGGATCTGATGTTGCTGCTTGTGTTGCTGCTTGCACTGGCTTTTGTTCTTCTTGCATTTCTATTTCCTCCTATTATTTACAGCGGTGGTAACGGCGGTAAATCATTGCTATTATCAGGTTTTAGTATAAACCGTGAAGGCACTCTTGTCAATGGAGAATCTAAGCCACGAGCGATAAAGCTATATACTTCCTGAATTGGTTCCCCAGTTGTAGCAGTCTGGAGAGCGTGCCCTGTTATGTGGACACTATTCAATATTTTGGCCGTATGGCTACTTATCCCTTCATCTTCTACGGGTCTTTCCTTGGCATAGTTTCCGAATGTTATTAAGACGTCAAATGGAGGTAGGTTATCTGGGGGAATAGTCGAATACTGCTCTTCCGGAGCATCACCTGCTCCCCAGAAGTATTGTTCGAGAAGATTTGCCTTGACACTGAAGTCTAACTCGTTTAACGAGTTATCGGTATCACCTGGGATATTAGTAAGCGGGCCATTAGGCCCTAGTGTTTTAAGAGAATTTCTCTTGTTATAGATATCGTCTAGAAAGCGCGCAAACTCATCGTGATCAATAGATCCAGGGACTCCGGGCCCCCCATCTTTAGACATAACTTGACTATGTCTCAGGTATTCCGCGATAGCCATATTAAGATAGTTTGTATGAGTATAATTCATGGAAAAGGCACCGTTTATGAGCTGAGCACCTTTAGCAACCATGTCAAACTTCTGAGACTTATATCCATAGAATGGGCGCTTAGTCTGCGTCATCTCGTATTGAATCATGGAGATATCAGATAACCATATATCACCCAGGAAGATCGCGACCTGGCTTCCACAGAAATAGTCAGTAGAGTATCGTTCTATAAGGTTGTTATTAAGAGATCGATCTTCGAGAGCAGAGTTTCTATGAGGAGCCTCGGGACCGTTACGAAGAAACAAAGTGTTTCTTTTAAAGAGATCATCTAGATAGTTGTCGATTCCCATTAGATATGCCCCGCAACTATCCGACCTGATCCAGAATCAAATTTGAATGCAGTATCGAGAACCAAAAGACCCGAATCTCGGATTGGCCCGCCCCCAAGACTCGGATACATCACATCTATATCCTCCGCCACAAAGCTATGAACCGATTCTGTAAAGATATCGTTAATAGACATGGTTTGACTTTCGTCAACCAGCCTAATTCCATAGACGTTTAGCTGAGCCTGATGTCCGTATTCATTAATAAATACACAACTAACATCAAATGGAGTCATCTGGTCGCCCAGAAGAGAGTAACCCCGCTCTCCTAAGCTCATATCTAGCTTGGCCTTATGCTGAGCAACCTGCCACAAAGCATATCTATCAAATATCGTGAAGATCATCGTGCCGGCAATAGTTCTAGGCCCCGCGGTGAATCCTCTGGGATAAGTGAATCCCAAGGCTCTTACGGGGAATCTTTCTCTGTGGATTGAATAGGTAAGGGTAGATAGATTTCCAAAAGTAGTAGGAGCCTGTCCATCAGTATGAATAACAGCTCGCATATCACATCCCGAGAACGAGTTATTACGACGAGCATACTTCCACGAGGAGGGTTGTGGAAATAGATCGCTCTGAGCATTTCTAATGCTGTTTGCTAAATCATCAAACCATTTGGCCATGAGTTATTCCAGGAAGAAGGATGGGTTGGCGGGGCGATCCCTTTTGAGACCACCCCGTTACCCGATACAGCAGAGCAATACGGTGGGACTATATAGCTTAGTAACCTGTCTCGACTAGAGTCGGAATGTCTGCGAGGTTCACAGATCCATTCAGGTCTAGAATATCGATACCGGTTCTTCCGCCTTCATACGGTCTCCAGCCAGTATATTCACGCGCAACGTAGGTAAAGGCCATTTCGTTGACAATATCATCAACTGAAATACCGGAACCTTCGTTGAGTATTTCTACTCCGAGAATGGACATTGTAGTGACCTGTCCAACCTCGTTCGCGCCAGTGATTGTTACATCAAACGGAGGAATCTGGTCCGCATATGTCGGGGTTGCCAGGAACGCAATCGAGTTTGAGTCAATTTGGTCGATAGGCACTGGTGCCTGACCAAATACGCGCCGACGGACAAGATTTTCATCCGTGCGTGCAACGTACACTGACTTGTTCATGATGCGGTGTAAAGCATGTCTGTCGAAGAGAATAAATACCATCGACCCTGCAATACCCCGCTTGCCGCGAGAGAAGGAGGCTGGGTTAGCACTGCCCAGCACATAAATCGGAGCCTTCTCCCTCGTGATAGAATACGAGACGCCCTGGATTTCTCCAATACGCTCATTATCAATGTGAACAACCATGTCCACACCGGAGAACGAGGTATACGTCTTCGTATACTGGGAGGTCTGTAGATCCGCCATGTGTCTTTACTCCTTCTTTATAGTGAAGACTTTAGGTTAACGGTGAATTTAATCTTACGCGTCTCGAATGCCGGGACAAGCGTGAGATTAATTCTCATCGTGCCTAAGGTCTTATCTAGATCGCTGGCTGTGATTTCGAACTTGAAGCTCGTAAGAGCCGTGCCAACCATCTTGCGGTATGCTTTTTCGAGGGCTGTGTTCAACGCTGCCCGCATTGCATCGCTATTGGGCTCACCGATGAAGGGAGTTGCGATATCGCGAGTTACTTTCGCAACAGCCTTGACAATACGATGGGTCGAAAGACGAGCATAGCTGGACGACGGAAGAGCCGCCGTTGGTGCATCCGTTACTGTGACTGCATTGTTGACGATTTTGAAGGTGACGTACTTGACATTGGAACCCTCAGATGCGTCCCCTAGTGGTGTCCCGCCATCGAGAAGGTCTAGCTGGCGGAGGGACTTCTTATAGCGAAGACCAAGAACACCAGAGATTCCCTTGTTTGTCGGGGCACTATGCGGAGGAAGCGAAGAGGTAAGAGCCGCATAAGCTGCCGCGCCACCTGTGTTAAGGGCAACCGCGAGGGCAGCATTCAGAGTCCCACCACTGAGTTCGTCGCCGGAAGTGTATCTACCAATTCCGATGTTAGCATAAGCTCCATTGGAATAGATGGGCTCTTCAGAAGCGATGCTGAGATATTTACCGATGTCAACTGCGTATCCATCACGATCTTCTAGAATTTCAGATTCAGCAATTGGAGGGAGCCCATACTCTTCTGAGCCAACGGCGAAGTTCGACTCGAAGAAGCCTGGAAGGACGCTATATCCGACAGTTCCGGAAGTGGCACCGACCATGTATGGTTCGCCAAGAAGACCCGTTCCATCCGTAACAACATAGTACGTATTCGTGATGGGATCGAGAGCTTTGACGGGCTCAGTTCCAACATATGCTGAAACACCCTGTAGGGTTCCAGACGCAGCCGGGGCGACGTTAATGACGCCATCGACTTCGTTATTTTGCGTAGACATCTCATAACAGGCATGACCTAACTGATAGGCGAAGTTAGTGGGACGTCCGGAGACATCCGTTCCGTCTTCTCCGACTTCAGTAAAGGCTAGTGCGTCTGATGGATAGAGAATGTCTACATTGGTGTAGTCTTTGAGAAGTGAATAGGCATAGTTAAGAGCTCGGTAGTAGTTGTCGGTATTAATAGTATATGTACCGCTAACGCCTGCGGTGAAAAGATCATAGCTGACCAATGAATCGGGATCAGTGAATGAAGCTTCTCCCCACTTGCCGAGGTTAAACCCTGCCACACGGTTAGCGCCACCGCCAATTAATTCATGCATTGCCTTGGAGATGGAGGAACCGTTAGAAGCGTAACCATATAGGTAATCGGCCTCACTTGGTTTCGTGAGACGAACGACCTGAAATGGATACTGCTGTAATCCGTTTGTTTCTGCTCTCGATGTGCCAGCAGCCGCGAAACCGATAGCGACGATAAGGTCGCCAGCTCCTTGGTTTTGCGAAACCGCCAGGCCGCCATCTACTAGCTCCGTCTCGAAGACGGGTAGATTCACAGACCGGGCCATTAAAATCCTCCCTGTGGTAACTAGTAGTTCTTAATGCTCTATTAGAGTGGTAGTACTTACTTCGTTTAGACCCGAGATTAGAGGGCCAGTATCGACATCTGCTGTTAGTAATCCGCTAGGAGGGATGCCCTCCACTACGGCGTCGAAGAAGACCTTTTGCTCTTCAGTCAGGTTGCGATCAACCTTCATCTCTAGATCAATTTCAGATATCAATCTCTGGGGAAGCAGATAGTGTTCTTCACTTTTGACAAGATACTGAAGGGAGCGAACCGATATATCATCTCTCCACTTTATTACATCTTTGTCTATTCCCCTCTCCCAGAATTGAATCTTCTGAAAGCCCTGCATCATAATGGAGCCCTTAAAGAACTCCATGTATTTCTTGAACCAATCGACTAGCCCATCAGCGCCGCGGCCGGTTGAGGACCAGCAGTCAAACTGAACTAGATTGTCCATTTCATGGGTCTCTACCCCATAGATAGTCCCCGGATGTTCGTTGACCCTTAGGTCTTCTTTATGCATCGGGGCTCTCATCTTCTCAGAGCCAAAAGGCCTACGATATCCGGCTGGTGCCTGAAATCGCATAGTAAATGTTATTACGTTACAAAAAGGATACAGGTAGTAATAGTCATCTAGAGTTTGAATATTCTCAAACTGAATCTTAGATGAATCCTTCATCTTAGTCATTGGGTATCCCATAACTAGGGGAACCCACGTTGCCCGGGCCTTCTTTAGAAACTTCTCCTGATAAATCTTCATTCCTCTTAGAACGAGGGTGGAGAAGTCGTCTATTGTGCCGTGTCTCCGCATCTTAGTGAGCGGAAGGTCAGGGTATGTGAGGGAAACTGGATCTGGGGTATAGGCCCCATTGTTAAGATCCGTAGTTCCAAAGTAGGAGGAACCCATTACCACTCCTCCCTTTCACAGATTGCCCTGACAAATTCGATACGGCCATTATCAGCCCTATGTATTATACGCTGGATAATCTTAAATTTCTCTAAATGGTTCGATTCTCCTAAGTTTGTTGGAACCGACCCATCGGTTTCTAGAGCTATTTCAATGATCTTATCTCTCTCATTTATCCAGTTCTGATTGTAATCAAAGAAGAAATTAACCCCATTTATAATGGCTGTACCAGGGTCTCCTTCTTGAAGACTTCCAACAATCGTTCCACTGTTGGACCCGACCAATGAACGCCACGCTGTGTAGGGGGCCTCAGTATACGTATACCCTTCCCCATGGCAGACCGAGCAGTTGGGGTCGGGTTTTCTATACTTTTGGCCTTGCTCTTCCAACACACAGGGGCACACTGTATCCATGTGCCTTACTAAGACTATATGACCTTGTGGTTTTTGTTTTCCATCACCATACAAGATCTTCATCATCTCTGCGCGGAGATCTATTCCATAGCCCCTGGCTGTACTTGTTTGCCAGGTCGTATCAGTTGTCCTCCCGCCCCACTCGATACCCATTTAGGTTTCCTTAGGCGTTAGGATTTGAGCCAGTATTACCGGTCTCAGTTGTTGTTCCAGCAATAAATCCTGCTCTTTTGGGTGGCTTAGTTTGGTCATTTAGACCCCACTGGACTTTGAGTCCCGGGATCCACTTAGCTCTACCAGTGATATAGTCTAGCCATTCTTGAACTTCACCCTTGATTCCTTTTTGCGGGTTACCCTCGAGCCTTTCCAGGATGGGGCCGACAGTTGATTTATAGATATCGCCCGATCCGGTTGAAATCTTAAGGTCATCAAGGGATTTAGAAGCGCCTGGACCTCCGCCCAGCATAATGCTATCAGTGTATCCAAGATATTTGGCACGGAGCAAATCATACCAAGTCTTCGCGAGGACGAATCTCTTGACATACTCGGGCGGGCCAGTTACTGGATCTACAGTAAAGGCAACACGTGATAACGTGATTTCCTGTCCTGTATATCTAGTCGATGTCCACGGCTGGATGACTGAGGGTCTTTCTGCAGAATACCATAATGCTAGAATTGAATTCGAGTGAATGATTCTGGCAATGGTATCATCTGGTACATCTGTAATCAGCGGGCCAACGGGAGTCAGCCTCACATGATTAACTCCAACATAATATGGATCCATCTCAGTTAAGAAGGAAAATTCGTATTCCGCTCCCATATACGTTCCATCAGTTGCTCTGACAGTCGTTGGAATGGTTACTGTAATTTCCCTATTAACATCAAATACACTAGGCGAATTAAACGTAAACATTGCCTGCCACAAAACTGAGGTCCATGTTCCGGAGGTGGTCAGATCTGTAACTGGCGCAAAGGGATCTTCTAATACATCTTTAGATAATATACTAGCCGGTTCACTGTCACAGGAGCTTATCGCTGATAGTGTGGCCAAGTCTACCGGTTTGTTGAAACATATAATTATGGTCGGTATTCCGCTAACATCAACATTAATTCCAGACGGATCTACATTGTAAGTATTATCCGCTGGGTTCGTCGATCTCACAGCGTAGGTCGTCCAATAGTCAACTCCGGCTGGATAGATAATTCCGGATGGAACTCCAGATGGTTCTGCTTCTTCAGGCGGAGTATAGAAACGACCGTCGTTAGTTATGAATGTAAATTGATAATTACTTGCCAAAAGATCAGGGTCGCCCCAGGCATCGGGAATCGAGCGGACACCTGCTGTGCCACCTAGGATTGTGCAGATATATTCGTGACGAGTTAAAAGAGGGTTAGTAGGGGTAAATGTTGCGGTATTAGTTGCCGCATCGAAGGAATATGTCCCGGATATAATATTATAGTCCTGGTCATACAGGACGAATGTGGAGGCATTAATAGTGGCGGGATCAATAGCGCGAGCAGCGCTAATCGTAAAGCTTATAGTGTTACCGATATAGACTTCGGTTTCGCTATTGGACGGGCTAGATGAGGTAATACTTGCCATTAACTATCCTCCGTCCCTGATGGTAGGCCATCCTTAATTAGCAGAGCCGGCAGATGGGTTTCCCCACCCACCGGCTTCTGCATTATTCTCTACATTCTGTTCGGTTACTGATTAGATGTTGCGATCAGGAGACTGAACAGTATCGACCTGGTGGACGTCGCTGAAGTTATACGTCTGAGCCAGAGCGATATTACGGGCAACTGCGATTGATTTGCCCTGAGACAGTGTTCCAAGACCGTAAATCTCACGAATCTTGAGAGAACGAATGTCCCTTAGAGGATCATTGAAATCCTCGGTTGAGATATCCTGTTTCTGAACTAGGACGCCCGTTTCTGCGTCGTCGAGAACGTAGATATCAGTGAGAGGTGTCTTGGCCTTGCTTGATGCGTCTGTAACCAGGGTTGCGCCCGGAGCAAGTCCATCAGACATCTTGGTAACAGTGGCACCCTTCGGGATGAAGCGGACATACGGAGAGACCATGACCCGTAGTGCAACCGGGAACAGTCCCTGCGGAAGTGCCGTCTGAGTTGTGGTGAGGTTCGGAGCAATGGTTCTCTGCTTGAGATTAGGATTACCATCCCAGCCAGTCTGACCAACGCTACCGGACATCTGACCACCCCAGAAGTGACCAGCCATCTTGGCGATTTCGCGAAGGAACGGATCCTTAGCGAACATTGCCCATGCGAGCGGGTGCATGATGATTGTGTTCGGGGTCCAGCTGCCGTTAAGCAGGTAGGCGATCATGTCGAACAAGTCATCAAGGTGAATGCCACCATTAAGAGTTCCGGTGCGATCCACGCCACGAGTTGCACCGATAACGGCCAAGGCGGGCTCGACGTTGTCGAACACCTTCTGGCCCATCGTTGCGAACAACGTTGCGCACTTGACTTCCTTGTGACGAGCAAGAGCGCGACCAGCAGCACGAAGATGCATGCCAATGACATCCCACTGGGAGTCATTGATCATTTCCTCTGTGATGCGAACCAAGAGACCAGACTTCGTGACATTGATAGCCACGATGTTCCCGCCTCCGAGGTCTAGCTGCTTCTCGGGATATGCCTGGCCCTCGCCGATATCCTCTGCAGTGATAGCGCCGACTGCCGGGAATTCGATAGAGCGACCAGTATTGATCCTGATCGTTTGAAATAGCTCGGAGATTACGAGCCGGGGCTCGATAGCCTCTTTAACGACCTGCGAGATCACCTTTGGGATGAACATCGTCATGTCAGTAGAGACAAGCAAGTCCTTGACCTTGAAGGTCAATGCGTCAGATACAACACCGTTATTCAAGAACATCATCTCAACGTTCTTGAAAAGCTTATCCTTGATGGCCTTAGCTTCGGCGGTTGCTGCATCGTTAATCGGTGTACTCATGTAGGCGTTTCCTCCTGTTAAGTTAGCCTTAGAACTTCAGCCGGATACGGGCGGCCTTAGTTGCGCCGACTGCAGCCAGATGCCCCGGCATACCACCAGTTTCAGAACCTGGGGTCTCCGAGTATGGATACGTCTGGACATACTGTAGCATGTCCTTCGGAAAGTCTGAGTCAATTAGGAGGACTTGTCCAACGGCCTGATTGATGTTGTCCACGCCCTGCGTCCACTTGATAAACTTTCCATTAGCGTCTGACATTACCCAGTCGCCGTTTACTAGGTCACCTGCACCTGCTTGTGCATAGGCCACTGCATTCATCTTGGCCTTTGCAGCTGCGATTGCTAGAGCAGCCGTAGCAGGAGAACCTAGGTCAGCATAGGTAAAGTAGGGGACCTCAACAACGCGCTCGCAGAGAATGCCAATAGCATCACTCTGGATCTTGTAGTTGAGATACCGACCCTTTGTATCCTGGTAAACGTCAAGAGGTAGCACGCCAACAGGAATGTTAGAGGTTACAGATGCGGTATCACCAGCAACGGCTAGAGTGCCATCGGCTTTACGAACGCCGGCATTCTGGTCATCGATAGTGTATACATACGCACCATTGGTGGTGTCTCCACCGTTTGCAGGAACTAGGTTACCAGTAGTATCGATGGCAACAATAGTACCCTTTGATAGAACTATCCAGTCCTTGAGCTCCATGTCCATGAACACGACAGGAAGGTCCGTAGCCGGCTTGTAAGCAACTGCCGGGCGATCAGGGTCACTGATCTCGAACGCTGGCCGTGTCCTCGAACTGAAGGCCCAATTACGAACTGGCAACTTCGAGGAATTACCGACTGTTTCAGCCATTATATAAAACCTCCGTGGTTTTCCTTACTATTCACTGCGCGGATAGTAGCGTCCGCCAAATAACATGGCACCGATTTCAACTGGGGTCATGCTATCTATTGTCCGACGAATCTGATCCAACTGGCTCTGAACTGGGGACTGCCCATGTTCATCCTTTATTGCAACTGGGGCTGGCTTGACCTGCTTTGAGATCTTGGTCTTCCGGAGATCCGTGATGGCATCTACGATAGACTCTAGTGACCTCTTTTGCATTTCATCGGCAACCACTTTACGCTCGTCATCTGATGCGTAAGTTTCCAGTCCAAGGGTCTGTTTCAGATCTAGGAGTTCTGCGATTTTCTCATCGCGAATCCCAGACTGTAGATCAGAAATCTTCTGGACTAAACTTCTATTCTCGTCAGTAAGCTCCTGATTCTTCTCAGCTAGCTCCTTGATACGAGGATCTTCACCTTTTGGCTCTTCAGCCTTAGGTTTATTAGAATCAGTAGCCATCGGAGCTTCGGGCTCTTTAGGAGCCTCTTCTTTCCCCGGAGCAGCTGGTTCTTCTACGGGCACTTCTTCTGCTGGTGCTTCAGCTGGTGCTTCAGCAGCCGCATCTGCCGGTGCTGGAACCTCAGGTGTTTCTGCAGGAACTTCCTTGGCGGGAGTTTCAACAGGCGCTTCAGTAGCAGGAGCTTCTACGGCTTCTGCTGGGGCAGCCGGCTGTTCCTCTGGCCTTGGAGCTTCTACTGGTGTATTATCTGCCACTAGGTTAGCCCCTTTCGCAGGGATTTTGGCCTTAGCATCATCTAGGTGTTCTATTACTTGAACTAGACGCTGTCCATAGACCTTATAGAGACTATCGACTGTTGTCGAATCATCTAGATTCACCATTTTCTTCAGGGCGTCGTTCAAAGCGTATAACTTGAACATACGCCTAGAAGTGTCAGCGACCTGCTTGTCAATGGTTGTATTCTCTTTGTAGTTATAGACTTCGAGAATACTGTCTTTCGCATCTCCCTCAATCTCTCGATTAAGGACTACAGCAAACGGGTCGGCTGGCTCATTGACAAATGAGAGTTCATCCCAGACGAACTTGCCACCAGTCCAGTAAGCCATCTGAGTGATTCCCGTATCTTCGTCAGTGTATTCGTGACCGAAGCGGTGCTCGCATCGTCCATCTGATAACCAGTTCTGATTACAGATGGAGCAAGTCATCGCATCGGTTTCACCGCTAACAGAAACGGTAAGATATCTTCCGTCGAGAACCTTTTGGACCGCTTCTGGGTCCGAGACGTTTACAAGGTTCTGCATATGACCAAGACCACGGAATGAAAAGTCTTGGCTTCGAATGGAGTTCTTAAAGTTAGGCGTTGTGATCGGAACTGTTGAACGCCATATGGATCCTAAATTTCTACCGAGAGGTTCGGTCTGAGTGTCATGATTCTTCAGAACGGGTTTTGGATAAGGTTCCGTCCACGACTTTGTAGACTGAGCCAATTCCTCTGGCTTGTAATAGCCAAAGTTTCCATTAACAATCCCACCATGGGTAACTGCGATTTCCGAGAGAAGACCAACTTTGCTCCCGGACTTTGCCGAGTCGAGAACCATATTAGCAACATGGTCTCTAACTTTAGGAGCGATACAGGCTAAGGAATCTTTGATGTCGAATGCTTCGAAGATTTTAGCTGACTTGGCCATTTTCTTCCTCTACTAGTGGTTCAAGAGTGCATTCACAATTTATATGGTGTGGAGGGACATCCTCCGGTTCAGCATGTTCGACATCGATACGAGTTCCGTCGAGTGCCTTACATGCATCGCATGCGCCTGAGTTCACTCTTATAATCGCAGTAGGGGATCCAGTTTGTTTTAGTGCATAAGCATGACCGTAGTTAAAGGCCTTGCTTACTCCCGTTACAACTGCAGAATCTAAGTAATATTTTCTTACATCAAATAGTGACGAAAGGGACTTGACTTTTTCAGTCATACTACTGGTAGATAGTCCCAATATATTCATAACATCATTTTGTAGGTTTGTCATGGTCTTACGGACGAATTTACCATATTGGGTCAAAACGTCTTTGGAGCGCGCATCCTCTATCGCCCTTCGAGCGGCAGAGATCTGTCCCGGGAACCCTTGACTAAATCCATCTACGAATGCTTGGTCTATATGCGGAGAGGAGGTGCTCATAACGAAGTCTTGCATGATTCCAATCGTTAGTTTCGCGTTATTTACGTGGCTTTCTTGCACCCCTAGACCTTCCTGCTCTGCTCTAGCCAATACATTCATAACGTCCCGGCGGGCATTGTCATACTGGGTATTGACGTTTGTGAGAAGTCTTTTTACTGATTCTGACCTTTTAAGGCGGGCAATATCGGTCTTGGCATCCGTGAGGATATCTCTTTTTCTACCCGGAGCGGATTTAGTTCCATGTTGGTTAGAAGGTCTCGAGGCGTTACTTGTAGCGCCGGATCCCTCTGCTGGTTTGACTTTTGCTGAAGCGCTGAGTTCGGCGAGCTCGAGATCATATTCGACAAGCTTGGCTGGTCCGAAGAGATTGAAGAATAGTTTCTGGGCATCGTCACTCTCAGTATCTAGAACCTCGTATCCCAGACCTAGACGATATTCGTCATAGGTAATTGCATTGTTAAGAAATAATTGAATAAGCTGATTCTCTTTCTTTATTTTACTATCAATATCAATTTCGGCGAAGATGAGATGGGCTTCGATTGCGTTAGCCTGATCATATGTTTCGTAGCCACCTTCTTGAAGCAATTCTTTAATAATCATTTCATCCCAGAATACAGATAGAACTTTCTGGTAGAATTTAGCTTTCTCGGTAAGGGAGTTATACATCGTCTCAGAGGATGCTCTGGATGCTCCTCCGGAGAGACCGTATGAGACTTCTCCGATACCTAGCCCCATAAGGACGCGATTCTGGAAGTGTTCAATATATTTTTCTGCCCCTATTGCTTCCCCTTGCGCTCCGAGAACTTCAATCTTGTGGTGCCAGGGAGTAACGAACCCGCCCTCTGTAGGCATGTTCTCAATATCTGAAGCTATTTTTTCAATCTCTTCTGGTTCTATCTCGTGATCTTTATTCCCAATGATGTATTGATAGAGTGGGAATAAGTGCTGGTGGATGAGAAGCTCAACATTCTCTTCTATTTTACGGAGAACCCTTATGTCATCTAGAACGGGCCAAATATAGGGTTCGCCAACATTGTTACGCTCATATTTAAAGCAATAGATGTGAACCATGTCCTCAACTCGGACATTCTTTGGCTTGGTATTCCCACCTCCACCTGTTCCACCTTGAACTGTGGGAGCCACAACATATCTCTTGACATTTCCCTTATCATCTCTTTCAGGCGCGACAGTGGTTGGGTCAAGTCGCTGGTATGTTGAGATGGGAGGGAGAGAGGCTTCGTTCTTGATGGGGTTACCACTTGAATTCTCTTCGTCACGGACCTTATATAGGAAGCAATTAGAATACTTGATTAAATCATCAAGAACTTCACGCACCAGGATATCATTAGGCTTACCTGCAACAATCGCAATTTCAGTGAACCGCTGTTTTAGATAGATGACAATTTCAGGATCTTTGCAAGCAATAGTCCAACCACTGTTGGTGCCCTTTTCGGCTATCTTGGCGAATGTCTGGAAGGCGATAGATTCATTATCTACGAATCGGTCGATGGTAGCGAGATCATAAGTCTGGGAAACCTGATTGCCACCGGTTCTTGCAGTTACCGTTTGAGGATTAATCGGAAATGTTTTACGAAGAACAACGACATTCTTCGGGTCAAATTTATCCTCAACGGACTTGGGAGGTAGATCGGGTGTTCCGAAGAGTCTCGAAAATATATTCGCCATTAGGACTGCCCCTTCGTTAGCTGGTTAATCCAAGCTGTAACTTTCTCAACATCTTCTTGAGGGATTTTCTTAAGACATTCATTAAAGTTGTCGCGGCCCGACAGATTTGTCATTCGCACTGATCCTGAAGCACCAGAGGAGACCGAAGTGCTCGAGTCCCCTGTTTCGGGTTCTGAGCCGGTTGCAACCCCTATTCTCCTGTAGAGAGCATCAAGTTCTGCATCTGTAGGAATTGCCGAGTTCTTACAAAGCTCGCCATTTTGGCGGGCTCGGACAATAAGATCAATGAGCTTTAGGAGTCTCTTGATTTCTTTGTTCTGCTCGAGTCCCTGGATGTAAATAACCTGATACTCTTGTTGTAGAGTCAGGCTATTATTGAGATCAATCGCAAGATCGAGAATCGAGTTCTCGATATCCCGTATATATTTTAACATATTATCGACAAAAGCATTCCAGGAGACACAGGAAGCCAGGTCTCTCAGGTCGCTACTCTGCGCAATCGATAGCTTCTTCCTGACCTCTTTGTTAATAACATCGAAAAGATTGGATAATATAGCCAATATCTGAGATAAGATTATCTTCTGGATGGTCTGCCATAGATTTCCGAGAGCTGAGTCTAGACTCTCAAACACCAGGGCCTGACGGTTCATCGATATTCTAAGGATGGCCTGGCAGATACGGAGAAACTTATCGTCGTTTGCGCTTAAGAATCTAAAGAGACAGCATAGGAGATTATCGGTAAATCCTCCACCCAAGAGTCTATTCATCCTATCAAGGGAGGATTTGTAATAATCTTTCTGAAGGGTTAAAATTTGAAGCATATCGCTTGGAATTTGGGTCGCTAGGTCGCCCGTGGTTTCTGCTGCGAGAACTGCCTCGTCAGCCTGATGCAAACCCTGTTTCTTATAATAATCGAAAATCCCAACCGATGCGTCATATTGTTTGTTCAATCCGTGATAGTGGGGGAATAGCTGGGCGGCTTCAGGCCAATAATCTTCTTCCGACTGGTATGCCGTTTCTTTTACGAATCCCGTCAAGACGAGAGAGTCGAATCTTTCTACATCCCGGCTTAACTTAGGGCCTTTCAGTATCTTTTTCCCGACCCAGTCTGTTGCGATATTAATAGCGGCACTAAAAGCAAGACTTTGAATTATGTTTTTAATTACCTTGCCAATGGCAAGAAATCCGCCCGAACCGTTGGACGGTGGGGCGATTGTCGCGAATCCAGTGCTAGTAGCAGCTGCTGATTCCTGGTCACTCTTTTGCAAAAGCTTGAGGGGATACTTTAGAACTCCGAAGACGGCAGAGACAATGAGTTTTAGAATCGCGAGGAACAACATCATTAGAAGTGTTGCTTTCCCCGGATTCTCATTAAATCCATCTTGGCGAGTCGGATAGGAGGGACTTGTTGAAGGAAGTCCATCGGAACCAAATGTTCCTAGGATTCCAAACTCGTCGTTCCCAAATGGATCACTAACAATGTCATTCCCTGCGGCGGCTATGCGCTCAGCATTCGTAGGGGCGTTTGTAACATCTATGGCAGGAGATTCCATGGCCAGAGCGACCATTCTTTTATAGAATCCCCAACATGATTCATCAGACTTCTTCTGACGGACATAGCGTTCTTGTATTACGGGAGGAAGATTTTGGCAAAGACGCATAGTCTCACCGTTAGTATCTAGGAGAGCTCCTACTGTATCGAATTGAGTTTTTAGGTCTTTGAATTCTTGCTCAAGAGTTTCAGTATCGGTGGTAATAGTTGGAGTCGGAATTGGCTTAAAGGGTTTCCCGGCCAGACCTCTGACCTTGCCTCCAACGACACGGCGAGGCTTAAAGGCAGGGATGGGTCCGCCTCCCAGTATCTTCTTTTCGTGTTCGTTATCTATTCCGCGCCGGGCCATTATATACTCCGCTTAGTTGGTCGGTTATGCTTTTGCGATTTATACTTGCCAGCTTTCCAAAGTCTATGCTGGCCAAACCACGAACGGGTATCTACTGGGATATCTCTTGGTGACACGATAGAGGGATTTTTCGCTGTCTTGTCTATCACCTTAACGGATCCATCTGGGTTCTCTTCTGGAAACTCAGACGGAGTCAGCTTTGGTTTCTCACCGAACTTCCCTGTTATCCTCATGTTCGTAGCGTATATTGGACGGCCTAAATCTGTAAACTCTAGCGTATAGGCAAGTATCGCTAGATTAAATGCATCTAGAACGTGATCATTTCCCTTGGCGTATACCGGACGGCCTTCAGTCGTCGTATGGTCTATGACATAGTCTCTAAATTGTTTCTCCAGTTCTTTATCACTCTTATTGAGAACAATTAGATTCTTCTCAAAGAACATTCTAGAGTTATTAACCATGAACGGTTTCATGTGCTTTTTGATCATCTGTTTTGTGTGAGGATCTCTTACTTCGCACATAGAGGCCATATCAACGGCTCGTAGCTTTTGAACCATCCGAGACTCTGAATGCTTGTGCCCATACCGCCTAAGGTCTTCGACCTGCTGATGTCCATATCCCGCATCCACATAAATGTGGCGGGGATTCCACATATAGTTCAGCTCAATAATTCTATTAACAGCTTTTGTCTGAGCGTATTCGATATCTCCTACGCTCTCTCTGGATACTACACGAAAACGACCTCGAATACCAGCATGAAAATCTTCCTCATTAACCATCCCAGTATCATATTCTACAACTACAATTTGAACTCCATTCTTTGCCGAATTCCAGTCAACACCTATTACATATATGCACCCAGCCTTGGGTATTTGAGCCTTATAGTCCCACTTACCTTGTTCTCCAAAGAATAATCTTGCGTTCTCTTTGGCTCTGTCTACCCAAACGTGAGGATATACACCCTGTAACTGTTCTCCAAAGTCTGCCTCAACTTCGTGGAGCCATTCTGCACTTTCCTTAGACCCATACAAGTCTAAGAACTGAGATTCCATGTCTGGGCCCCAAGTCGGACTTTCTTGTGACCTAAAGTGAAATTCTTTGAATCTTTCGCTACCGCACCATTTATAAAAGTGCTTATGGGCACCAGTTGGAGTCGAAGAGGCCCAGAGCATCTTATTATAATCTTCACTCTCATCGGTCTTGGTTAAGACCATCATGATGGTATTAATATCTTCAGTAGAGAGATAATCTGCTTCGTCTAGAACAACGACGTCAGCTGATTGACCCCGAATATTTGATGCGGCCATTCCCGACTTAGTTCCGGCAGTCATCCCCAGGACTTGAGAACCGTTACGGAGCTTAAGCGTATAGGGGTCCTTAACATAGTTTGCGACAGAGCTATCAAATTCTTTAGATACACCTCTCCATTTTTCAAATCTCTCAAAGATAAGTTTGATTTGGGATTCCTGCGGAGCGATAATCAGAACTTTCTTATCTTTGTGGGTAAAAGCATAGTGAAGAGAAAAGATTGCTAGGGTCTCCGACTTCCCGGCCTGGCGACCTATACGTGTTACTTTACGGAGAGAAGTGCACTTGGCCATCAGCTCTTGATAACTTCTAAGAGTAATGCCGAGTTGCTTCCTAGACCATCTAGCAATATCCAGAAGATCTCTAAGAGATTCTTTCTCCTCCTCAGTATATGCGGAAACAGGCATTCCCTCTAAAACGTCCTCTTTAATTCCAGAGCACTGTAGAAGAGATGCCTGCTCTCCGAAACGTCTTTTTCTAGATGCTATACAAGATTCACATGCTGGGTGCATTACAGATTCCGATTAGATTTTTCCCTGCATCTTCTTTTTCAAGAAGTCCATGATGGCTTCCGGAGACGGATTCGTGTCGATAGGCTTGCTGTCACTAATCTCGTCGTCGGCTCCTCTCTTCTCAATCGTGAAGTTGGTGGACTTTTCTGTCCCATCGTCCATTGTCTCTTTAACATTATAGGAGAGGGCGATAACTGGAATCGGATCAGAGCATATATTATCGTGCCACTCAACGGTGCTATACATCCGGAAATGGATATCGGTGATTTCACCCTTGGGCTTTTTACCATCAACAGAAACGACCGTACCCTTGACGCTCATATCGCTAGTGACGCTAATTTCTGACATTGAATTACTCCTTAACGGTGATATAGGAACGCTTCGGTTCCCATTGACTGACGACCATTAAATTCCGAATCGTGCATAGCCCTAATAGCCCGCTGCCTATCTGTCGCGGCGATTCCATTAAGAGCGACACTACCCGCATTCATATCGGGTCTCTCTAGCTCATATCCCAGTCGCTGTATCCCCTTAAATCCATGGTACGAAGCGCCATATAGCATCGGAGCCAAGAAGAGAAAGTTAGCTACTCCTAGAGCTCTTGAGGTAATTACCGAAGCCGACTTCTTCATCATCGAAGTTCGAGCTTGGCTCTTCCAGAGAGAACGAGGCATCTTTCTCCTCATATTTCTCTTTGGATATTGCTTATTATAGTATTGGTCGAAAACCTTATTTCTAGCTGGGCCTGAAGTCTTTCGTGCTCGGTTATAGAGCCCGGGATTATTTTGGAGAAATTTATCTTTCTTTAACCATGAGTCTAGGAATCCTGTTCCAACCCAGGCTCCCATCATGGCAAGAGGTCCAGCCATTCCTGGAGTTTCCTCCGCCTCACCCTGGTTATCGTTATAATAGGTAGCTTGCATGGTTATCTTTTCTTATGCATTCCAAGGACTACGTCGCCAGTCGCATTCATGGAATCCATGAGAGCGCTAACTCCTGCAGTTCCAGCGGATCCACCCATGACATCTGTTACGTTCGGAGAACCAATAGTTCCCATTCCCGGGGCTCTTTCGTTGTCAAAAGCCGCCATTCCTAAGCCCAGAGGGGCTGCGGCTGCTAAGGCCATTCCGGGGTTTCTATAAATCCATCCTCCAGCCTTTATCGCTCCATGGGCTGCTCCACCCGCAGCTGTTCGTAGGGCTCCAAGTCCGCCCCGAAACGCCGCTCCACCATATGCTCCGGCAAACCCTCGTCCTGCCCAACCGACTTTGGCTGCTCCCATTCCCATACCAGCAACTGCTTTGGTCGCTCCCCAGGCCCCCTT